>QWCB01000468.1_pt1 | contig 55376 bp, 70 predicted proteins | sample 1972511 | NCBI WGS metagenome assembly QWCB01 (sample SAMN09866719, study PRJNA288562) | Human gut metagenome isolate term5_stool, whole genome shotgun sequencing... | isolation source: gut | host: Homo sapiens | place: USA: California | reverse complement strand
ATCCCATCGCGACTTCCCATCACGTAAACATGCCAATTCTCTACTTTCGTAATCTGGATATTTATCATCTTCAACGTCTATATTCAGTCCCTCAAGCAAGTAGCGATTTATATCACTACTTGTATTCAAGTAGAAATCAAATAAATCCCCTTGCTTACTAGACCATTTATCTAACATATGCTGGTACAGTTCTTTGTCCAATTTCCCATTCAACGCATCTGCTACGAAATATGGTGGTACTTTTTCTACTATGAGTGTCGAAACTTTATCGATCACATTAATTGCTTTCTGTATATCCATAATTTTATTTTTATTTTGTTATTAGTTAAAGTACATGTTCACTTTCATCGAAATTTTCGATTGAATAAACTACGAAGTCACCTGCCGAAAAGCCTTCGGCAATTTTACTTCGATGTGTTATTGAAGTTATATATTTTTCAACACTTTTACAGATTGGATTATCTTTCTCTGATTCTTTAAAAGCAATATATGCAAAATTTTCAATGAATGGCGTTTCTAACTTCTCAAATGCATCTCTATTCTTTATATGATTATACATCAATACTATCGGAAAAGTCATTAGCCACTGCCAATTACTTTTTCTTATTCTTATCGCTACTGCATCATATATAGCTTGTTCTTCATCAGTAAGTTTAAACTTCTTGATATTTTCCAAGCACCACACGATATACCCAATATCTGTAAGTATGATATATTTTATTTCTTGCCCTTTATATTTACCAAAAGACAATACTCTTTCTTTTTTACTCATAACTTTCTTGATATTAGTTAATCATACATTGCTTTATTCATCCATTTAGTAGCTTCCTGAATTGAAGAAACGTTCTTTACATCATCGGTAAATTACGCATATATATCATGCGATACTTACTTGCACGCGATAAGTTTAACTATATTATTCATATTCGATTGTTATTTGATCTTATATTCATTCTTTCTTATCAACTTGGAAGACTCAAAGAACTCAATAAAACTGTCCCAAACCCGATTTAGTTTTTCATTAAATTTAGTATTGTGACCTTTTTTGTACTATATAATATTTTATGGTAATTTTCTTATTGTTCTTTAATGCAAAGAACGTCATATATGATGAACGAACAAAATATTTACTCTGTTTTCTTTATTGATTACTAAATATTTAACAGTAGGTAATTCTCAATAGCTTTACCTATATATAAGTAAGACATTCTAGGAATAAATAAGAACCATATACTTATCCCATATATTACGGAACAAATTCATATAATCTATCTTATATTGATAATCACCTGATATATCTTTCTTTGTTGATTTCTCTATATATTTGCAAGATGTGTTTATAAATATAAGTCTCTTAAAATCTTCAATATTTTCCAATTCATTTGATACAATCCCTATATCAACAAATTCAAAAATTTTCTTCAGAACATACAATATAAAAAAGCATGGAGCAGTATTTATTCTTTCTGCAGGTAAAAATAATGAAGTTTTTGATCCTTCAATATCAGCCATTATTAAAACCGGAATATTTATAAATGCTTTAATTGGATACAAATCACTATCATTATAATTGCGATTTGTAATGTTTAAAATTTCTTTTGGAGGATAGAATTGTCCCAGCATAGTTAATACAGATTCAGGTGTAAAAACTCTCTCTGTTCTTACTTGTTTACGCATCATAGATTTTTCTCCAAAATCCAGGTCTCTTAACATTTTTCCTTCAATTGCATCCTCAAACGTGGCATTCGCAGCACGCAATTGTAGCTCTATGCTATCATCATCTTCATCTATTTCATCGCTAGTACACACCACATCACCAAACAACAGCCCGACGCCATTAACATACAATTCAAAAGACTTTCTAAAAGTCTTCAGATTCACATTACTTTCAGGCAGATTGGCAGCATTGAAAATATGTCGATTAGCAGAGTATGGAACAGTGAAAGCATATGAAAATGACCCACTATCATTCCATAGGGGAGATGTCATCTCTATTGATATTCCGGCATCCTGTGTTACGCACCAATATTCCCCAATTTTTAATTTTAAAGCTTCTTTCATTATTACTTGATTTTATTTAAGTGTAAAGTTAGTCTCCTATCTCCGTAAAGTAAAGGATGATTTGCCCATTGAAAATCCGCCTTTATATCCTCATACTTCATCCATAATTTAGCCATGTAAACAAGTGAAAATTTACAGATGAATAAAAAAAAAATATTTCCCTTGCTTTTCAAAGAAAGTAAGGAAAGCATTACAGATTTTATTGACGCTGAACAAAGTACAATCAATGCTTTGCAAAGTAAACTCCACTTCAATAACTTTCAATCCATATATGACAGCAACGCCCCTTTTATTCTAGGGCAACTGCATGCTATCATTAAAGAAGCGAAGTCTATTGAAGAAGCTAATACCAGATTAAGAAGAAAAAAGAAATGAGAGTATCTCCGACAAAGGTTGTTGAAAGATAGTAACTTATAAGGATTCGCATTTGAAAACCCCTAAATCTTTAGTTTAGCGGTAGTTCACCTGCTTTCTTAATTAGGAAGCAAAGAAAGACTCAACGTATGACACTAATACCTTTTCTAGCTTCCCATGCTTTAATATTATTGTAAAGTTTAGTCTGCCGAAAATCAGATAATTCATAAGCATCTGTCATACAACGCATAATATTAGTCTCATTATATTGGTTATGTATCATCATATATTGTAAAAGACGAATAGTATCATGCCCTTGGCATATGTCTAAACTGTTTTCATTTTCTAAGCCTTTTTCTACAATAGTCAAATTATATTCTTCCACAGTAAAAGAAACATGAGGATTATTATAATTATTGTTACAATTACCAAGAAAAAGTGTCATAAGCTCTGAGTCCCAGTTGGAAATAAGAGAATGGTTAACGTCATCCCATAACTTGCTTATTTTTACTTTCTTTTTAAAGTTGCATCCCAAAGAATATATATGGTTACATAACCTAATATACCCCATCATACGTACAACAGGCTCTCCCTCTGCCAATTTTACAAGTAATGCAGGATTCCATGCTTTTAATGCAGCTTGAACAGAAGGAGATGCTAACATCATCATTTCCACATCTCGATGTTCAGTGGTAAATATATCCGGTGGAAATTGATGTGTAGGTGTTTCATAACGTGTATAGTCTGTATCGCGGATACCGAATATCAGCGGATTATTTTCCTCTGCCAATATTTCTGTGACTATTTTTTCAACATAAGAATACCCTCTATTTCCATTCTCATCTTCAGAAGTAAGAACACGAGTAATGTTTGGTTGAAAAAAACGTTCGTATACATTTACATCGTCAATATCTTCAACTACAATCCAAACATATCTTTCTCCTTGTAGAGAACGTAGCCCGGCCTGGATAACAGCTTTGGTATAAGAAGGAGCAATGCTTGCTGTAAAATCTTGCAATGATGTCCAAACGTCACTCATAAGTCTCCCTGCTTTTAGATAGTTTGTATAAATCAACCGTCAATTTCCAATTCTGACTAAATATTTGTGGAGAATGTGTAGAAATAATACATTGAATATTTCGCAGCTTAATGATAGAACTCAAATTTTTCAGAAAATCCATCTGCCACATAAGATGAAAAGACATTTCCGGTTCGTCTATCAGCACTATATCAGTTTCTTTTGCCTTGAACAATAATTCATAAGATAAAATAAGGATATGCTGCTCCCCAGAAGATAATACGAAAGGAGGCAAGATATTCTCTAGTTCGTTATTCATTTTAAAACGATATCCGTACCGTGGATGTATTTCCATCCTCTTATCAGCGAAATGACTCCGATCAATTATATCAAAAAATGTCTCTAGACGTTGTACAAAAGGAATTATCTCATTAACTGCTTTTTCAAGCGCAACGAGATAAGCGGTGAGAAATAAGACGTTTGCACCAACATAATCTTTGGGTATAAGACTTTCGTCAGCCAACCCAAATTTTTGTAATTGCTCTAATACAGGTAAAAGCTGTTGTTTTCTTTTGTTATATTCAACTTCATCAATAGATGTTCCGAACTGCAACTTGGCTACGTTCAATGCATTATTTAATTTAGTACTTTGTTCAGCTAACAGATTGCACAAATCATCCGCATTATCTTTTACAGCTAAAATAGAAACGATATCAGCAGGTCTAGCCGCATTTCCTTCAACTACGGCCTGCTTATGTCTCAAGCGCTGATCTTTGATATAATAACATGACAGAGAAGAAAGATAAATTCCGAGATTATGTCCTATTTTATCTTCGTTGTCATCCTTCTTAAGCTCAAATACCTCCACTCCCTCTGGATGCTCATTACGATAGAAACGAACAATAAGTTTCATTTCAATTTGATGTGATTCATCCGAGTCTTCATTCTCACTATCATCATTAACTCGTTCCTGGATGATTTCTATAGTTTCTTTTTCAAATAAGTAAGTAATAGAATCAAAAGGTACTTTTTTGAAAATATCAAATTGACAAAGATAAAGTGAATTGATGAATGACAATATAGTTGTCTTACCATATCCATTAGGACCGGTTATAAACTTCAACTTCAACTCTGGGTTTGTAAAATCTAAAAAGTAAGAATATAGTCCAAATAGACATTTCACATCAATTGCTTTCAGCATAAATTCACATTAAAGATTTAAAAATTTTTTCTAGCACTTCCCTTTTCTTGGCATTTACTGTCAGATTCTTTTCGAGATATATGTTTTCATCCCCTTCAGCCGTAACAACAGCTGTATAAGATGGATAATCATCAGCCTTACTCGCATTGTTTTGGTGCTGTAATGGACGTAAATTTTCTAATATATCTGTACCACCTCGTTCACGAGGGAAAATGTGGTCTATTTCCCATCCAAACACATGGTCTTTTCCATATTTGTCCCACATAATCCATGCCCCACATGCATCTTTCCGGAACAGATTCTCATCATATCCTTTTACTGCACGTGCCTTCAGCCAAACACTTTTTACTATATTGTGTGGAAATGACATATACTTTGCAATTAAATTATAGGCAAATTTAGCTTCTTCAAAGCAGTTCTGCAACTATTAACTGTTATTTTTCCATATCGATATTCAATATGGCGTGAACTACCGTTAAATCTTTTTGTTCGCGATAGTTCACCGTTCTATCTTAGAACGGTTGGTGACCAATTTTTCATACACTAAAAATGTCATTGTTAGAATAGTTACAATGAGTAAAAATATTAACATATTTCCATCCTTAAAAATTGGGGTGAAAGAGTCAAGCACTCATAGATTAATATCTTTCACAAAGATAATAATTTAAAAATATATTATTTTTCTTTTTCACGAAGATTTTTAATGCGCAAAAAATAATTAGTTCCATGTATTTTTTCTGTTTACACATTATAATCTATCTTATGTTTAATACAAAAAAAAGGGGGGGATCAATTACTCCCCATATCCGGCATCAAAAATACTCGAAAAGCATACGCTTCTTCAGAAGATTACGTATATTTTTCAAATTCCTCCAAGATGTCCTTACAGAACTTGGAAATGGGTCTCTTACAAATGTCTTCCACTTTATCAGAAAAGCCAAATATCATACGATGCCAATCTTCAGAAGAAATATCAAGCTTAAAGTCCGAAACAAATTTTCTATAAGCCTCTGAATGTATCATCTGGTTCTTAAAATACATTTCAGCTGCATAATCAGTATGTGAGTTATACAGTTCCTCTAAATGGAAAATTCTAGCATTATTTTCCATTTCATTTATTTTTTTGCGAAGATAAGATTTTTTATTCACTATTCGGCAGTTTGGCTTAATATTATTCGGCAGTTTGGCTTAATACTATTCGGCAGTTTGGCTTTAAAATAATATACTTACTTGAACACAAATATAATATGAAGGATGTTGGCTCTTTCATATACAATGCAAATAAGGAAATCATTCTAATCTCATATGCGGACAATTTAATAACAAAAAAAAGAAAATTAAATCTGTATTATCAAAATAATTTATATATTTGAAGAACATATAGCGTATTCAACAAAACATTTAATTTAAATCAAATATGAAAACAGCCATCCCCCCACGTTCCTTTCATCCGCAATATAAAGCTGAACTTATTATGATCTTTGACAGATGTAAATACATTTCAGATCTATGTAAAACGCTTAATAGATCAATAGCTTGGATAAATAAAGTATATGATAGTGAAACTGTAAAGTTAAAAATGAGTGACCAAATACCACCATCTCTCGCTGATAAACTAATAGATTATTGGTTTGGAGAATTACCAAGTCTATCTGAAGAAGAGAAATTAAGATATAAATTGCAATCCCAAACTAAAACAAAAAAAAGATTGTCCTCTAAAACAAAAAAACAATCAATATATGACAAGGTAAGTATATTTGGTATTAAATCAATAAAGTATTATCCAGTTGGAGGAAAAAAGAATAAATAGTAACTATTAACCATACTTCCGGAAAACATTCATTCACCAATTTAGTCTGGAATCTAAAGAGTGAAGAAACACTTTTTCCGAAAGTATTACTAGAAGACTCATTGAAAGACACATTTGACAAATTATTGAGTACAATTCCCCCAACAAATGTGACATTATAATACCAATTTACCAGAGATTGGCACGTAAATACCCAGTCAATCATTTAAATACTTATAGATTCAATATTTGTTGTATATTGTCACCCAATTTCTGTTAAATCTGCCTGTTTTAGATTTGTCAATTGCTTGATTGAGCAGATATGAATACATTATTTATTGATTTTCCAGATTCTATTTTTTATTGACTCGAAATATAAGGTTAACCAAATAAAAAAACGAAAATGAAACGAAGAAAAGAAAGAAAGTTACGGCAATATGTTCAGCCATTGCAACAGCTTGTCAGCAAAATGATGAAGAATACATTACCCAAACAACTGAATTATCAGCATTAGATCAATTCTCTTCAAATCTGGAAAAGCAAAATCACAATATTAGTAATTCATCTACTAAAGCTAATCAAGCGCTGGGGGGCTTTATTGTCAACATATTATGGGATATAAATTTAACGTTTAATGAACGAACACTCAAAGTTTTTCTTGGTGTTCCCCATCAAACAGCTTTGAATTATCTAGAATCTTTGGCCAATTCTTATCCATCTACTCTCTTCCAACCAGTTCGAATCGTATACTATGGAACAGAATCCGGATATGCAAAGATCGGGTTACAAACCTTAAACGGCTATGTAGCTAGTGAAATGTTTATCAAAGTGCTTTTACGTGATTTCGCAAGCTTGATGATTCAGGCTCCCAGTGTTGGTCTAAGTTTCGATTTTGAATTTGACGTGGATTATCCTGAATGGCCTCCGGTGACAGGTGATACCATCACCTGATAAACCATACAGTACAAATCTATCTTAAACAATATTTTTTTGCATTAGCACTAAAGATAAAGTTAACCAAAATAATAATGAAAATGAAACGCATGAAAGGAAGATTTTTACAGCAATACGTCCATTGGGGAATAGCTAATTACAGTCCCCAAATATTTATCATCCTATTTTCTATTTTATGCTTTATTACTTCTTGTAATAATGAATATGTACGGAGTTCGATCGACTACGATACAGACATTAATAATGAAGCCGCTTCGATGTTTATTCAGGCATTGGATAATGATAATTTCTCTAAAGAAAGATTACAAAAAGGCATAGATCCTTATGATGTTTTTTTTGATGCGATCGAGATGAGTCAAAGTACAACTTACGGACTATGTTACATTATCCCTTATGGTGTAAAAGAAAGCAAAAAGGTTATGGGTGCGGTCTATTATCCAGTTGAATATTTTGGTGTCAATGAAGATAATACTATTGAGTTTAATAATATTCTAAAAAATCCTAGATTCGTTGATTCTGATGTTATGAATAACGAAATAAAAATGAATGAGGGATTCATATACTCGGATTATTTTTATAATCTCAAGGATAAAGGATTAACACCAGATGAAGGTCTTCTCAAATATATGTATCTATTAAGGAATCCTCAAAAGCTGGAGGCAAGTATAAGTAATTTAATAAAACCTTCATCCACTAGGATGTATGTGCCGGGCGGAGTATTACTAAGTATAATACTTGAAGCAAATTTCACAAACCGACCAAATAATTCAGGCATTATTTATGGAGTTTCACAAGAAACAATACAAAGTATTGTAAGAAGTTTTGCGAGAGAAAAGTCCGAACAACACGGTTGTAGAATTGAAGTGGTACGTTTCAATGCAGCTTCCTATGGTAATATATTAATTGATTTATCATCAGACAGTACGCTTGTTGGTTCCGATTGGTTTGTCAGAGAGTTTATATACGAGCTTATGACTCGAATAACTAACCTAGGCGTTAATCCCAAGTTTCAATATACATATTTCGTGGATGATCTTGGTGCCGGTGAAAGTGAAGGCGGTAATACTGCGGGTGAAAGTAATACAGGAGGTTCACCCGGCAATGATAATAACAATAATCAATCAGCTGCTGCGACGGAAAAAGAGTGCGAGTCTATGAATTCAGTGAATACTAAATTACTTGCAGGCAGTTTGGTGACATACTTACAAGAGGCAGAAAAAGGAAACTATTCTCAAACTGAACTACTCGATTGGAGGCAGTTCTCTAATTTTATAAGCGAAAACCCTACAAATGAACATAGCATAAATCTTGAAAATTTACCAAATGGTATTGGTTTGGCCCACCCCGCTCATGGGGGACCCAACTCCGCTGGAAGGTCTCCAAATTCCACTACAATCGCTTGTATGCATAATCATCCTAATGAAACACCGCCATCACCTAAAGATTTATTGAACTTTATCCAAACTTGTATGGATCCATATTATGAAAACTATAAATCAGAAATTATTTATTGTCCAAAGAGTGCTGCTTTATATACCATTACTATAAATGATAAGACTAATTTAAAGAATTTATGTGATAGACTAACCAATGATGTCGATTCAGTAACTAATGATTTCAAAAATGGTAGTGAATGCTCAAGATTAATAAAGCAATCATATTCTAAAAAGAAATATGGGACAACTAACTATTTAATAAATCATTTACAACTTATTGCAGAAAAATATGCAAGCGGTAGCATATCATTCTTAAAAGTTGAAGTAGAAATAGAAAATGATACTATCAAACCAAAAAATTATACTACCTTTGGCAATAGACTAAAACCAAATAACAAAGGTAAATATGAACCTATTAAGTGTAAATAATATGAAAATGTTTAATTATATACCGATTGTTTGTTTATTAGCTCTTTCAAATAATATGCTAGCTAACTCTGAAGCATATAGTGACAACGCATGGGATATTCAGAATATCAGAGACTTTGAGCATACTTACAAGAAGCAAGATTATAATGTCGCTTTTTTGTACTCCATGCTTGAACAATATGGACTAGAAGTGTATAAGGCAGATGTAGCTTTAGATAACGAAAACACCCAATTAACGGGTAATCCAATGATTAAATATGCCTATCTCTATCCTAACTTGTCAGAAATCCGTATTGGGGATTCTTATTATAGACTAAAACTTACAGTGAATAAGTACCCTTTTTATATCAATGATATCCTTGATTTAGTTATAGCTGAAGAACCACCCTATGATGTGTACGATGTCATTGCAGGGCTTATTTGTAATGATTACGTCTTTGAAGAAATGGTTAAGGGTGAAGAACCGGATGATATAGAGTGGAATACTCTTTGCGTTTGGAAACTAAAAAGAGAACTAAATAATCTTTTTGTAAACAATGATCTAACAGTCAAAGTTAGCGAAATTTATTCGATAATGAAAAACTACAACATAGTAGCTAATGATGTAAATGAATATAGTACAAGCCCTTGGGTGGATAGTGAAGGAAAGTCTTATTTAAGATCATTATACCTATATTCCAGAGACTTTGAAAAAATGAGAAAGGGTAATAAATATTATAGCATACAGGTTGTGCTTGATTTTAACGGCAAGGAAGTTGATAAAGACAAATTCTGGAATACGGTTAATGAAGATAATATTATACAAAGTTTCATGAATAAAACCAGCGATTATTATGCAAAAAAAGTGATAATAACTGTTGAATCCAAATTATAGGAATAATAGCTAATAGGGGTGTCATAAGCCCCTATTGGTTATGGTAATTCTTATCTCATTAATAAGCTTTCAACAAAGTGAAACATCTATTGAATATGGACACTCATTTTGCATCATGTTATAATTTGAGATTAAGAAACAAAATAAAGTTCTTTCGGTTGTAAAATCTATTGGAAACTTGATTACTTCCAATCTATTTTAGCAGAAACAAACTCTATTTTTTTAACTAACCAGAAGGATAAGGTTTTGCAACAGCTTGTCAGCAAAATGATGAAGAATACATTACCCAAACAACTGAATTATCAGCATTAGATCAATTCTCTTCAAATCTGGAAAAGCAAAATCCCAATATTAGTAATTCATCTACTAGAGCTAATCAAGCGTCGTGGGGCTTTATAGTCAACATTTCATGGTATCCATCTCCAAAAATATCCAACGAGATTCGTGATATTCCCCATTCTACAGCTATGGGACATCTAGAGACTGTAGCTGCTGCTTATTCAAATATTCACCACCAACCAATTCAAGCCGAATACTATGCAGCAGAACTCTATGGCGTTGTAAGGATTGGGTTAAAATCCAATTACGGCTATGTAGCTACTGAAATGTTTGTCAGAGAGTTTTTACCTGATTTTGCAAGCTTGCTGTATCAGGATAGTACTATTGGTACAAGTTTCGATTTTGAATTTGACGTGAATTATCCTGAATGGCCCCCGGTGACGGGTGATACCATCACCAGATAAACTAAACAATACAATATATTACATATAGATAAACAGTTGACTACAATGATGGAAGATTCAGACCAAAATTTGGTATATGCACTACGTGCCATACAAGAACCACAATTAAGGGAGACAGAAGAGTTTCACGAATGGATAGGTATACCTGAAAACAGGGAACTCTTTCTTGACTTGATGGCTTGTAAAGAAGCCACGATGCGTGAAAATATGGGCAATAAATCAAATAGAGCATAGATGGGCCAGACCGATTAGAAGCTTCTAGCAATCATTTTTAAGCACATCAGAGAGTTGCGTCGAGTAGCAGGGAGAAAGATGTTCCTGCCGAAGCTTCGAGGATGTAATTTAAACTGTGTCAGCAAGGAATAAAATATTAACTTTGCTAACACAGTTTAAATTACATCCTCCGGATACCTGCATTCTTTCGTGTTACTCCATCAACTAGACAATTCACTATTTTATTACTCTCGGAAAAATCACTACCACCCTATTTACCTTCCAATAACCAGTTCATCATGTCGCACACTCTCTTGCAACTGTTCTGATCCACACAAGCAGGGTAAGGGGATTCATCAAAAGCTGCCTGATTATCCATCACAATAAACTTCATCAATAATGTTCTATCAAGCTTTTCTAAGAGGCCACAGCACCATCGCTTCGTATATTGAAAATGCATTATTCACTTTTTCTCTAAATAGATTGTTGCAATCATCTATTAATTTGTAAAGGAAATAAACTTTCCCCTTATCCTCATATTCTGATATAAACTTAGTTAAATCGCTTTCAATTTTTTTTCTATGTTCTTCACTTACAATAGCCAAATTCTTAATCCCACTCATTACAGCCTCTAATAGCTTACTTTTATACCAGTCAGTATACCAGTAGCCTTGAACTATTTCATGCATTATCATCAAGTATTTATCTAATATTTTTATATCCGAATAATTAAGATCAAAATTCAAATTAGAATATGCATGATACTCGTTATTCTTTAGTGTTTCAATTAACCAATCAACTCCTTCTATTCTTCCATAAGCATTCATCAATAATATGATCCGCTGCTTATTGAAACCAGATAGTTCTTCCGATTTATATACCCCTATTAGTTCTGTTAAAATTTCGCCCGCAAAGCTTTCATCTAATGTAAATTTCTTAGTATTAAGAATCGTTTCTGATATATCAATTTTAAGTTGTAATAATGAATCTTCTGAACGTACTTTCCATACTTTTAACGCATATTGTCTGTCACTGCATAGTAGTTTAATAAGTAAATCCTGAACTATAGCTTTATTATCTCCAAATCTTGAGGCATCTTGTAAATCATCAAAAGCTGTGGAATAACACTCATATAATTTATGCTCTTCGATATAATTGACATATGACTTATAAACAAAGAAATCGTAGATCAATTTAGATTTAAAGTTTGCCCTTATCTTTGTTTTTACAGCGTCTAAAGAGCAAACCATTATAGCTTTCTGCATAAATTCAGCCCATTCATCATTTGTAAGCCAGGATGAGCCATAATAAATCAATAGTTTTAGGGCGGCTTCTCTGCCAATATTAAAATCAAAACGTATGGTTAACTTTAAAGACACTCTCAATATATCTAGAGGCTCTGATATATTCAATAAGGTATTATCAACCCACTTGTGTATTTGTTGCATTTGTGCCTCGGACAAAACAATATTGCTATTTTTACTTATTTCATTATATACAATTACCATTGCAATATTATTATAAGCCGACTCATCATTCAGATAGGATCTTAAACTAGAAATATCAATCTTTTTTTCGTTGGTTTTAAGATCACGAAAAACAAACTTCCCTACGAAATGAACAAATATACTGTTAGTTATCTGCCTAGTACTTCTTTGTATTTCCCAAAATTGTGACCAAGTCATTTGTTCTTTACCCTCAATCAAACTAAACAAATAATCTCGAAACTCATCTATATTAAAAAGTATATCAAAGTTGCGCTTTTCTTCCTCAACCCAATTAGCTTGATTATACCTCATCGATTGATCAAATTCGATTCCTTTACGAATAGTTATTTGGTCTTTAAACTGCCATTTTATATCGTGATCATATATACTATCAGACAATATTTTAAGGCTATCGATAGTCAACTCATCAATAAACGCATCAAAATTCTGTTTATTCACTAATGTCCCAACAGCATAATAATGATTAACTCTGTCTTCTGAAGCATTTAATGTATTACAAAGTTTAGTAAAGACCAAGTCATTTACCATACCCTTACTAAAAAAGGCAACATACTTTTTATCTAACCCCAAAGACATTTTGGACTCCTCAAAAGCTAGGTTAAGAATCGCATCCAATAAGTTAGAAGATGAATTTAGATAAGGTTCCGCATTTTTCAATGCTTGAAGAACTAATTCATCATATGTATCTTGTGATTCATAACTTAAATGAGAACAGTTATTTGCAAGAAAACCAACAAGAGTTAATAGTCCATTTTCAGAAGTTACACATCTTAATAAATCAAATGGAACATAATAATTAGCCATATAATTAGTTCCTCCTTCTTGCCGGCTTCCAAATAATTCTATGTTATCAATAATAATAGAAATAAAGTCCTCTACCTTACTATGAGGAATTATACAAATAAAGTCCTTCAACAGAATAGCATCCTCTTTCAAAATTGTATAAATTTGCTCAAAATTAATTTGCGTTTTCAGAAAATTATTTGAAAAAGCCATTAACACAGATTGTCTAGTAGCAATATCCTCGGTCTTATCAGCAAGTATTCCTTCAAGCGATTGGATAACAGTATTTGTATCTGCATAGTTGCCTCTATATTCAAATTTAGCTAATAATAAGCAGGCATTGGCTCTTATTGTATTTGAATTATTTTTATCCATAGCTTCCTGAAGGCAAAAATTTATAAATTCAACATCAGAACCAAATGATGCTAGATCTTCAATTTCGGATGAATCCATATACACAAATTTTTCTTTCCATTCATCCCATAATTTATGGACAAGTTCATATCTCATATCATTTGGCAATTTGAATCGTTCAGATTTTAGCAATATTTTCGGATTATTACTCAATAACATTCTAGTCAATTTCTGAAATACAGGCTTATCTGTTTCCATGAAACTAAGAAGCATGATTGAGGTATTATACCAAGACGGTTTTATTATCTCGGTTCCTTTATAACATATAAAAGTATGAATATCATCAAAAGTTTCAGATACCAACAATCTGGCCACTAATAGTTCCTTTATTGAATTATGTTCAAAATAAAAGTTATTTTTACTATCTATTTTAACTACAGAAAAACTTCTCAAAATATCTATTCCTTGTTGATTATTTGCTATGTACCTGATTACATCCCCTTCAGATATAGTATTTACTTCAGATAATTGCATCACCCACGCAAGTTTAGTAAGCATTTCTTTCCCTTTATAAAAATCAGTATCAAGTGAAAGCTTATTATCTGTCTTATAACTAGCTTCAATTAAATAATCAATAATATCTTTACGAGTTACATCAACACGATCTTTATTTGCATCATAAAACTTGATAATTGCTTGAAGAAAAAAAGGATTCGTTGAATAATCTACTAACTTATTTTTTTCTAAAAATGCAAAGAAAAGTTCATGATCCACTCCTTTAAACTCAACATATTCTCTTATATCTTCCATTGTGAATGAGTTTAAGAAAAAACATTCAAAATAGTCAAGGTCATCATTGTAAAAGTTATTTCTGCAAGTAACTACGATAGTTATTTCCGGATGATTATTTGCTATTTGTTGTATATCCTTCACAGCAATACTGCGCATTGATAATGGGATTTCATCTAATCCATCAAAAAAAATTAGAACTTTCTCTCCTAAATCATAATCCCAATATTCAGGTAAACTAGTAGAAAGCGGATTAGCTATTATGTAGTTTTTTAAAGGATAATAAATTGGATAATATAATTCACTTTGGGCTAACTTATTGGCTACATACTGGAGTTCCGTACTCTTTCCAAGACCACCAGAGCTTAGTATTACAAAACGGTTATTCTCTGTTTCTATGCCTTGACACAATGAAAGAAGTGTCGTTTCTTGATAATCCCAAGAGGGTTTAGTTGTATGAGGATAAACCCTCCTCTCAATAAATGAGGTCAGTTCAGCAGGCACCTTATATAATTCTAGAAAATAATTTTTGGGGAGATCATACTTGCCCTTTACGTTTGGGCTTTTAAGAGAATTAAATTCATTCCTTATTAATTCCTCCAGGGAAGCGAGATCAGCAATTACCTGATGATTTAATTTATTAGTTTCAGAAACTCCTTCTTGAATACCTTCAAGACGTATTTCTGCAATAATTTTATGAGTTTCCGGATCTTTATTCAACTCTTCCATTAATAGCATAACCAATGCTTCAGTTGATTTTTGTACTTCCCCTTTATTAATGTATGCCTTTAAATCATCGAAATGTTTGTATTTATGTCTATACTCAGATTTTCTAATATCATCATTTTGACACCATTTAGCCAAGGTCCGTTGATATACTTGATCAACTTTCTGTTTCCAGTCTTTTTTCGATAATATTTGAAATAGACTAATTACCCCTTTAGTGATTGTATTTACTTCCATAGTATTTATATTTTATTATATCGTACTTTAATATAAAAGTATGACATTAAAAACTAATATCAAAATATAAGTATGTATATAGTGTATTTTTTCCATCTTTTCTTTGAATATACCATATATACACTAGCATTAAAAAAGGTAGAAAAGTATCTAAAGATCCGACATGACAGAAAAATTAACGGTGCAAATTATTTTACATGGATTGTAAATGATTAGCAAGACAATAATAATTGTTATATTTAATAACGCTAAAAACAGCAAGTTTTTTACTAAGTTTTGGAAGTTTATCAATACTCTCCTATATCCGCAATCAAGTCCTTAAAAATTTTCTGGGAGGAACGAATCCCTTCCATGAAGGTTGCTTCATTTTGCGAGTTTGTAAGGGTGCTGTCATCAACAAAGGTAACATAGACAAATCCCAGTGCTTCTGCTGTTTCCTTTTGAGTATTCAGTTCTACACGACATTCAATTGAAGTCCTGATGAAACAAAGCCCGTCACTCACCTTCATCGCATGGTGAGCTGCTCCGCCATATTTCTGATAACCTTTCTTTATATCTTCATTAAGTTCAATCAGTAAGGCTATTTTGTTTCTTGTGAAATAGCGGCATATTACCTCATTAAGTCCTAGTTCAGTATTCTTGAAAACACGTTCTCTATAGCGGGCAAAGAAATGGGTACTGTACGCATCAATCCTTCTGGTCCATGTCATTGAATCGGAGTCGGTATGTTTATATGGAGAGCACCCCCATTTCAAAACGAATCGTCTATTATCCACATTTATAACAGAAAAACAATCAAATTCAGGATTTTCAACAGCTTGCCTACTCGCAGCATAAAAAAATAAGATGTATGAATTATGTCGGCTAGGGTTTGTGTATTCAAACAATTCCCAAGCCGGAAAACGGAGAGTCTTCCGAAATTTCTTCACGGCTTTTGGCATTAACTGCCGACATTTATACTCTATTTTTAGACGGTCGGCAGCCAATTCTTCATACATTTCATAAAATGTCATCGTTGGAATAACCATAGCGAAAAATAGTAAATAATATATTATTCTGTATTCTATTGTTAATATTAAAGTATGTCAGATGGTAAAAACACCATAGCTGATTCTCTATTTATCGGCTCCCTTTTTAGAAATAATGCTAAATGCACAATTTGTCCTTTCTTAATAAATGGAAGATGTACGCTTTTCTTCTCTAAAGATTTAATCAGCCTTAAGGCATCTTCTTGAGTCGTCCACTTACATTCACCTATAAAAATGTGTTTTTTATCTAAAGATTCGGCAACAACATCCAACTCTATCATTTCACCTTCTTTTCCATCAGGAAATATTTTTCCCCACCAGCGGGCCCCTTTATTATAAGCCACACCATCAATAACGTTTCCACTGATATATTGCCTACAAAGATGTTCCCAACAATCACCAACTAATTGAGAAAAATGATTGTTGATAATTGACATGACAGTATCTATGCGACCTAGCTCAAGAATAGATTGATAAGGTGCAATAAAACGATAATTAAATTCCAAAAGGTTATCATTGATACGGTATATCCCTTTACGGCTTTTTCCCTCGTCTTCACCAAATGGAACCTCTCGACGGATATACCCTAATTCACGTAGTTTACTCAACGGTTCAGTTATTTGAGTGACATCCTTACCAACCCTAGATGCAATCTCTGATATTCTATTTGCACCATTACCTATAATAGATAATATAGTGGAAGCCTGGACTGTATCACGCATATCGTCACGAAGTAGGTGGATAGGCTCTTCAGCTAGACACCCTTTAGTGTCTAATAAAAGATTACGTATGGCAGATTCTCTATCTTTATAGTCTGCCCTTAACTCCCAATATCTCGGAATCCCCCCCCATATAGCATATTCTTCAATGGCATTTTCATCATCACATTTGAGAGCTTCACTAATGAATTTCACTGGAATAGGTGTTAGTTTTAATATCTCATCAGCCAGCCCGTACAGGGGTTCCTTCTTATCCAAAACATAACCTTGCATCAGCTGTTGGGATGAACCACAGATAATCAAATCAAATTTCAAACATCTTTCATTAAGCAACTTCTGTATAATGGAGGGCAAAGCCGCACAACTCTTTACCATATAGGGGAACTCATCCAAACAAATCGTTTTTCTACCGTTTATCTGTCTATTGAGTGAGCGAAAAAGAGTTTCCCAGTCTGGATATATAACTTTATCAAATCCCTCTATACCAAACGCTATTGTCTTTGCAAACAACATGCGTTGATTCGTCTCATTAGTTTGATCGGAAAGGAAATAAACATCATTGTTTTTCCAGTCAATAATCTCCTTGATAAGAGTTGACTTTCCGATACGTCTCCGCCCATAAATAACAATAAATTGCGGTTTATCTCTTTTTAGTGCATTTTGCAGCCTATCAAGATAATCTATGCGGTCTATAAATTCAGGAAATTCCATATTCTCTTCTATTTTATTAATATCTTTCACAAAGATAATAATTCAGAAAGATATTATTCCCATTTATGAATAAAAATCTAATATCTAGGTAGAAAAGATTACCATATAATCTATCATCCACACTAACCGGCGGATATCAAAGAACAAGCATAACCACACTACATATCAATCCTGCAAAGCATATAATGGTAGCCACTATTCCCAAACATCCTTTTTTGCTCTGTTTTAGTTGCTGTTCGAGTTGAGCTGCGTAAGCCTTGGCTTCCGCCAGGTCTTTTGCAGCTTGCGTATTTTGCGCATTAAGCTTACTAAGAGACTTTTGCAATTCATTATTGGTTTGCTGCATCTTGGAAATATTTTCATTGAAGCTTTTGGCTTGATCCTCATAAATCTTCAGCTGCCTGTTAGTAGTCTCATATTGTTTCTGCATTGCTTTCATCTGTTCTTCAGAATTCTTATTTATCACAGTTATTTTATCCTGCAGCTCCTTATTCCGGATTTCAGATAATCTCATTTGTTCAGTATGGATCTTCTGATTGTCCTCGTGATTTTTGGACAAAGCTGCAAACTTATCCTGCAATTCCTTATTCTGCTTTTCCGCTGATAATATACGTTCCTGATATTGTTTTTTAACCTGTTCAACTAGGACAGCCCTACTTTTTTCTCTCTGTTCTAAAACACGATTAACGAGATCCTTGAAGTAAACTCCAAGTAATGATGGGGTTCCCAAGTCTTTATCCGCTATTTTACCAATAAACGGCTTCTCCTCCGGATGGCCAACACCACAAATCAATGGAGTATTCAATTTTATCAAAGACCTGATCAGTTCCGGAGTATTGAACACCTCATTGATACCGGATCCACCACCACGAACTACGGCCAAAACATTATATTGCTCTTTATCCAGAGCAACAATTTTTTCCATAAATCGACTTATCTGCGCAAAAGAAACATCGTGTTTGACAAAGTCTATATGAGAGGAAGCAGCTTCCAGGCCTCTTTGAAAATCGACATCAGTGATTGATCCACTAGCGAATACCAATGCTACCCGTGGCCGATCATTACGAAAAAGGATACTTTCGAGTAATGAATCTACATTCCGGTATCCCGATGAAGATTTCTCCGAAAGTAACTGCAATAATTGTTGTTGCTGATCAGTTATTATATCCTTCTGAATGATCTCATAACGAGTTACATGAAACTGCAACTCTATTATACTCTGGTTACGCACTTCCTTGGATATTGTGCCGGCCAGTTGCACCAAGGTACCACTACTTAACTTCTCACGGATAGCTAAAGGTACTATAACTCTTATCTCAAAAGTATCATTCTGACCACGCAGAACATCATAGAAATAGCCTCCATAATTACCACTTCGAGGATTCTGATAATAAATACCTTCCAGAACTACAACCTTGGCCGGTGTCCGAAGTTGCTCCCTGAAGATTGAAAGGACCTCCTGGGGAGTATAAATAATCGGATAATTAGTCGTTGATAAATTCTCTGCCATACACTAACAAGTAACGAGATTATGACATCTCATCCAACCGTTCCACAAACATTTGAATGTTAGCTACTAATTTATCAATAATCCTATGACGATATTCATCGTTTATGAGATTAAAGGTTCCAATATATGAGAAATCGCTGAACCAGATTTGTTCTTCTTCCGGAAGATCGAATTCTTTATAAACAGCATACTCATCATCTCCAGCTATTAGTAAATTATCCAAAGTCAACAACTGTTTTATCCTATTTTTATATTCAACAGATAGTTTCTCATCACTACATATACCATAATAGAGACTGTACCCATATTCATACCACACATACATATGAAGTCCAGTCTTTGGCATAAAGTAAATGCCGAATTCCTTGTTTTTATATCCTTGCTTATACTGCTCATTGTGAGTTACAAAAGCTATCTCATTAAGATTGACACCTTCTGTCATTTCATAACCTATAGATTGAAGTTTCAATGTTAACTCATTCCAAAAATCAGCGACAGTATGCCATTTCACATGCTTAAAGTTCTCAATAAGCAGTTTGGCGGAAGCCATATTATCCGTAGACTTACCAATAAGCTTTTTAACCTCTAGCCGTTCTTCTACACTTGTATCATTAGTCATTTCCTGTATCAGTTTAATATATTGCAAAATCGTTTCACGCAGAAAAGGTTTATCAACAACAGTCTTCAGACAAATGAAAAGCCACTCAATAATAACATCATTATAATGAATAATTTTCAGGATCTTTTTTAAACGGGGATACCGGTTCCCTATACTCTCATCAGATGGCTCCCTCCCCGGACTAAGAAACATAGCCTCTAGATTTTCTTCAGGGATATGGTGTTTTTCTATTAGAACCTGGTAGTAGCCTTCAAGCTGTCCATGTTCATCATGATTGCTATCTTTTGCACCTATCTTATTCTCTATAAAAAGAGCAAATGAGGTACGTTTGTTAATGATTAGAATATCAATCTCATCCCTCTCTGACTGATCATATTCATTTGGATACACCTCTACCCCAGGAGCAAGCAATTTAGTTACAAATAGAGAAGGATATCTACAGGTTTCCAAAAATGATCTAAGACAAAAATCAGATAACCTGTGAGAGCCATAAGGATTAAGCAAGGAAGAAATAAAACGTGAATGCAGATTAACTTCATCATTACTCTTATACAATACAGAAAAAATATTGAATTGTTCTTCACGTTTTGCCCTACGTTCATAATCCTCACGTATGACATTCAATTCTTTCAAAAACAGAGAAATATTATTCATACTTTCTTTACTTCAAAAATCCAATTTTCGATTAAGACTACAAATAAATTTTCACAGTAAAATCAAATGAGAAATACTCCAGCAAAAGATCCTAAAAACAAACTTGTCTCTATTATTATTGTGTCCCATTTCTTGAATATAAAAGTATACTCAATATCCAACAACCTATCATTCCCAAGGTAACTTTAATTGGAATTATATTCTAACCACTTCTTTATAGTTTTTTTGGTTGTTTGTTGTAATCCCTCAAGTTGACGTGGATCATCGTTCGCATATCTTATTATCAGATTAGGATTATCTTGTAGATCTTCATACAATCTTATTGCAAAGAAATTATCCTCTTCTGTTACCATCTTCTCAATCAATAACGGAATGATTTCTTTTCCCATAGCCTTTAAATCGGCATATTGAGGTAAATTTCTTGTAGTAGCAGTGTTATTACTAAACGAGTAGTGCCATGCTTCCTTCCATTCATTAAACAGAGATTCAAACCTTGAACCTTCTCTACATGTTTTTACTTTTCTAGCAATCATCATCAACTCATCCGGTGAGAAGATTATATTTTCGTGAATATCCTCACTTATCTCTTTCATTGCATTAGCATCCATTTCACTTAGACTACGGGTAGGAGAAACCGCACCATAGGTTTCCACAGGAACTCCATACATTCCATTAGAAAACACACTTACAAGGTGCCACAATAACCACATACGCCCCATCTTAGAATAAGGTGCCTCACAATGGGGACTACCTCCAAGGGATGCATGCAGAGGGGTATTTCCCCAACCCCAAACTACAGGATAGTATCTTGATATTGAGGTTGCCCCTTTCATGTAATCATAAGCGGCATGATACACGGAACTCGCATTTTCATATCCATATCTTACTTGATCCCAAGTACTAAACTCTATCCACTTATTATTAAACCCCAACGAATAGGCAAAACAATTATATGCAGATGTCGGATAATTCATAACAACTGTATTGGAATATTCAACTAAAGGAAACGATTTCCTTAAAGCATTCCTTTCAGCAGAAAAGAGAGGCCGTGGGAAAGAATTCCTGATCAATTCGCGCTGTTCATCCGTTAGTTGAGAATCCCAATTATCAGGAAGAATATACCCTCCTCCTGGTAGTTTTGATCGTGTCTTAGCCATCGGACCAATAATGCTATAAATATAATCCATAATTTCAAGGCTGTCAAGCAAATTGACGGTTTGTATAGCCACTTCATTAGCCGGCTTTACAGATTCCCCAACGGTACTTACAATATCTTCGCTACTACAAGCAAAAATACACAACAGAACGAATACTACAGTTAATTGCTTCATATCACAAGTATTTAAGGTGAATATTATACGAATGTATATATTTTTTTCGAGTATTCCTAATACTTCTCTGTTTTTTTTACCACAATCAATAATATTCCATTCTTTTGTTATTAAATGATATATAATACTCCCTTCTCCTCACAAATGTTCATATAAGAAGACTTATTCTAATGGAATAATGATTTCCCAGAAGTAAGCAGTCATGTTCAAAATGCAAGCAACAAATCATTGTCTAAATGAGAAGATATAATTGCACAGTTTAAGACTTAACCCCATGAGACAAATCAAATTACTATATTTTTTTTATATAATAGAGCCATACTTTTCCGAAAGTATTTTTATCTTTGTGAGACACACAACTTTTTATTATAACAGAAATACTATGAAACTGTACAAGATAACAGCTATATATACAAAACTGACCGATATAGTTAAAAACAATGCTTTTATTTCCGTTGGAAATATATCCGCTATCTTCACGCTAAATTTCTATTATGACGAATATTGGGAACCCATTATTTATATCATTTCATCGTTGCTTATCTTTTTCTTATGTATTCACCTATATTATAGGTGGATCACCCCCAAGGGAAAAGACAAGAAAAATACAAATCCCAACCTTATCAAGTCAAAAGAAATACTGGTTACGGTATCCATGACATTTTTATTCTTCATATTGCCTTATATCTATAATATACATTCGGAGCATCTAAAAAAAGAGAGTTTGATAGCGAATTACGAAAACATACAGAAACATTCTACTAAAATATCATCAATATATAACTCACTCAAGAAAGGAACCATAATATTCGATGAAAGCAAAGTTGATACCAATAATACTGCATATCTTACAGCATGCGGTATCTATTTAAACGACCTAAATGTGGGTAATTTTAAACTAGCTTTTAAATATCTCAATATGGCAGCAGCTAGAGGAGACGCAATCGCATGGCTCAATCTTGGAAATATGTATATGGCCGGTCACAATACAGCTGTTAACGAAATAAAGGCCTTTCGTGCATTTAAGAAATCTGCGGATCTTGGATATCCTGGTGCTATGTTTAACGTCGGATATTTCTTATCAAGAGAAATTGGGACGGAAAAGGACCTGAACAAAGCCTTAAAATACTATTTAGATGCAGCTATATGCGGGAATACTGACGCCATGATAGAAGCCGGAAATATATATGGCTTCAATAAGAAAAGGGATAAGTGGAAATACTGGTACTCCCAGGCTGCGGACCATGGTGATGTAAGTGCTTATAGATGGAAGGCTCAATTTTATTTAGAAGAAGGTAAATATAAAAAAGCTTTAGAATGGGGCATGAAAGCACTAGAAGGAAAAAATTACAAAGCATATGGTCTTTTAGGGCATTTATATCAATATGGCAAAGGAGTCGAGAAAGATATACAGCATGCGGAGAAGTGTTACCTACTACAGGTAAAATGTTATCCAGAGGAAGAAGCTCCAATACAAAATCTGGCACATTTTTATTATGAAATAGGAGACTCCGCCAAATATAAACACTGGTCACAGGAACAACAGAGAATCGACAGTATAAAAGGCTATGTCAGCGAAAGAAAAATAGACGATAATATTTATATTAAAACATATAAGAAAACACATGAACGACAGTAAATTTAAACTATTGCTGGGAGGGATTGCACTGGCTGCCGACTCCTTATTTTTTGACTCATTCCTTTCAAAAGTGAAAGAGGAATTATTGATCTTATGTATCTCCCTAGCTGTTTTATCACTGGTTTATCTTGGAATCAGGAAATTCATCCTGCACAAAAGTATTGCCATGACTAAGACAATGGGGATATTAGTAATCTCAATGATAATGGTCCTTTCAATAGGAATAAATTATCTAATCTCTCCAAAAGAAGAAATTCCTCCAACAAATTCCCTAATCAGGTCAACCGCTGACATACCTGATGACTATAAAAAATACGCGAATCTTGGACTGGAAGACGCACAAGTGTTCGCTTTCGACATGTACCGTGAGGGAAACACTGACAAAAGAGTACAAAATAATACTAAAGCTTTAGAATATGCACTTTTAGCATCAGTCAATGGCGATAATATAACATTGTTAAACGTAGCTTTCATGTATTATGACGGTTTGGGAACAGAAGTTAACTATGAGCGAGCATACTTTTTTGCAAAGATGGCAGAAAAGAAAGGAAACTCAAAAGCTACAGAATTTTTAGAATACCTAATTAAAAGCAGGCTGATTGATATCCAAGACATACAAGACATGGAGAATTATGAGTTAAAGAAAGATACAAGCCAAATTAACCTGAAACTGAAAAAAGAATTCAAAAAAATGCATTAATAAAAGTCTTCACCAAAATTTCTGTGAAGATTGCATTTTTACATCCTCCGCTTAACATTTGCTACTATCGGAAAAATGTCCTGAAGCTCATAACATAAGTTTATTCCGTTTTCACTACTTCCAGTTCTGTTACTTTCACCCGGAAGGTACGCAACTGGTCAATTGTAGGATAGAAAGTGGGATTCTCCCAATTATGGGAAATCATGGATATCATAGATTTAAGGAATACACCACAGTCGATGATTGTAGCACTTGTGTTTATTTCAAAACGGCCAGATGGATATTTTTTATTATCTAACGTTTTTTGCGCCCAGTCAAGCAGTTCTTTCACCGCCTCATTATCATATTTCTTTTCCATACTTATATTTTTGACAAAGATACAAAGAACGAAATTAATTCTTATCAATATTATCTTATTCTTGGATGAATTATTATCTTTGCAAAGTACTCAAGTAGTACAAATTTGACGTTCGATCTTCTCCCATAGAAAGCGGCAATTTTCTAACAAGCGAGATGTAGATTGAACGGAGCTTGCGTATTGTATGTAATCAATATGCGTGCCCGTTTATACTATATATCTCGCTGGGTTGTTTGCCGCACCTCTATGGTTATATATATTATTTCGGGCACGTTTTATTAATTAAACATACAAGCATGGACAAATTCAGAACCTTCAAAGATTTCTTTTACTTCTACAAGGAGTTGGCGTATATTTTCGCTTTAGGGTACATCTTTCTCATAGCTATTATCATAGCATTGTCGATTCTTGTTATACAAAAGAATGACGAGAACAAATTACTCAAGAGAATTATTGACAGCCCCTCGTCTTACACAACGAAGACTCATTCTGCAAACCCTCTAAAGTCCAAATACCGGATGATTTCCGTTAAAATAGACAAAAGATAACCAGGCAGCTCTACTTACATTCTATTGTTAATACATCAGAAAGTTGCGTTGTGTAGCAGGGAGAGAGACGTTCCTGCTTGAGTTTCCATCGGCGCACCCCAGTTCCCTGGACAGCAAGGCTTACCAGGTTCTTGGTTTGTCCCTTATTAAGCTCATCGATTACTTCCATGAGCCGAGAGAGTTTCGCACTATCTTCTGTATAGAACAAATTCTGTTGGATTGCATCGTCAGACACAAGATCCATCACAATCACTCCTGCTTTCTTATATCCTACTCCTCTTCTATAGATGTTCTTTAAAGCAAGAAGAGCATAGCGAACTATCTCCGTAGTATTACTAGATGGAACCGGCAGCTTGACTACACTATTTATATAGGTATGTGATCCTTGACGGGAATTGTTTGCACATCCTACAAACACCATCAAGCTGAAGGCACACGAATGTTGTTTCCTCAATTTATAAGCACACATTCCAGCAAATGTTGATACAGCTTCTTCCATATCTGAATAGTCGGTTATAGTAATACCAAATGATCTGCTAGTGCATATCTGTTTTTTTCGAATTGCAACCTGATCGAGATCCAGACAAGAATATCCATTTAGTTCTTTCCATACACGCTCACCGAATACGGTCATTTCCTTACGCACCCAGGCAACTGGCATCAAAGAAAAATCATATGCAGTTTTCACATTATACCTTTCAAGTTTTCCACGGAATCGGCTTCCTATCCCCCACACATCACCAATATCGGTTAGCTTCAAGGCCTTTTCTCTTTTCTCATCTGTATCGATGATACACACACCTCCATAGCCGGGATACTTTTTAGCAAACTTATTGGCAACTTTGGCCAGAGTCTTCGTTTTGGCCACACCTGCGGAAACCGGGATACCGGTTCCTTTCGTAACAGTCCGTATCATGCTGCGAGCATATTTCTCCAGGTCGATATTCTCGAAGCCCGAAAAATCAAGAAACGACTCATCGACCGAGTAAACTTCAATATTGGGAGAGAAGTTAGAGAGCAGAGTCATCACACGGCAAGACATATCCCCATACAAATTTTGATTACCGGAGCAAACGCCAATTCCATACTTTTGAATTTCATCCAATATTTGGAAAGCTGGAGTTCCCATCTTTATTCCCAGTTTTTTTACCTCGTTACTGCGGGCAATAACGCAACCGTCATTATTCGACAGGACTAAGATCGGACGATCATTCCAATAAGGGTTGAATACCCTTTCACAACTCACAAAGAAATTATTTCCATCGACCAAAGCAAACATCACATCCTCCATCTCTTTATAACAGCACTGACAATGCCCCAAATACGTAGATCATCTCCTTCTTCTATCCGGATCCTGGGATATTCCGGATTAGATGGCATAAGCCAAGCAGCCCCTTCTTCAACTTTAACCCTCTTCAGCGTAAATCCTCCATCCAGGTAGCATACTGCAAGACAACCGTCATAGTGCTCCAGTAATTTATCCACTACAAGTAAGTCCTTATCTTCAATGAACTCATCTTTCATCGAATTACCGGATACTACCGTGATAAATGTAGAAGGAACATTTCTTATCAGTATCTTGTTCAGGTCAACTTTCCCTATAATCTGCTCTTGTACCAGGTAAGGCAATTTCAGTTTAGAGATTTCTTCCGGAAGTATGTCTTCAGGTACTATATCCCAGTAGACTGATTCACGGTTAATTTTAATCACCGCAGTAAGAACACCCCATACAGAAAGTCCAGCTATATCTCCAGCTGCTTCTTTTCTCATCAACTTAAACTCGCCATCACTGGTATAAGCAATAATATCAGCCTGCCGGGCCATTATGGATCGATCAAAAACGAGTATATCCCCAGACATAATCCCGACTTCCGGAAAGAAGTCCTCATCAGCCTGAATTATGAATGTATTGGATGGATGCTTGACCAAAATCGAATTAATGTCAATCGGTTTGCTTATATAGTCAGTCGCCGGTGACGGGAATCCGGCCTGTACACCGTCTTCTGCATATGGAACAGCAAGATAACCGCTTGTATCTAGTGCATATATGGATAATCCTTTCTTCATTTATTTTTCTCCCCTTATGCAAAGATAACAATTCAAACCACTATTTTCTGTTTAAAGACAGAGGTCTTTTACTTCTTTTTTTCTTCGATCTAAAAATGAGTTTACATCAATGAGATAATATTCTATAATCTACTATACAACAAATTTAATATTATCTTCTAACATTCAAGATTCATAAAATAACTGATATAGTAGATAAATCATCTATTTTAAAATTTTAAATATTCCAGAAGATAGAAATCCTTTCTTTTTATTGGATATTAATAAATATTTTTTTAGTTTTGTAGATATAAATATACACACATCAAAGCAGAAAGGAGGCTAAATAAAAATGTTACTTTCAAGAGAACTAAACTGATTTGTTTACTCACCATCTAAATTTAGTGCCTTATGAAAAAACTATTAATTATCGCCAGCTGCATTCTTCTCACAACAGCTTGCCAACAAAATGATGAAGAATACACATTAGCAGAGAATTCCCAAACGGCAGAATTATCAGCACTAGACCATTTCTCGTTATTACTATCAAAGGCGGTAGCTAGTAACAGTGAGCTGCGAACATTCCTTAAAAAGGAGGCGTTAGAAATGATAGATAATGACTACGATGTATTTTATCCGCTAGCAAAGAATAAAATAGTTACCGAGGGTAAAACCTTCAAGAATATATTGGAACAATATGACAGCAACAAAGAACTGGATGAATTAGAGAGGAAGTTACCACTATTAACAGTAATGATTCCTGAACTTCCTTCCGGTTATAATGCAGAAACATGGAACTGCACAGAAGAAGTGCCACATATAACCCCAAGGCTCGGCAACAAATATGTCATCCCGTATTATAAAAATGGAATGACAGATTTTGAGTTTGATGCTAATTTGATTCCCGGATTCCCAGTATTAGTGGTTAAGAATAATGAAAGAATTGTGAGAAACACTGGTGCTACAAGGACACCAAACGCATCAACTCTAAACTCTGAATACTCATTTGTAGATGCTGCTTTCGACAGATCATGTAACACACCCCCTCAAGCTCTAACACGAACAACTATTTCCGGGAGAGCGGATCTTGAAACAGCATATAGAGCAATGGGAGCAACATCCGAAAAATGGCAGAGGGACAACATATATTACGGACTAACTCCAACCAATACAGAAGGTCCTTTAAAGAGAAATTATGCAGAACGGATAGAAGCAATTAGATTTACAGAACAAGCCTATACTAAAATGTGCGATCAAAATGACCCTGATTATGTGAGAGACCCTCTTAATGAGCATGTTTGTTTCAGCAAAGATCCGAATCACGTAGCTCCTCCAAGTATAGAATCCATGTGGCAGGATGGAAGGTTTGAATTTAAAATAGACATAACTATCAATAACCAAGCAGGATTAGGTACAAATATTACAAAGTATTTTTCTGTTAGGCCACAAGAAATATATGACCTAATCGTTGAAAACTATAAGAATAATATTGCACACTGCTTCTGGGTCAAAGGAGTCATCCCACGTACCTACTATCCAAATATAAATCTAGTGACATGGGATTTGGAACAGAATAGCTTCTCCTGGAAAATAACGGTAGCGGAAGTGGATGATCAAGAGACTTACACAACTCAAGAAACAGTATCTTCCGAATTCGCTACAAACTTCAGTGTGAACACACAAGGAGGTACAGACAAGGTAAAAGTAGGTTTGAACTTTGGAATGTCCACAAAAAGCACAAAACAAACCCAGTTCACGAGAGTCACTTATAAAAACTCCGATGATCTTGGAACATTGGAGGCTAATTTCTCCGACCCAATCCTCTTAAACTCTAGTAATGAACTATACTTTATTAAAAATCCGATGGTTGAGCTGGCATTAGTTCCAGCGAAATTATACTAAGAACTGAATCATGAAGAAATATCTTTTTTTTGCATTCGCCATCCTGATATATGCAGGTTGTAACAAGGATGATGACACCAGGAATGTAGAACCTGGAAAGTATCAGATTGAAAAGGTAACAATTAACGTGCCTATGGATCTCAATTTTGATGGAGAAATAAACGATGATCTTTTCAGGGAGTTTAGCAGCTTTACCAAAAGCACACTATTCCTGAATAAAAACAATGATTCATATTCTATAGATTTGTTATGGCCAGAATTCCTGCAGGAGGGTGGAGAACTGTTACACAAATTACCTTCTAAGTATGAGGAAGGAATGAAATTCGATTATGTAAATGTTTCAATCCAGTATTATGTATCAATAGATGAAGAGAACTACACCTTACTGAAGGGACAGAAGATCGTGAATGACGAAAGCGTATATACCTTTACTTTCCCTGACAAAATGGAATATACAGGGAACGATAAGATATCGTTTACAACAACTCAAAAGTTCCTTACCAAGGAGGGAAATAAAGACGTTATTATAAAAGCTATATTTAAACGTATAGGATGACTATGCCGAACAAAGGGAGTGTGTAACTAACAGACTCCCTTTCTATCCTATCAGTACTTTCGGAAAAATAATCTCTTACTTCAAAGTTGACACCGGCCGGTTCCTGTAGAGGAAAACCTGATGCCCCCAACTTATATACCCATCATTCCAGTCCATTATCCAATTCTCTCTATCAGACTTACGAGTTGATGAAAAGAGTTTGCGATCAACTTGTATGATTGTTGCCATATTATTATGTAGGTTACAATAGATTGAGAATTGTGGTTGCCGGAATATCCATCTTGGAGAAAGCAAATAGTTTTTTCCCCAGGTCTTTTAGTGAGGCCCCAATATGGTACACGTCGTTATTATCAATAATGACGAAACGGTCATGCGCCTGTCGGTAGGTACGGATAATAATTCGTGGGTATTGGTGGTTATGGCGGTTTAGATCGAGCTGAAGTTGCGGGGTGATTTGCTTTGTATAAATAGTGGCCGTGACTCCTGCTGATCTCTTGCTTAACATGAGCAATACATCTTCATCAATGTAATTATCGATAAGCACAATAGATCTTGTTGCCGACTTTATCAGGTTCGTTGCGAAGGTATAAGCATCGAATATCTGTCCATCGAAGAAAATCCCTTCTACCGGTGGCAGCGATGTCTGGACGAAAAAGTCAACTTTGCTCGTCAACTCTTCCAGTTTCCTGTCATGAGCTATTAGTCTCTGATCTATCTTATTCTCTAACTGATCTACACGCTGATTGATGGAATATCCTTTCAAAAGATAGTCTTTTAAGACTCGATTAGCCCATTGCCGGAACTGTGTGCCCCGTTTACTTGATACCCTATATCCCACTGATATAATCATATCAAGATTATAGAAATCAATATTTCTATTGACGTTTCTATTACCTTCTTTTCGAACTACTCGAATTTTTCGAGTAGTTGAATCTACATCTAATTCTTCTGTATTATATATCTCCTTTATATGATATGTTATAGTGTTCTCTTTTATATCAAAAAGTTCAGCCATTTGCGCTTGTGTCAGCCAAACAGTTTCATCTTCCAATCGAACTTCTAGTTTAACTGCTTCGTCCGGCTGATATAGTATTATTTCTCCTTGTTCCATCATGGATAAATGATTAGATTAGATTGCAAAGGTAATACATTCTTTAGATTATCATATTGATTAAGACGGATTTGTACATTAATGAGATAGCTTTTTTAGTTTAGACTTACGTACAAAGAACAAGATAGTTCTTCCTCACTAAATTAACTGTTCAGAATTACCGAATAGTTGGATTGGCACACCCATTCTTAACGAGAGGGAGTATATACTTATATAAACAATTCACCTTTCACAAAACGGTATATAAAGAAAAGCAAAACGAATAGAAAACAACCGGTATCAAATAAGAGCTGAATGGTAGCGCAACTGTCGCAAAAATTGCGACAATTCAATTAGAAAAAGTTAAATATGGATTTAGTTGTCATGGATTCCTTGACAACTGAATCTGCCGATAAGAGATAACGTACTTGAGAGGCAATATCAGGGCTATTCGGCTTTATGGATCTATCAGAACTAGCAATGTGCAAAAATACACATTGCTAGTTCTGACTGATATCTTTTCATTGAAAACATTCTTTATATGTCTAGTGATAACTGTTCTTTCACGTTGAAAGAATTCTGTTATTTGCGCTTATGTTAGCCAAATTGTCTCTTTTTCAAATTGTACATCTAACTTACTTCCGGAAAAAATCCTTGTCACAGATTGGTTGTCCGCAATGTGGACACGTGAAAACCTCTTTGTCTTCTTCAAAAAAATCTTTAACTTTCACATCGAGAGCTTTAGCTATCTTTTCAAGAGTTTCTACGGTTGGGTTACCATTGTTTATAACAGAGTAAATAGACGATTTCTTCAAGCCTACCCTTCTGCCTAATTCTGTAATAGTCAGATTTCTTTTCTCACAAATTTCTTTGATCTTATCAATAACCATTTCATTTATATTTATAATGACGTTTGCAAAGATAGCATTGAATAAGTGAAGTATGCATATATAAGCACTAAACAAAGTTAAAGTACGCATATATAAACTCTTTAATTTGCCAAAGTACGTATTTTTACGTACTTTTGTGCAAAAGAAATATAGAAACAATTAAGAATACAAGATTATGAAAACAGCAGAAATTAAAGTTAAGAATTTAGCAATACAGTGTTACGGTGTATTTGAGAATGGCGAGTTTATCACAGGCAGTGATTCATTCGATGAGCTTATACAGAGGGCAACTGGCATTGCTGGTGAGAAAGACAAAAATAAATGCACGATTGCCCCGTTGAAATTTACTGGTACAGATGAAAATCCGATAGTAGAAGAAGGTACTGTTATAATGTCTTTTACAAACATTAATGGTACAGTATTTATCGTCAACCAATTAGTATAAGTTTAACCAGCAGGGCGAAAGCCCTGTACAATATAAAAGATTATGAAAGATGATTTTGCACACAAAGATCTTGGATGGCTTCAGACTACTATCGAAGAGTTATGTGTGGGCGACAGGTTCGGGTTTAAAGACCTCACGTGTATTTATACTTTTATGGGAATATTCAGGTATTCGGGTTCGGACTATTTTATATATAAAAGTGGAATATTACCACAGATACGTCCGTACAATGAAATAAAAGACAAAGTTGTATTTGTAAGAAAATAGGTTCAACCGGTAGCCTTCGGGCTACCACAATAATACATAATTTTATCTCTTGGCACGTAGCCCATCTGGAAAGATCTGCCAGGCAGACACTATAAATATCACACCTATTCTTACCAAAAAGGGTGCACTATCTTCACAGACAATACACCCCACACAACACAAACAAAACACGACTAACTATTTTCTATCATATTTATTCTTTCCATGCATTTAGAAATTGATTGTACCGTTCTAATGCTGTGGTTTCATCTAAATCTTCATCATCAATATCAGTTAAATCAAGCTCGTATTGAGCTTCACCTTCTGCATATTCGCACATGGCAATAACATCGTTTGCCGTAACACCATCACCCCATTCTGTTACTATTAGAGTGAAGAGTGATTGTTAATATTTTCTTCATACTTGCTTTAATCTAATTTTAATGTTTATCTTTACATAGCCATTCGGCATGTAGCGCCAGTGTTTTGGTTGGGCGGTGGTTAACACCATTGAAGAACAGTAGTTCTTCCTCTTTTATGAGAGAAGCTAAAACGAGAATCTCAAAAAGATTTATTATGTACAAACATATTAAAGAGAGGTTGCGCAAAGTGGATGCAAGTGTCGTTTTATGGTTACACCTGTTAATAGCGTTGCTTTCTCTTATTTTAGACCTTGTATCCCAATTACATTAAGCTTAATTGCTTTGATTAAGCTAGAGTTAGTAACCAGAAAGTAACCATTTAACAGAAGAACTCGGAAAAGAGGTACCTAAAAAGGTTCCTCTTTTTTTTTCCTTAAAATCGTTCTGTCAAATCTTTGTTCATCTATAATTTTAGGATGCTCGCCAGGCTCTAACCACCAAAGTCGGTATTCTTCAAATAACTTAGTGTCCGGATTCATCCGGAGCGACATCTTCCCAATTTTTATAACGGTTTCCTTTTTGGGGAAATACACATCTAAACCAGTTATTGTAAGCCCAAACCGGGTGATTTGCTTTGTTTGAGGTTCATGCATATTAGCTTATTTAGTTTGATTAAAATGGAAGATCATCACCCAACGCCGGGCGGCAATCTCTTACCGTAAACTTATTTACTTCAAAGGATTTTATAGAGCAAAGAACATAAGCTTTTCTATTTAAAGATTCTGCTAATCTTTTAGCCTCTGCCTCCGCACTTGTCAGATCGCTGTGTTTATACGCTGGGGTATGTTCACCCTCTACATATACCATAAAGAAAAAATCTTCTTTCTCATTCATAATTATCTTGTTAAGAGCCTCATGATGGGTGAACATCTATTTAATTGCCGGATTCCTACCGGTCCATCCGTTATTGGCTCGTTTCTATTCTGTTATTCGTTAGTTATGTGTACCCATATCAATATCTGAATTTTGTAAAATGAATAATTGCCATAGGTTGATTCAGATCATAGCCATTAAACCATTCAATCCAATTTTCAGGCGATAGTCCGTCATTATTGGCAAGTTCCTCTGTTAGTGGGTTTATACCTTTTTCAATTTTGAAACGTGACAACGCCCCGCAAAACGCTAATTTCTGTATCCCTACGCCATTCTCCGATTTCAGCCTTGCAACTTCAATCTGTGGGCTGCGATAAGGCTTTCCAGTCCACTGGCGAACGGAAAGAACAGCTAGCCCGGCTTGAACCTCTTTAATACGCTTTTCCCACATTGGGTAATTGGCTCGTATGGTGTAAAGTTTCGGACGTAAACAGGCTCTTATACAACTGTTGCATCGGGAAATTTCTTCCCCCGATAAATCCTGTTCCACTTCACAATCAGGGCAGCGTTGCCCCAAAAGAAACTCATATTTGAAATTCGTCTCGTTCCCTGATTGACTATGTCCTACCGGGAAAAACTGTGAGAGTGTAATTACATAAGTTTTCATTTCTATTTTTTTAATATTAATCTCTTGCTTCAGCCATTCTTCGGCCTTTAGCCGTTGCCGAATAGATATTCGGCTTATCACCGCTGAAACATTTAGTTTTTATCCATTCATATCTTTCAGCTTCCCGGAGATAGAATAATATTCCGTATTCAGATGTATGTTTTAACCAATCCAACTTTTTGATTTGTTCAAGTGTCATAGGACCGCCATAAACGAGCGATGACGTCAACATTTCAACGCTTTCTTTCAATGAATATTCACTCATATTTACTTTAGTTTGAGTAAAACACACCATCTTCGGGAACTACTTTTCCCTGAAATCCTATATAATTATCATGATGGATCTTATCCGTAATCAAGATGAAAAGTAGGTTAGAAGAACTATAATATCGTTCTTCTTGCTCTATAAAACGTTTTATGGTACTTTCGGAAAAAACTTCATTCATATATCCTGGTAATCTGATAAAACCTTGATCTATCACAATTTTTTCACCTATATACATTTTATCACACATTCCAGGTGCCAGAATCAAATAGTCAATCTCGTCATCTTTGACTAGAACTTCTATATATGAGGAATCACTCCAAACATCACCTTTGGCCATTATTCTTTGATTGAATGATTTTAGGGCCTGCTCTATCTCTACATTTTTGATTTCAGCATATTCAGACCATTTATTCAATCTTCTGCGGTTTTTAAATTGTACATATATGATATATGGCAGAACAATAACGAATCCACCAATACATCCATATATAAAACTGCATAAAAGCTCCTTTATTACTATAGTTTCCATACTAAATATCCTCCTTAATTTACTTGTTCAAATGGGTGCGCCATCACTTCTTTTACGATAATTCTTCTTTGATAAACTTCTTCATTTGCTTATCAAAAGACTTACTCCTTTTCTGTGCGGCCAAACAGTCTACAACAGAAAGACCGGCTTCCTTGACTATTCCAACTGCGATAGCCGGCATATCTCTGACAACTACAATATGTTGAACGGCAAACCAAATACCGTCAATAAATTCATTCATCTTTATTTGTTTTTAATGATTTCGCAATCTTAGTACTTAAATTCACGATACAAATACTATCAGATACAATTTTATAACTATAGATAAAAATTGAATCCTTATTTTCTAATTGAATATCATCCGACCCCAAACGAACAGGTATAAGATCTTTTCTTTCTTTTGTATCAATAATGGTTTTGGCAACATATTCCGCTTTATCAAGTTCGTCGAAAAAATAAAATATCACCACTATTGACCCAAGCATAAATAAAAGAGAAAGTAGAAGCAATACTGTTTCTTTAGGATTATACAGTCTAAACAAAATAACAAGGAATACAGCGGTAGATAAACTCAAGACAACACATGAGAGTGTTTCTATATTTGAGAAAGATGATGGCACTATAAAAGTAAATGTTTCCATACTTTATTGTTTTGATGTGATTCAAATGAAGTACCGGGAACCACCCCGGTACCTAAACCCTAACCTGGGGCTACCCCAACGGCTCTCCTTGACACCGGCATACTAAATTATTAACTATCATATTCAAAGTTCACATAATAACGTGACTTTGTTTCTTTTATCAATTCAGTCCTCATTTAAATCATAGCTTCTTTGCAACAAGCTACGATAGAGCTTACGAATATCCCGATAATTTTTACATATCATTTCTTTATCAAAATCTCCGCTTACGTCACGTCTCCAATCTCCATTCTCCAGTTCCCAATCTTATCATCTAATTTATTAATAGATGCTCTGTTGGGAGTCTATTTCTTTCGTCTTCACAATTCAAATATATATTATATATCTATGAGAATTATATATAATACCAATTATTTTACTTTACAATATAGAAATATGGCAAAAACAAACCACGCTAAAGAAATAGCAATCAGTGAATATCCATATGACAGAAAACGAAGAAGAATATAACTTGCAAATAATACATTGACGGTACATAATAATTTTGCATTCGTCACAGATTTACCTTCCATAAGTGAGGTGAAGAGGTTATTTTCATTGAAAAACCAAGCAACAATTTTGTTTACAGTAGATGCCTGTTGTACAGGCTTTGATAATGATGTTTCCATAATAGTTTTTTTTAATGTACTCATATTCTTAAACAGAAACTTCGATCTGTTTTTCCACACACAAAAGTACGCATATATAAATACTACTCAAAATTATAAAGCCGTTTAATGCGTACTTTAACCTTATTTAGTATCTATATATACACACCGCATACATTTAAAGCAATTTTATCAGCAGAGTTTAAATCCAATAAATTATATTCGAAAGCAGAAAAGAAGCAACAATAAAAAAGACGGTCAGTACACCACTACCGTCTAAAAAATTATCTTATAAAGTTTTTACTTCCGAAAAAAGAACTGCAGCAAACAGACATAACATCAATAGCCTATGTTCTTGCCCCATCCAATACATAATATTTCAGTTTTAATAGTAAGAACCGCTTCAGGAGCACTAAAACAGAAGCCTACTGACACCGCCGTGATCCTTCTACCGTTATTGAACTATGCGTTATATGATCTGAAAAGATAACCGGCATTTTCAACGCCCCGTTTTTTCTTGCTTATATACAATTTACTTCACTATTTTTGATGAAAAATTCGTCTTAACAGATCATTATTAATTCCCATCTTTGTGTCAATGAGAGTCCCCAATCCAGGGAATCGGATCACACCTCCTGTTATTGGATCAGTTAGATCATATTTGCAATTGTGACATGTCTTTCTTTCTATCAGATTATATTTTAAACAGGAGGGACAAATGACATAACCCTCCTTTTTATTATATCCATAGGGATGTATTATAGCATTTTTTCCTGCCTCTCCCCAACACTCTCCTGCCTGTAATGGTGGCAGTTCTCCGATAGCCTCCATTGTACTAATCCATGGCATCCCTTCTGGACCATATTCCTTTTCAATATGGAAATCACGCCAATGACTTGCATCTTTTCTATGAGCTAAGAATATCACCCTTTTGCGTCTTTGGGGAACTCCATAATCAGCTGCATCGTGTACCTGATAATCCATTTCGTAACCGGCTTCTTCAAATGCCTCCCGGATCCAGCGGACAAAAGGCCCCTCCTTATCTCCTTTTTTTCTACCAAGTGAAAGAAGTCCTGGTACATTCTCCATAAACACTACTTCAGGTTTACAGACCTTCGCATAATAAATATACCTAAGAGGTAATTTATTACGTTTATCGTATTCGCTACGGGAAGTATTTGCAGTACTAAATCCTTGACACGGAGGCCCGCCGGCAAATATCCGAATATCACCAGGTCGAACACCAATAAGATCCATCCAGTCTTCCGGTTCCAGATCCAATATACTCCAAAGAAAAAGGTTAAGGCATGGCATTGGATCAGCGACTGACAGCCAATTATCTGGAACACCATTTCTAAAGAGCCAATTTCCAGTAGTGCCATCCCCCATATACTTGGTAAACTTCTTCATCTGTTGTGGAGTAGTATTATCTGGTACATATAAGTGACTCCATCCCTTGTAACAGAGATTATACCAATAGGTCGATACCGCTTCATGAGCAATATCCATCGCAGAAACACATTTTAATCCTGCCTGGATAAATCCTAGAGATAAACCACCACAGCCAGAAAAAAAATCAGCGAAGGTTTTCGACATATCCGGAAACACGATATCTGACTGAATACTGCTATAAGTAGACTTTTTCTTCATTTCTTGATTTGAATTAAACTACACCTTTTAATATTTCAATGGCTTTCTCAATACCGGCTTCATTGAACTCATCCCAGGGTTCACAGAAGTAGTAAACACAGCCATCTTCAACAATATTCATATCCTCCGGATTATACTCTGTGTAACATGTCAGCTCAAAGCAATATCCATGATGGGTATAAATCTTTCTGTGAAGTTCTCCGTTTTCTGCTTTTTCTGATTCATGTATAGATATTCCGTCAACTTCTTCTCCATAGTTGCCCAAAATATAGCTTACTATATCCCATATTTGTTTTTCTTTACTCATAATAATTATCCGTTAGTAGAATAAACTCCATCTACAGGTATACCATCTCCATACTTTGATTTAACATCCTCGCAATATTTTATGTACTTTCGATAATATTCAAGTTCTTCGTCTATGGGTGCTATTTGCATGGAAGCAACAAGAGATTCTAGTTTTTTGAAATCCATATTTTTAATACGATAAATAACCCCGTCTATTACTATTTTCTTCATTTATACTTTTTAATAATGTTCTAAATATTTTTCTAACTTAAGCCTTAATTATTGAGCGGTAACCTTTATTTCAAGGGCACTATCACAACATTTATTACACGATTCTATTCACTTATCTAATAGATATAACATTTTCTCTCTAAAAGATATTTCTAATTCTTTCATTTCAACTTTGCTCTCTTTAGTTTTAAATCTTCAATCATCCTTTCAAGGCGATTGTATTCTTCTCTCCCGGCATCGTAATCAAGTACGATACAGTCACGGCAAAACTCTAACCGCTTAATTTGCAGATCTAATGTTTCATTCATATCTTATTGTTATACGTTAATCAATATCTTTGATAAGCTCACTCACCAACCATTCAGGTGGAATGGCTCTTGCTTTACAGAAATTTTCAATATCTTCTCTTTTAATATCAGATACCTTATGTCCTCGAATAGTCAACTCTCTTTGGGGAACTTCTATTTTCCTACGAGTTATATATCCATATTTATCTTTATAATCATTCATCTTTATTGTTTTGAGGTTTACTCTTCGGTTATATATCCCGGTTCAAAATATTCGCTATCATCAGCTCCACTATCGTTTATATGTCCGGCTTCAATATACTTAAGAGCATGTTCATAATCGCTACCAGTAGAAAGATGCGATGGTTGTGCATGCTCTATATCTTTTGTTTTGTACACACGCAACGTGTCTCCTTTCCCGAAGATACAACAACCACTTTTACGCAGTTTAGCAATTCGGATAGCTATTTCTTTAGCTAATTTTTCTTGATTAGCGGTAAACCGCCCTGTTTTACTATATTCCATATTTAGCTCCTTTCTATCTTATATTGAAGATTATTTTTTATCTGCCAAGATCTCGAAACATTTCTTCGGAAGATTCTTTTTGAATTTCTCCCATGCAAGGCGTTTTGCTTCTGTTTCTGAACAGGCTTTTACTTCGTAGTCAATCGACCAACGCATATCTACATTGACCAAATATTCTTTTTTAATTTTATTCATTTCTGTATTCTTTTAATTTATAGTAGCCCGAAGGCTACTGATTTAGTTTTTATAAATTTTGCACTTACGAAGTTGTAAAGACACAAACGTGAGAAGATATGCCCGGACATTACGCGCCTGACTTAGCATTAATTTGTAATTGTTTTCTTTTCCTCTCTGCCATTCTGCCAATGTGCCGTTTCTCATTGCGTATATCTTGCTTAATCCAAGATTGCGAAGTTTAAATGTATCGAGAATAGCCGTTGATATGTGGTTATTTACATCAACCATGTTTGTACATGATTGAATCGCTTTAATCTGCCTCCATGCTCTTTTATCGACTTTACTTCTAATTGTTTTCATAATCTTGCTCCTTTTTCTATTGTCTTAAAAGTTATTATAACTTAGTCGTCATTCTCATCAATCTTATCTCTCAACTCTTCACTTCCTGTCACTATGCCATCGGTATATTCACTTGCAGTTTGCAAATCATTGTTTAACACATGATTTTTCACAATGTTAAGTTCGCTAATTAAACTATCAATATATTCAATTAGTGATTCATTTTTGTTGTTTTTTCTATTCATATCTAATTTTATTTTACTGTTATTATTCTTAAGCGTTTGACAAGAACATTGCCAAGCCGATAAGAATTACCAAATAGAGTAATGCCCATAAAGGAGCTGTGTCGGATATTCACATTACAAACTGTTCTTATCAGTCCGTCTGTATGTAAAATAGTGTCTCCGGCTTGAATTGTACTTATATGTACCTCTTCTATCTCATAGTCCATTTTATCCATATTTATTTTTGTTTTATTGTTATTTTACGCTACAAAGGTACTTATTTATACGTACTTTGGCAAATTAAAAAGAGTTTATATATGCGCACTTTAACTTTATTTAGTGTTTATATATACATACTTCACTTGTTCAATGCAATCTTTGCAAACGTCATTATGAATATAAATGAAATGGTTATTGATAAGATCAAAGAAATTTGCGAACCAAAAGGCATATAAATAACAGAATTAGGGAAACGTATAGGAAAAAGAAATCTAGTATTCACAGAATACTAAAAAACGCAAATCCTACTGTTTAGACACTTAACGAAATAGCAAAAGCACTAGACGTCGATATAACGGAACTATTCATAAAGCAAACAAAGAAAAACAAGAAAATACATCGAATGCCCCAAATGTGGACTGAAGCTGTCTAAAGTTGAAGAATGAAATATATCTAAATCTATTCTTTATTAGGTTCAAAAGACTATATAATCATAAAGATAGAAACAATAAAGGACATACTACGTATGTAGATCAGCCAACCATTAATTTCAATGGCTGGGGATTGCAGACAGAAGTAGCACTCTGATCAACGTGGACTGCACAAAGTGTCCATCCACGTCAGACATTCATCACCGTGTTGCGTTCTACGATTCCTGAAAACATAATATGAATTTTACATTCTTGAACTAATCCAAGCGGTTCATTCATTTTAGGTATACCATACACAAAATTAGAATAACCTCCAGAGAGAGCTTTCCCCCACCCACCCTGTTAAATCTACCTGTATTCACTTTTCCTCTTTCTAACTGGCTTCCTCATTGTTTGTCATGCCCTCACCGGATCACCTCTATCTTTAAGGCAAAGTAAGCTACAGAGATTTAGCCCTCACAAGGTCGAGTCCTACGGATCTATATAAAAATCTCCACCCTACAGGTAGTATTTTTATATAGAACCTTGTGTGGGTTATCTCCTACACAAACATGCCTACAGATTTAGGTGAATAACCCGGCAAGGACAACCTTTTAAAAAAAAGTCAGCCGAAGGAAAGAGGAAAAGGTACTTACGGAAAATAATCTATCCAAAGCTGATTAATCACTAAATAAAAAAATAGAAAGGAAGAAAAAATGAATATTGGCGTAGTAATCGGGCGTTATAATACAGATTCTAACAGACTAGAGTATCTTTTGGATGAGAAAGGAAAATATATACATTTTTATTCTGTCGGAGAAGCCAGTAAATACTTGGAAGATAATGACATAAGTACTAGTGAACAAAAAGATTGTTATATCTTACAATACCATACATTCTGTTTGAATTGTGGAAAGGAGTATTTTCTGAATCCATCCGACACGTTCGTAGATGAATTAGGGCGTGGTTATTATTGTATTGAATGTGATTCATCATTTGACGTAATTTAGAGTAGAAATGAACATGCTATATTCTGTATATGATTTGCAATTAAAGCAAATAGATTGGGTGTGTAATCTGACAGATATGAATAAAGCGATCAAGCATATTAGAGATTATGTGGCAGACGATCATGACACCACAGGTCTTTCAGATAACGACTTGTTTATTGGTTGGGAATTCATATTGTTTGAGCCCAAAAAAAGATCAATCACCCTTGTAAAATAGAACATTCATCTCTTGCAAAGTCTACATCAAATTTTAAAATTATATACCCATGTATAAGAGATACACACAAAAGAACGTCAGATCAGGAATAATTTGAATGAATAAAATAGAGTAAAACGAAAACAGAAAGGAATAAAATTATACTTCTATGTAGGAAAACAACCTGCATAGAAGTATTCTCACTATAACAAATCTTTCCCACCACCCACCCTACTAAGGATGTTCTTTCAGCATCTTTTTCCGCAAGTATGAAAGGGCACATTACACACCCATCATGAAAAGCCATACCCTTATAGGTCAGGAGAGCGGAATCTACCTATATTCACTTTTCCTCTTTCTAACTGGCTTCCTCATTGTTTGTCATGCCCTCACCGGATCACCTCTATCTTTAAGGCAAAGGAAGTTACAGAGATTTAGCCCTCACAAGGTCAAGTCCTGCGCATCTACATAAAAATCTCCACCTATGCAGGTAGTATTTTTATATAGAACCTTGTGTGGGTTATCTCCTACACAAACATGCCTACAGATTTAGGTGAATAACCCGGCAAGGACAACCTTTAAAAAAAAGTCAGCCGAAGGAAAGAGGAAAAGGTACTTACGGAAAAACTTATCCAAGGCTGATTAGTCAATAAAGAAATGAAAGAAATAATGAAAAAGAAAACAGAACGTCAGCTCAATCGTGAGCTTCACTACAAATTCAAACTTCAATACAAGTTGATACATGGAAGTGAAAGATTAGATATTGCACTTTATAGAAAACACTTACTTCGTTCAAAGACTCTTGCAGGAGTTATGTTGGTAAACGAAGATTGGCTTTATGTGAACCCACTTGGAATTAAAACAGATAGAACAACTATTCTAAAATATCAATAATGATTAAAATCAAAGACTATTTAAATATGAATGTAATATGTACAAAATGTGGTTGCACGAATGTTGCCTGTGAAGCCATGATTAATCCCAACAACAAAGAGTTCATAAATTACACTGACGAGTCATTTCTATATGGTTGGTGTGAAAACTGTAACACTGGAGTTATTCTATCAGATACAGATGAAATACAAGCCGAAATACAGCAGAAATATGACACATTTGTGAAAGAGAACGGCAAAGAACCAGCGTATGCAGTATGTGATATTGTTTGGAAAGATAATAATGATCTGGAGAGTGTCAAAATACAATTATCAGCCGATAGTAATCCTGATGAAGATGATGACTTCTTTTTCTATTGCAATGGTCTCAACGACTTGAAATCATTATGCGATTTTGGTTCTGAAGACTTTATCGTGACAGAAATTGACAGATTAGAGAACAATGATTAACTAACAAAGCAATTAGAATATGGGAACTAGCGATTTTAAGGATTTTCAAAAAATAGTACAAGAACTTTTATCACTGTTTTTCAAAAAACACATCAATGCATTGATGCAAGTAGAAACATTCTTCACTTTAAATGAAACTAACAGTGGAAAACAATTATACAGTTTTACAGACGAAGCCACATTTTACAAAAAGATCTTTCGTGTTATCAGAAAATATGGGTTAGATAACGTCTTTCTCATACACTATACAGGTAACAAACAAATAATAGAAAAAATAACTTTTGATACTCTATGGTTGGCAAAGATAGCACAAGAACTGAATCAACCATATCACTCATTCAGGGCACGTGACATAGGTAAAGTTATTTTTCGCAACAATAAAATTAAACCTCTGAAAGTTAAGTTAAGCGGATTTGAGTATATTAATCGCAAACCACAAATCACCTTTAAAAATAAATTATTCTTTCTACTATTCAAGGATATCACCTGTTGTACAACAGATAACAGTATTAACTATACTCGTCGTTTATTAGAAAGTTTCGCAGAGAACAATTACGAGAATTCTATACTACTCATGGAAGAATTTAATGGGGGACATCCTGCAGAGAAATGGAGAGAATGGACTAATTGTGGAATACCTGGCAAGCCAAATCTTATATAATTAAAACTTATGCCTGCTAGTAATGGCAGGCATATAGAATTCCCCTAAAAACATTTCAAAGTTTGTAATAAGGTAGACTATTAATCGGCAGGATAGAAGTCCTGCACAATCAAATTGAATATGAACAAAAGAAAAGAAGCATTGGAAAGAAGACTAGAACGTTTAGAAGCTTCCCTAGAGAAGGAAAAGAAACGGATAACAAGAATATGTAAAAATATTCCTTGGGGAGCCGGAATGAGACGAACGAAATGCACCCCATCTTTTCGTAAGGAAGATGAAATAATATCAAAGATAAAAGAGGTTAAGGATGCTATAACTGAATTAGATAAGCTATTAGAAATGAATATAAAATTAGTAGATAACACACATGGTTATCGTGATTATGATATTCATGATAATCTACTCAAGAGATGTTGTCCTCCATTCAGACTTAACAAGGATGATATGTTTAATGTCTATTATGAGATAGTAGAAAATGGTGAAACTCATAGAATAAAAACAGGAGCATTTTATGATGGAGTGTCGTTAGAATCCACTTTAGTAAAAACAAAGGAGATAATTCAGAAAGAAATTCTAAATCAAAAATAGTAAATAATAACAATGAAACAAATGTTCGATCCACAATGGAATAGACTTCCAAGGAAAATTAAGAAAAGATACCCAGAATTATTCAGGTATTTACTGGAAGAAAAACGTAGCAATGAATTGCAAAACTTAGGTTATGAATATATAATGATCAGAGATTTCTTCAAGGAATATAAAGGTCAAATGAATTTCAACTCTGTATCAAAAGCATACGAGAAGTGGGATACAGAAAATGATCTCTACTACTCTTCAAAATAGGGATAAAGTCCTGAATCTTAAAATATCTTGTAGTACGAGTAAACCTATGTAAATATAGCACAGAATAAAATTAGGCATCTCTGCAGGGCCCCCCTGTAGAGATAATCTTCCCCATGTAGCATGACACTCCCACCCGCCCTACTAAGGTAGCCCTTTCAGCATATTTTTCCTAAAGTACGAAAGGACACATTATTCACCCACCATGAAGAACCCCTGCCCTTCTAGGTCAGGAGAGCAGATCTACCTATATTCACTTTTCCTCTTTCTAACCGGCTTCCTCATTGTTGGCCACGTTCTCACCGGGTCACCTCCATCTTTAAGGCAAAGTAAGCTACAGAGATTTATCCCTCACAAGGTCGAGTCCTGTGGATCTATATAAAAATCTCCACCTCTACAGGTAGTATTTTTATATAGAACCGTGTGTGGGCTATCTCCTACACAAACATGCCTACAGATTGAGTTGAATAACCCGACAAGGACAACCTTTAAAAAAAAGTCAGCCGAAGGAAAGAGGAAAGGTACTTACGGAAAAATCAACCTAACGCTAAATAAAATCAATTATTGACAATAAAAATCACTATTATGGAAATGAAAAGAATAGCAGTAATGTCATATAACATTGGAGATATAGATATCATTACCCTGGATAAAGAGATTAGGACAAATAAAGAAGTGGAAGAATATCTTCAAAACACTTGTAACTATAATCTTGATGAAGTATACTGGATGGGGGTTGATAAAGGGAACATTAATTTTCTAACTGACGGAAATTTTAAACATTAAAAAGATAAAGCATGAAAAATAAGGAAATAGAAGCTAGCAAGTACGCCCATGAGTGCAGCGTTAACGATGGATTAAACCCAACTTTCGATAGTTATGATGCGAAAGAAATGCGGGAATGTGCCTTTATGCAAGGCTATGGAGCTGCTCTCACAAGTCAGTGGTCAAACATTAAAGAATTACCTGAAAACGGTGCACATTGTTTAATTAAAAAACGCATGAAGAATGATACGCCACAATGGCATTGGGATTATAGTATCGCAGAATTCGTCACCCCTACTTCAAAAGGGCAAGTTCCTGTATTCCGGGTATATGATATGACAGTAAGACTAGAAGAGGTTTCATGTTGGATGCTAATTCCTAAAGAATAACATTCATAATGCAGGGATAAATTTCCCTGCATTATATATCATAAAATAAATCAATATAAAAAGGAAAATAATGAAAGAATTTAAATTTTACCAAGATATAAAGGTCACAATATGGAAACGCCAATCGTTTTGCTTATTAGCAAACACAGAAGAGGAAGCTATACAACAAGCAGAACGCTACAAAACACAAGATGTTACCGATAGCTTTCTCGATATTACCTGTATAGACTTAATAGAAACAGAAGAAATTATGCTTCCAACCGAGAATGACGGGCAACACACAATTGAGTTATATTTGAAATGTAGCAAAATGTTTCTCGGAGGGAATATGGAAGAGCCAGATTCCAAACTAGTTTTGGTTGATTGACTGTCTACGTACTAACCATTAACACCCCAAAATAAAGATGAAGAAAATACGTAAATACTGCCCTAAATGCGACTCCCCTGTAAGCAAATCGACAACCAAAGGGTATATGTTCCAGTGCCATCAATGTGATGAAGATTTTTACAATTTTGAAGTACGGGCCCAGCCAGGTAAAACTTGTAGTAACAATTCAATGGAATATATATCAGGGAAAGTAAGGAGTAATAATTAACTAATCACACACAACAAACCTCCAATATAAGAAATTGTATCTCTTATATTGGAGGTAAACCACTGTAATTCTAATGCAAAAGCAAATCTAATCACACACACCCTACTAAAGTGTCCTTTCAGAATATTATTCCTAACGTACGAAAGGGCACATTATTCATCCATCGTCTCCCCCTTCCCTTACAGGTCAGGAGAGCGAATCTACCTATATTCACTTTTCCTCTTTCTAACCGTCTTCCTCATCATTGGCCATGTCCTCACCGGATCACCTCTATCTTTAAGGCAAAGGAAGCTACGGAAATTTATCCCTCACAAGGTCCAGTCCTGCGGATCTACATAAAAATCTCCACCCTACAGGTAGTATTTTTATATAGAACCTTGTGTGGGCTATCTCCTACACAACCATGCCTACAGATTTAGGTGAATAACCCGGCAAGGACAACCTTTTAAAAAAAGTCAGCCGAAGGAAAGAGGAAAAGGTACTTACGGAAAAACTCACTCCTGAAGGCATAAGTTAAACAACTAATTCTTTAAACAATGGAACTTATTAACGAAGATTTAAAACAAGTATTTAAAAGTAATCCTCTTTACTCACAAGAAGGTAAGTATATGGAAGCAGCAGTAATCGTCAAGTATTTCTTCCCACTATCTAATGCAACTTGGTTAATAACTGAAGCTGAAGAATACCCAAATGGAGATTGGTTATTATTTGGATATATATACATCACTGAATGGGAATGGGGATTCGTCATGCTTTCTGAACTACAGAATTACAGCTATAAGGGAATATTTAAGATAGAAAGAGATTTGTATATAGAAGACAATACTACAGTTGGAGAGTGCATAAAATAAAGTAACATAGCAGGGAAATTATTTTCCCTGCAAATATTCAAAAGATGATTTCAAAGGAATTTCAACAATACTACGACAACCTCTGTTACAGCAGAAACAGAAGTGAGGTTTTTACAGATTTTATCGATTACTGTTTGTATATCTTGTCAGTAGGTATGCTAAGGGAAGAGTATACTAAGCTAGAAAAAAAATACAGCGATGATGAATTAGCAGCCTTTAGAGAAATGTTAGATATAGTTTCCATTCATTCGGAGGGTTGCAAAGATGCATTAGGTGATTTTTTCATGGAATATGTAAGCCACGGACATAATGGCCAGTTCTTTACGCCCATGATTATAGGTGATTTTATGGCAAAAGCAGTTGCAACAGATGAAATCCAGCCAGGACAATCGGTATGCGATCCCAGCTGCAGATCCGGCCAGTTATTGTTATCTGCAGCTAAAAAATGCGTCGAAAAAGAAACCGAACGTCCATACTGTTATGGATCGGACATTGACCTAAACTGCGTAAAGATGTGTGTTATCAATATGATAATAAATTCTATCCCTGGAGAAATAGCGTGGATGAATACTCTAACAATGGAGCACTGGAGAAGTTATCATATCAAACTAATCCTGATAGCTGGAATGTGGTTTCCATCATTAACAGTTACCGGACCAGGAGAGACGAGCTTCATACAAAGAATGGAAAAGACACTTGAAGAAAAGCCCGAAATGAGAGAAACGATCAGGGAGAAGATAGAAGCAAAGCAACTTACACTTGAGTTTTGAACACGAGAGGTGCATCGTAAATTATGATGCACCTCTTTTATAGATTATAGAGTCATTATTAGTTACCCAACAGACCCATTTTACATTCAATTTTTTTATTTTACAAACCTTAATCGGATTAATTTTCTATGAATAATTTCTTCTTGACTGTTTCGAAATTCTAATACTGCCATCATTAGCAGAGAGCTACTCCCATATTTACTGCACTGATTATACCAACTCTGATACATACCATTATTCCAACAATCTCTAAACTCAATAACTCCACTAATTGTGGCATTAGGGAAGTAAATACTCACTGGAGGATTAGTCGTTGCCCCGTTTATTAAACAATTAACTCTTCTTACATGTAATCTGGTTTCACTTTTTAAAGCTTCTTTATCTCCATATGCCGGATTAGGAAAGAATTCAATTCCTGCGGAAGGTCTGGAACCATTATAAACATCAATAATTTCATTCGATGGATAGAATTCAAAAGGAATCGTAGCATCCATACTTAAAAAAACAGGCTTACCTTTTACACCATCTACATTAAATGGTCTCATATAAACTGTTATTTTATTAGCCTTTGCTAATGTTGGAAGCCCTGTTAACGGTTCTATTGTTTGAATCCATTTCTCTGTAAGACTCTGACCACTATTACCTTTAACCTGCCATTCATATTGTATGTATTTCAAGAATGGCTCCGCCTTCGGATCTATACACCTAGCCTTAGCCCGATAAGTATAATTCACGTACCATTCAAGGACAAATGGAGGGAATCCAACCATAATCTCTTTATGAAACTTTGTTGTAACATTATTAACTACACAACTAGCAGTAATGGTGATAATTCCATACTTCTTCATTGATATTGTGCCGGTATTGTCTACTGTAGCAACCGACTCATCGGAACTGTTCCAGGTTATATTGTAATTCTTTGTATTGTTCCGTATTGTATACCGACTCCCATCTGTTGCTATCTCTGGACCTTCCACCGTTACTTTCATTTGTTCCATCATCCAATCTAACATAGTTGGCTCGAAGGAAGTATGATAAGTAGATCCATCCGTTATATAGAAGGCATCAAAAGGAGTATGTTTTGGACTTGCCGGAGGAAAATCCATCAAATATTTCTTCTCATAATCACTTTGAGTCAGTTCTACCTTACCCTCACCGATATCCAAGGAACTTACTGTAGGGACAAACATCAACTTATTCTCAAAATCTGTAGTCAGGTTATATCTCGTAAAAAGCTGAACCCACCATTTGGCATCTTTACTACTTTCTGTGGAACCATTAGTACTGGATAATTGATAATAGGAACCAGGCATCTTATCATAATTGATCATTGGTGACGGGTAATCCCGCTGATATGAGAAAATAGTCCTGCGGATCTTGATCGTCCAAAGGAACTTCTTCACATAACGAATGTACATATCACACACAGACCCCCGATGTTGATAGCCGATCGGATTTGCCTCAAAATGTAAAATCATTGTAGAACTACCAGGAAGGAGACCTAGAACAAACGTCTGCCAGTCTTGAAATGCTACCCCCAAAATAGTCCCCATCAGATGGGGGGCCATAAACTCCATCATTATATCTGAAAGAATTGTTGGAGAGATCTTACCGTCAACATATATATAAGGCTTCATACAATCTATAACTTGTGTTTGCCCGTTACTTATGCTGACAGTCCTCATCTTATAACCATTATCACCCTGCGGATAGCCCATCTGCGTCAATTCACGCTGCCAGGCATTATGATAGGAATTATCTAAATTCCCATTGTCATCAACATAGTTGATAAGCATCTGTCGAGCGGCATTACTATAGAGAACGGGAGCTATCTTTGACTTGAAATCTCCCATATCTAACCGTCCGAAAAGCCATTTATCATGATAGAACCGCAAAATGCCATTCATTCCCTGGAGAATGCCAAGAGGTACATGAGCACCAAGGTGCGGAGTATCCTGACAGAAAAGAAGCGAGACGTCATGTATCTTGGAAGTATTCTCCATTTCTTTCAGACCGTACCGGGCAATCAACCCACCCATGCTCTGTCCCATTACGATATTCTTTTCCGTACAGCCGCAGGAAGCCTTCTCTTGATTGATTAATTCAATTGCACTTTCAAAGAGGCGAGCATTAGCCTGAATAGAAAGCTTACTGTCGAATAGGTCAATGTAGATGATATCATATTCACTCCTTAACTTATTAAATGCAGTATATCTTTGACTAAGACCACTGACAAAAGTATGAAGGTTAGTATTGCCAAAATTCACATCACCCATATAGGGATTTTCATCATCAACGAACTCCAGTGGATCGAACCCCTCCATAACGATAAATGGCTTAGTGAGTTTACCAGGATTGCCGGTTGAGTACAAATAAGATATCCGACCAGCAGCCTTTTCACTATTATAGGGCAAACTGGCGGTAATATCAACACACCTGTCCGGCTGAAATTTAGTAGCTTCCGTGCGTGTAATAACATTATCGGTTATGACCTTGACAAGACTATGACTATACAGATAGCTACCGTTAGCAAGTCTCACTCTCATCTTCAAGTGTTTCACACCAGCAGAAGAATAATCGGTCTGATAGCTGCTACCACTGGAAACAGACACATAACCTTTGCCATCATCAGCATCAAATTCAACCTTGCTACCAGTTATATTGCTCTTCCAAATCGAAGAAGGAAAAGAATAAGATATTTTACTACCATAAAAAACTGTATCTTGAGCGGAAAAGCCTAGTGTATATCCTGTAGCATAAGGATTCTGCCAGACACCATTCACCTCATTGTCGAAAACCTGCTCATTATCATAACGTATAAGATGATTGTCTAATGCGTCCTCACGGATATACGAATACTGATATAAAAGGACTCCCATAACACCTTTCCCCCTTCCTGATAAGGAATACTGGTTGGCAAGAACCTCTTCAGCATTGAATGGTTTTACACCTACAGTGGAAGAACGGATGGTACGAAGAAGATTCTCAAAAGCAACTCGATTCACATAATTACTATCATTCAATTCCTTCCCATTATAAATGTCAAGATCGGCTAATTCAAATGCATAATCACGAAGAAGACCATGTGGAACCTTACTCTTATCAAGGTGCTGGAACATATTGTCAAGCCAGTTTCTTACTTCAGGGGTATCTTCAACAAAATGTGATTGCCCTAGTGCCGACATGTAAAACATGCAGCACAACACAAATATAATATTTTTCATAATTAGTAGACTTTTTACAAAATATAATCAAATAATCCCGGTGTATAGAAGGTTCTGTTTCTTTCTATATCATGCCCAACAAACTTACCTTCTGTTACTGATGCCTTATATGAAGCCTGCGGAACACGCTTACTAGTTACTTCTGTTTCAAACTCAAATAACCCAGAAATTTCACCTTTATCTATATCTATATTCGTAAACTCTATATACCCCTCTTTCACAACGTCAGTCTTCAGAATAATCTTCTTCTTCCTGATATTTTCTGGGATAAGTGTTGTGTCTGAACATTGATACAGATACGGAATTACTTCAATAGAAGCTATATAGCATTTATCTTCAAATTCAAAAGGACCACTATTATCTATTTGTTTCTTGAAATAATATCGTTCCCCCAGTTCCGGTAATGTTTTTTGAGTGACTGAAATATAGATCCTATAGTTTCCTCCCTCCTTATCATTAACCCCCTTATCAATATTGAATGTAAAAGAACCATCGTCATAATATGAATAGTTCATATGAAAATTCGTAGGAGCTTCAAACATTTTTCTTAAACCTTCGCCCCTAACATTTTTCCCATTAATGTTACACTCAATATAGCTGTTGTTTTTAAACAAAGAATCTACTACATCCTTTTTGCAGCCTGTAAAAGAACATACTATCAAAGGGTAGATCAAAAGATAAAACAGCATTCTAATTTTCTTGTTTTCCATTTAGCCTTTCTACTAGATTAGTATATACAACATACAAGCTATCCGGGATTGTCAGATCCCTCGCTTCATCCCTGCTCATATTAAGTATATAGACAGAGTCCCGGTAGACTATCTGGTCCATCAGCATGTTCTCAAAATCTGATTGCGCTTTGTAAATGGCTTCGTCAGAAGAAATATTCATTTCATCAGAAACGGTTCTTGTCGTTGCATCACTTCCATTTCGCTGTTCCGAAATAATTTCAGAATCTCTGCATGATGTTATAGCTAGCAAGATTGTAGTTAACATAAAGACAGTGTTCTTTTTCATAATTCTTTGATTTTAAAATTAAACGTTAATCTATACATTTATTTGTGTGAATGATAATGTCTTGTTTGCTTATTTTCATAAGTCGTTATGTATTAAAGGTATATAACTATATTTTATAAGTTTCACTTGTGCGTTTTTCAAACTAAAAATAAAAGTAATAAATATATTCAATATAAAAAATATTTTAATCATTTTTTTTACTTACAACCTCAATATTGTACTTTCGGAAAAATCAGGCTATTCTAACAGAACTATCACAGGGAAATTTACGATAGCAGCTGCCTACTTAGATTTTTCAAGTAGAACAGGATATTACAATCAATATTATTATAAGTCAAGCAGGGCACTCCCTTTTGAAGTACAAATACATATTCTTGAAGAAGGATATTCAATGGATCAGGAAGGGAATGAATATAATGAAGTTGGTAGTAGTATTGGAACAATAAAAGTGGGAAGCCTAACATCTGAATACTTTTCATTAGATTCCCAAGAACATGGCTGGAATGTAATGAAAATATCGTATAACTTGAGAATTGGAAACAAGGATGTTCAGACATGGGATACTTATATGCCAAACGCCATATATCCTTTATGTATAAATTATACATACCAAGGAACAATTTACACAATTGTTATCAATCAAAGATGGTTATAGTATAAAAGCAGTAAATTTGTAGTAAACGATATACTTCAATAGGATATCCAGGTATAGAGAACCTATACCTGGAATATATCATGTTTTCTATTTCTCAACTACTGTGATTGTAATCTTGTACTTGTCAGTCTCATAAACCTTGTTATGATGACCGGATAAAGGTTTAGATAGACTCTGTATTAGAATCCCATCAATCAGTATATCGAATGACATGGCTCCAGAAAAACAATATTCTTCACGATTTCCATAATCACTATAGTCATAACTATAATTATAGTAAGTCGGTGTATTATAATTCACTGTAACTGGAAAGTAAATCATAAAACCACTATAATATTCTGAACAATGTGTATCCCCATCTACTTTTATTTTTACCCGACTCCCTAGATTACTGGTAAACGTCATTTTATCAAGCACTTCAACTTGTGAAGCATCAGATATTCCTTCATCTACTGACGTTATAGTCAAACTTACCGCCGTCTTTGCAACTGCAAATTTCCCTATGATAGTTCTGTTAGATTGATATTACCTTTTTTCCGGAAGTACTACATATCTTCCATTGTGAGACATTTACTTTCTATTTCATATTTAGAAAGTATCTTAGTGCGAATGAACTCAATTTTTTGCTGAAGCAACTCGGGTTTGAAGTTCTTGCGTTGCCGTTTCACTTCGGCTATAAACGCACGCTTGTTATCTGCGTAAATGCCTATAATATCAATCTCGTTCTGATTGCTATTACTCTTACCAGCCCACCATGAACCAATATCAATAAATTCCTGGCTTTCGATCATTTTTTGGCGGAAGTACATCTCCAGCGTTTCTCCGGAATATGTTGGAAAATCATTTATGATGATCTCACTTAGAACCTTATAATTCTGTAATTCGATTAGTTTCTGATATTTTGTAAAATACCGGAACCAAAATCGCAGAAACATATCTGAAATCTCATATCTGACGTTCTTTGTGGTGTCTTTGGCAAAGATTGGACGTTTCTTCCGGATAATCTCATAATCGTCTTCTAAGCGCTTCACTTGCCCTGTCAGGCTTATATTACCCATCATACTCGCCATTTCTGGAATAGTAGTTTTGCCATTGGCAATAAACGTAAGTATTGAGAAATAGTTGCCATATTGTTTGCCAAACTCTTGAATCAGCAGGTTTGTCCCTTCAGTAAGGAAGGGGGAATCTTGCGTTATCATAAAGTTAATCATTCCCGGAACTGAATAGTCCCCATTGTCGATAATCATCTCGACGTATTTGGGTACACCACCGGTGAACGTATAGAGTGCTAACAGCTCCTCATTGGAGCAGTGCCCGGCATGATCCGTCAGAATTTCCTTCAGAACCGATGTGGTAAAAGGCATAAGTTTTAATATCCGATCTGCACGGCCGAACAAAGGTTCTTTCTCGTCTTTGAAGATTTTTGTTATCAAGGTATAAACCGAGCCGCTAACTATCAGGTTGACATTCGACTTCAGACGATATTCATCCCAGATATTCTGCATCTTACTGTAAACTTCCGGATTGATAAAAAAGAACTCTTGAAACTCATCTATTACCAGGTTAAATTTCATCCGTGTACCGGTATCCATCAAGAATTGAAATGTATCCGCAAAAGTACTTATTCCATCCGGTACGAATACATTTAATGCAGACCTGATCTCATCAACATAGCTACGGCACAAAGCCGCCTCATTACTCCTGGACACAAACAAGTAAACTGTAGGAGTACCGTCACAACTTTTTTTTATAAGAAGGGTCTTTCCGATCCTGCGCCTACCGGTCAACACGGTAAACATCGAGTGTTTATTGAAGGAAAGTTCCCTTACTTTATTCAGCGCTTCTAATTCTTTTTCCCTATTATAAAACTTCATTTTCTTCTCTGTTTAATTGTTCTTCCATATCATTTCCTATATCCTCAATCTCACCTGGGGATAATTGGGGAAGCTTGACAGCCTGCGGGCATTCTTCCTGATAAGCTATTACTTCATTGATAAGTAACTGCCAATCATAAAGAAATTCGTTGCTGCACCCATTTCTACCAACCTGTTTTTTATAGCTTCTCGAATCATATCAATCATCAACGCTTTTCGTATTCTTTATAATTTTTATAATCCTCTGAAGAAAGGTGCTTTCTCATCTTCAAAACAGGTGATCTGAATGCCTCGCAATCAGGTCTTTTCCTTTAATAAGATATTCTACCAGTTCTTCCTTATCTTCTATGGTAGCATTGAACCAAAAAATAGACCAGTTGAGATAAT
>QWCB01002487.1_pt1 | contig 55764 bp, 36 predicted proteins | sample 1972511 | NCBI WGS metagenome assembly QWCB01 (sample SAMN09866719, study PRJNA288562) | Human gut metagenome isolate term5_stool, whole genome shotgun sequencing... | isolation source: gut | host: Homo sapiens | place: USA: California | reverse complement strand
AAGGATGAGACCGCGTAATCTGGACGAATATGTAGGGCAAAAACACCTTGTAGGAGATGGTTGCGTGCTGCGGAATATGATAGCCGGCGGCAATTTGTCATCATTCATATTGTGGGGACCTCCGGGTGTGGGAAAAACATCATTGGCCAGGATCGTGGCCAATTCATTAGACCGGGAATTCTACACATTGTCCGCCGTCAGTTCCGGCGTCAAGGATGTGCGCGAAGTCATCGACAAGGCCAAGGCTGACAAGTCTTCGATGTTCGGCTCGGGAAAAGGTGCTCCGATTCTTTTCATTGATGAGATCCACCGTTTCAACAAGGCTCAGCAGGATGCTCTTCTGGGAGCAGTGGAGGACGGGACTGTAGTCCTGATAGGCGCGACTACGGAAAATCCGTCTTTCGAGGTTATCAATCCTCTGCTTTCGAGGTGTCAGGTGCTGGTGCTCAAGTCATTGGAAAAGGATGACCTTCAACATTTGCTCGACAGGGCGCTGACTGAAGACGAGATTCTAAAGCATAAGGATATCAAGGTCAATGAAGCTGAGGCGCTTTTCCGCTATTCCGGCGGTGACGCGCGTAAGTTGTTGAATCTGTTGGAGATAGTGGTGGATTCGTTTGCTGGTGCGGAGCATATCGTAATCGACAACAAGACTGTGGAGTCCTGTCTTCAGACCAATGCTTCGCGTTATGACAAGGGCGGCGATATGCATTATGACATAATTTCCGCGTTTATAAAAAGTATCAGAGGTTCGGATCCGAATGCTGCCATATATTATCTGGCGAGGATGCTTGACGGTGGCGAAGACCCGAAATTCATCGCAAGACGCCTGTGCATCTCTGCTTCTGAGGATATCGGACTGGCGAATCCCAATGCTCTTCTTCTGGCCAATGCCTGTTTCCAGACTGTGTCTTCTATAGGTATGCCGGAAGGCAGAATCCCATTGGCGGAGACGACTATATATCTGGCTTCTTCTCCTAAGAGCAACTCAGCTTATCTTGCCATAAACGAGGCTATGCAGGTGGCGTCGCAGACTCAAGCTGAAAGTGTGCCGATGCCGCTTCGGAATGCCCCGACCAAACTTATGGAAGAACTTGGCTATCACGACGGCTACAAATATTCTCACGATTTTCCGGGCCACTTTGTGGATCAGGAATATATGCCGGAAGGCCTGAAGGGCAAGGTCTTCTACCAGCCGGCCGAAAACCGCCACGAAGACGTCCTAGCCGCCTACCTCAAATCCTGCTGGCCCAAGTACTACAAATAGAGTGTGGTCTTTGTGCAACCTGTAAGTCGCTGTGTGATAACTATTTAACCGTTTTCAGAGTTAGTGTTTTCCCAACTCTAAAAACACCTAAAACATTGATACATAGTTAATTACGTGCTGCGCACACCATTCAACATCGGTAAACTTTTTCAGGACTAGGCAAGCGCAAAAGCACAGTCCAAAGGGTTACCAAGGCATCATCAGATGCCGGGCCGAAGTTGGCGGGCAGGGAAAGCCATTGCGGCGATGGAAAGCCCGTAGGCCCTGATCGCCCCCTTGAAAAGGGGGTTAGGGGGATTAACAGGAATCCAAGGGGATTTAACAAGTCGTCATCAGACGACCGGCCGGGTCCGGGTATTTGCGAGAGCAAATACGTGGAGGACGCAAAGGCCGCGCGGAGCGTCAGGGCTTGGGACAGAGTCCCAATCAAACTAAAAAGGATAACCGACGCCGAAATGCACTGCGCAACCATCCTTTTTGAACCAGCCGTCAGGCCCGACCCATCTCCGGCCCTCACTCCTGGTCGGATCGTGGATGACCATACCCATATCCAGACGTACAAGAATGAAATTCAGGTCTAGACGCAGTCCCAGGCCCCAGTCGAGAGCGATGCCATGAACGAAATTGTATCCGTTCAGCTTGCCCAGATCGTACTTTCCGAGACCATTGTCAGTAAGATTCCATACGTTTCCGGCATCAGCGAAAACAGCCCCGTTGAACTTCCAGAACAGCCCGAAGCGATACTCGGCATTGACCTCAATCTTGAAATCACCAGTCTGGTTCGGAATGATGAAGAGCGTGTCCTTAGGCGAGGTACCAGGGCCGACCGAACGTGCCTGCCAGCCTCTCAGGCTGCTTGCACCGCCGCTGTAGAACTGCTGCTCGAAAGGCATTGACACGGAGTTCCCGTAAGCCACTCCGCATCCTATCAGCACCCTTGTCGCGAATGCCTGCCTGTCATTCTTGCCGAACACCCAGGTCTTTCCTGCAGAGAACTCCCCTCTTACATATTGAGAATAGCTTGCTCCCCAGATCTGGCGCTCTTTTGTCGCTGAATTCTTGTGCATCAATGGATTGAACAATGACAGGACATTACCGGCTTCATTAGCCTGGAACTTGAAGTAATGGTAAGAACGCTTAGGATTCACGTCCGTGCTGGTGGTGTAGTAAAGCGTTCCTCCCGCACCGAAGTCGAAGTGGTCAGTGAATGCGCTCTTTACGGACGAATTCAGAAGGACGTTCTGGTAAAAGTCAGGATTGATACTGAACATGCGGACGATGTTCAGCTGTGTCGGGTAAAACTGGAAATACAGTTTCTTGTATGAACCGGTATATCCGAATGAATAGGAAATGATGTTTCTCTTGTATTCCGGCCTGTCCTGATAGTTATAGGAAGCCTTGAGTTCTGTGGAAGGTATGGCCTTCTTGAACCTCGTTATCGGTACTAACACGAAGCGTGGGAACTTGATTCCTGCCGAAATGCCGAACTCTGTCGCTCTTGTACTGCTGTTCGGCTTGAACTGGAAATTTCCAGTAAAATTCAGGTTCAGCACTTCCCCGCCCCTGAACAAGTTCTTGTGGTAGAATGACAGACCGGGGGAAATGCCCAACAGTCCGCTTGAATTCGACGATGCCTCGATATTGAATTTGAAGCCCTGAAGCTTTGATACAGAAAGAGATATGTCGGCATTGACCTTATTAGTGTCCACCTGCTGGACATCGATGTTCACCCCGTTGATTATGCTCAATGAGGAAAGTCTGCTGTAGGTGGTGTTGGTCGCAGTCTCACTGTAGAGATCGCCGGGCCTGATGGTGTTCAAGCCGCGAAGCGTCTTCTCCTTGATACGGAAATTCTCCGGGTGGGAAATCACTACATTGTCGAAATGGAACTGCCTGAAAGGCAATGCGTTGTCGGGACTCTCGTTCCTCGTGTATTCATTTATGGTATAGTCCAGGATGGCAAATCCGGGGATGCTGAGCGTATCCGCCTGGAAGAAGTAGTTGTTTTTGGACAATGTGAAATAGCCCTTGTTCCTCATGAATGCTGCCGACCTCTGGGTCTCCGCTTCCATTACGGATTCTGAAAGGAAATCCCACGTCTTTACCATCACTCCGGATGTGTCGGAAAAGAAGGTGTTGCGGAATACATCATTTGACGGGAGGTTATAATGTATCTCCTTGATAGGAAAGCGTTTGCCGAGAGTTACATTATAATTTACTTTAACTATTTTACGCTTGACGGACACCTCTGCTTCTACCTTTGAACCATAGTATCCGATGTATTCAAGATGGCGCTCAATATTCTCCACCGACGCATCTACCTTGTCCGACTCATATACGACTGGAGCCGTTCCGACTTTCCTGAAGAGCCTCGGAAAGAATCTGTCGCTCTTCCCTCCCCAGTTATATACATTCAGAAACGGATTCCAGCCGAAGATCAGTTTGGAATTTGGCTTCTGCTTGATGTACGGCTCAAGAGAACCTGGATTGAACCTGCTGTCGTTCTCGACTTTCACAGTGTTCTTTGCAAGCCGGTACTCCCCGTCCTGCAAAACACGCGTCGTGCTGCAGGAAAATGACAATAACAAGACAGTCGCTGTCGATGCGGCAGAGAAAAATTTCTTTATTCTTGTCAATGTCATTTTCAAATTTGTCTTATTTGTTACAAAATTAACGTATTTTAGCAGAAATTCACTCCAAAATTTAAACTGAAAGGTTATATTTGCAACCGATTTCGGTAAAATGGCCGGAATCTTGTTTTTTATGTGTAACAATAGAATCTGTTTTTCAGGTTCGTTCCCTTTTTTCTAAGGTTTAAAGGATGAAGAACAAGTATATCGATTTGGTCGGTCAGACCTTCGATTTCCCACAGGATGAATTCAGGGTGGAAGATGGAACCCTGTACGTAAATGACATCAATATGATGGATATCATAAAGGAATATGGTACTCCACTGAAAATCACGTATCTGCCGAAGATTTCAAGTCAGATACAGCGGGCCAAACGTATGTTCCGCAATGCGATGTCGAAGGTAAGTTATGATGGAGAGTATCATTACTGCTATTGTACGAAGAGTTCACAGTTTGAATTCGTCCTTGAGGAGGTTCTCAAGAACAATGTCCACATAGAAACCTCATCTGCCTATGATCTGAATCTTATCCAGAGCCTTAAAGACAAAGGCTTGGTGGACAAGGACCTGATCATAATCTGCAATGGCTTCAAGAAGCCTCAGTACGTCAGGAATATGGCCAATTTCCTGAATGAGGGCTGGCACAATCTCATACCTGTTCTGGACAACAAGAATGAACTCGAAGACCTGGACGATATCGTGGAAGTTCCTACGAATCTCGGTATCCGTATCGCTGCCGAGGAAGAGCCGTCATTTGACTTCTATACATCCCGTCTCGGAATCCGCTACAGCGACATCATTCCTTTCTATAAGAACGGTATCAGCAAGAACCCTAAGTTCAAGCTCAAGATGCTTCATTTCTTTATCAATACCGGTATCCGTGATACCTCTTATTATTGGAATGAACTTTCACGCTGCCTGAACCTTTATTGCGATTTGAGGCAGATCTGTCCTGACCTCGATTCATTGAACATAGGTGGCGGACTTCCTATAAAGACCTCATTGACATGGGATTACGATTATAAATATATGATCGAGGAGATTGTCAATCAGATCAAGACCGTATGCGAAGCGCACGGCGTTCCTGTACCTGACATCTATACAGAGTTCGGAAACTTCACTGTCGGCGAATCCGGAGCCACCATTTTCAAGGTGCTGGACGTGAAACAGCAGAACGACAGGGAGTGCTGGTATATGATTGACAACTCGTTTATGACTACACTCCCTGACACTTGGGGTCTTAACCAGAGGTTCATCCTCCTGCCTATCAACAAGTGGAATGATGAATACCACAGGGTGTTCCTCGGCGGTCTTACTTGCGACAGCAAGGATTATTACAATTCTGAGGCTCATGCCAATGCCATCTTCCTTCCGAATATCAGGAACCGCAGAGACCCGCTCTATATAGGATTCTTCCATACAGGAGCATATCAAGAGGCTATTTCCGGTTATGGTGGAGTCAAGCATTGTCTCCAGCCGTCGCCGAAACATATTCTCATAGACAAGGACAAAGAAGGCAATGTTACCACCCGACTGTTCGCTCCGGAGCAGAGTTATGAGTCAATGCTGAAAATACTTGGTTACTAGTCATTTAAAATATGTCGATTTCGGCAAATGAAATAAAGAGAGTCCGTTCTCTCTCGGATAAGAAATTCCGGGACAGATACGGACTTTTTTGTGTTGAAGGCGAAAAGATGGTGGATGAGGCCCTACGGTCCGATTTTGACGTGGAGACTGTTTACCGAAAAGATGAGATAGGAGAAGAACAGATGTCCCGAATCAGTTCGCTTTCTTCTCCGTCCCCGGTGCTTGCAGTCGTACGCAAGCCTCAGGATATCAACCTTTCATCAGACGCAGCATTAAGTGACGCTATAGGTCAGTCCGGCCTGTATCTTGCCCTCGATTCAATCCGTGATCCGGGCAATCTCGGCACCATTCTCAGGGTGGCGGACTGGTTCGGAATCGATGCTGTTTTCGCAGCGCCTGACACTGTAGATGTATTCAATCCTAAAGTGGTCCAGGCCACTATGGGCGCCATCTTCCGCGTGAAATTTCACTACGCTGAAATCCCTGCTCTCTGTCGAGCTGCCGTGTCAGCAGGAGGCAATGTATATGGAACCTTCCTGGACGGATCCGACATGTATGAGAAACAGCTGAATCCGGGCAAGGACTCCCCTTCCGTAATCGTCATCGGCAATGAGTCCAATGGCATTTCGAACGAAGTCGCCGGCCTTGTTTCTGACAAACTTTACATCCCTCCGTATCCGAAAAACGATACCGGCTCGGAGTCGCTGAATGCAGCAGTCGCTACCGCAATCACGGTCGCCGAGTTCCGCAGAAGAATGTAATTCCTGTTTTGTAACTACTTGATTTTGAATCTGTAAATCTGGCTGTCGCGAGGTTGCTTCTTGACGTGCATCGCCATATAGAGCCATTTGCCTTTTATTGTCAGTCCTTCAGGCTCGTATTTCAGATCGTTCAGGTCAATGCTTTTCACCAGTTTCTTTTCCTTCATATCCGCGACGTGAAGGACTCTGTCGTGCGGAGGATAACCGTCTGCAAGGTAGGCATATCTGCCCTTCATGGTGCTTCCCTGGTAGATTCTGATACCTTTTACGGTAAACTCCTCTATCACGTCTTTCTGAGTCAGATGCACTTCTCCGTTCTTGTCTGAATCCTCGAGCGTCGGGAGCCTGAACTTCTTGATGAGCTTGGACATGTCCCCGTTTGTACCGTATGTATAGATGAGTTTGTTCTTGCGGTCAATGAACCAGTCGTAGGCATTTTTGTATCCTTCACCGGAAAAGTACAGTTTCTGGACTATCTTGCCGCTTTTTATCGTGATATCCGTCACATAGCAGCAATGGTCGCCTTTGCACGCGGAAACATAGAGCAGCGGGAAATCGGTTCCTTTCTCCACACCGAAACAGGCATTGTTGCAATGCGAGACATTGTCCTTGAGCTTGAACGTGGAGACGAACCTCTTCTCCTTTACATCGAAGACGACGCACTGCCCCTTGTCGTGAAGCACGAATCCGTATCTCCCCCATATGGCAAATCCCTGTGTGGCGCCTTTTACTTTCACATGCTCCGGGGTGATTTTTCCGAGGTCGCAGACAAATTCGGGCTTGAGTTCCGGGCCTTTGTATTCTTGTGAAAAGGAAGTGAGGCCGCACAATAATGCAGTCATGGCGGTCACCAGTCTTGTGGATATTCTCATAAGTGTATGTTTTTCCATAAATTTAGCGGAAATAAACCTAACCGCAAAATCATTATAAGAGATTTTTTGCGTATGTTTGGGGATGAAAACCAATGATTATGCAAGTGATGCCAAGACCGGAAGATTTCAGGAACACACATTTCAGTTCTCTTATCAAGTTCAGAATCAAGAGAATCCTGATGATATGCAGCAATTATGATGCATTCATTATGGAGGAGGACGGAAAAATCGAATCCCAGGTTTACAAGGAATATGTCGGACTGAACATGTCGAATCCGCCTACATTCGTGTGGGTGGAATCCGCTGCTGCAGCAAGACAAACTCTTGAGAATGAGCCGGATATCGATATGATAATCTGCATGTACAATGAGATTGACAAGGATATTTTCCCGTTGGCGGCCGATCTCAAGGCTGAAGGCAAGCAGATTCCGTTCGTGCTCCTGATGCATTATTCCAAGCAGATCAGAAAGAAAGTGATGTCGCAGACTGATTCAGGAGTGGATTTCGTATTCAGCTGGCATGGAAACGCGGACCTTATCCTTGCAATCATAAAACTATTCGAGGACAAGCGGAATGCAGATTATGATATACTTGAAACTGGAGTCCAGGCCATCATGCTGGTAGAGGATTCCATCCGCTATTATTCTACGTATCTTCCTGAGTTGTATAAACTTATACTCAAGCAGAGCAACGAATTTCTTAAAGAGACATTGAACGAAGACCAGCAGAAGAACCGTAAGCGTTCACGGCCGAAGATTCTGCTTGCCACCTGCTACGATGAGGCGTTCGCCACATACGAAAAATACCGCAACCATTTCTTGGGCATCATTTCGGATGTGGGCATGGTAGTGCATAAGGGAGATCCTCCCAAGACGGAGAAACTTGATGCCGGTATAGACCTGGTGCACCATATACGCCAGGACGACCCGATGATGCCGATCCTGTTGCAATCTTCTCAGGTTAGCGTAGCGGATGTGGCAAAGCGACTTAATGTCGGTTTTCTAAAGAAGTACTCGAGGACACTCTTTCTTCAGCTTTCCGACTATATAAAAGAAGAATTCGGTTTCGGGGATTTCGTTTTCAGAGACGGAAAAGGTGTTGTTTACGGCCGTGCGGCAAATCTTCAGGAATTGGAGGAAGTAATCAAGCACGTTCCGGACAACATCCTTGTCAGCAACACTTCCAAGAACATGTTCTCCAAGTGGTTCTTTGCCAGAGGACTATTCACATTGGCAAACAAATTCCGTCTTGAGCATCATGATGACGCGTCTGAGGCACGTGAATTCCTGATAAAAGAAGTCCAGGCCTATCACAAGGCGATGGGGCGCGGCATAATTGCGGAATTCTCCAATGGCAATTACGACCGTTACATTTCATTTGCCCGGATGGGGGACGGCTCGCTCGGAGGTAAGGCAAGAGGCCTCGCCTTTCTGAACAGGCTCATTGAAAAGCACTCATTGACAGACAGATACGAAAACATAAGCATATCCATACCGAGAAGCATTGTCATATCCACTGAGTATTTTGACGAGTTCATATTGGAGAACGGACTTCAATATGTGATAGACTCGGAGCTTTCTGACGATGAAATCCTTTCTGAATTTGTGGCTTCCAGATTGCCTGAGGGACTGATTTCAGGCCTTAAGACTTATCTCAAGACCGTGGATACGCCACTTGCGGTGCGCTCAAGTTCCAAGTTGGAAGACAGTAACTACCAGCCGTTCGCCGGAGTCTATTCCACCTATATGATTCCTCACGTGGATAATAAGGACATGATGCTGAGAATCTTGGACAAGGCTATCAAAAGTGTCTATGCATCAGTGTTTTACAATGGAAGCCGCACCTATATCCAGACGACCGGAAACCTTCAGAGCGAAGAGAAGATGGCAGTCGTCATCCAGAACATCTGCGGCTCTGAACATAACGGACTGTACTATCCTCTGATTTCCGGAGTCGGCAGGAGCGTAAATTTCTACCCTATCGGCGGAGAGAGGATGGAAGACGGCATTGTCAATGTAGTGTTCGGTCTTGGCAAATCTGTTGTCGAAGGCGGAAAGACTCTGCGTTTCAGTCCTGAATTCCCTAAAAAGATACTTCAGCTTTCGCAACCTTATCTTGCTATGCGGGACAGTCAGAAGATGATGTTTGCTTTGGACTTGAGGCCGGGCGCCTTCAAGATTTCAAGAAATGAAGGAGTTAACCTTGCACATATCCCTGTTACTGAGGTAATTCCGGACTATACCAATTCAAATCTCGTATTCTCCACTTACAGTGCAGTGAACAGCAGGATTGTTCCTGGCGTGGAAGAATCCGGGGCAAGAATCGTCTCTTTCGATGCGATTCTGAAATATGGAAAATATCCGCTTGCCAAGGCATTGTCGGAAATCATGGATATCTGTAGAAAAGAACTGTTGTGTGAGGTGGAGATAGAGTTTGCAGCAGATGTCGCTCCTTCAGGTAAACTCTCGCTCAAGCTTCTGCAAGTCAGGCCGATAAGTTCATATTCCGCTGAGCAGGAAGTGAATTTCGATGAGCTGAAGGCTTCATTGGGAACATTGTTCTTGGAGTCCGGAAAAGCGCTCGGAAACGGATTTGTCAATGATGTTTCACATATCGTCTATATAGCCCCGGACAAATTCAATTCATTGAGTACAAGAGAAATAGCTGCTGAACTCGCGGAAATAAACAGTACTTTCAAATCCAGAAACGAAGGCTATATTCTCATCGGGCCGGGCAGATGGGGTTCATCGGATCCTAACCTCGGCATTCCGGTTATCTGGAGTGACATATCGGAAGCGAAAATGATCGTCGAGTACAGTATGCCTGGCTTCCAGGTGGAACCGAGCCAGGGAACTCACTTTTTCCAGAACATCACCTCGTTGGGCGTCGGATATCTTTCGATTGACACCGTTGCTGGCGACGGGAACGTGGATTTTGATGCGTTAGGTGGACTGGAGTGTGAGCAGGCAATGAAATATGCCGTCGTGCTCCATACAGAGGAACCCATAACGGCATATATTGAACGCAATACGAACCGGGCTTTAGCCGGGATCCGCAAAAATACCGATTCTCAACATTAAAGCGTTGGCTAACAAAGTTTTATAATCGCTCCGTTCATAGCATTGACATGAACACTGATTGGTGAATTGTGGTTCAATTCGCCTGTTTCAGGCATCTTCATCCAGTTGAAGGCGTGTTCCGGAATGGAAATCTTCATGTCTGCATCCACTTTGGAGAAATTGCATACGATCAGTAGAGTTTCGTCCTCGTAGTCACGCAGAAATGCGAAATGTCTGTCCTGATTGAACCCGTCAGAAGAGGAGTTGCAGTAACACAGGTCATAGACGGTGCCTTTGCTGACAGCATCGTCTTCCGATGCGAACCGGAGCGTTTTCCGGTAGAATTCCAATGTTTCCTGTTCGTCATGGCTCAATGCGCCAGTTTCTCCGTGTATATATCTGTAAAGTCTTGTCAATGAAGAAGGCGCCCACCAGTCGAAGATGCTTGTCCTGCCGTCTGTTCCGCTGAAGCCTTCATTGTCCATTCCTCTCTCTCCCACCTCTTCTCCCGCGTACAGCATAAACGGGGCAGTGTTCAGAAAGAGTGAAGCGTAAAGTGCTGCATAAGAATTCTTTACATTGCCGCCGAAGAAGTCGGACGCGAAGCGCTGTTCATCATGGTTCTCGAGGAAATTCAGCATATAAGGCTGGAGCTCTCCGAGGGACTGCCAGTTCCAGGTAATCCGTTTCGCGGACTGCCAGTCTTCCACAGGGACTCCGCTGTCATTGACATTCTTCTCAACTATCGCCCTGACGGTGTCATAAATGCCGGATTTGTCATACAACAGGTCGAAACCGATGTCCCGTATGTATTTGGGGTACAATGTCTTCTGATATACTTCCGCCACGAAGAGCAGGTTCGGCCTGTCTTTCTTGATTTTCTCTATCAGCCATTTGAAAAATGCAGGCGGAACCAGTTCCACCATATCGCAACGGAATCCGTCAACCCCCTGCCCTGCCCAGAAATTGACGATGTCATACATCTTCTCCCAGGTTTCAGTATGGAAATCGCAGTAGTTCAGTTTGACCGTGTCATACCAGTCATTTACGCCTGGAGACGCTGTATAGGTGTTGCCTGAAGCCATTGCCGGCATTTCCACATAAGTCTGGTCCTTGACCGGCAAGGTGAGCGGAATCTCCGGATAATAGAAGAAGTCATTGGTGTCTTTCCAATGTGTTGACTTGTCGTCAGTTGCACCCAATGCGGCCATGCCCGTCGGGGCTGGATGTTCAGCCGTAAACTTTCCGTAATCTCTGGCTACGTGGTTCGGCACGAAGTCGATGATGACTTTCAGACCGGCTTCATGCGAGCGTCTTACCAAATCCCTGAACTCGTCCATTCGCTTGTCCGGCTCATCAGCCAGATATGGATTCACGTCGTAATAGTCTGTGATGGAGTAAGGTGAACCGGCGCGGCCTTTTACCCAGTCGGATGACGACGGTGTGCATCCGGCTTCATCTTCCGCCGTAGCGTGCCTGATGATGCCTGTGTACCAGACATAAGAGACACCAAGACTCCGAAGATACTCCAGAGAGATGGTGTCAATGCTGCTGAACTTTCCGCACCCGTTGTCTTTCAATGTGCCGTTCTTTATGTTTTTGCCTTCGATGTTTCCCCAGAGTCGAGGAAGCATCTGATATATAATGAATTTGCCCATCAATGCGGTTTTTTTGTTTTTGATACTCTCCTTCCGCCTGCACATTCCGTGCCCGAAACGCAAAAAAAACGTGGACGGCCGTCAACATAGTGGGCGATGTATTTGTAGTAGTTCTGGGCTGTACCTGCATTGATGTCCACGATTCTCGGAGGAATCTTGCCTGTCTTAGGATCCTGGAGATCAGCAAGGTAGAGCGGAGAAACATTGCCATAAGAATCAACATATACCATGCAGCCAGTCTTGCCTTCGCTGAACAGCTGGTAAACGCCCATAGCAAGCTCTGTGCAGTATGTAAGGTCATAAGCTACAGGGTCCTGGCAACGTACATCGTAACCGATTTCCACCGGACGGCTCTTTACCTTAAGGCCGAGTTTCTTGAACTCTTTCTCGAGAAGCTCATTGAAAAGGACAGCCTTGGAGATCTTGCCGAGTTCCGGATGGCCGTGCTCGTCATATGTGAAGTGTACGCCAGCCTCAGCAGCCTCTTTAGCCACCTCGTCATTGTGGAAAAGGCCCTCGGCAGCCACTACTGTACCGTAGTTGACGCCCATGATCTTTCTCTTGAGGATAGCGGAGATGGAAAGACGGATGATCTTGTCGAGAGTCATCTGTGTCTTGTTGAACATCTCAGGGATGATGGTCATAGGGCAATGTGTCGCCTCGCCGATACCGAGCGCAAGGCTGCCGCATGTACGGCCCATTGCTGAAATCACAAGCCAGTTTCCTGATGTGCGTGCATCCTCGTAGATGGTTCTTGCAATGTGCGCACCCTCATTCTTTGCGGAGTTGTATCCGAAAGTAGGAGCGTTTGCAGGAAGAGGAAGGTCATTGTCAATGGTCTTAGGACAATGGATGTTTGCAATCGGATAGTTCTTGGCTGCGAGGAATTTGGAAATTCTGTTTGCAGTAGATGCTGTATCGTCGCCACCGACGGTAACGAGAAGTTTGATATTGTTGTCCTTGAAAAGGTCGAGGTTGAAGTTCTTCTCGAAGTCTTCGTCTGTTGGCTTGAAACGGCTCATCTCAAGATAAGAACCGCCTCTGTTGAAGTAACGGTCAGCCTTGAAGAAGTCCAAGTCCTCTGTGCGTGCGTTCTTGCTGAACAGACCTGAATAACCGCCGTGAAGGCCGATTACTCTGTAACCCTTTGAAAGGAAAGTCTTTGCAACACTCATTGAAACTGAGTTCATTCCCGGGGCAGGACCGCCACCGCACAAGATGATGATTGAATCTTTCATAATCAAATAGAAATTTATTTTATAATATCTTGATATTCTACTTTTCCGCGGTGCAAAATTATTACTTTTCAGCCAAATTTCCACAAAAAAATGGCTAAATTTGTAACTTATGATAATTTTATAACGATGGATCGCTCACAAGCAGAAAAAAGAATCATAGAGCTGCGGAAGATACTCTGGGAGAACAGCCGAAAATACTATGTGGACAATGCTCCGGTCATAAGTGACTATGAGTATGACTATCTCATGTATGAATTGGCTGACCTGGAGAAGCAGTTCCCGGAGTTCATCACGCCGGATTCCCCTACCCGAAAGGTCGGAAGTGATCTGGAAAACAGTGATGAACAGGGCAATACGCTTGTGACGGCAAAGAGGGAGTTTGCCCAGTACCCCCATAAGTATCCAATGCTTTCACTTGGCAACACTTATAGTATAGGTGAAGTGGAGGAGTTCACTGCAAGGGCCACCAAGTCCATCGGAAAGCCTTTTACGTATTCCTGTGAGCTGAAATTTGACGGAACGGCCATCTGTCTGACCTATAGGGACGGAAAACTTCTGCGTGCTCTTACCCGAGGAGACGGTGTCATAGGTGATGATGTCACGGACAACGTGCGGCATATCAGCAACATACCGGTCCGGCTTCACGGAAGCGGATATCCTGAGGAGTTTGAAATCAGAGGAGAGATTCTGATGCCTTACAAGGCGTTCGACGAACTCAATGCAGAGAGGCTTCGCAATGAAGACCAGCCTTTCGCAAACCCGAGAAATGCTGCGTCAGGCTCACTCAAACTGCTCGATCCTGAAGAAGTCGGAAAACGCGGACTGTGGTGTACATTATATCATATACCGAGCCCGAATGTGAATTTCGCGACGCACAACGAAGCCTTGAGTGCAGCGGCGTCTTGGGGACTTCCGGTATCTGACAAACGCAAGATCTGCCACAATATCAATGAGATAGAGGACTATATAAACTACTGGGACAAGGAGCGTAAATTCCTCCCGTACGCGACAGACGGCATTGTCATAAAGATCAATGAACTTCAGATTCAGACTGAACTTGGCTATACGGCGAAGTTCCCGCGTTGGGCAGTGGCATATAAATTCAAGGCGGAACAGGCATTGACTCGAGTCCTTTCCATTGATTATCAGGTCGGTAGGACTGGAGCGGTAACGCCGGTGGCCAATCTTGATCCTGTGCAGCTTTCCGGAACGGTGGTCAAGCGTGCGACATTGAACAACGCAGACATGATGGCGCAGATGGATATCCGCATCGGTGACTATGTCTATGTGGAGAAAGGCGGGGAGATTATCCCTAAGATTACTGGCGTGGAACTCTCCAAGAGAGGTCCCGATGTCAGAAAACCTGATTTCCCTACTGTCTGTCCTGACTGCGGCACCCCGCTCGTAAGAGAGGAGGAGCAGGCCAAGTTCTTCTGTCCCAATGTGGATGGCTGCCCGACACAGATCAAAGGTCGTCTGGTTCACTTCTTGAGCCGTAAAGCCATGAATGTCATTGCGGGTGACGCTACCATTGACCAGCTTTTCAGTCTCGATATGGTCAGGACTCCTGCAGACCTGTATGATTTGACCAGAAATGACCTGCTCAGGCTGGACGGCTGGAAAGAAAAGTCCGCCAAAAGATTCCTGGACAGTCTGAAAGACAGCCGGAAAGTATCATTTGAGCACGTTCTGTTTGCGTTGGGAATCAGATATGTAGGCGAATCCACGGCCAAGGAAATAGCGCAGCATTTCAGGAACATTGACAATATAGCGGCTGCGTCCAAAGAACAGCTTCTGGAGGTTCCGGATGTGGGCGAAACCATAGCTGGCAGCGTCTATGACTTCTTCCGCGACGAACGCCACATAGTGGAGATCCAGAGATTGAAGGCTGCGGGACTGAAGATGTCAGCAGATACTCCTCAGCAGAACCTGTCGGATGCATTGAACGGCAAGACCATAGTCATATCCGGAACCTTCAGCATTTCAAGAGATGAAATGAAGAAACTGATTGAACTTCACGGAGGTAAGAACGGCAGTTCCATCAGCGGAAAGACGTCATTCCTGCTTGCCGGAAACAAGCCGGGACCGGAAAAGCTCAGCAAGGCGGAACAGCTCGGAGTGCCGGTGATTGACGAAGACAAATTCAGGTCAATGCTGCCTGAAGGTGCCGTGCCTGAAAAAGAAGAAGAGGAAATAGAGCCGGATTTGTTCGGCGGTATGGTGTAGCGTGAGACAAACAATGAAGATAAAAGAGAAAATACATAGACTTAAAAACTATTTGTCCGACGGAATCTGGAATGAGAATTTCGACGAGTTGTCGCGTATGCGCAAGCGTTTCGTGAAGGACTTGAGGGTCATCACTCTGACCGTCAAGACCTTTTCCACACAAAAAATCGGCTTTCAGGCTGTTGCGCTGAGCTTTTTCTGTACAATGGCCGTGGTTCCGTTCATTGCCATAGCCTTCATCATTACCGGTGGACTCGGACTTGAAGACACATTGAAAGGGATACTTGCATCGAATTTCTCCAACCAGCAGGCGATAGATACGCTGTTCGGTTTTGCTGAAAATGTCATTCATACGGCCCAGTCCAGCCCTGTGGGGCTTGTCAGCGCATTGCTTTTCGCCTGGCTCGTGGTATGGATGATGATGTGCGTGGAGTCAGTGTTCAATAATGTGTGGAAGGTAAACAAATCAAGGAATCTCTTGAAGAGGTTCTCATTCTACCTTCTGATTATCGTGCTCTCCCCTTTCGTGATTCTGCTGTTCTTCGCGGGTTCCATCATCTATTCCAATATCATCGACATCCTGCTCCCGAATCAGGTGCAGTTTTCGGAAAGCATCAGAAGTTTTCTCGGCTGGCTGGTTTTCGCCGCCGTTTCAATACTGACATTTTCGGCAATGTACAAGTTCATCCCGAACCACATTGTAAGATATAAAAACGCATTGAAAGCTGCCATCTTTTCCGGCCCGCTGTTCACGCTGCTCCAATATTTATTCCTGGAGACCCAGATTTTCGTGACCAGACTGAACTCGATCTACGGCGCTGTAGCCGCTATCCCGCTGTTCATGTTCTGGCTGAATTTCGGATGGTTCATCATATTGCTGGGTGCAGAACTGTCATACGCTTTCCAGAACGTCAACAACTATAACATTGACACAAAATGAGCTTTTCAGAATTTACACAGAAGGACTACGAGGTGATAGCCCGCAATTATGCGGACTTGAAGGAGGCTGCGCGCAAAAGATGCGCCGGTGAACAGGAACTTGCGGTCGTGCAGAAAGCTTTCGATTTCGCCAATGAAGCGCACAAGAACGTACGCAGGCGCTCAGGCGAGCCATATATATTGCATCCGATCGCTGTCGCCAAGATTGTCGTCAATGATATAGGCTTGGGCTACAAGTCGATAGCTGCTGCCCTGCTGCATGATGTGGTGGAGGACACGGATTATACTGTGGACGATATCCGCCATATCTTCGGGGACAAGATAGCCTCTCTGGTAGAAGGACTTACGAAGATCAAGAACGTTCTCGACAACCAGGACAAGAAGACCAAAGATGACGCCAATTCCGAAAGCCTCCAGGCCGAGAATTTCAAACGCATCCTCCTGACACTCAATGATGATGTACGTGTTGTGCTGATAAAGCTTGCTGACCGTCTGCACAACTGCCGCACCATCGAATTCATGCCAGAGTACAAACGCGACAAGATTCTCAGCGAGACGATGTACATTTTCGTCCCGCTTGCCCACCGTCTGGGTCTGTATGAGGTGAAATCAGAGATGGAGAACATCTGGCTGCGGTACAAGGAACCTGATGCGTACAATGAAATCAGCGCCCAGATCAACCGGGACATGTCCGACAAGGAAAAGAGCATTGACGAGTTCATCAAACCTATCCGGGAGGCACTGCAGAAGGCGGGATTCGATTTCCAGATAAAGAAGCGGGTAAAGACTCCGTATTCCATCTGGCACAAGATGATTACCAAGCAGATCACCTTCGAGCAGGTCTATGACCTCTATGCGGTAAGGATAATTTTCAATCCGGTTTCTGTCAATGTCAATGAAACTGAACGTGACCAGTGCTATCACGTATTCTCCATAATTACAGGACTTTACAGATACAAGCCTGACCGCGTGAGGGACTGGGTCAAGCATCCCAAGAGCAATGGCTACGAGGCGCTTCACTGTACTCTTATGAGCCAGACGGGCATCTGGATTGAGGTTCAGATCAGGACGAAGAGGATGGATGACATCGCGGAGAAAGGTATCGCAGCACATTGGGCATACAAGCAGGACGGCTACATAAGCGAGAATGACAATGAGATGGACAAGTGGCTGTCCAAAGTCAAGGAAATTCTCGTCAGCCCTGATGTCAATGCCCTCGAACTTCTGGACATCATACATAATGACCTGACTACCACGTCAATATCAGTGTTCACTCCAAAGGGCGAACAGAAATCCATACAGAAGGGAGCCACTGCGCTGGATTTTGCATTTATGATTCATTCTCAGATCGGATGCAAGGCGATTGCGGCCAAGGTGAATATGAAACTTGTGCCTCTCTCCTATGTGCTCAAGACTGGAGACCAAGTGGAAATCATCTCAGCTGAAGATGAACATCCTAAGACGGAATGGCTGAGCTTCCTTCAGACCAGGCATGCGAAAAACCAGGTTCTGGACTACTTCAGACCGCAGAGAGCCGCCTTTATCGAGGCAGGCAGGAAAGACCTCGAGGAGAGGTTGACGGCGATGGGCAAAAAGTTCGACGACAATGTTGCCAGGAAAATAGCCGCTGCACTCGAAGTGAACAATGCTGATGAATTCCTGTTCAGATACGGCGTAGGGTATCTGAATTTTGAAAACGTGCTGAGCACTCTCCAGTCGAAAAAGAAAAAACAGGATGAATATGTCATCAATTCTACTGAAGACGGACATAAATATGTAATTGCTGACTGCTGTAAGCCTATACCCGGTGATGCTGTAGTCGGATTCATGTCAGCAGACGGCACTATTGTTGTCCATAAAAAATCCTGCAGCGTGGCCGAGACATTGGCCACCAAACATGGAGACCGCATTGTCAAGACTCATTGGGAGGCTGATGCCGACCAGTCGTTCCCGGTACGGATTTCGCTCACCGGCATTGACCGTATAGGTCTGCTCAATGACATTACAGGATATATCTCCCTCGTGATGGGCGTGAACATGCGCCGGCTCGACCTCAATACCGAAGGCGGCATCTTCGACGGATATATAGATATGTATGTGCATGACAGGGATGTGCTCGAGACGATGATAACGAACCTGAAGAACATAAAGGGAGTCCAGAGCGTGATGCGTACAGAGATATGATGCTTATCATCAATCAGTTGGATATAAAGAGATTATACAGACAGTATATTTGAATGAACAAGATATTAGAAAAACTCATACCCGGCATACCGGTCGCTTTAGTTTTGGGGGCAATGATGTTCTCCCATTCCTGTGCGAATACGACTACTCCGCCGAGCGGTGGAGACAAGGACACCATTCCTCCGGTCATAACCGGAATTTATCCGCTTCCGGGTTCTGTCAATGTCCCTTTGCACAACACCCGCATTGTCATTACATTCAATGAATATGTGACGGTAAAGGATGCGAAGAGCATTTTTCTGTCCCCTCCTCTGGAAAAATCACCGAAATATAGAATCAGAGGCAAGTCGGTCATCGTCTATTTCGAATCGGATCTGGAACCGTCCACAACATATACTCTGGATTTGACCAATGCGATTGCGGACAACAATGAGGGCAACATGTATCCCGGCTATACTCTGATGTTCTCAACCGGACCGGTCATCGACTCTATGGCGATTACGGGAGTTGTCCGTGACTGCAACACATTGCAGCCGATGAAAGGTGTGACTGTGATGCTGTACAAGGATTTGTCAGACTCGGCTGTGTTCAAGCACAGGCCTGATGCGGCTGTGAAAACTGATGACTGGGGCTTCTTCGCAATGCGCAATATCGCAGATACATTGTACCGGCTTTATGCTGTGAAGGATGAGAGTTCCAATAATGTCTATGACCCGGATAATGACCGTATTGCATTCTATGACAGCATTATACGGCCTGTCATCGTGGCTTCCGACGACCTTCCTGAACTGAAGAAATATGATATGAAGGACACGCTTCACTGTATGGAGCGCAAGGCAGAGTACGAGATGGTCATGTTCCGTGAGAAGCCGAGCAAGCAGATGATTGTAAACAAAGTCAGGACACAGCCACGCTCTGCTTACATTACTTTCATGGCGGCAGATGCGAAGATCGACTCGATGTGGGTGAAAGGTTTCCCTGCAAACCGTCTTATAACCCAGTTCAACATCACGAATGACAGTCTCGAATTCTGGATAAATGACAGAAAGCGTATGCCGGACACGCTGCACGTGTTCGTGGACTACATGAAAACCGATACTCTCGGAAAATTGACCCCGTTCACTGAACATATCCGTATGACAATGGAGAATTCCGGTGGCAAGTCCAAGAGTTCCAAGCGAAATATCAAGCATGAGGACACGACCTGCGTGATGACCGTGAAGGCGGAACCTGAAAGAGTCGAGCAATATGGATTCGAGATGGAGTTCAATTTCCCTTTGATATACGAGCATTTCGATTCCGTGAAACTTACTTCCATAAATCCTCGTCAGCAGGAAGCGAAAATGAAGTTTTCAGTCACCCGTGATTCCTTGAACTTGAGGAAGTATGTGCTGATGCCGGAAGGCAAGCTGATGAGCGGCTATGAGTATAAGCTGAAAGTGCCTCACAGGATGTTCAGAGACATCAACGGGTTCTACAATGACAGCAGCGAGGTGAAGGTTTCCCTGCCTAAAGACGACAAACTGAGTTCATTGACACTTAATCTGACTGGGGTGAACCACAAATACATCGTGGATCTGCTCAATGAACAGCGCGACAAGATTCTGAGGTCGTATATCATTGAAAAGGATTCTGAACTGCTGTTCCCGTACTTGAAGGAGGGCAAATATTCAGTCAGGATTACAGAGGACCTGAACAGGAACGGAATCGTGGATACGGGTAATCTCCTGGAACATCGCCAGCCTGAGAAAGTGATGTTCTACAAACTCCGGGACGGGTCTTATGTGCTGAACATCAAAGAGTCCACTGAAATGGTACAGAATATTGACATTGCTAATCTGTTCGCGAAATGATGAAACCTAGACTGACATTTATGGCCGCGGCCCTTTTGTGCTTCTGCATGGCTGCGAACGGACAGAATCTCGTATATTCTGATTCGGTTACCATCGCGGTTCCTGATTCTTTGCATTCGCGCAAACTGCTTGACAAACAGTCTGATACATTGGCATTGAAATCAGATTCATTGACATTCAAACGGGAATTTGAATACTCTGACGAGTATCTCGATACGGTGAAGATTAACCGCAAGTTCACCATCAACGACTATTCTATGATCGGTGTGCAGTACGGTGTTTCGCTGAGCCAGATGATGTTCAATCCTACCAAGAAGCAGGCTATGCAGATCAATCCCTTCAATATCGGCATTGTATTCACCAAATATGGAAAAATGTTCGGTTATATGCCGTATTTCGGTTTCCAGACCGGATTTTTCTATGGCAAGGAGGGATATCAGTTCAAGATTGACAAGAAAACCGGGGACTATACGGAATCCGTGGACGGAGCTACAAAGGCTACCTATACTTATATGGAGGTTCCGCTTCTCGCCCATATGCACATGGATGTATGGCATCTGAAGTTCATTGTCAATGCGGGTCTGTTCGGCGGATACCGGATGAGTGTGGAGCGTGAGGGAACTCTGAAGGACAGCAAATATCTCACTTCCTTCTATGACTATGACAAGCGTTTCGAGTATGGAATCAAGGGCGGTGTCGGTATCGGTCTGTTCTTCGATCCCGTGGAATTCCATCTTCAGGCAGGCGTAAGATATTCATTGGGAAGCCTTTACAAGCCGAATTACAATAGCGAATACTATTATCGTTTCGCCTATCCTTTCGACATAATCATTTCCGGAGGAATACATATACAGCTGACACGCCGCACTGGAAAGACCAGGGCGCAGCTGAAAAAAGAAGCTAAACAATTGGTATATGAAACAGGTACTGAATACGTTGACGGCAAAAGTCGGTAATGTGCTGATAGGCTCTGGACATCCGATTGCGGTCCAGACAATGTGCAATACTCATACTTTCAATGAGGAGGATACCATCGCCCAGTGCGTCAGGATGGCAGATGCTGGGGTGGATATCATCAGGATTACTGTTCCCGGACTGCAGGATGTGCCTCACATCAAGGCTATCAGGGAATCACTCCACGCAAAAGGAATTTTCATCCCTATTGTGGCGGATATCCATTTTTCATCGGAGACGGCCATTGCAGTGGCTCCATTCGTGGATAAGGTCAGGATCAATCCCGGAAATTTCAACAAAGATTTCGATGAGGCATCCCGTCAGCTCTCAAGACTGCTCAAGGTCTGCTCTGAAAACGGCACGGCAATACGTATAGGGCTCAATCACGGTTCGCTCGGCGACAGGATTACCAATCTGTACGGAAACACGCCAAAAGCTATGGCAGAAGCGGCTATGGAATGGCTAAGACTCTGTGTGTCAAATAATTTCTATAACGTTGTCGTGTCGCTTAAGTCAAGTAACACTTATGTTATGGTAGAAGCGTACAGGATTCTGGCCAAATATATGGAGGCGGAAGGCACAGTGTTCCCGCTGCATGTGGGAGTTACTGAGGCCGGTAACGGCGACTCTGGCCGAATAAAGTCTTGTGTGGGAATTTCATCTCTTCTGTCGGAAGGAATCGGCAATACCATACGGGTTTCCCTGACCGAAGATCCTGTCAATGAAATTTCTGTAGGAAGGTACCTTCAGATGAGATATGACGGCGAAATCGCATCGACATTGACCTCCGTAAAAATTACTGACAAGGTTGCGGAAGCAGTATATCACTCCCCTTGTAAAGAAAAGCTGATGTACGATTTCTCTTGCGACTTTGGTAAGAGACTGCTGGACAAAGAGTTGGATGAGGTTCACATCTCCGGAACTTTCTCTGACGATGAAGGCCACAGAATATCTATAGTGGAGTCGGGCATGGGAAAATATCTCGAGGATGAACTTATGCAGGCTGCCCGCAGGCGGTTCTACAAGCCTGAATATATCGCTTGTCCAGGTTGTGGCCGGACAATGTACAATCTGCAGGAGGCTTTTGAGCAGGTGAAGGCCCGCACGGCGCATTTGAAGAATGTCGTCATCGCTGTTATGGGATGTATTGTCAATGGTCCAGGCGAAATGGCGGATGCGGACTGGGGATATGTAGGAGAAGGAAACGGTAAGGTCTCCATCTACCATAAGAAAGAACCGCTCCTACGTCACGTTCCTGAATCGGAAGCCGTGGACAAGCTAGTAAAACTTATCGAAGAACACAGCAATTCATAAAATAATAGCCGGAGAGCAATTCCCCGGCTATTATTTTATTTATGTGATTTATTTCAGTTCTGCAACGATTGTCTCAGCTGCTTTGATTTCCTGTCCCAATTTCACCTTGATGTCGGCATCCAGCGGAAGGAAGATGTCGAAGCGGGAACCAAACTTGATGATTCCGCACTGCACTCCCCTCAGCTCCTCTGAACCCTCCTGAGAGTAGCAGACAATCCGTCTGGCAAATGTTCCTGCAATCTGCTTGAAGAAAATTTCCTCCTTGCCTGTGTCGATGGCTGTGGATGAATGCTCATTCTCTTCTGCCGCCTTCGGAAGGAAAGCCAGAAGATAGCGTCCAGGATGATATTTATAGTAGGAAACCTTTCCAGTTACAGGCCAGAAATTCGCGTGAACATTGAAAAAGTCCATATATACTGATACCTGCATGCACTCACGCTTGAGGTATTCTTTTTCATAGACTTTTTTTATGATGACAACCTTGCCGTCGGCACCTGAAGTCACGATTCTGTCGCCTTCCGGTGTGTGTCTGACCGGAACTCTGTGAAACCAAGTCACAAATACAGAAAACAATAAAACCAATACGGAGATGGTGTATCCGACTGTATTCATACCTATTGTCTTGAGAATCAGCAAAGTCAGAGCGGCACTGATGAGCCAGGACAATGCTATGGTTCCGTACGAGTTCTTATCTATTTTCATATCAGGTTTGTATTCTGAAATCAAGTTTCCAATAATTTTCCAAAGATATGAATAAATTATTCAATCTGCAATTGTTAGAATTGCCGTTTGGGGCGTTTTATATTCTTGTTTGCCTGATTACAGGATATTTGCTACTATCAGATACAGTGCGCCGACAGGAATGGCCATAAGTGAACTGTCGAACCTGTCGAGCATTCCGCCATGTCCGGGAATTATTACTCCGGAATCCTTGATGTTGTAATGGCGCTTCCACTGAGACTCGAACAAATCGCCATAAACGCCTGCCACATGCATCAGGACAGCCAGAATAATCGTATGTGCCAATGTTATCTGCTCCAGTGACAAGCTGTATTTCAGCACAACGGCAGCCAATGAAGAGCAGATCATGCCGCCCCAGAAGCCGACCCATGTTTTCTTAGGGGAAATCGCCGGGAACAGTTTTTTCGGGAATCTTTTGCCGAACAATGAACCGAATACGAATCCACCGATATCAGAGCACCATATGATGATGAAAAAGCACAGGAGGATAAGTCCATTGAACTTGCCGTCAAAGAATACTATAAGATTTGACAATGACAGCGGCACTCCTATGTATAGGATACCTGTATATATGTCAGAGAACTTTCCGAATTCTGTTTTGTCCCTTACATACAGTGAATTGATCATCACCACGAGCACCGGCAGAATTGCTATCGACACATACTTCGGCTCCATGTCATAGGCGCTGATGGCGAATATCAGCATAAAAAGAACAAGACAGGCCAGAATCGCCAGCACTCTGGAGAATCTGTACCTGTCGTTCATTGTCAAAGTATAGAATTCGTGCATCATCACGGTCATTATGAACATGATAAGGGCTGCGAACAGGAACTTGCTGATCAATAGGCCGCACAGCATTATGATTATGAACCCTATACCGGATATGGTTCTGACTACAGTATTATTCATTTCAGGTTTTAGTATAAGTTACGGATTAACTGTTTTCAGTTTCAGTCTTTTCTGTCGTTTCTGTCTCATTCTCAGTCTCATCAGCAGGCTTTGCCTTAGGACCGAGAATCTTCTCTACATCTTCTGCGAAGATCACTTCCTTATCAAGGAGCAATGCCGCCATCTGCAGGAAGCCTTCCTTATGGTCTGACAATATCTTGTAAGTCCTGTCGTGAATCATTTTCACGATTTTTCTCACTTCATCATCGATCATTTCAGCGGTTTGCTCACTATATGGCTTCGTAAGGTCGTAACCTCTTGCACCTGTAGAATCATAGAACGAAAGTGCACCGACATTGTCACTCATGCCATAGTATTTGACCATGCCATATGCCATCTGAGTCAATTTCTCCAAATCGTTCTGTGCACCGGTAGAAGGTTCTCCGTTTACAATCTCTTCAGCCACGCGTCCGCCTATAAGCGAACACATTTCATCTACCATCTGCGACTTTGTCCAGAGTTTTCTCTCCTCAGGAAGATACCAGGCTGCGCCAAGTGCCTGACCACGAGGTATCAATGTCACCTTGAAAAGAGGATTCGCATATGGCAGCAGCCAACTGACTGCAGCGTGTCCTGCTTCGTGATGAGCGATGGATTTCTTCTCTGTGTTGGTGATGATGGATGATTTACGTTCAAGACCACCTACAATTCTGTCCACTGCGTCCAGGAAATCCTGTTTGTCAATGGCAGGCTTGTTTTTTCTTGCCGCAGTCAGCGCTGCTTCATTGCAGACATTGGCAATATCCGCTCCGGAAAAGCCCGGAGTGTGCTTGGCCATGAAATCCACATCGAAGTCTGTGCTGAGTTTCAGATCCTTGATATGCACCTTGAAAATCTCCTCTCTTTCTTTGAGCTCAGGAAGTTCTACGTGAATCTGTCTGTCGAAACGGCCTGCACGAAGAAGAGCCTTGTCTAGGATATCTGCCCTATTGGTGGCTGCAAGCACGATTACACCTGAATTCGTGCCGAAACCGTCCATCTCCGTAAGAAGCTGGTTCAGTGTATTTTCACGCTCGTCATTTGAAGAGAATCCCACATTCTTGCCTCTCGCCCTTCCTACAGCATCGATTTCGTCAATGAATACGATGCATGGTGCCTTTTCCTTGGCCTGTCTGAACAGGTCTCTTACTCTCGAAGCTCCCACTCCGACGAACATTTCCACGAAATCTGAGCCGGAGATGGAGAAGAACGGCACATTGGCCTCTCCTGCAACAGCCTTTGCAAGCAATGTCTTTCCTGTACCCGGAGGGCCTACAAGCAACGCGCCCTTTGGAATTTTACCGCCTAGTGCAGTATATTTCTTAGGGTTTTTCAGAAAATCCACGATTTCCATAACCTCTTCCTTGGCTCCGTAAAGACCGGCGACATCCTTGAATGTCACTTTTACGGTATCCTTGTCAGCAAGCCGGCCTGTAGATTTTCCAACACTGAAAATGCCGCCCTGACCACCGGCTCCGCCAGGCCCCATATTCCTGTTGAATCCACGGAACATGAATATCCACATGGCAATCAGAAGGATAGGGAAAAGGAACCAGTCCATTATGTGTCCCCAGACATTATCATCATTCTCCATAATGATTTTCACCTGGCTGTCGGCAGGCAGTTCCGAATTCAGCCGGTCAAATTCAGCCTCGGGGTCAAATTTGTTGGATACGTAAAACCAGAAGTGAGGTGAGGCGGAAGGAACTTTCCCCCCGAAACGCTCACTGTATTTCGCCAGTTTGTCCGGTTTGATCGTGACTTCACCCTTGAAGTCATTTCTGATGAACAGGATGTCCTTCACATCACCGGATGCCACCATCTCCTTCACGTCGCTCCATTCTGCCTTCTGAGGGTTGGAGCCACCGGAGAAGAATGCGAGGTAAAGCAATCCGACAAGTAGCGGAATATACAACCAAGACAATCCGATATTGATTCTGATAATCTTGTTTTTCGGATCCTTGTTGTTATTGGTATTGTTTGCCATCTGTTAGTCCGTTTTCTATAAATCTTTGTCAGCTTCACGCTTGCTTACGCGCTTGGCAGAAGCTCTTACTTTGGATGCAGCCTTAGGCTTGGCTCTCTTGCCGGTTTCCTTCTCGATTACAGGCTCATCTGTATATTCGGTTCTCCCGGCATCTGCCCAAAGGTCCTCAAGTCTGTAGAAATCACGGTATTGCGTCAAGAATACGTGGACAACTACATCTCCATAATCCAGGATAATCCAGAAGTCATTTTCAAGTCCCTGCATGCGAAGCACTTTTCTTCCGCATTTTTCCTGCATACGAACTATTATATTGTCGGCAATCGCAGCTACAGCCGTAGTAGAGTCTGCATTGCATACTACGAAGTAATCTGAAATAGCTGTACCGATAGGGCTCAGGTCCAGAGACACGACATTCTGACCTTTCTTTTCCAACATCGCGTCAGTTATGACCTTAAGAACATTTTTTTCCATTTAATTGTTTGTTTAAATTTGCGTACAAAGATAAAACAAAAATCAGTCCAATGAAAGCGGAAATTCCTATAACGTGGTTTGACAGCATAGATTCCACGAATTCTGAGGCCAGAAGGCAGTTGCCTGCCAATGCCAAAATGTCAGTATATGCAGCGAAATTTCAGACGGCAGGCCGTGGACAGCGTGGAAACAAGTGGTCCAGTGCCGCCGGACAGAATCTCACGTTTTCAGTCCTGTTGAATTTCACTCACCCTCAGATGCCTGATTTGGCTGTCCGGAATCAGTTTCTCCTCAGCATTGCCGCTGCATTGTCAGTTTCTGGAACTTGTCAATCCGACATCAGTTCTGGTTTCTTCGGGCCTTAAAACCGTTCCTGAAGAAGTGCTGGATGATTTTCTCGACATCTTTTCGGAATACATGCCGTATTTATCTGATGTAGAGGGAATAAACGAAATTAGAAACAAATATGTTTCAAGACTTTTCGGACTTGGAGTAAGCCGTGAATACCACGATTGTCTTAGAAATGTTGATTTTAAAGGCACAATAAAGGGCATCTCCGAAGAAGGTCTGCTTCTTATGGAAATGCCCGATAAAACTGTCACAAACTATTCCTTCAAGGAGGTTAGTTATATAATCTGAGTTTCTCCTTTCATAGCTTTTATCGCATTGGACGGATCCGGTGACTTGAATACTGAACTGCCGGCCACCAGAATATCGGCGCCTGCTTTCGCCAGTTTTGCGGCGTTTGCTTCGCTTACTCCCCCATCCACTTCGATTTCGCAGTCAATGCCAAGTCTGCTGATCTCCTGTCGGAGTGTTTCCACGCGGCTGAAGGTATCTTCGATGAATTTCTGCCCTCCGAAACCTGCAAACACAGACATTATCAATATGAAATCTGCATGTTCAAGATAAGGGAAAACCTTTTCTACAGGGATATCCGGGTTAATGGCCAAGCCTGCCTTGATGCCGTATGAACGTATCTGCTCTAAAAGCGCACCGGCATCAACGCCTTCTTTTTCAGCCGCTTCGAGGTGAAAACTCATATATTTCGCACCTGTCTTGGCAAATCTCTCGAAATACCTCTCAGGCTGGACAATCATGAGATGGATATCCATCGGCTTTTCGGCCGCCTTTGCTATGGCTTCTATTACAGGGAATCCATATGACAGATTAGGAACCAGCAGGCCGTCCATTACATCGAGGTGAAAGATATCTGCGCTGCGGTTCACCATTTCTACATCTTTTTCAAGATGCAGAAAGTCCGCGGAAAGCATGGAAGGAGCTATCTTGATCATTTGAAATTGGTTACGACATCAACAAGCAGTTTGACGAATTTCTCGTTGGAAGCAAGATCCAACTTTTCGCCCGGCGCGTGTACGCCTCTAAGTGTAGGACCGAATGAAACCATATCGAGGTACGGGAATTTGAGCAGGAACAATCCGCATTCCAGACCGGCGTGGATAGCCTTCACTTCAGGTTCCTGGCCGAAAAGCTTACGATATGAAGCCACGGTCTCCTTCAATATGTTGGATTCCATATTCGGAGCCCATCCCGGGTATGGGTCTGTACGGACCACTTCTGCACCGGCAAGATGGAATGTCGCCTGAACCTTGTCAGCCACAAATTTCTTTCCTGATTCGGAAGAACTCCTCTGGCTTGTCTTGACAATGATTTTTCCCGGTGTGTCCATATTGACGGCAGCAAGGTTTGTAGATGTCTCCACAAGACCTGCAATATCCTGGCTCATTGCAAGCACACCATGATTGATGGCTACCAATGCCATAATAAATCTCTTGGCAACTTCGCTGTCCACTGCATTGCCGCTGAATTCAGAGCGTTCTGCCGAGAATTTCACATCCGGATCAGTATTATGGAATTCCTTGCGCACATCTGCCGCAAAAGCATTGAATCTGCTTATGAAGCCTTCGATGTCATTCTCCTTTACATAGACAACTGCCTCGGTATCACGGGCGATGGCGTTTTTCTTGTTTCCGCCCTTCATCTTGGCCAACTGGAAGTTTCCAAGTTCTGAGTAGAGGAATCTGGCCATAATCTGGACCGTATTCGCTCTTTCCTTGTTAATGTCGTCGCCGCTATGTCCGCCGATTGCATTGAACACTCTGAGTTCTACCGCCTTGAATCCAGGTTTCACAGGCTCAGCTGTATAACTGAATGTAGCAGTGGTGTCAAGACCGCCTGCGCAGCCGACAAATATCTGTCCCTCATCCTCGGAATCCAGATTAAGCAATGTCTTGGACTCGATAAAGCCAGGCTCGATGGCATTGGCACCGTCCATTCCTGTTTCCTCCGAGATGGTGAACAGACCTTCGACTTTACCGGTATTCAGGTCGCTTGCGAGCAATGCCAATGTTGCTGCAACACCGATTCCGTCATCAGCGCCGAGTGTTGTTTCCTTGGCAATCATCCATCCGTCTTCGATAACATAGTCGATAGGGTCAGTCACGAAATTGTGCCTGGATGTGGAAATCTTCTCGCAGACCATGTCCTGATGGCTCTGGAGTGCGATGGCAGGCACGTTTTCCTTGCCTTTCGAAGCTTCTTTGGTGATTACTACATTACCTGTAGCGTCTGTTCTGCAGCCAAGGCCATGCTCTTTAGCAAAATTCTGAAGAAAGGCTGTCATTTTTTCTTCATGACCGGATTCCCGCGGAATCTTGGTGATCTCGCGGAAATACTGCTTGAATGACTTGTCCGTGGACATAAGGTCACTTACAGTGTTGCAGGCGTGAAGAACTGTCGCGTGGTCTTTGCCTCCAAGTTCCGTGCCGATAATCGACAATGAGCAACCTACAAGTGTACGGCTCATATACATCGCTATCTGACGGGCCTGGACAATCTGCCTTTTTCTGGATTTGGACAGAAGAGTATCTTTAGTGATGTTGAAATAATCGCAGACTGTTTTCTGGACCTTGTCGATGGTCACTTCCGTCTTTTCTTCGCCTACGATCTTGCCGGTAATCTTTTCGGCAAGTTCGACTGTCATTTCCTTATGGATGAGCGTGGCGTGCGCGATGAGCGAAATGAGCGCACCCTCAAGCTCTCTGAAGTTCGATTTGATTCTTGTGGCAAGATATTCCAGCACCTCCTCACTTACTGTCACACCTTCACGGAAACTTCTTGCCTTGAGCATTTCAAGCCTTGTCGCATAAGAAGGGCGCTGCAACTCTACTGACAATCCCCATTTCAGTCTTGAAAGGAGTCTCTCTTCGAAATTCTTTAGATCAGCTGGAGCCCTGTCGGATGTGAATATCAGCTGCTTGCCGTTCTCGTGCAGATGGTTGAACACGTTGAAGAACGCATTCTGCGTGCCCGGGCCGAGCAGGTCCTGGATATCATCGACAATCAGGACGTCGATTTTCATGTAGAATGCCAAGAAGTCGGTAAGCTTGTTCCTGACATTGACAGCATCCATATACTGAGTCTTGAACTCGTTTCCTGTCACGTAGAGAACTACCTGGTCCGGATATTTCTCTTTAATGGCGATACCGATGGCCTGAGACAGGTGCGTCTTGCCGAGTCCCGGTGAGCCGAAAAGGAAAAGAGGATTGAAAGGAGTGTTTCCAGGCGATGAAGATATGCTTTCACCTGCTGTGATACCCATCTTGTTGCACTCGCCTTCCACAAGGTTGCCGAAACAATATACCGGATTCAATCTCGGATTGATGGAGAATTTCCTGAGTCCCGGGTACACGAATGCTCCCGGATTTGCTCCTGCCGGATATGTATTTATGGAAACAGGCTTGTTTACCGGTGCGGTAACGTTTGCTGCAGGGAATGTCATCGGAGGCTGTACGCGGACCGGACGGATCTTGTAAACAAGCTTCGCATCTGGACCTATCACTCTCTTCAATGTCTTTTTCAACATGTCCAGATACACGTCCTCGAGGTATTTTCTGTAGAAATCAGAAGGAACTTCGATGGTAATCGTGGAATCCTGCAAAGAAACCGGCTTGAGAGGCTTGAACCAACTGTTGAACATCTGGGGGTTAATGAGATTCTCAATAATCCTCAAACATTCATTCCATACGTCTATGTGATTCTTCTCTGCCATTTCTTTTACCTCCGTTGAAAAAAGCACCGGAACAGAAAGCTGCCTTTCTCTTCTGATGCTTTGCAAAAGTAGGTGAAAAAAAAGTTATAAAAAAACCAAATTGCTATTGCATATTAAAATTATTTTACTCAACTTGAAGTCTGCTGATTCGCAAAACGGTTTCTCTATAACCATTTCATTTTCAATATCTTATTAAAACCAATGTCCGAATTATTGCACTCTGTGATACTTTTCAATATAGAATAATTCAAATTTATAACGTGCCTTGTTCCGGCCGCTGCACTCCTCATTGCCAATCAAATAGAGCAATCAGGACAGCCTAAAATCAGAATACTTTTATCCTGATATATTTTTTAGGATTCTCCTCTATTTTTTTCACCAGGCTGTCAATATCTTTGAGAACTGTGTCAATCGAATTGTAAACCGCCGGATCTTTTGTGAGTTTCCCGAGCGTGCCGTCAGGATCATTGAGATTGTCCACAAGAGTCCTCAGTGATTTTGCCAGTCCTTCGATGTCAGCTCTTTCCAGTTCGCCAGCGGCAGTCTGGATACCGGTCATTGCGGTATCAGCCTTGACCAGTACGGTGTTCAGTCGCACAGATGTTTCTTTCAGATTTGCTATAAGCGCGTCGAAGTCCTCGGAGTGGTCAGCCAGTGTTCCAGACAGTCGTCTCGTATTGTCAAGTGTCTTCTGGAGATGGGACAGGGTTACTTTCAAACTGTTTTCATCCACGCCCCTCAGTACTCTGTCCAATGAGCCGCTTGCCGCTGCAAGACTGTCAAGAGCACCGTTTGCCCTTTCAATCAGCGGACCTATCATGTTAGTCAAGGAACTGACCATATCAGGTGCGTATGACGGTGAGAGTTCCGATCCGTTCTCCGCGATTTCTTCAGAAGTCCCGAGGTCAATGCGGATGCCCTTTCCGCCCATCAGGTCCACGCTGTAGATGGTCATCTTCGAGTCGATAGGAATGGCTATTTTCTTCAATACGGAACAAGTGACATCGAACTCTTCTGTTTCCGGATTGTAGTTCACCTTGGTCACGCTTCCGGCCTTATATCCCTTGATATAGACCGGATTTGAAGGAACGAGGCCTTCCACATTCTCATAATGGGAGTTTATATCCATCTCCTTGCCGAAGATATCTTCACCTCTGAGATAGTTGATGACGCTGAATGCCGCAAGCAGGACGGCGACGATAAATATGCCTATGCGTGTTTCTCTGCTGATTCTCATGTTCAATCCAGTTTAAAATTCCGATTATTTCAATATAGTGACCATATCTCCTTTCACGACCACCATGAAGCAGCCGGAGTAGGACTTGCGGATTTTCGCGTAATTCTCTTTCGCTTTTTCTGTCGTGGAAGCAGTACCTATTATATATTTATATATAGAGCCGGATTTGACTATGGTTACAGGATATCCTTTGAAAAACGGGTCGCTCTTGTCCAACAGTTTGCCTGACGCAAGCACCTGCGTTCCGTAAACAGCTTTCTGTGCAGGAGATGAGGCGGCAGACGCAGAGGTATCTGTTTCTGACTTTGTCGCTTTTGACTGAACCTTGTCCTGCACTGGTGCGGCACTGTCGGCATTGACACTGCCGTCATATCTTTTCTTGAACACTCCGAAAGCGACGAAGATATCCTGCGCGATTTTCTCGCGGCCGCTCTCGGACTTGAGAGTCGCCAAATCAGTGGCATTGGACATGAAGCCTACTTCTATCAATGCAGCAGGCATCGCGGTCTTCCACAATACGAAAAACGGGTCCTGCCATATTCCACGGCTGTTTCTCATAGGCCCGGAAGACATTGCCTTTTCCACATCCTGGGCGAAAAGCAGACTCTGTTCGAGGTGCGCGTTCTGCATCAGATTGAAAAAGATGAATGACTCCGGATCGGTAGGATCAAAGCCCTGATATTTCGTGGAATAATCGTCTTCAAGCATTATCACGGAGTTCTCTCGTTTGCAGACATCCATATTGTAGGCAAACAAGTCCCGGTTCTTGTTCGAGGACTGTCCGAGCACGTGGATGGAATATCCGTTGGCTGAGGTGGCCGCTGCCGTGTTCACGTGAATGGAAATGAAGAGATTTGCGTTGTTCCTGTTCGCTATGTCGGCACGCTCTCCCAGTGTGATGTATTTGTCTGTGGAGCGGGTCATGACCACCTTTACGGTCGGATAGGACGCCTTGATTTTCTCCGAAAGCCGCTTTGCAATGTCCAGGGCAATCTTGCTTTCATATGTCTTTTTGTCTTTGCTGACACAGCCCGGGTCGGTCCCGCCGTGGCCTGCATCAATGCATACTGTATTGAGCCCCAGCTTGTTGCGTGAGTCATTCCCGGCATTGGCCCTGATGCTTGAAGTAAGCACCAGAAGGGCTGCGATACTCGCAAAGATTATATGTGTTTGCGTATTTTTCAAAATGGTCTTATATTTGTATTCTGCAAAAATAAGAAAATTTGCGATAATTTATACTTTTCAGACATTGGTACGATCTGACAAAAGACGCAATCTCATAAAAGGAAGGCATCTGCTTGGTGTCGGACTTTTGGCTTTATTTATATCGGTGACTGTTCCGGGCATCTCACAAGATGTCAGAAGACAGCGTCGTGGCCAGAAGCAGACATTCAGTCAGGCTGTCGCTTATAACAAGGACAGCATTCCTCCCCTGTCAGATTCACTCAAGGCGCTGAAAGACTCGTTGCATATAGCGGATTCGCTGTTCAAGATCGACTCCGCGGCGCTGCAGAAGAAGAGTTCTCTTGAGCGCCCTGCCTTCTCCACTGCAAAAGATTCGGTCATAGAGGTATTCACAGACGGTCAGCGCAAATTGTATTATTATGGTGACGTGACCGTGAAATACGGCAACATGGAGCTTTCTGCCGACTATATGGAGTACGACATGAAGACAGGAACCGTATATGCCCGCGGAACTCTCGATACGCTTAGCGGTGAGGTGAAAGGCCAGCCAGTGATGAAAGAAGGCAATTCGACTTACTCCATGGAGGAGGTCCGGTACAATTTCAATACGCAAAAGGCCAGGATTACCAACATGATTACCCAGCAGGAGGACGGACTTCTGCATGGCAAGAACATCAAGATGCTTCCGGACAGGTCCATCAATATCACTAAAGGCCAATATACGGTCTGCAACCTGGAACATCCGCATTATTATCTGCATCTTACTGCTGCAAAAGTAATTACGAAACCGTCGCAGAAAACGGTTTTCGGTCCTGCCTATCCGGTGATTGAAGATGTTCCTCTGCCTATCGGTCTTCCTTTCGGCTTCATACCGAAGCGTCCTAACCGTGCGACAGGACTTCTGATGCCGACCTTCGGAGAGGAGAATTCCCGAGGTTTCTATCTGAGGGATCTGGGAATGTATTTCGTTTTCGGAAATTATCTTGACCTGTCAGTTACAGGTGACATATATACGCTCGGTTCATGGGCCGTGAATGTGAATTCCAGATATAAAGTGAATTACAAATGCAACGGTAGTTTTTCGATGAACATTTCCAACGACCAGACCGGCGAGCGCGGAAGCACTGATTTCTTCCAGACAAGGAACTTCGGACTCAAATGGTCCCATTCCCAGGACTCCAAGGCGCATCCGGGAACAACGTTCAGTGCATCGGTGAATTTCTCGAGCCCGTCTAACAACAGATATAACTCCACATCTGTTTCCGAGGCCCTGCAGAACCAGGCATCATCATCCATTTCATATACGAAGAACTGGAACGGAAAGTTCAACCTTTCCATAAACGCGTTGCACAACCAGAACTCGAGGGACAGTTCGTACTCATTTACATTGCCTAACCTTACTTTCTCTGTGACAAGGTTTTATCCGTTCAAGAGAAAGAACCGTGTGGGCAAGGAGAAATTCTACGAAAAATTCTCTTTGGGGTATAGCACCACGCTTCAGAACAGAATCAATTTCAAGGCCTCCGAGTTCATGAAAGACGGCTTTCTGGACAAGTTCCAGAATGGTATGACTCATAATTTCCAGATAGGTCTGCCGAATTTCACCCTCGCAAAGTATTTGAACTTCACTCCGAGCGTAAGTTACGGCCAGAACTGGTATTTCCGCCGTACGGACTATGAATTCAACCCCGAAACCAACCGTGTGGAATCACATGACGGCGGTCAGTTCAGCGCATTCGGCATAAGCCAGAATTATTCCGGAAGCCTTTCGATGAGTACGAGGCTTTACGGTATGTTCAATTTCGGCAAGGCCCATAAGATACAGGCAATCAGGCACGTGGTCTCCCCTTCCGTATCATTCTCATTCAGTCCGGAAAAAGGAACATACGCCAACGGTTACAGGACAATGACCTACACCGACACTCTTGGCACTGTAAAGACCTACGATTACAACATTTACAGCGGACAGATGTATTCTCCTCCGGGAAAAGGCAAGTCAGCTACCATGAGCCTTTCCATCGGAAACAATCTCGAGGCGAAAGTCCGCGACTTGAGAGACACTACCGGAAAGGGCATAAAGAAAGTGAAGCTGATCGACCAGCTGAGTCTCAGCACGGGATACAATTTCCTTGCTGACTCGCTGAAAATGAGCAATATAGGTATCACAATGTCCACTTCCGTATTCGAGAAAGTGGGTATCAGCGCCAATGCAAACTTCGACCCTTACGCCATAGATGAGAGAGGTAGGAGGATAAACAAGTTCAATGTCCAGACAATGGGATGGAACAAGCCTCTGCGTCTTACCAATGCAAGTGCGTCATTGTCCTATTCACTTTCCGGAAAAGGTGCGATCAATGGAAATGACGGGTCCAAGACTCCAGGTGATTCCGGCAGCGGAGGTTCCGGGGAAAATGCAGCAAACTATTATCGCAGAATATATTACCACCCTATAACAGGAGAATATATTCCAGGCGGATGGCTGTATTATACGAACCCGAATGTGCCTTGGTCTGTAAATATCAATTATTCGTTCTCCTACAGCAAGTCGTACCAGTACACTAATGGCCAGCTGATTACGAACAACAGATTTACGCAGACTCTCGGACTTTCCGGCAATATCAAGCTCACGCCGAAGATGTCGCTCAATGCTACGACCGGTTTTGACTTGATGGCCATGAAGATGACCACCACGCAGTTGAGTGCAACATATGACTTGCACTGCTTCAACATCAGCGTGTCCTGGGTGCCTACAGGAAACTGGCAGTCATGGAGTTTCAGGATCGCTGCGAATGCTGCGGCCCTCTCGGACCTGCTCAAATTCAAGAAAAGTACAAGTTATTGGGACAGATATTGATAGGTATCTGTTCCTGATAGGCAGTTTTTTTGCATATTTGCCAAATACTGCTTATATTTGCAACAATAATCACGGAATCTATTTCCTATCGCGACTGCCGAGCAGAATGATTTTCGGCGAATCCCCATATGAAATCTTATGTTAGTGGGTATTCCAATTTAACAAGATTAGTTATTACAGTACGATAAAGTACAAAATTTATTACCATTTATGCCACACACTCTGATAGAGTTGAATTCAATGCGAATGACATGGACCTTATGGACTTGAGCCTTGCCATTTTGGATGAAGAAGCAAGAATAGCCTCAAAGATTCCGGATCCGGAACCTGCCAAGAAAAAAAGAGGCCGTCCACGCAAGAATGAATCAGTCAAGACGGATTCCACTGTAAAGGAAGAAACGAAAGAAACGAAGAAGCCTGCATCTCAGACTCCTAAGGCAAAGCCTGCTGAAAAAGCAGTTGCTGCTGAGGACAAGGCGAAAGTTGAAACAGAGCAAAATGCTCCGAAAAAACGTGGCAGAAAGCCAAAGAGCCAGGCAAAGCCGGCAGAAGAGGTTTCATCTGAAAAGCAGACCGCACAGAATGTCGCTCCTGCCCCGCAGAAGAGACAAGACGCGCCTGCTCATAAAGCCGCTGCCAAGAAACAGGGCTCTCCGGCTGCAAAGCAGGAACCTGCTGTGAAAGAAACAGAGAAAGCACCTGAAAATCAGGCACCTAAGGCGATTGCAGAAGCCACTGCTCCACAGAAACCTAAGGAAGAAATAGTATATGCGGACAGACATACCATCGTGCTTCCTCCGCTGCCTCCGAAGAAAAAGAAATTCAATCCGAACCAGCAGAACGGACAGCCTCAGCAGCGTCCTCAGAATGGGAACCAGCCACAGGAACAGCAGAGACCTGCACCTAAGCCGAAGTTCGAGTTCGAGGGTACAGTGCGTGCTACCGGTGTATTGGAAATAATGCCGGACGGATATGGCTTCCTGCGTTCTTCTGATTACAATTATCTGAACTCGCCTGACGACATCTACGTTTCACAGGGACAGATAAAGAACAATGCCCTGAAGAATGGTGACACGGTAACTGGTGAAATCCGTCCTCCTAAAGAAGGCGACAAGTACTTCCCTCTCGTTAAGATCGATTTCATCAATGGACGTACACCTGAGTTTATCAGAGACAGGGTTCCGTTCGATTTTCTGACTCCGCTTTTCCCTGATGAGAAGTTCAATCTTCTCGGACACGGACACGAGCACGATCTTTCATGCCGTATCGTGGACATGTTCACTCCTATCGGAAAAGGACAGCGCGGTCTAATCGTGGCTCAGCCTAAGACCGGTAAGACAATGTTGCTCAAGTCGATAGCAAATGCCATCGCTGACAATCACCCTGAGGTTTACGAAATCGTACTGCTGATCGACGAACGTCCTGAGGAGGTTACGGACATGAGCCGGAGCGTAAAGGCGGAAGTTGTCGCTTCTACGTTTGACGAGCCAGCTGAAAGGCATGTGAAAGTAGCCAATATGGTGCTCGAAAAGGCACGCAGACTGGTGGAATGCGGTCATGACGTAGTTATTCTTCTCGACTCCATCACTCGTCTTGCTCGTGCATACAATACCGTACAGCCGGCATCAGGCAAGGTGCTTACCGGCGGTGTGGATGCCAATGCTCTCCAGAAACCTAAGAGATTCTTCGGTGCTGCACGTAACATTGAGGGCGGCGGTTCATTGACAATTCTTGCGACAGCATTGACTGAAACAGGTTCCAAGATGGATGACGTCATCTTCGAGGAATTCAAAGGTACAGGAAACATGGAGCTTCAGCTCGACAGGACATTGTCGAACAGACGTATTTTCCCTGCTGTCAATGTTATACTTTCAAGTACTCGCCGTGACGACCTGCTCTACTCTCCAGACCAGGCGCAGCGCATCTGGATTCTCAGGAAACTGCTTGCTGAGATGAATCCGACTGAGGCGATGAACTTCATGATCCAGATCATGGACCAGTATCAGACAAATGAAGAGCTTCTCGACAATATGAACAAGGTGTCGCCTATGGATGCCAAGAATTACGATTACTAGTATTGTCGCTAAATAATTAAAAACCGGTGATAGTCAATCAGATGCTATCACCGGTTGTTTATATTTTTGCCGAAGAGAGGCTTTACTTTCTAAAAGGTATGGTCGCCCGTGACCTTATGAACGGGTGGCAGGCGTAAGCCTGACGGGACGAGGCCGCAGGCCGAGCCTTTTAGAAAGTAAAGCCGTCATTAATACTCATCCCAGGACTTGATCTGTATGTCATCCATTGACATTGAACAGAATGCCTTGATAAATGCAGTCGCCAGACGGGCATTGGTAAAGAGCGGAATGTTGCTGTCAATGGCACTGCGACGTATATGGTAACCGTTGCTGAGTTCCTCCTCACTGAAGTTCTTAGGAATGTTTATGACCATATCGACTTCCTTGTTCTTTATCATGTCGAGAGCCGACGGGAAGAGGGATTTCATCGAAGCATTGCTTGCCTCAGACGGCCAGAGCACTCTCTTGCAAGGTATGCTGTTCTCTATGAAGTACTTATATGTGCCACTTGTGGCGTAAAGTTCATAGCCTTTCTCTGCCAGGAGCCTGCAGGCCGTAAGCATATCAGCTTTCTGTAGCGGATCTCCGGTAGAAAGAAGAATTTTCTTCTCCGGAATCGTATTGCCTACGGAAAGAATCGATTTGAGCAACGCCTCATCCAGATTGTCGCCAATACAGCCGACCTCACCGGTTGATGACATATCCACGCCGAGCATCGGGTCTGCTTCTTCGAGTCTTGCAAACGAGAACTGTGAGGATTTTACGCCCACGTAATCGAGGTCGAAGGCGCTCTTCTGAGGTGCAGCAGGATGTTTTCCGAGCATTACCTTGGTTGCGAACTCTATGAAATTGATTTTCAGCACCTTGGAAACGAACGGGAAACTACGTGACGCACGGAGGTTGCACTCGATTACCTTGATCTTGTTCTCCTTGGCGAGGAACTGGATATTGAACGGTCCGGATATGTGAAGCGCTCCTGCGATCTTGCGGGCGATCTTCTTGATACGGCGCACCGTCTCCACGTAAAGTTTCTGCGGAGGGAACTGGATGGTGGCATCGCCAGAGTGCACACCGGCATACTCAATATGCTCTGATATCGCATATGCAAGGATTTCTCCGCCATCAGCCACCGCATCGAACTCTATTTCCTTGCATCGGTTCATGAACTTGCTGATTACCACAGGGTGTTCCTGGGATACTTCTGAGGCCAATGAGAGGAAGTGCCTGAGCTGTTCCTCATCGTAGCAGACATTCATTGCCGCACCTGAAAGCACGTAGGACGGTCTTACAAGCACAGGGAAGCCGACTTTGCTGATGAACTTGTCCACATCGTCCATTGTGGTAAGCTCACTCCATTCCGGCTGGTCCACTCCGAGCGAATCGACGATGCTGGAGAACTTGTTTCTGTCCTCTGCCTTGTCAATGTCCTTGGCCTTGGTTCCGAGAATCGGGACATTGTTCGCGTCAAGCCTGAGTGCCAAATTGTTAGGAATCTGACCGCCCACTGAAACCACCACGCCGTGAGGAGTCTCCAGTTCAATGATATCCATCACTCTCTCGAATGTGAGTTCATCGAAATAGAGCCTGTCGCACATGTCGTAGTCAGTGGAAACAGTCTCCGGATTATAGTTTATAAGGACTCCACGGTAGCCTTCCTTGCGGATAGTTTCAATGCAGTTCACTGAGCACCAGTCAAATTCGACGGAACTTCCGATTCGGTAAGCACCGGAGCCGAGTACAACTACAGATTTGCCGTCATTTTCGAACTTAATGTCATTGAACTTGCCGTTGTATGTAAGGTAAAGGTAGTTGGTGGCAGCAGGGAATTCGGCAGCAAGAGTATCAATCTGCTTTACGACAGGAACGATTCCGTGTGCCTTTCTCCATGCCCTGACCTTGTCCTGGCAGGCCTTGCTGTCCAGATTGTCCTTGAATACTGCGCGCTGGATCTGGAAATCCGAGAAGCCCTGGCATTTTGCCTGCTGCAGGAGTTCCAACGGCATTGACTCAATCTCATTGTATGTGTTCATCTCGTTGTAAGTGGAAACGATGTTTTCCAACTTCTCGAGGAACCAGTTGTCGATTTTCGTGAGCTCATGGATTTGGTCCACAGTGTAGCCGGCACGCATTGCCTTGGAAATCACGAAGATACGTCTGTCCGTAGGCTCTTTCAGCGCCTCATCCACATCAGCGACCTGGAGTTCCTTGTTGCCGACGAATCCGTGTGCGCCCTGGCCTATCATGCGGAGGCCTTTCTGAATGGCTTCTTCAAATGAACGGCCGATTGCCATGACTTCGCCAACGCTCTTCATGCTTGAGCCGATCTTGCGGGAAACGCCATGGAACTTGGAAAGGTCCCAGCGAGGTATCTTGCAGACAATGTAGTCCAAAGCTGGTTCGAAGAATGCAGGAGTCGTTTTGGTGACTGAGTTCTTCAGGTCGAACAGGCCGTATCCGAGTCCGAGTTTCGCTGCAACGAAGGCCAGTGGATAGCCGGTCGCCTTGGAAGCCAATGCTGATGAACGTGAAAGACGGGCATTGACCTCAATCACACGGTAGTCCATCGCATCCGGGTCATATGCGTACTGCACGTTGCACTCGCCCACGATGCCGATATGTCGCACGATCCTGATGGAAAGCTCACGCAGGAAATAATAGTCTTTGTTCGACAATGTCTGTGACGGAGCTACCACGATACTCTCTCCGGTATGTATTCCGAGAGGGTCGAAATTCTCCATGTTGCAGACTGTGATGCAGTTGTCGTATTTGTCGCGAACCACCTCATACTCAATCTCTTTCCAACCCTTGAGAGACTTCTCCACGAGCACCTGTGGCGAGAATGAGAAGGCCTTGGAACAGAGTTCTTCGAGCTGCTCGTCATTGTCGCAGAAGCCTGAGCCCAGACCGCCGAGAGCATAAGCGGCTCTTACGATAAGCGGATATCCGAGTTCATGTGCAGCCTTGCGTGCCTCTTCCATATTCTCGGCAGGATGAGACTTGATGGTCTTCACGTCTATCTCATCGAGTTTCTGAACGAAGAGCTCGCGGTCCTCCGTATCCATAATTGCCTGGACAGGTGTACCGAGCACTTCAACGCCATATTTTTCGAGAATTTTCTTCTCGTAGAGTTCCACGCCGCAGTTCAATGCCGTCTGACCTCCGAATGAGAGCAGAATGCCCTCAGGACGTTCTTTGGCAATGACTTTTTCCACGAAGAACGGTGTGACCGGCAGGAAGTAGATCTTGTCGGCAACCCCTTCGGACGTCTGGACTGTAGCGATGTTCGGATTTATCAGCACGGTTTCAATGCCCTCTTCGCGAAGAGCCTTGAGCGCCTGGGAACCGGAATAGTCGAATTCTCCAGCCTGTCCGATTTTCAATGCACCTGAACCAAGAATCAGGACTTTCTTTATATTAGGGTTTTTCATACTGCTCTTACTTTATTTTACTGATAAACTCGTCAAACAGGAATTCTGTATCTGTAGGACCACTTGAGGCTTCAGGGTGGAACTGTACGGAACAGAATGGTTTGGACTTGTGGCGGATACCTTCATTGGTCCCGTCATTCATATTTACGAACCAAGGTTCCCAATCGCTTCCCAATGCCGATGAATCCACGGCATAACCATGATTCTGAGATGTGATGAAGCACTTGTTGGTACCCAACATGCGGACCGGCTGGTTATGGCTGCGGTGTCCGTATTTGAGTTTGTATGTGGTGGCACCGGCTGCCCTTGACAGCAACTGGTTGCCCATACAGATTCCGAAAATCGGCTTGTCCTGCTGCATTGCCTTACGCAGATTATCCACAGTCTTCTGGCAGAATTCAGGGTTGCCCGGACCATTGGAAATGAAGAGTCCGTCATAATCCAGCGAGAGGAAATCATAGTCCCAAGGTACACGGATGAGTTCCACTCCCCTGTCCACGAAGCATCTTAGAATGTTGTGCTTCACGCCGCAATCCACGAGGACGACTTTCTTGTCGCCTGAACCATAGCGGATTACCTCCTTGCAGCTGACGATGTCGATCTGATTGTCAGTATTAGGATCATGGATTTCTTCTTTGGCCTGCTCACCTTCAGGGATTATCTGTCCGAGCATTGAACCGTTGTCACGGAGCATCTTGGTGATTTCTCTCGTATCCACGCCGTAGATTCCGGGAATTTTCTGCTCTTTCATCCACTCGTCCAAGCTCTTGACTGCATCCCAGTGGCTATACTGGAATGAATATTCTGATATCACGAGGCCTCTTACCCAGATTTTTTCGGATTCGAAGTTCTTGGATATTCCATACTTGTCAATGCCTTCATCCGGAACGCCGTAGTTTCCGATAAGAGGATAGGTGACACAAAGAATCTGTCCGGAATAGGACGGGTCCGTGAGGCTTTCCGGATAACCTACCATGGCAGTGGAGAATACCACTTCTCCATCGCAAGGTTTGTCATAACCGAAGGACCATCCTTTCAGTTCCATTCCATTCTGAAAACGGAGTGTTGCGCGAAGTCTTTTTTCCATTTCGTGTTTGCGATTTTATATCTGTCTATATACAAAATTAAGACTAATTTCCCGATATTGCAACGGAAAATATTGCAAATCCACGTGAAACTGCTAATTTTGCGCCGATTTTAGAGAAAGATATGCGGTACGATGACGGTGCCGGACAATGATTTTAAGACGGACGAAATGACAAACGTAAAAGCTTCACGAGGATTGGGCAAATGGCTCCCCGTAATCGGGCTGACCTTTTCGACATTCATATTCAACACTTCGGAATTCATACCGATAGGACTTCTGACAGACATAGCCTCTGACTTCTCCATTACAGAATCCAAAGCCGGTATCCTGATTACAGTATATGCCTGGGTGGTAGCGCTCGCTTCATTGCCCCTGATGATGGCTTTTTCCAAAACGGAGAACAAGAAACTTCTGCTGTCAATCGTGGCATTGTTCACAGCAAGTCACATATTGTCAGGCTTTTCCAGTTCATATTATATGCTTATGGCATCCAGAATCGGAGTCGCATGCGCGCATGCGATATTCTGGTCAATGGTGACTCCATTGGCTGTCCGCGTGGCACCTGAAGGAAAACGTTCGGTCGCATTGAGCTTTATCATCACAGGTTCATCCGTGGCAATGATAGTTGGCCTTCCATTGGGACGCGCCGTGGGGCTTATGGTAGGCTGGAGGGCCACATTTCTCCTCATTGGCGCGATCTCCGCTCTCATACTCGTGGTGCTAGCTATAGTTTTGCCTAAGGCTCCGAGTGACAATGACGTATCACTCAAGTCTTTACCTGCATTGATCAAAAGACCGGTGCTGATTGGGATTTACCTGCTGACAGTCATAACCATCACCGGACATTTCACGGTTTACAGTTACATCGAGCCGTTTCTCGGCCAGGTCGCAGGACTTTCCGGCCAGACCATCACCCTGGTGCTTTCATTGTTCGGAGTAATGGGAATTATCGGCAGTTTCTTGTTTTCAAGGTACTACGACAGGCACCGTTTCCTGTTCATCCGTTTCGCGGTGACTGGAATCTGCGTATTCATATTTTTTCTTGCGGTTGCTGCTGCAACACCTCTTGCGGCCATTGCCGTATGTGTGTTCTGGGGGCTTGCCATCAACTTCTACAATCTGGCATTCCAGTCTGAGATTATACAGAACGTCCCGCACGGAACTTCTATTGCAATGTCCATATATTCAGGTATTTACAATGTCGGTATCGGTACGGGCGCTCTTGTCGGCGGTACCGTCTGCACTCATCTTGGAGTCAGCTCGGTCTGCTATGTAGGTGGAATCATCGGAATTGTTGCAGCATTGTACTGCGCATTCCGGTTCATCCCCGTTCTCAGAACTTCACCCTGTAGTCGGTGGTGTCAGCGTCGAGAACGAAAATCTGATAGCTGTTTCCGCCGGGATATACTCTTACGACGATATGTCCCCAAGGCTTGAAGTTGCTCCAAAGCGCCTCACCAAGTTTCTTTCTCGCCTGATCCACAGTGATATAGTAGTCGCGCTCCCCTCTCCAGACCTGAGGGTCACATATTCTGGTCATTGTAGATGCGACAGGATGGTTTTCACTCCTTGCGTCGATTATGATTACCTGAGGAGAAAGCGTCTGAAGGAAGAATGCGTTGCAGGTATCGAAATAGCCATGGTGATTAGCCTTCATCACGGTCACCTTTCCGCAGACTTTGGCGACAGGTGTCTCAAAATCCCTTTCCTGGGACTTGTAGATGGGCCAGTTTCCGCCTGAGAGGTCACCTCCGTTGTAATACGAGAATTTGCCGTATCTGAGTCTGATGGCGCAAGAGTTCATATTCTCATCGAAAAGAAGAGGATCTCCGCTGTACATTTTCACAGACTTCTTGCCCTTTCCGGTCCACACCTCTCCGTTGGCACAGAGATTCCTGATTTCGAATGACTTGGCGTATTTCTTAGGGTCATTGACCATAGTGAACTGACGGTTGCTTCCGACCTGGAATTTCTGGGCATCGGTCCCGTTGGCAGCCGAGTAGTTCACGAACTTCATATAGTCCTCCATGAAGCCCTTGTCCGCATTAAGCACTTTCTGCCTCGACGGAAAATCGTAGTCAGGATAGCCCCTATCCACGAAAGTATTGAAATGGATCAGGCTTCCCACCTGGGTGATTCCGGACAGACCGAAACCGTGCTCCCCCGGAATCATGTCCTTGGCTGTTCCGATATGGTCGTTATGCAGATGCGTAACCATGGCATAGTCAAGGTTTTCCTTATCCGGCAGCTGTGACAGAAAATGCTTGATATAGATGGCCTGCCACTCGCCCGGCATTTTGGACGCATCCGGATGTTGGGTATCTTTCGCTTTAGCATTGTCCCCGGCATCTATCATCATGGTCGTACCGTCAGGCATTACTATCAATGCCGCGTCTCCTCTACCTGTAGCGATGGTGTGAATGTCCAGATAACCTTCCTGCCAAGTGGGAAGGTACTCAGGTGTCTGCGCATAAGTTCCGACCGCAAACATCATCAATGCAAATGTCAATAATCTTGTTTTCATTTTTATATGGTTTGTATTTCGTTTCGTAAGTGCAAATATAATCAATTATAGTTTATTGTAAGCCATATATCTGGAAGTAGTATCAAGTCCTGATGCCATTTCGGCTGGGTAACCTCCTTGTCTTCGTGGTGCCAGAAAACCTGGACACGGACTTTGGCGGAGGACGGGATGTAGCCTTTGGAATCCAAAGCCTGGAGTTTTTTGGTGAAGGCCTCGGAAAATTTCACGACACGCACGCAGCCCTTGTAAAGTCCGTCTTCTCCGACATTGAGGACCCATCCGGAATGAATGGCGGCAAAATCAATGCGCTTGTTTATGAAAGCATTGAGAACCACGTCTTTATGGCCCATTTGGATAAGGATTTCCGCCGGCTGGCCATAGTCGGTTTCGTCCATTGCATAATTGACGGCAGACAGCACATTGCGGTCGAACAATGCAGGATTGTCGTAGTGTACGGAGAGGTTTTTCTTGGCTCGGGTCATGGCTACATAGACGGCCCGCCGCTCCTTGTCGGTAATCACTCGAAGTCCTTTGAGAGAGACATAAACATTGTCAAACTCACGACCTTTGGCCTTGTGGATGGTCGAAACGATGATTTCCGAATCGCCGCCGGGAATGAAAGTCTCCAGCTGCGACTCGCGGAGATAACTCTCGAAATCCGACAAATAAAGATGCTTTCCTTCAGATTCGAAGCCGGCAATGCAGTTCAATGCTACTGCAAGATATTGACTGTCAGAATATTGCTCGCAAAGCTCAGCCTTCGCTTTTTCCCATTCGGTTTTGTCAATGTCGATGCATCCCGGTTTCCGCACAAGGGAAAGGAAGAAATGCAGTTCGGCCAGATCTGTCAGGCTGAATCCTTCCTTCGTCTGTATAAGACGTGTCTTGCGGCCATTACGGTTCAGCAATGCGGAAAGAATCAGCGCATCATCATTGGTCAATGCCAATACGCAGGTGCGGCCGCCGTAATCATCCATAACAATCTCATTGACAAGGGCTTGCTCGTAATTCGAGGCACGATGGAAACGGATATTGACATTGCCGCGGGAGTCCTGGACGCCCTTTATCGGGACGGCTTTCAGCCTGTACGGGATGCTCGTCACGAAAGCATTGGCGGCAGCTATGACCTCGTCGGAACTGCGGAAATTTTCCGTCATATTGTAGACGGTCGCGCCCATTGAGATCAGCCGCCGCATGTATCCTGAGTCGGAGCCGCGGAACTCGTAGATATTCTGGTCGTCGTCGCCTACAGCGATTACGCGCATGTCTTCGTTTTGATTTATAAGCATTTCCACGAGTGCGAACTCATCTGCGCTCATGTCCTGCGCTTCATCGATGACGAGTATGGATTTGGTAATCTGACTGCGTTCCACCTTCCCTTCCCTTATCGCGGTTACGGCATCACTTACTACATGGTCCGAATCCTCGACAGTGCCTATTTTTCCGAGCAGGTCGAAACAATATGAATGGAACGTCTTGATTTCCACGTATTTGGCAGCTCCGCCAATCAGTTGGGCGAGACGTGCGTGGAATTCTGTGGCGGCTGCGCGTGAAAAAGTCAGCATCAACAGCTGCTCGGATTTTATGTCTTCCATCAATATGAGGGAGGCCAATTTGCGGACCAGAACATAGGTTTTTCCGCTTCCCGGACCGGCCGGTACGACTATGAAACGGGAATTCTTGTCATTGATGATGCTGCTCTGCACCCCGGTAAGACTGCCGAAAATCTCATCGTACTTCTTTTTGCTTACGTTGCGGTTGATTTCCTCGGCTTCCTTGCTGTCGAAATAGCGTTTGATGAACGCCTTGAAGTCCATGGTGAAGTAGTTGTGGACATATTCCAACGCCTTTTTCTCGTCGGCGACCATCATATTCGCATATTTGCCGACAATGTGAATCTGCTGGATGCGCTGCCGGTAGAAGTCGTCAAGATTCTTGTAATCCTCTTTCTTATAGCGGCTTCTGTTGTCGAAATTCAGGCGCTCAAGTTCAATCTTGTTGTACAGCACCATGAATCCGCCTTCGATGCTTACTATACCAGTCTTCGCCAGAAACAGCAAGGCTTCTTCAATATCCTCAAGGCCAGCCTGTCCGGTCTGGAAAAGGTTGCTGGAATTATATCCCTCTACAAGTTCGGCCAATGAGAAATTCACACTGACGTCCTTGCCGTCTTCGAGGCATTGTGATTTGAATTTTTCTAGTATATATCTAGTAACATCCAGTCTCCTATCTGCTTTCAGAGCCAGCCTTTCGCGCGGCATCCTGATGCGGATTTCTATATATTCTTCTGATAGAGACGTCTTTTCTATGTAGTTCCGGATAATCCAGAAATACAATATCGTGCGGATATCTTTTACAGTAGAACTTGATATACCTTCAGCCAATGCCTTCTCGTTCAGTTCCTTGATGCTGAATTTATATTCATTGTCAGACAAGGCGTCAATGATGCATTTCTCCAGTTTCCCGTAAAAATCCAGTTTCCTGACCTGGCTTGTCCGGAGATACGCATACATATCATTGTCCTTCGCGAGAATGCCGCTCATCCGCATTTTCTCGAAAACGTTTATGACCTTTCTGATTTCTATGCCGAGCATATCGGAGAGGTAGTCGACGCGCGACTCGGCTTCTGCAGTACCAGCCTTCGACCGACTCCGTTCCGATATCAATGACTTGATGATGCGTCTTGCATTGACCTTGTCTTCCTCCGTAAAATCATTGCAGCAGTCGATTAATCCGGCCGCCTCATCCATTGTCCGCGGTACGATGCTGGTAGCGTAGATTCTCGGACTGTCCATTCCGCGACGGATGAACCCGGCATTTTCCAAGGCGGCTATCGCGCTTTTTACTTTAGTTTCGACGTCGCGGATTTCATCCCAACCTGCTTTTCGGGCGATTTCAAGAGCGGAAATATTGATGGTGCTGTACCTGGACGTCAAGTTTTTTATTGCGCGCCACACCTGATTTATCTCGCTGAGTGTCAACTTGGTTTGGTTGAGCAATGTAAAGTGACGGTTCAGGTCGTCGTCATTGTAAAGGACGTAGCAGTCAGCATTGGAATTTACATCTCGTCCCGCTCTACCTGCTTCCTGTATATAGTTTTCCAGCGAATCCGATATTTCATAATGGACCACGAGGCTGACATCGCTCTTGTCCACGCCCATTCCAAAAGCAGACGTGGCGACGATAATGCGCACCCGGTTGTTCATGAAATCATCCTGCGCCTGGACTTTTTCCTCAGTCTCCATCTGGCCGTGGAATGCTTTGGCTTCCAAACCGTCCTGCGTCAGACGCTTGGCGATTTCTTCCGCTTTCTTAGTCCTTGTGACATAGACGATTGCCGAGCCCCGGCTATCATACAGAAGGCTTCGCAATGTCGGATATTTCTCGTTGTTGCTACGATACAGCACCGAATAATGAAGGTTGGTCCTGGCTGCATCCGTCGTATAAAGTTTCAGTTCCAGATTCAGCCTGTCCCTGAAATAATCCGTTATGTCGCTGACTACCTTGGGCTTGGCAGTAGCCGTGAAGCAAGATACCGGGATCGGCGAAGACTGTCCTTTTTTCTTCTGCAGCTGGCGTATGAAATCAGCGATATGCATGTATTCTATGCGGAAATCCTGTCCCCAAGCTGAAAAGCAATGTGCTTCGTCGATGACTATGCGGACAATCGTCCTTCCCAGCAGGACCTTCTCTATCGTCTTGGACCTCAATGACTCAGGAGCGATATATAAAAGTGATGCTTCACCTGAAACTATTCTGTCAAGCGTATTTTTCCGTTCTATCGGAGACAGCAGGCCATTGATATAGACGGCATCGGCAATGCCTTTCTTTTCCAGATTCTCCACCTGGTCTTTCATAAGTGACTGCAGCGGCGAAATGACGACCGTCAGACCGCGCACCGACTCCCCCGCCATCAGCGCAGGAATCTGGAATGTCAATGATTTTCCGCCTCCCGTGGGAAAGATTGCCAAAATGGATTGCCCTTCCAATGCTGCATTTACGGCATTTTCCTGCAAGGGCTCGCCACCGAATTTCCGGAAATGGTCATACCCAAACCAGCGTTTCAATGCTTTTTCAGGGTTTCTTTTACTTGTGCAATAATGACATCTGCCGCAATTGCATTCCCGCAACCGTCTTGTAATGCGCTCTGTTTCAGGATAATTCTTCAGCACCCACGGAGCAGTTATTGAATTTCTGTCGTCAGTGGAAATCAGCGCGACCGCATAAGCGGATGCTACAGCATTGGCCCGAATCGCTCCGGAAACATCCGCATTGTCACAAATCAGGCCAGTCAGGGCCTCTTTCACATTGTCCGAAACGGATTTCCTAAGGAAAAACGGACGCCGTTCAGGCGCGTACCCGAGCGCTTCGAAGAAGCCGGTGAAATGGGCGTCGGCGCGCGTGAGATCATAGTAGATTTGTTGCAGCGGCCTGGCAATGTTCTTGAACGCATTAACCTCATCCTCAAACAGTTCCTTGGCTTTTACGGCATCATTGAGAGGATTGTTGAGTTCGTCGGAGAGGAGTTTGTCGTCCTTCAGGAGTTTGTGGTACGGCTTTCTCGGGAACAACAGCGGCGACAGATATAGCGTGTCGATCAGCTTGAAATCCTTGTCTAAAAAGGGTTTCAGGTATTGATAATCGTGTTCGATGATGTTATGGCCGCACAGGAAGTCCGCATCGCTGATGAATTTCACGAATTCCGCAATGCGCGATGTGTGGAGTTTTTGTCCGGCCCTTACGGCTCCGGCATCCACAATTTTGCCTTTACCGTCAATTTCCAGATCGACAAATGCTATATTGTTATTCATCGGTTATTGTCTTGCTTTGAAGACAAATATAATGAATAATAGCAGATTATCGCATTTTTCGTTTAATTATGCGGGTTGCGGCGATCAGCGGAATGCCGGCTGATGCGATTCTGTAGCCTGCGGTGTCGGTGCTGAGGAACAGCGCTGCGACGTATTTTACGCCGAATGCGAGTGCGGACGACAGCAGGATTCCGGCCCCCGCGGCGGTGACCAATGCGACTTTACGGACTTCCACTACCCTGCCTCACTTTCCTGCGCCTGCGCGCAAACACTGAAGGCCGCAGCCGTCAGCGCAACTGTCAAAAATTTCCGTTTCATATTGTTAGTGATATTAGTCATACAGATCAATGCCTTTGGCGGACAATGTGTCCTGTAGAAGTTTCACGTCGAGCTCACGTGGCGTGCAACTGTTTGCCGCACAGAGCGATGCTGCCACGCCGACTGCTTCACCCATGGCCATACAGATAGACATCACACGGTAAGATGCGTGTGCACGATGCGTTCCTGAGATACATCTGCCGGCCACATAGAGATTCTCGACTTTTCTTGGGATGAAACAGCGGTATGGCAAGTCATAAGGTTTTACATATTGTATCTTGGCTTCTGCCTGGCCCGCACCTGCCGGATTATGGATATCTACGATGAATTCTGCGTTATGCACGATAACATCCTTAAAGCGTTTTCCCTCCGCAAGTTCCTCTGCAGTAATGATATAGTCGCCCATTACGCGGCGTGTTTCACGTACTCCGGTAGTAGTGCCGCTTGACTTGCATTGACAATTCTCATAACCCGGAAGATTATGATGGAAGAAGTCCATAAGCAGTTCCATTTGCCTGCGAAGTTCCAAATCGGCCTTGAATATGGTCTTGACATCAGTAATGTCCACACCATTGACCTGGGTCGTGTTTACCTGTCTTTCTCCTTTATAGACAGTAGGATGAAGGCGTACAGCAGCAAGATTCCCGGGCAGTTTTCCTTCTTCAGCACACCTCTTGCAATAGTCCAGAAAGCGCTCGTCGCCAAGTTTCACATCATCGACATCGCCTATGCAGATGACACCTTTGTCCTCATCGACACCGTCAACGGTAAATTCCAATGTCACAGGCTGCATAAGTCCATCTTCTCGACCTTTTTCGACATCAGCGCCGGCCAGATATGAAACCACGGCATCTCCGGTCGCATCTATTACTACACTTGCTGTCAAGGCAAACTGCCCTTCGTTAGTCGCAAGTATAAGGCCTCTTACAGCATTGCCCTCCTTGATTACATCATAGACAGCGCTCTGAAGATAGACATCGATATTTTCACGGTCCACGAATTCTGCAAGAACAAGTTTTGCGCGTTCGAAATCGTGAGCCTTGCCGGTCTTGCCGATCATGTCGTTTTCAGGAATTCCGAGCAGATTTACCAGCTCATCCCTCATTGTCCCTTTTCCCACCATTCCGAGCACAGGACCTACATATCCTGCTGTCAGATTGCCTCCTACCACACCATAGCGTTCCACCAAGGCGACATGTGATCCGTTACGTGCAGCCGCAACCGCCGCGCAGATACCGGCCGGACCAGAACCTGCAACAATGACATCATAAGATGCTTTTACATTGATCTCTTTCTCATAGTGAATTGTTGTCATGATATATTAGTTTAGTCATATTCTTCTGTATTTTCTCCAATATCGGCTTAGGGCTATCAGCAGGAAGGTCAATGCTTCTGAGACAGGCAGGGCTAACCAGATGCCCGGGATACCGGCCACATGCGGCATCAGCAGGAATGCTGGAATCAGGAAAACAAAGCCTCTTGCCAATGAGAAAACTGTTGCCGGCCGCACCCGTTCAATGCTCTGGAAATATCCGATAATCGTGACATTGACAACATAAAAAACAAATCCTGAAGCCATCAGCGGGATTCCTGCGGAGGCGATTCTGTAGGCCTGGGCATCTGCGCTAAGGAAGAGTGCCGTGACATATTTGCTTCCGAAGGCCAATGTCATTGACAGTATTATCCCGGCTCCTATCGCTGCGGCCAATGCCACTTTACGGGCTTCTTTCACGCGGGCGGCACGGCCTGCTCCATAATTATAGCTGATAATCGGCTGTGCGGACTGGGAAATGGCATTGCCTGTCATGAAAATAAAAGGCATTATGTAGCACGCGATGGAGAACGCAGCTACACCATCTTCTCCCAAGTACCTCATAAACACATAGTTGCCTATGAACATCAATACAGATATGCTGCATTCTCCAAGAAAAGCCGAGAAGCCGAGTTTGAACTGGTACCATATGTTTCTTGCGAAAAGCATGAGACTTTTCAGCGACCACTTGAGACGGTACAGTTTCATTGATCTGGACAGGAACAGAATGTAGAACAGCACCATGGCACCACCTGTCCAGAGACCGATGCAAGTGGCGATTGCCACGCCCTCAAGACCTTTGTGCAGGACAAAAAGGAATACATAGTCGAGGATGATATTGATAATGGCGGGCAATGATGATGTGAGCATCGCGTATGTCGGAGAGCCGTCCAGTCGGATTATAAGGAGTCCGACTGACTGGAGGAACATGGCACAGAATGCCAACGCGAGCCAACGCTGATAATCAATAACATACGGAAGAAGCCGGTCTGAAGAGCCGAGCAGGTACGCAGTCTGCGTGCTGAATACCGAGACGAGAATGGTGATGCTCAATGTCAATGCTGTTCCGAATATCAATGTCTGTGTGAGATTGATCTGAGCTGCCTTGACATTGCCCTGAGACAGATGGATCGACGATACTACTGAGCAGCCGATGCCGAGCATAAGTCCCGTGGCTGTCATCAGAAGCCAGAACGGTGAAAAGATATTTACGGCAGCAAGCGCATCGCTCCCTACGCCATGTCCGATGAACACTCCGTCAATAACCGTCATCACTGAAATGCACAGCATCCCCAGCAAGGTCGGCAGAAGCATCTTGCTGAAAAGTTTCGGAATGCTGTCCGAACCGAAATCTATGGCGTCTCTCTGCATACAATCTTCGTTTCAAAAGATGCGAAGTTACGAAAAATAATTCCTATTTTTATTTCTGTATGTTCTGATATATATAAAATGAGTGGGAAAAGAACCGTCAAGCTCTTCTCCCACTCGTTTTATTGTGCTTCTGTTTTTAGCCGATCATGTTCTTAGGGTCGAGGGCACTGTCGAGCTGCTCCTTGGTGAGGATGCCGTGCTCGAGGACAATGTCGTAAACTGAACGGTTGGTCTCGAGAGCCTCTTTGGCTACCTTGGTGCTGGCCTTGTAACCGATGATAGGGTTAAGGGCAGTCACGATGCCGATGCTGTTCTTGACCATCTCGTAGCAACGCTCCTTGTTTACGGTGATTCCTTCGATACACTTTTCACGGAGGGTGTTCATGGCATTGGTCAGCCAGGTGATGCTTTCCATAATGGACTCGGCGATAACCGGCTCCATTACATTGAGCTGAAGCTGTCCGGCCTCTGCGGCAAATGAAACTGTCATATCGTTGCCGATAACCTTGAAGCAGACCTGGTTGGTAACTTCAGGAATGACAGGATTCACTTTGCCAGGCATGATGGAAGAACCAGGAGCCATAGGAGGAAGATTGATTTCCTTCAAGCCGCAACGAGGTCCGGAAGCCAAGAGCCTGAGGTCATTGCAAATCTTGGAAAGCTTGACTGCCAGTCTCTTGAGAGCGCCGGAATAGCTTACATAAGCACCTGTATCCGGAGTAGCCTCCACGAGGTCAGGAGCGGCGATGAACTTCTCGCCGGTAAGCTCGGTCAGTTTCTTGGCGCACAGCTCAGCGAAACCAGGCTTTGCGTTAAGACCGGTACCGATGGCCGTACCACCCATATTGATTTCATATAGAAGGTTCACGTTTCTCTCAATGTTCAGAACTTCCTCGCCAAGATTTGTAGCATAAGCGTGGAATTCCTGTCCTGAAGTCATCGGCACTGCATCCTGAAGCTGGGTGCGTCCCATCTTGATTACGTCCTTGAACTTCTCTCCCTTCGCCTGGAATGCTGCGATAAGGTCATTGAGCGCCTTCACAAGATTCCTGTTCATGCGGATGAACGCATAACGGAAAGCGGAAGGATAGGCATCGTTGGTGGACTGAGCGCAGTTCACGTGGTCATTCGGAGAGCAGAACTGATATTCGCCCTTCTTGTGGCCCATAAGTTCAAGAGCCCTGTTGGCAATCACTTCATTGGCATTCATATTTACTGAGGTCCCGGCACCGCCCTGCATCATATCTACAGGGAACTGGTCGTGCAACTTGCCGCCGATGATTTCGCGGCATGCCTCTACGATAGCGTCTGCAATCTTCCCGTCTATCGCGCCGAGTTCCTTGTTCGTCTGTGCAGCAGCCAGCTTGATGCAGGCCATTGCAATGACATACTCAGGGTAGTCGCACATTCTGGTATTGGAAATCTTGTAGTTGTTGATGGCCCTCTGTGTCTGAACACCGTAATAGGCATCAACCGGAACCTGAAGTTCGCCAAGAAGGTCAGATTCAATTCTGAATTTCTCTTCGCTCATAACGAATCGTTATTATTTACTTGAAAAATGTTTTATTTTTAGTCCTACAAAGGTAAGATATAAAACGATTATAAGCAAACTGGCAGAAATATCTTTAAGGCAAGAAGTAAAAAACGGCATTGCAAGTTTGCAAAAATTAGACGAAATTTGTGTCATTATTGGTAAGGAAACAAATCTTAGATATCATTGATAATATGAACAGAACATTGAAACTGGTCTGCCTTTGTGCAGGTCTATTGGCCGTGTCTGTGAACGGCTATTCTTGGGGACAGAAGGGTCATGATGTGACTTGTGCGATTGCTCAGAAACATCTCACGAAGAAGGCTCAGAAGCAGATTGGCGAAATTCTTGACGGTAAATCCATAGTTTATTGGGCAAACTGGATGGACAATGCCAGTCATACTCCACAATACAAGCACACGAGCACCTGGCACTACAAGAACATTGACGCGGATGAGACTTACGAAAATGCTGAACTGAATGACAAGGGAGACGTTATACGTGCTGTCAATGAGCAGGTTGCAGCGCTCAAAAGCGGGAAATTGAGCAAGGAAGAGAAGGCGCTTTCACTGAAGTTTCTCGTTCACCTGATGGGTGACATGCATTGTCCGATGCATATGGGCCACAAGTCAGACCGCGGCGGAAACCGTTGGCAGCTGACGTATTTCGGAAAAGGCACCAACCTTCACTCAGTCTGGGATTCGGGGGTTATTGAGAGCGCGCACAAATGGACTTATTCAGAGTGGGTGGAACAGATTGACACCAACAGCAAGGAAATTGACGCTCAGATGGCACAGGGTACTCCTGAGTCTTGGGGCAAGGAAACCTATGAAATCTGCAAGAAGATCTATGACACCACGCCTGTCGGTTCAAAATTGTCTTATGACTATGTGAGCGAATGGACCGAAACCATTGAAACCCAGCTTCTCCGTGCCGGTCTTCGTCTCGCCCGCGTGCTTAATGAAATTTTCAAATAATTTTTGTATATTTGATGTAGTTTGATTAAGATTCTTTGAGTATCAAACCATTAAGAAGAACTTGCATGAGAATGGGCAATGGATAAGAAATTGCTAACTTGTTTTATTACACTATATTCCTCATACTTTTCAAATAACTCTTTTCTAAATGCAAAGATACGATTTTTTCTTCAATTATTAGTTAATAATGAGATAATCTTATCATATCTAATATAGAAAGAGGCTGACCCAAAAGGTCAGCTTCTTTGTTTATAAGGATAGTATCTGAATGTGGTGATAGGTATTGCAGAGGACACCATTCGCATTATTCGCTCC
>QWCB01000338.1_pt1 | contig 56433 bp, 37 predicted proteins | sample 1972511 | NCBI WGS metagenome assembly QWCB01 (sample SAMN09866719, study PRJNA288562) | Human gut metagenome isolate term5_stool, whole genome shotgun sequencing... | isolation source: gut | host: Homo sapiens | place: USA: California | reverse complement strand
ACGGAAGTTCTGGACGGCGACATTCTTTCGTATGAATGCCAACAGACAGGTATTGTTATTGATACTCAAAAACATACTGTCCGTATTTTCAATAAAGATAAAGATAGCACATATACTTTTGATCAAATTCGAGAAATAAATTATACGCTTTCAGAAGGTGGTAAGTTTTACGGCAATGGAACATTACGAGGTATGAATAATGCGGCCATTGCTAACTGGAGAGAACAACTTTCAGCAAACAAACGGTCTGGTCTAAATATTTTAACCGATGATATTAAAAATCCCATGTGGAAAGTTAATGTTCCCTTGAAAAATAAAAGCACTTCAAATCACGAACTTTGTGAGCGATGGATGCTGGTATTTAAAAAGTATGTTTTCTAACCTCTCCCTTTTATCTAATTATGGAACAAAATGAAAAAATTATTACTTGCTATTTTTATCATATTACCACTTGGTGGTTGTACCGTTCATGGTAATAAATCCCTAACAGATGAAAATCATCAGACGGTTAAAGTTAAAATCGTCAAGGGAAAAACAACCCAGCAAGAAATTCTTGCTGCCTTTGGAGAGCCTCAGACACGCGCTACGAATGATGGACAGGAGATGTGGAACTACTCAAGTATGACGGGAGAAAGCCAACTATCTAACTACATACCGGGCCTTGCTCTATTGACCAATAGCAGCACAGCACACATTAAATCACTGGATATCTGGTTTAAGGGTGATGTTGTGGAACGTTATGATTTTCGTCAGACTGCAAGTAAGACTTCACGCGGTTTGATGGATTAACCAACATTAATTATTGGAAACAATAATGCTGAGATTACTTCATACAGCATTATTGTTTATTTAAAATCCACCAAATGAATTTACAGATAGGTAAGATTCTCCTGTTTGTGAAGAATGGCGTCTTATCCGTGTAATTATTTCATCAAATCTCATCCCACCACTCAAGAATAAATATAAATGGCTATAATCTAATAATAATAAAGGGGTTCGACTACCCGATGATTCAGTTATGGCAACAGAGGAATAACCTGATACAGAAATCATTACAGCCATCGTGTTATCAGCCATTTTATTCACTTTAGCTTTTAATGAGTCTATGTCGATGGCGTCAGACTGTGTTTTCTGAAATTTTAATTCAACAAGGTACGTAGTGCCATCAATAGTTATGGCCCCATCTACTTGCCTACCATTAGTTTTATATGGTTTTTTACAGACAATTTCACAGTAGTCTACAAGTTTAAAAAACCACTTTTCAAATGCGTAGCCACCATTTTGAGTTCCTATTTCATTATGCAAACACTCAAATTCATTCTTTAATTTCATCAAATCCGTCTCAGAGCGTTTTATTTCAGTTCTCTCTTTTTCTGCTCGTGCTCTGAACTCTTGTTTTTCTTTTTCAGTCTGATGTTCTTCATTTTGTTTTGTTATATAGTTTTTTAAATCTTTTATGGCATCAGTTGCAGATTGAATCATTTGTAGAGAATCTTCCCAGCCTTTTAAATCAGGAAAAGAAGTCTGTTCAGAAAGATTAACTGCCATATGGCAGATAACATTTTTTCCTTTTGCACTACTTTGTAATTTAGGGAACAAACGATCTAAAAAATTTCTTTTTGATTCATCTTCTCTCCAAGTTGAAATGAAGCTTTCAGAAATATGCGACGATAACAAAAATTTTTTGAGTGCGGGTTTACGCCAAAAGGATCTTAAAAGCGCTTCGTAGACAAGTGTAATTAATACCGGTGTTGCGTTAATGTTCAATTCAATGTCCTTACTGGTTGACTACGCGCTCATAAAACACTTGCTACGTTGGTGTTAAAGTTGGGAATTTTACCATAGTCGACATAGGGTTGATCAGGAGATAACACAAAAAAGTGAGCAAACATACACCATATCCTTTCACCACAATGCTAACTGTTGCCTGTACCTATTCATGTGAGATTTTCCCGCCAATACATAGCTCCGCAGGCTCAGCTATTCTGATACTACCAATACGTATGGGCAGCTCGCTATCTTGCTGGCACAACTTCTTAATGGATTGCCACTCCGCTTTTTCAGACTCCATGTGAGCAGCGAGCGAATCAAAAGCACCGTCGGCTACGACGATGGTAGGTTCTTCATCTGTTTCATTGCCAGTCGGCACCTCATTGGATTTTTCAGCACATTCTTGTTCCAGTTCAGCCAGACTCGCTTTCAGCTCATCAAGACTGCTGGCGGCGTCTTTTGGTGCATAGAAGAACAGCCCGCCTGCCGTCTGGCTTTTCAGGGCGGTTTTTCCAGTATTTGTAACTGCTGCGATGAACCCCGAACACGTGGCAGAGTGTGACCACAGGATAATGCGCTCTGAGTTTCCCGATTAACGAGAACTGTTCAGGGAGTCTGACATCAAGAGCGCGGTAGCCTTTTTTAATATTTCGTTTTCCATTTCAATGCGTTGTAGCTTTTTCTTCAGCTCGCGTATTTCGATCTGTTCCGGGGTTATGGGGGAGGTTTTTGGCATTTTGCCCTGTCGTTCATCCCGCAACTGCTTTACCCATCGCGTCATGGTAGAAAGGCCCACATCCATAGCACTGGCCGCAGCTGCAACGGTGTAGTTCTGGTCAAGGACCAGTTGAGCGGATTCGCGTTTAAACTCTGCGCTGAAATTTCTTCTTTTCATTGGGACACCTGTATTGTTCTGAGGTGAGCATATCACCTCTGTTCAGGTGGCCAAATTCAGTGTGCCACTACAGTATTGGCTATGACGTTCTGGATGGATAGCAATGGAACGGCAGCGGTTTCATCGTAATTGGATTGAAACCGTAGTATTGCATCGGAACAAAAATTAACTTACCTTCCATCGCTCATCCTCCTCCTGTAGTTATCAGACTAAATATTTTACCAGATCATAGGTTATTATCGCATTTTGCTTTTTACTGATTCATATTCGTTGATGTGTTCCTTAAAAGTGCTTATTGCTTTGGGCAATGACCTGTTAAATAAACCATTAATCTCCTGTGATGCTTTTCCATTTCAGACGACCATAATATATCCAAGAGTCAGATCTTGTCTTATCATTGGATTCAATGGTTCTATACCTATGCTAATCCCCGTATTTTTGTATTTAGCAACCGGATACCCAACTGAACTATGGATAACAATATTGCCGCTATCTGCAAGCCTTGATAATATTCTGTCGCTGTATATTGCTTTTCTTAAATCCTCTAAAACAGGGATATAGTGTTTATCCATTTTTCCTGTTAAAGCTGTAGGTATATAGATCTTTGTTTTTATTTTTAGCATGATATTTTTCCTGTTATTATTTTTATTTAATACCATGCAACTGATCGTAACATCAAAAATATTTATGGTATTTTGATAATAGTTTTATAACATGTGCGATTTTATAGTTTCTTCACTCATCTGCGTGAGTTCAGAAACCAAGCGAATATAAATATTCTTTAGCCTGTCGTTATCGCAACGACTTGCAGACTCTGATAACAGATAATGACTATAATTATTAACACAAATGTTGTTGCCGTTTTCAAGAGTTAATTTCAATCCAAGTTCTGTATCTTCAACTTTGTTTATAATACAGATCATAAATGGTGTTTTGTCATGTGGATGGAAGAGTGTGATCATTTTGATATTATTCATTATATTTTCCTTTTTTTATTTATTACTGTTTAATACTCTATCGCAAGCGTAAAAATCAAATATATTTATGTTTTTTCATGATTTTACTTATTCTTTTTAAACTTCTTTTTGAAAAGACCTTTATCTCTGTGCTTACGCACGGCTACGCCCTGACACTGATATTTTTATTTTATTCATCTCCTGTCTTTTAAATAAAAAGAAAAGTACTCGATCATTGTTTGATCTCTTTTCCTCATGATGCTGAATTTAGATCCTATGTTTAAACATAGTTTTTCCCTTTAGACATATAGCATTTGCTCTTAAACGTATAGGAAAACTATATCCTTGGTAGCAGCACTTCGTGATTGTTGCGAACAATCACTCTGCTGAACAGGGCTTGCCCCTGTTAATATTGGATTTATCCAAAAAAGATCGCGTCGTAGACGCATATAAAGTTAAAGTAAAATTAATCAAGCAGTCCCGATAGTAGCAGCGGTTCGTGATTGTATACAACAATCACTTCGCTGTAATAACATAGTAGGAAAAATAACACAGATAACACCACTGGTGCCATTTTGATAAGGCACCAATCAACTAAAAAGAAGAACTATTTTCAATATTATATTCTTTAAAATGTCATCCAAAGCTTCGCTATTTGAATAATGAAGAAGAAAACTGCTCTCAAGCCAGCTATAGCTTAAAACAAAGTACGCACTCTCGGGAGTTAAAGTCCCGAATCCCGGTACTTAAGTTGATAACTATTCTCAAATAAAAATAATAAAGTGCTATTTGTATATATTCTGTAGCACTACAAGTTTTATACGTAAAAACATCAAGTGTTAGTTATTTTAAAAAATATAAACTTTAAGTATTGACTTGCACGCAAAATATAGTATTTACTTAAATGTATAACTAAAAAAATAAAGGAGTAAATACCATGATAGAAAATAAGATACAAACGGAAGTAAAGAAATCAAGAAGAGGTCTACCTCGCCATGTAAAAAACCCATTCCTTAATGATACAAATATACATACAAAAACAGGTATCAGACGTATCACAACAGGAAAAGATCGCTTAGCCGTAGTAAATGAAAATACAGGAGAACAGGTTGGACATGGTGGTTTCTTTCAGTCAATGGAAGTAGACAAGACACAGTTCGTGAAGCTTTATGTGGATGGCGTATCAGCTATTGAGGGTTTATCCTCATCCGGTAAGAAAGTATTTAAGATACTGTATCTTGCTATTAGAGATAATAAAGATACAGATACGATATTAATGTCATTCGATATTGTTGATCAAGAGATTGTAAAAATATCAAGAACAACATATTTCAAAGGGATGAAAGAACTTGCTGACAAGAAATTTATTGCTGAGACCATGATACAGAACTATTATTTTATTAATCCAGACTATATGTTTAATGGTGATCGCTTAACCTTCATGAAAACTTATTACTTGAAGGACAAAAAAACTAAAACTAAAGAGAACAAAATTAATTGCCAAGGCAAAACACAGTAGTTTTAAGAAAGAGATTTTCTCAAGCAACTCCTATCTGAATGATAACTCCATAAAGCCAATGCATTTTAACAAACTCCCACCCTACTATAAAAATTGTATAGGGTGATTAAAAAATAAAGCGAAATCGAATGAGAAAACGTTTTTTATATACCAGTTTACAAACTCATATCTTGGAGAGCTGCTTTTTATCATTGCTGACATATCAATCATATTATGTGTTGATCTACGTAGTTCTGATATATAGAGAACAAAATCAACATGTTCATAATGTGGATTTTCAACAAGAAAATTAAGTTCTGTCATTACATTTTCAGATTCATAAGGCATTATCGATTCATTAAGAATAACAAGTCCACCGACTGCTCTAGGAATATTTAAAGATTCCTTTGTTGCTCTAATCTGTCTATTGGAGGTTGCTACAAGATCTTTTATATTTCTATAAGAATAATCCATTATCTTTTTTCTGAAAGCATTTGAGTCGGGGTGTTTTTGAATCAATTCCTCAATATTAACCCTACCGAACCAACTTCTTTTAAGCCATTCATCAGTCTTAGCTAGCTCATTAATTTTTTCATTTATTAAATCAGTTCTGTCATTTGTAAGTAATTTTTGCTCTAAAATAACATCGTTATTAAATAACAAATAATCTGCCATTTTCGAACTAGAGCCATCGTCTTTTTTGAAATCATCCTTCATATCGTCCAATACTATATTATTTTTCTTAGATCGAATAAAATCAAGAAACCTTTTATCTATAGAATCCATCTTTCCTACCTTCAGTTTTATTTCATCGTCCCGAGCCTGATGATACACCATGTCATTTGTCTCTTACAACATTATTAATGTATTAAGCATGGCCATAATAAACAACAAAAAAACATTGACGAGACGAATCAATAGAAATAAATATTGCTGCAAACGGTTAATTTGACACTTACACCATATCTCGTAATATAAATATATCCACTATTTTATCTACGAGGTTTTATATGAGAAAAGTAAAAATAGACAACAGTGATTTAATCGAATACGCAAATACAGTTAAAGAACTAAACAATCATATTTCGATAGAAGAATACAGAAATGAATATCGTAAACTGCGTTCCGATGATATTCCATTGGTTAAGGCGCAGAAATTTAAGTCCGCACATACCGAACTTCGCAGGCTGGAAAAAAAGAGAGAATCTATTATTGAATACTTTATTGATGAACTTAACCCAATAAGCAGTTCAAAAGCTAACACATCAGCGAGATCAACTGGTAATCTCGATTTATTTAACGAACGCGTGTTATACCGTAAGGCTATTTCAGAAAAGAGTGATGAAGAAATAGTAGCCTTGATCATAAAACAACGTACAGAAGCCGCTGTTGAGTTCCAGCGTTCAATTGAACACAGTCTTGAGCAGCTATCTCGCATCTCGTCAGAGTTCGAACCATCGAACCAAAAGCGCAGGAAAATGTCTCTTTAAAGCACTCCTATGTTATTCGTGTGAAATGAGATGTATTAGATTGCTTAAACGATAATGTTTACTATATTATTTACTGACTGTTTTTTTGATTTTTCCAACAGCACCGTAAGCATTATTTTTATTAATCGCCCATTTTAAAACACCGGATGACATACTATGAGTGAAGCTCTCAAGGCACTGAACAATATTCGTACACTTCGCGCACATGCTCGTGAAACAGATCTGACAACTCTGGAAGAGATGCTGGAAAAGCTCTCTGCTGTCGTTGAAGATCGTCGTGAGGAAGAAAGTGCTGTCCGTAAAGAACAAGAAGAACGTCAGGCTAAACTGGAAGCCTTCCGCCAGAAACTGTTAGAAGATGGTATTGATCCAGCAGAACTCCTTGCTGCTGTTAGTTCATCCCAGCCTAAAGCCAAATCGACACGCACTCCACGCCCTGCTAAATACAAATATACAGATGAAAATGGCAATGAGCAGACTTGGACGGGTCAGGGCCGTACTCCTAAAGCGATAGCTGCTGCCATCGAAGCTGGTAAAACGCTGGAAGACTTTGCGATCTAATCACAATAAAACCGTCAATCTAATTTGGCGGTTTTACTTTCGCTCCATCAGTAATTAACCTGCAACAATAGAGGCGACTACGAACAGGAAGTTGAAATTAATCCATCTCCCCAAATGGCTACAAAATAATGATGATTCATTCCCGAATATTAGAATTATCTCATCTCTTGTTGCTAGCCAATTGTTGTTTGCTTACTGCATCCACACACGCGAACTATTTTTCAAGCATTTATTAAAGTATTCATGTCCATCTTTATTACTGGCAACATGCAACCTTTCACCATTTGTAATATCACGATAGTCAAATCCGATTAAAAAGAAACCTTCTCGGATTTTATAGGGATTAATGTTTATGCGTATAGAATTTTTTTCGGTCCAGTCAATCCACGTATTATCATTACCTTGATGCCAAATCTGAATGCTATGATTATAGAAAGTATTATTAAACGTGGAAAAGTAATGTCGAAATAACTCTTTTTTATCCTTAAATAGGCATTCAATTGCTTTGCGATCTGATTTGATATCAATTAAACTAATATTTTTACCATAATCAACCAAGCCATCTCGAATTACTTTATTTTTAATTATTGATTCCTTTATTTCATGTGATATATGATATGAGAAATCAATAATCTCGTTGCTAAATTTGTTAAACTCGTTATCAGAATAATGACCTGTTGCAATACTAATTGCAGCAGCAATATCCATAGTGGAAAAATGATAGTCACCGGGTTGGAAAAGCGAATTAATCATCCCTCTGAATTCTCTGGCATTCATCAAATCACATGGACTATACCATCCGCGCAGTTTATTTTCATTAACTCTACCGAGAATTTCAATAATATTTTTCTGATATAAATAATGTGAAAGTTTTCTCTTGAATATATAGTGAAATGGGGATGTAATTGTTTCAGATATTTTAAAAATGTCATTTATAATCATTTTAGTTCCCTAGCATCATTCTTAATTATTAGTGCATCAGATAGAATCTGGCTAAACAACACTTAAAAAAGAATTTTTTACTTTTGAAATTAACCTTCCCCATAAGGATGGTTTTTTATCCGTCGGTGATGAATTCGCCCATGAAGGATTCATAAGGTCACTTGGTAGCGAATATTTATGATCATCCTCATCAACGACTACAGCATGTAGCTTCTCAGCTATCTGCAACATTTTACAGTAAAGGGCTTCGTCAGGATGTTTTGTTGAAATCCTTCCATCATTCCAATCAAGCCAAGGTTCATCGAGTTCACAATGCCCACTCCATGTAGCAAAAAAATCACCGTTCTTGTTATCTATATTATCATCATTAACAAGCTGGAGCCATTCTTCACTACTGATTGGAGCACTTGCGCTATCGAACCAATGTTCCGTTCTTACAATGTGAAGCTCCCAGCCCATAACCACCTCCATGTTTTTGATATAGATACGTTATTATACAGAACACTTATCAGTCAATGAGATCTTCTGGCGAGACTCGGTCACACGCCATCTTCTCAAGCATTCTTTGTAATCTTTTCATTTTCAACTTACGCGCTTTTTTCTCACCAATCTCCTGATAGTATTCTTCACGACGTTCGTTAACCACGCTCCTGAACTTTTTCAAAAGCTGTTCAAGTGTTTTGATGTCAGTAGTTGCGGCTTCCGCTTGGATTTTTTTATACATATACATCACATGAAATTCATCAATCATTTTTTTGCTCCTTGGACAGACAAATAAGATTTGTTATCAGCCCCAAGAAGGGGCCGATAGACATCAGAACATATCAACATATTGATTCCGCCAGAACCGTATAATGCATTTTGGCTAATGCCTGCTTAACCCCTTTAAAATCTACCTCAGACAGTTTTTCAGCAGCATTCTTTTTCCATGCTTTTTTCAGAAGATGCTTTTCAGCATTTCTCATCGCCAGATCGATTAGCTTACAAACAAACTCATGATCCATTACATGCGTTATAATCATATTACTGGTCGTTTTATCCTTTGAGTTAAAAAGCTCCGCATAGATATGCAAGGACACAACATAAAAGACTTCAGTAGTTTTATTTTTAAATGTATTCATTTTTATTTCCTCTTTAGTTTAATATTGGAATAGAAAAATATTTGTATAAGTATTAGCGGTATACACACTTATAGATAATCCAAAGCTGACGAAGGTGTTGTTTTACCTTACAGTGGCTTACCTCTCCATAAATCCGATTTCTTTGGTCTTCTTCTGTGTCATCGTAAAAATGACATCTCGTTTTTTTAATGATACTTTCCATAATGTCATTCATATTGTATTTATTGTTGAGAAAATAATAAAAATCATCTGGTGCATTCCTCCGCAATCCGTCCATATAGCTCCTGAAATAACATTCGGCTTGTTCAATAAACTGTTTTGTCGTAATAAGCTCTATCTTCATATTTTTCTCCATTATTGTTTAGAATAATAAGATGCCCTGAGCGAACAGATATCTGTTCGACACGAGATCTTGTTTCTTTTTTATGCAGCGTTCTGGCGTGAGTTTCGAATAGTCGTTTCAATCCATTCATCAATCTCACTTTCAACAAAAGCAACACACCTCGGACCTATTTTTACTCTGTCTGGAAAGTTTCCTTCCTTAATACGTTCATATAAGGTCGTGCGACTGAATCCCACTCGATTTAAAACATCAGGAACGCGGATAAATCGTTTTACGCTGGTTTCATTATTTTCTTTCATTGTCTGTCCTCTATTATTGTAAGTAATCTCTATGAAATTTCGCTTTTCTCTATGTTGTTTCGACGTGAACAATGATAGCGATTTTGCTTATGACAATTTAGGGACGTTCAAATAAGTTTTTTTTGAAAAATTCGAAGGGGCACGGATGGAAAGATAACGGTTGACACTGGATGCGATCACGTCCGCACGGAGCGAACGTAACCCTTTTTACTTGGCTTATTTTTTCTTATTCCTGTCGTCTTCTACATGCTTTTCAACAGGGGAGTCTTTCAAGTGGTTGTTTTCCATCATGTAATCTTCAAGCGATTTCAGATAGCTCGCATCCGTCAGAAAAGCCATTGCCAGCGGGTAGTCCGTTGCCTTTAGCATTCCTTCATCACGATCGTTGTCGCTGTCTTCATGAAGTAGCGAAGAAATCAGTGAAAGCGGGATTTTAATGCCGTTATCTTCTCCCCAGAAGATCAGGTCCATCATCGGGATAAGACGATATTCAATGATTTTTCTGAATGTGCTTTTCCCAAAACGATACTCTCTTGGCGCTGGAGACGTCATCTTAAGCTGTCTCTTCCATTGGGGGAGCAGCACTTTCAGATGTTCAATGATCTCTTCGGTTGATGCTTCTTCCAGATGAATATCGACAGTAATGCGTGAAAGATTATTAAGGGATGTTTCTTTTAGATACTCGGACAGAAATTCAGACTGGCTTAACCCAGAGAGTTCAGGCGTGGCTTCGGTTAATGACAGGGTTTTCGCATAAAATTGCGCATGGCTTCGTGTCGTAGGGTTTACCGCGTAGGTTCTGGCAAGCTCATGTCCAAGGGTAGCGGTATCACCACTGAAAAAGATTTCACCGCTGAGGATCTTGTTGCGGTAATCATCCAGCATTAATCGGTTAAAGGTAGGTATGGTGTTCCGGCTCAACAACATTCTGTAAGCCAAGATGCGCCGCTCAACCTCAACATAAAACTGCTGTAAGGTGAGTTTCTCTATCGCCTCATATCGTTCCACATCAAACCATGCTTCCAGTGCTTTCCTGATTTCACTTCTTTTCATCCATCCTCCAACAATCCATTTCCTTTGATATATCTTCACAGGATCCGTTTGGAACAATTGAAGTTCAACTGTTTTGTCATCAGAGACGGGGGAATGGCTAAGTTGTTGTTAAGAGTGTGAACTCGAGAGCATAAAAGTGGATGCCCGACGCGCAGCAAAATGGTAAAAAAACAGCATCAGTAGTAAGAAAAATTGAGCGAGAGAAAGGAATTTTAATGCAGGGATTTATGCATGACAAAATCAAAAATGCTTTGTAAGTGATTGATTTTGTTGAATGATTGGCGGAGAGAGGGGGATTTGAACCCCCGGTAGAGTTGCCCCTACTCCGGTTTTCGAGACCGGTCCGTTCAGCCGCTCCGGCATCTCTCCGTTCAGATGGTTGCCATGATGCCAGGAAATTTGGCATTTTAACAGTCCCTGTCCGTGCAATTTTGTTCAAGTGACGAGTTTGCGAGCAAAACGATGATTAAGTGGCCCTGGAAAGTACAAGAATCAGCACATCAAACTGCCCTTCCCTGGCAGGAAGCACTATCGATCCCCCTTTTAACGTGTCTGACAGAACAGGAACAAAGCAAATTGGTCGCTATTGCCGAACGTTTTTTACAGCAAAAACGGCTTGTTCCTTTACAGGGCTTTGAGCTGAATTCATTAAGAAGCTGCCGGATAGCACTTCTATTTTGCCTGCCCGTTCTGGAGTTAGGACTGGAATGGCTGGATGGTTTTCATGAAGTCTTAATTTATCCTGCGCCATTTGTGGTCGATGATGAATGGGAAGACGATATCGGTCTGGTGCATAACCAACGTATTGTTCAGTCAGGTCAGAGCTGGCAGCAAGGGCCTATCGTTTTGAACTGGTTGGATATACAAGATTCTTTTGATGCTTCTGGTTTTAACCTGATTATTCATGAAGTCGCTCATAAGCTGGACACCCGTAACGGCGATCGCGCCAGCGGAGTTCCCTTTATTTCGTTGCGTGAGGTTGCTGGCTGGGAACACGATCTTCATGCTGCAATGAACAACATTCAGGAAGAAATCGAATTAGTTGGTGAGAATGCGGCGAGCATTGATGCTTATGCTGCCAGTGATCCTGCTGAATGTTTTGCCGTACTTTCTGAATATTTCTTTAGCGCCCCAGAACTTTTTGCTCCTCGTTTCCCTTCATTGTGGCAACGTTTCTGTCAATTTTATCAACAAGATCCTTTGCAGAGACTGCATCACGCTAATGATACAGACTCGTTTTCGGCGACGAATGTTCATTAATTAACAACTTTGCAGATTAATTAACCAATTGAAATGGCTTATGAAATTTAGTGTTGACAGACAAGGTACCGCTAAGTAATATGCGCCCCGTTCTCACGATTCCTCTGTAGTTCAGTCGGTAGAACGGCGGACTGTTAATCCGTATGTCACTGGTTCGAGTCCAGTCAGAGGAGCCAATTTTCTGTTTTCATGCATCCTTGCGAATCTTTATCTGATGTTGATTCAACAGGTTAGTGTGAAAACTCTTCTCAGTGCATTTTGATTTTACCCTACGCATCGGGAAAAATTGGTGGTCAAATCTGGGGTCAGGTTAGTTCGATAATGGAGTGACCCCCATATGTCCCTTACCAGCGCAAAAATCCGCACCCTCAAGCCTTCTGATAAACCCTTTAAAGTCTCCGATTCTCACGGTCTGTATCTGCGGGTCAAGCCGGGTGGCTCCCGCCACTGGTATCTCAAATACCGTATTAGCGGTAAAGAATCCCGCATTGCGCTGGGTACCTATCCAGCCATCTCCCTGTCTGATGCGCGACAGCAACGTGAAGGTATCCGTAAAATGCTGGCGCTGAATATCAACCCGGTACAGCAGCGGGCTGCTGTACGTGGCTCACGAACACCGGAGAAAGTTTTTAAAAACGTGGCGCTGGCGTGGCATAAAAGTAACAGGAAATGGTCGCAGAACACCGCCGACCGTCTGCTTGCCAGCCTGAACAATCACATCTTTCCGGTCATCGGGAACCTACCTGTATCAGAACTTAAACCCCGTCATTTCATTGACCTGCTGAAAGGGATCGAGGAAAAAGGTCTGCTGGAGGTTGCGTCCCGCACACGGCAGCACCTGAGTAACATAATGCGCCATGCGGTCCATCAGGAGTTAATCGATACGAACCCTGCAGCAAACCTTGGCGGCGTGACCACACCTCCTGTCAGACGGCACTATCCTGCCCTGCCGCTGGAGCGGCTGCCTGAACTGCTTGAACGTATTGGGGCATATCATCAGGGCCGTGAACTGACCCGGCATGCCGTTCTGCTGATGCTGCATGTGTTCATTCGCTCCAGTGAACTGCGTTTCGCCCGCTGGTCAGAGATTGATTTCACAAACCGAGTCTGGACGATACCCGCGACGCGAGAACCCATTATTGGCGTGCGTTATTCCGGCCGCGGGGCAAAAATGCGAATGCCGCATATCGTCCCCCTCTCAGAACAGTCCATCGCCATTCTGAAACAGATTAAGGATATCACCGGTAATAATGAACTGATCTTCCCCGGCGACCATAACCCGTATAAGCCAATGTGTGAAAACACGGTCAATAAGGCACTGCGGGTGATGGGTTACGACACGAAAAAGGATATCTGCGGTCACGGCTTCCGGGCAATGGCATGCAGTGCGCTGATGGAATCGGGTTTATGGGCAAAGGACGCAGTAGAACGCCAGATGAGTCATCAGGAGCGCAATACCGTGCGCATGGCTTATATTCATAAGGCAGAGCACCTGGAAGCCCGCAAAGCGATGATGCAGTGGTGGTCGGATTATCTGGAAGCATGCCGAGAATCTTATGCACCGCCTTATACAATTGGTAAAAATAAGTTTATCCCATAGTATACTAACGAATCCCACACTCTGGCAAATTACCACCACCTCCACAAGAGGTGGTTCTATATAGACTTTTATCAACTTCATGACGAAAAACACCTATTTTATCCCAAAAGAAGACAATAGAGTCACAGAGGAATCAAAGAGCGACTCAATTGTCTTTGGACAATCTGGTTGTGAGGTTAGAAAACAGTTACTCCTACACCATTAAATAGGGCGCAATGCTCGCTAATTTCTCCCGGGTTTCTGTCAGTTCGCGTTCCGGCGTAGATTGCGCGATGATTCCCGCCCCCGCCTGTATCCAGCAGCGCTGGCTATCCTGAAATACGGAACGCAGAACTAGCGCCGCATCAAAGCGCGTATCGTCCAGCAGCAGGATTGCGCCGGAATAAAGCTCTCGCGGCGTCTTCTCAATTTGCATAATCGCGTTCAGAGCAGCATTTTTAGGGATACCTGAGGCGGTAATCGACGGAAACAGCACGGTAAACGCATCCCAGGCATCCTTGTTTTCCGCAAGCTGACCGCTCACGCCAGACCCCAGATGCTGAACGCTGCCGCGCTGGCGAACCGACATTAAATCTTCAACCACCACGCTGCCCGGCTGGCAAACGGCCTCCAGTTCAGCAATAGCTTCTTTGACAGAAAGGATATGCTCAAGCACCTCTTTACTGTCGTGCAGCAGTTCTGCCTCTTTCGCCTTATTATGCTCCGGGTTTCCCATGCGATCGCGGGTGCCCGCAAGCGGTTCAGTGACCACTTTATTGCCCGTCACTGACATCACCAGTTCCGGGCTAAAGCCCAGCGCTTCGCGTCCTTCCTGACGGAACATAAACGAGCGCACAGGCGTGTTTGCCTGCCGCCCGTATAACAGCGTGGCGGGCATATCAATCCGCGATGGCAGGGGAATGGCGCGCGAGACAATCACTTTGACATACTCGCCACGGCGGATCTCCGCAACGGCGCGCGCAACCTGTTGTTTATATGCCTCACCATTGAGGGCGGTATCCACCGCCAGTGGTGCGTTCTGCGTCGTTGTACCGGCCTCTTTTACCCACTCGCACAAACGTCGGCACCCGTCGGCGGAGTCCGCATAAACGGTGACATTTCCCTTTTCAAAAATAAGTTCTTCACGGGGAACGGTTAACGTCAGCAGCGGCCACTCCCCGGCGTTAAAGGCAATCCCCCGCGCATGCGCCGCAAAGTTGAACCCAACCTGTCCATATACCCGACGTCCTTTCACCTGAGGATGCGCCATAAAACGACGCGCGCAGTCGGCAATGGAATCCACCGCCCATTTTTGCTCCCCGGCATCATCAATAAATGTCGCCTGCGTTCCGTCGGCATTAATGTGCAGCCGTGCCTGGCACCCTTTGCCTAAATACCAACAGGGTTGACGCTCATAGACATAACACTCTTCTTCTGCGAACTGGCGTAAAACGCCAGAAATCGTCGGTAGCCATTGTTCCTCTGGTAATGCCAGATGTAGAAATTCACTGATTTTCATCCCTTACCTCTCTGTGTTATTCCCGGATCAATCAATTGCGCTTGTCATCAGTTCTCTTGCCGAATGCAGCCGGATATAAGCAACCCACGCCGCCAGCAACGTGAATGCCCCGGCAAACAGGAAGCAGGCCGCATAGCCAAAATGTTGAGCAACAACGCCACCGATAACGCCTGCCAGAATGGCGATTGCCGCGTCAGTACATTGAAAGAGGGTGAAGTCGACACCGGCCTGCAAAGGCGATGAAAGCGACATCAGCGTGGCGTAAAGACAGACCAGCGCGCAGGCCAGCGAAATGGACTGGACAATGACCAGACACTGGAGAATCTGCAGCAGCAGATGACCCGGCGCCATCATGAGCGTCATCACCACCGCCAGCAACGCGATCCCCTGGACGCCATAAGCCGTCAACAGCGCTCTGCCGGGTGAGGTGTATTTCATCAGCAATCCGCCGGCCAGCGTTCCTGCTATGCCCGCTGCAATATTGCCGCCGCTGAACAGCGCGCCCAATGCGGACATGCTCAACCCATGATCCAACAACAGCGGTGCCAGAAGAGGCAGCACAAACCGCATGCCTGAATTCAGCATCAATACCAGCAGTAAGCCCAGGCACGCCTGCTTCCTCCTTAGCGCATAACCTAACGCCGGAACATGCGGGATAGTCGCTGTTCGCGTCGGCTCCGTAATGCGCCACAGCGGGAGTGACAGCGCCATAATCAGCACCGCCATCATCAGCATGGCGACAGGCCAGCCGGATGCCGCCGACAGCATCAGGAACACCCCGCCGCCGCACATCATTCCCAGATAGCTGCCGCCGACCTGCACGCTGTTTCCCCAGCCGTAACCCGTGCGGGTCAGTTGATCGACACAAAAGCCGTCGCTGGCGATATCAATGGTGGAGGCGACCGTGCCTGCCACCATAAACAGAACAAATAACGCGACGATTTGCGTATCGGGGAATCCCCCTTCTCGCCCAAACCAGCCAATCGCTGCGGCAATAGTCAGGATCGCCGCTAGCGCGACCTGACCACGCAGGATTAACATGCGGGAACGGCGTTCCTGGCTACCGGGCGGAAGCCGCCAGCGCTCGATCCACGGCGCCCAAATAAACTTCAGCGCCCAGGGCAGCATAAACAGGGTTGTCGCACCGGCAAGCGCCAGCGAACCGCCAGCAGCGCGCACCAGCGCGGGTAAGGACTGCATAGACAGCGCCGATACCAGACTCTGCGTCACATAGACGCCGGCAATAGCAAAAATCACCCGCCCGGTCGTCAACGTCAGAGGTTTCACATTCGACTGAACATCACTCATGCACCCACTCTCCAGACGCGGAACCCCCGTCGTCGCGCCACACGCGCGCGGCCATTTGCGCCTGCCACAGCGCCTGATAACGTCCATGATGTGAGAGCAATTGCGCATGAGTACCCTGCTCAACCACCTGTCCCTCTTCCATCACCAGAATGTTTCCGGCCCCGGCGATGGTGGATAAACGGTGAGCGATGATAATCACCGTCCGGTTGTGAACCAGGTTATCGATCGCTTTTTGCACCGCCAGCTCGCTTTCAATATCCAGCGCGGCAGTCGGTTCATCGAGAATGACGACCGGCGCGTTTTTCAATAACGCTCTGGCAATGGAAATCCGCTGGCGCTCGCCGCCCGATAGCTGGCCGCCCATCTCTCCCATTGGCGTCAGCCAGCCTTGCGGAAGACGGGAAATAAACTCAAGGCACTGCGCCGCGCGGGCGGCCTCTTCTACCTCCTGCCGCGTCGCCTGTGGGCGCGCGATACGGATATTCGCCAGCAGCGTGTCATCAAACAGCCAGACATCCTGGAAAACAACAGAAATCAGGCTATTGAGCTGTTCCGGCGTCAGGCGGCGAATATCGACGCCGCCAATAGAAATCTGCCCTTGCTGCGGATCGGCATAGCGCATTAACAGTTTGGTGACCGTAGTTTTGCCTGCGCCGGAGGCACCCACCAGCGCGCTCATACTGGCTGCCGGGAACGTCAAAGAAACATGATTAAGCGCGTGGCCGTCGCCTTCTTCGTAGCGATAGCTGACGTTGTCAAAGCGGATATCGTAACGTTCCGGCATCTCGCTTTGCTCTGCGACGGGAAGCGGTGCTATCGCCATAAACTGCTCAATCCGTTGCAGGGCGCTGGCGATCAGTTCCACAACCGAGGTGTAGCTGATAAACATCGCCATCGGTTCTGCGAAGCGCATAATCATCGCGACGGCGGCAATCAAAAAGGCGAGGTTCAGAGTGCCCGTCACTACCCAGACGATCCCGGATAACACCACCACCTGTAGGCCCAACTCCACGACGCTGGCGATCAGCATCGTCGCGCCAGCGCCCTGACGGTGAGTGCGGGTCTGTAAGTTTTCCAGCGCATTGAAATGCGCCAGCAGCGCCCGGCTTTTATCGGCATCGCTGCCGCAGGTGCGCAATACCATCATCCCCTGAGCAAATTCAACGATATCGCCGCTCAGACGCTGGTGCGCTTCCCCCAGCGTCTGCATTTGTCGCCGCATCGCCGGGCGGCGCCAGTAATAAAACGGCACCAGCAGAGGGAAGATCAGCAACATCACCAGCCCCAGCCGCCAGTCTATCCACAATGTCGCCAGCGACGCCGTCAGCGGCGTGACAATGGTGAGCAGCAAAATATTGGCTATCGCAATAACATAATTGAGGTTTTCATCCACGCTGCCCAGCAGCAAGGCGTTCATTTCACCCGCCCTGCCGCGCTGGAGCTTCTCCAGCGGCACGCGGCGTAACTGCTCGCCAAGTCGCAGGCGCAACTCATGGGTGGCCTGCGCCAGATGACCACGGTATTCAAAGCCCAGGCCATACCAGCGTAGCACCAGCGTCACAATTGCGGCGACGCTGAAGGCCATAGCCCAGTTAAGAAGTTGCGGCGCGTCTCCCCGTAACAGCGCATCAATGATCGGATAAAGACAGGCAAAGGCGATCCCCTGCATGAATGCCGCCAGCAACAGCGCCAGCATACTGCGTCGCAGCATCCTGGCCTGACTGCCAACGCTGGAGATAAGCTGGCGCCAGATGACGCGCCAGGCCAGGTTATCCGCAGGATTATTGTCTTTCATTTTCCACCACCTCTTCCTGTGTTCCACCCGGCACCCAATGCTGCGCCTGCTGATAGTGTTGCCAGAGCCGTTGATACAGGCCGCCCTGCGCCAACAGTTGCGTATGGTTCCCCATTTCCCTGAGCTGTCCGTCGGAAAACAGCAATATCACATCGGCCTGAGTCACCATTGAGAGACGATGCGCGACCATGATGACCGTCCGGCCACGCATGGCCGCCGCGAGCGCCTTGATAAGCGCCGCTTCGTTTTCCGGGTCAGCAAACGCCGTCGCCTCATCGAGCACCAGGATGGGGCGATCCTGCAAAAGCGCCCGGGCGATAGTAATGCGCTGCCGCTGGCCGCCGGAGAGAAATACCCCACGTTCCCCGACTCGAGTGTTGTAACCTTCTGGCAGAGCGCTAATAAAATCATGGGCCTGCGCCACTCTGGCCGCCGCTATAACCGCCTCCAGCGGCGTATCCGGCGCGCCCAGACGAATGTTATTGGCTATCGTGTCGGCAAAAAGGAAGTTGTCCTGAAACACAAACGAGAGTTGCTTCATCAGGGTGTCCGTCTGCATATCACGCAGATCCACGCCGCCAATACGGATATGGCCTTTGTCCGGGTCGGCGTAACGCAGCAGCAAGCGCGCCACGGTGCTTTTTCCGGCGCCGCTTGGCCCGACCAGCGCCACAATTTGCCCGGCAGGCACATGAAAGCTCACCTCCTGCAACGCGGCGCCAGTACGCGCTTGCGGATAATGAAAGCTCACCTGCTCAAAGGTAATGCTCGCCTCTTGCGGCTGCTGGTCAGACTGCGGCAGCGATAACTCCGGCATCGCGAGAACCTGATAAATACGCTGAATGCTTAAACGCGTTTGCGCGACCAGGTTATTGAGCATCATCATTGGCATTACGGCTTCGGCCATTCCGCTGCCCAGCAGTAAAACGGCCACCCACGCGATAAAATCGAAACTGCCATAGTGCAACAGGCCGTATCCCGACCAGATCAGGACAAACAGGGTCGGGAGAGGATTCAGAATCGAGAAGGAAAAACGCGCTGAAAAACCGGCTTTGCGATACCAGGTTTTGAGCACATCGACCCACTCTTCAAGGGCGCGTTGATAGCGCAAAAAACTGGTGCTGCCGCTATCAAACGTTCTCACCACGGGCATGGCCTGCACGAACTCAATAACCGCCGCGCTAACCTGCTCGCGCGCCTTATGATAACGCTGAGCCATATCTTCCGAACGCTGGCGGGCGAGCACGAGAACAACCGATCCAAACGCCAGTACCCCCAGCGTCGCGATTGCCAGCCGCCAGTCCAGCCAGAACAAGATAACGATTGTCGCCAGCGGCATGATGATCGCGCGGGCATAGAGCGGCGTGCTGTCGGCCACAAAAATATGTAACGACTTCACGTCATCCAGCATCACTTTCGCCACTGACCCGCTGCCCATTTGCTGTAACACGCCAGGCGGAAGCTGCAATGCTTTACGGGCTAACCTGCTGCGCAGAATGTTCTCCAGATGAAAAGCCGCGTAATGAGAGGTGTTGAACGCCTGTAAGCGCAGAACAAAAGTTAAGACCACGCAGCCGATCACGCCGCCCAGCGGCCAGGCCGGAATAGCGTCAGGCGTCGCGCGAATGTCACGCAGGCTCCACGCCAGAAAAAGGAGCGCCCCCAGGCTGGTTAATGCCGCCAGCCCCGCCAGCGCCATAGCTAAAATAACCTTCCTGCGAACCGGTGTAATCACCTGCCAGAGAGGAAATCGGGACAGCGATTCAGTATTGGATGATTGAGATGACATGGGAGTAACTGAATTTCCTGATGAATTTTTACGGACGCCAAAAACGACAATTCAGGGTGGCGTTCTGAGAATTAATGTGAATAATAACCATTATCAATAACTCATCTACCCCATTCGGTTCTATTTATACCCGCATTGGTCTAAGCCACAGGGAGATAACCAGGTCATGATGGAGTCACCGCAAACGCAATCTGAAATCTCTATTCACCAGTTGGTGGTCGGGAAACCTGCAAACGATGGCAATATTCCTGCTCAGTGTGAACTGCTGCGCTGTTCGTTGCAGGAAGGTATGGATATTTTGCTCTGGAGGGGCCATTTTGCGCGGCCTGAGACGTTGCAGCTACACGACGATCTGGGCAGGATTAACTTCTCGTGCATCCTGGAAGGCACATCGCGCTTTGCGATTCAGGGACTCCGGCGCCACACCGACTGGGAGCTTGCGCGCAATCGCCATTACATTACCCATACGCCAGACTGTCGCGGCAGCGCCTCCTATTGTGGCCGATTCGAGAGCATTACCCTCTCCTTCAGCCCTGAAACCCTCGCGCTGTGGGTGCCGGATATTAGCGCGGTCATTAAGAATAAGATCGACTCCCACTGCTGTTGCCAGCAGCACCGTTGTAATGCTGAAACCCACTTAACGGCTCAGGCCTTGCGTCACGCGCTGATGCGCATGCACGGCGGCTTCAGTCATGAACAAAAGCCGTCGACGCTATGGTTGCAGGGGCAAAGTCTGGTCATGCTCAGTCTGGTGCTGGATGAACATCGCGAAGACGCCAGTTGCCTCTCCTGCCACTTCAACCCGATGGAACGCCAGAAACTGCTGCGGGCGAAGGATCTGCTGCTGGCTGATCTGACGCAAGCGCCGGGCGTCGCGGAGCTGGCCAGAGAGTCCGGTCTGAGCGTTCTCAAAATTAAGCGAGGCTTCCGCGTTCTGTTCAACAACAGCGTCTATGGCCTGTTTCAGGCTGAACGAATGCAGGAAGCCAGAAGACGCCTGGCCAACGGCAATACCTCCGTCATGACGGTGGCGGCCGATCTGGGCTATGCCAACGCCAGCCATTTCTCTGCCGCCTTCCAGAAACAGTTTGGCGTAACTCCTTCGACCTTTAAACGCGGGATGTAACCGGGGTCGCGCCCCCCTAAACTCCTCCCTGACAGAGGCCCGGATACCCCATCCGGGCCTCTGTTCTTTCCGCCTGTTACCAACCCGAAACGGGCATAAATAAACCCGTTTCGGGTAGCATCCAATTGTTAATAATTATTATTCTCATATGAGTAATGCTTTTCGGTAAGACGTGCCATCAGGAGGAAGAATGATTTCTGGCGCACCATCTCAGGATTCGCTGTTACCGGACAACCGCCACGCGGCTGATTACCAACAATTACGCGAGCGGCTCATACAGGAACTGAATTTAACGCCGCAGCAGTTACATGAAGAGAGCAACCTGATCCAGGCCGGCCTGGATTCCATAAGATTGATGAGATGGTTACACTGGTTTCGTAAAAATGGCTACCGCCTTACCCTTCGCGAGCTGTATGCCGCCCCCACGCTGGCGGCATGGAACCAGTTAATGCTCAGCCGGTCGCCGGAGAACGCGGAAGAAGAAACGCCGCCCGACGAATCATCCTGGCCGAACATGACCGAAAGTACCCCCTTCCCATTGACGCCAGTACAGCACGCCTACCTGACGGGCCGCATGCCGGGGCAGACGCTTGGCGGCGTGGGTTGCCACCTGTATCAGGAGTTTGAAGGCCATTGTCTGACGGCGTCGCAGCTGGAGCAGGCCATCACGACCTTGCTGCAACGCCACCCAATGCTGCATATCGCCTTTCGCCCCGACGGGCAGCAGGTCTGGCTACCGCAACCTTACTGGAACGGCGTCACCGTTCATGATTTACGCCATAACGACGCTGAAAGCCGCCAGGCCTATCTGGACGCACTGCGCCAGCGCCTGAGCCACCGTCTTTTACGCGTGGAAATCGGCGAAACGTTTGATTTTCAGCTGACGCTCTTGCCGGACAATCGCCACCGCCTCCATGTCAATATTGACCTGCTGATTATGGATGCCTCCAGCTTTACGCTTTTCTTCGATGAGCTTAACGCCCTGCTGGCCGGAGAATCGCTGCCGGCTATCGACACCCGCTATGATTTCCGCTCGTATTTGCTGCACCAACAGAAGATCAATCAACCACTGAGAGACGACGCGCGCGCTTACTGGCTGGCGAAAGCATCGACGCTTCCCCCCGCGCCCGTCTTGCCGCTGGCCTGCGAACCCGCCACGCTACGTGAAGTCCGTAATACCCGACGCCGCATGATTGTTCCGGCAACACGCTGGCACGCCTTTAGCAACCGGGCCGGCGAGTATGGCGTGACGCCGACAATGGCGCTGGCGACCTGTTTTTCTGCCGTGCTGGCTCGCTGGGGCGGCCTGACGCGTCTGCTGCTTAACATCACCTTATTCGACCGCCAGCCGCTGCACCCGGCGGTTGGCGCGATGCTTGCCGACTTCACCAATATTCTTCTGCTGGACACCGCCTGCGATGGCGATACCGTCAGCAACCTGGCGCGTAAAAACCAGCTCACGTTTACGGAGGACTGGGAGCATCGCCACTGGTCCGGCGTCGAATTACTCCGTGAACTCAAACGCCAGCAGCGCTACCCCCACGGCGCCCCGGTGGTATTTACCAGCAATCTGGGGCGTTCCCTCTACAGCAGCCGCGCAGAATCGCCGTTGGGCGAGCCGGAATGGGGCATCTCGCAAACGCCGCAGGTCTGGATAGATCATCTGGCGTTCGAGCATCACGGCGAGGTCTGGCTACAATGGGACAGCAACGACGCGCTGTTCCCTCCGGCGTTAGTCGAAACATTGTTCGACGCCTACTGCCAGTTGATTAACCAACTCTGCGATGACGAAAGCGCCTGGCAAAAGCCGTTCGCAGATATGATGCCCGCCAGCCAGCACGCGATACGCGAACGGGTCAACGCCACCGGTGCCCCCATTCCCGAAGGCTTGCTGCATGAAGGCATTTTCCGTATCGCTCTGCAACAGCCGCAGGCGCTGGCGGTAACGGACATGCGTTATCAGTGGAATTATCATGAGCTGACAGACTATGCCCGCCGTTGCGCGGGCAGGTTAATCGAGTGCGGGGTTCAGCCCGGCGATAATGTGGCTATCACGATGTCGAAAGGCGCAGGACAACTTGTTGCGGTTCTGGCCGTCCTGCTGGCCGGGGCGGTTTACGTTCCGGTTTCGCTGGATCAGCCTGCCGCACGGCGCGAGAAAATCTACGCTGACGCCAGCGTCCGGCTGGTGCTCATTTGTCAGCACGACGCCAGCGCCGGGTCAGACGATATTCCCGCCCTTGCCTGGCAGCAGGCCATTGAGGCGGAGCCGATCGCCAACCCGGTAGTACGCGCCCCCACGCAACCGGCCTACATTATCTACACCTCCGGCTCTACCGGTACGCCGAAAGGGGTAGTCATTTCTCACCGGGGAGCGCTTAACACCTGTTGCGATATCAATACCCGCTATCAGGTTGGCCCGCATGACAGGGTGCTGGCCCTCTCCGCCCTACATTTTGATTTATCGGTTTACGACATTTTTGGCGTACTGCGCGCGGGCGGCGCGCTGGTGATGGTGATGGAAAATCAACGGCGCGATCCTCACGCATGGTGTGAGCTGATCCAGCGCCATCAGGTCACGCTCTGGAACAGCGTCCCGGCGCTGTTCGATATGCTGCTGACCTGGTGTGAAGGTTTCGCCGACGCCACGCCGGAAAACCTGCGCGCAGTGATGCTTTCCGGCGACTGGATCGGGCTTGACCTCCCCGCCCGTTATCGGGCCTTCCGGCCACAAGGACAATTTATCGCGATGGGCGGCGCCACCGAGGCGTCTATCTGGTCTAACGCCTGCGAAATTCACGACGTCCCCGCCCACTGGCGCTCCATCCCTTACGGTTTTCCGCTAACCAACCAACGCTACCGGGTGGTGGATGAACAGGGCCGGGACTGCCCTGACTGGGTGCCGGGTGAATTATGGATTGGCGGCATTGGGGTCGCGGAAGGCTATTTCAACGATCCCCTGCGTAGCGAGCAGCAATTTTTGACGCTCCCGGACGAGCGCTGGTATCGCACCGGCGATCTCGGCTGCTACTGGCCAGATGGCACAATCGAGTTCCTCGGTCGTCGCGACAAGCAGGTCAAAGTCGGAGGATATCGCATCGAACTGGGCGAAATCGAAAGCGCGCTCAGCCAGCTGGCGGGGGTGAAACAAGCAACCGTTCTGGCGATCGGCGAAAAAGAAAAAACGCTGGCGGCATACGTTGTTCCTCAGGGCGAGGCTTTTTGCGTTACCGATCATCGGAACCCGGCACTGCCGCAGGCGTGGCACACGCTTGCGGGAACGTTGCCCTGTTGCGCCATCTCGCCAGAGATCTCCGCAGAACAGGTAGCCGATTTCCTTCAGCATCGCCTGCTAAAACTGAAGCCGGGTCACACCGCTGGCGCCGATCCTCTCCCCCTGATGAACTCACTCGCTATCCAGCCGCGCTGGCAGGCCGTGGTGGAACGCTGGTTAGCATTTCTGGTGACACAACGGCGACTGAAGCCCGCTGCTGAAGGTTATCAGGTCTGCGCTGGTGAAGAACGCGAGGATGAGCACCCGCACTTCAGCGGACATGATTTAACGTTATCGCAAATTCTTCGCGGTGCCCGTAACGAACTGTCGTTACTGAACGACGCGCAGTGGTCGCCGGAAAGCCTGGCCTTTAACCATCCGGCCAGCGCCCCGTATATTCAGGAACTGGCGACAATTTGCCAACAGCTTGCACAGCGCTTACAGCGCCCGGTACGCCTGCTTGAGGTGGGAACCCGCACTGGCCGCGCCGCAGAATCGCTGTTAGCACAGCTCAACGCCGGACAGATTGAGTATGTCGGGCTTGAGCAGAGCCAGGAGATGCTGCTGAACGCCCGGCAGAGGCTCGCCCCCTGGCCTGGCGCCCGTCTGTCCCTCTGGAATGCAGACACGCTGGCGGCGCACGCTCACTCGGCGGACATTATCTGGCTTAATAACGCCCTGCATCGTCTGCTGCCGGAAGATCCCGGGCTCCTTGCGACATTACAACAGCTTGCCGTTCCCGGCGCGCTGCTCTACGTGATGGAGTTTCGCCAGTTAACGCCGTCCGCCCTACTCAGCACGCTCCTGTTAACCAATGGGCAGCCGGAGGCCTTGCTGCATAACAGCGCCGACTGGGCGGCATTATTTAGCGCGGCCGCCTTCAACTGTCAGCATGGCGATGAGGTCGCGGGGTTACAACGCTTCCTCGTACAATGTCCTGACAGGCAGGTGCGCCGCGATCCCCGTCAACTTCAGGCCGCCCTCGCCGGGCGTCTGCCGGAGTGGATGGTGCCGCAACGGATCGTCTTCCTCGACGCCTTACCGCTGACGGCTAACGGGAAAATTGACTACCAGGCGCTGAAGCGTCGTCATACCCCTGAAGCGGAAAACCCGGCCGAAGCGGATTTACCCCAGGGCGACATTGAAAAACAGGTTGCCGCCCTCTGGCAGCAACTCTTATCAACTGGCAATGTCACCAGAGAAACCGACTTCTTCCAGCAAGGCGGCGATAGCCTGCTGGCGACCCGTCTGACCGGGCAACTTCATCAGGCAGGTTATGAAGCGCAATTAAGCGACCTGTTTAATCATCCCCGGCTGGCGGATTTTGCCGCCACGCTGCGGAAAACCGACGTCCCGGTCGAACAACCATTCGTCCACTCCCCTGAAGATCGCTACCAGCCCTTTGCGCTTACCGACGTGCAGCAGGCTTACCTGGTGGGGCGTCAGCCGGGCTTTGCCCTGGGCGGCGTCGGCTCACATTTCTTTGTTGAATTTGAAATTGCCGATCTGGACCTCACCCGGCTGGAGACGGTCTGGAACCGATTAATCGCCCGCCACGATATGCTGCGCGCCATCGTGCGTGATGGACAGCAACAGGTGCTCGAACAGACGCCCCCCTGGGTGATACCCGCACACACCCTCCATACGCCTGAAGAGGCGTTGCGGGTGCGCGAAAAACTGGCGCATCAGGTACTCAACCCCGAAGTGTGGCCGGTATTCGATCTCCAGGTCGGATACGTGGACGGGATGCCTGCCCGCCTGTGGCTGTGTCTGGATAACCTGTTGCTTGACGGTCTGAGCATGCAGATCCTGCTGGCGGAGCTGGAGCACGGCTACCGCTACCCGCAACAGCTGCTTCCGCCGCTGCCCGTCACCTTCAGGGATTATCTGCAACAACCCTCGCTACAGTCGCCCAATCCAGATTCTCTGGCATGGTGGCAGGCGCAGCTTGATGATATTCCTCCGGCGCCTGCGTTGCCGCTGCGCTGCTTGCCTCAGGAGGTTGAAACACCGCGCTTCGCCCGCCTGAACGGCGCGCTGGACAGCACGCGCTGGCATCGGCTGAAAAAACGGGCGGCTGACGCCCATCTCACCCCGTCGGGCGTACTGTTGTCGGTGTGGTCAACGGTTCTCTCTGCATGGAGTGCACAGCCTGAGTTCACGCTTAACCTTACGCTTTTCGACAGGCGACCGCTGCACCCGCAAATCAACCAGATTCTGGGCGATTTCACCTCGCTGATGCTGCTGAGCTGGCATCCCGGCGAAAGCTGGCTGCACAGCGCGCAGTCACTACAGCAGCGGCTGAGCCAGAACCTCAACCACCGCGATGTGTCAGCCATCCGCGTGATGCGTCAACTGGCGCAACGGCAAAACGTGCCTGCCGTTCCGATGCCCGTCGTCTTTACCAGCGCGCTGGGCTTTGAGCAGGATAACTTCCTCGCCCGGCGTAATCTGCTCAAACCGGTCTGGGGCATCTCCCAGACGCCGCAGGTCTGGCTCGATCACCAGATTTATGAATCCGAAGGCGAACTGCGCTTTAACTGGGATTTTGTCGCCGCGCTGTTTCCTGCCGGGCAGGTGGAGCGCCAGTTTGAACAGTATTGCGCATTGCTAAACCGAATGGCCGAGGATGAAAGCGGCTGGCAACTGCCGCTCGCCGCGCTGGTGCCTCCCGTTAAACACGCAGGGCAATGCGCAGAGCGCTCACCGCGCGTATGCCCTGAGCACTCTCAGCCACACATTGCGGCGGACGAGAGCACCGTCAGCCTGATTTGCGACGCCTTCCGCGAGGTGGTTGGCGAGTCTGTCACGCCCGCAGAAAACTTCTTTGAGGCGGGCGCAACGTCGCTGAATCTGGTGCAACTGCACGTTTTGTTACAACGTCACGAATTTTCCACCCTGACGTTGCTTGACCTCTTCACCCACCCTTCTCCTGCTGCCCTGGCCGATTATCTGGCCGGCGTCGCCACGGTGGAGAAAACAAAACGACCTCGCCCTGTTCGCCGTCGTCAGCGGCGGATATAGCGCGAAGCAAACTGATTTTCCCCGGAACGCCATCGCGAACGCATGGCGTTCCATTGACTTTGTGAATCTTAGGAAACGGGACCGATTATGGATAACTTGCGCTTCTCTTCTGCGCCGACAGCAGATTCCATTGATGCATCGATCGCTCAACACTACCCGGACTGCGAACCTGTCGCGGTTATCGGCTACGCCTGCCATTTTCCTGAATCGCCGGATGGCGAAACGTTCTGGCAAAATCTGCTGGAAGGTCGTGAATGCAGCCGACGCTTTACGCGCGAAGAGCTTCTGGCCGTCGGTCTGGATGCCGCCATCATTGACGATCCTCATTATGTCAATATCGGTACGGTGTTAGACAACGCCGACTGCTTCGACGCCACCCTGTTTGGCTATTCGCGACAGGAAGCGGAGTCGATGGACCCGCAGCAGCGCCTGTTTTTGCAGGCGGTCTGGCATGCGCTGGAACATGCCGGTTATGCCCCCGGCGCCGTCCCCCATAAGACCGGCGTTTTCGCCTCTTCCCGGATGAGTACCTACCCCGGTCGCGAAGCATTGAACGTGACAGAAGTCGCGCAGGTAAAAGGTCTGCAATCTCTGATGGGCAATGATAAAGACTATATTGCCACCCGCGCCGCGTACAAACTCAACCTGCACGGCCCGGCGTTATCGGTACAGACCGCCTGCTCCAGCTCGCTGGTTGCCGTGCATCTGGCCTGTGAAAGCCTGCGCGCAGGCGAATCCGATATGGCGGTTGCCGGCGGCGTGGCGCTCTCTTTCCCCCAGCAGGCAGGCTACCGCTACCAGCCCGGAATGATTTTCTCTCCTGATGGTCACTGTCGTCCCTTTGACGCCTCGGCTGAGGGCACCTGGGCCGGTAACGGTCTCGGCTGCGTGGTGCTGCGTCGCCTGAGAGACGCGCTGCTGTCAGGCGATCCGATTATCTCGGTGATCCTCTCCAGCGCGGTCAACAACGACGGCAACAGAAAGGTCGGCTATACCGCCCCTTCCGTCGCAGGGCAACAGGCAGTCATCGAAGAGGCGTTAATGCTGGCGGCCATCGACGACAGGCAGGTAGGTTACATTGAAACCCACGGCACCGGCACACCGCTGGGCGACGCGATTGAAATTGAAGCGTTACGCAACGTCTATGCGCCTCGCCCGCAGGATCAGCGCTGTGCGCTCGGTTCCGTGAAAAGTAACATAGGCCATCTGGATACCGCGGCGGGCATTGCCGGACTGCTGAAAACCGTTCTGGCAGTCAGTCGCGGGCAAATTCCTCCCTTACTGAATTTTCACACCCCCAACCCGGTGCTGAAACTTGAAGAGAGCCCCTTTACCATACCGGTGTCGGCACAGGCATGGCAGGACGAAATGCGCTATGCGGGCGTCTCCTCCTTTGGTATTGGCGGCACCAACTGCCATATGATCGTCGCCTCGCTGCCCGACGCGCTCAACGCGCGCCTCCCCAATACGGATAGCGGCAGAAAAAGTACCGCGCTGCTGCTCAGCGCCGCCAGCGACAGCGCGTTGCGGCGGCTGGCGACGGATTATGCCGGGGCGCTGAGAGAGAATGCGGATGCCAGTTCTCTGGCCTTCACAGCCCTGCACGCGCGCCGTCTCGATCTCCCCTTCCGCCTAGCGGCGCCATTAAACCGTGAAACCGCCGAGGCGCTCAGCGCCTGGGCCGGTGAGAAATCGGGGGCGCTGGTTTACAGCGGCCACGGCGCCAGCGGCAAGCAGGTGTGGCTGTTTACCGGCCAGGGCTCGCACTGGCGCACTATGGGTCAAACGATGTACCAGCACTCAACGGCGTTTGCCGACACGCTGGATCGCTGTTTTTCCGCCTGTAGCGAAATGCTCACGCCGTCACTGCGCGAAGCGATGTTTAACCCCGATTCGGCGCAGCTGGACAATATGGCCTGGGCGCAGCCGGCGATTGTCGCGTTTGAAATCGCGATGGCGGCGCACTGGCGTGCTGAAGGACTGAAGCCAGACTTCGCCATTGGGCATTCCGTCGGTGAATTTGCCGCTGCCGTTGTCTGCGGACACTATACGATTGAACAGGTCATGCCACTGGTTTGTCGGCGCGGCGCGCTAATGCAGCAGTGCGCAAGCGGCGCGATGGTGGCGGTATTTGCAGACGAAGACACGCTGATGCCGCTGGCTCGCCAGTTTGAGCTGGATCTCGCCGCCAACAACGGTACGCAACATACGGTATTTTCCGGGCCGGAAGCCCGTCTCGCGGTATTTTGCGCCACGCTCTCGCAGCATGACATTAACTATCGTCGCCTGAGCGTAACCGGTGCGGCGCACTCCGCTTTACTGGAGCCGATACTCGATCGGTTCCAGGACGCCTGCGCGGGACTGCACGCGGAGCCGGGGCAAATACCGATTATTTCCACGCTCACCGCCGACGTCATTGATGAGTCAACGCTCAACCAGGCGGATTACTGGCGCCGACACATGCGCCAGCCGGTGCGTTTTATCCAGAGTATTCAGGTGGCGCATCAGCTCGGCGCCCGCGTTTTTCTGGAGATGGGGCCCGATGCCCAGTTGGTTGCTTGCGGGCAGCGCGAATACCGCGATAACGCATACTGGATAGCCAGCGCCCGGCGTAACAAAGAGGCGAGCGATGTCCTCAATCAGGCCCTGCTCCAGCTTTACGCTGCCGGCGTCGCCCTACCGTGGGCCGACCTGCTGGCGGGCGATGGACAACGTATCGCTGCGCCATGTTATCCGTTTGATACTGAACGTTACTGGAAAGAGCGCGTCTCCCCGGCCTGCGAGCCTGCCGACGCAGCGCTGTCTGCCGGGCTGGAGGTGGCGAGTCGCGCCGCGACAGCGCTCGATCTCCCTCGCCTGGAAGCGCTTAAACAGTGCGCCACGCGACTGCACGCCATCTACGTCGATCAACTGGTACAACGCTGTACCGGCGATGCCATTGAGAACGGCGTGGACGCCATGACCATCATGCGCCGTGGACGTCTGCTGCCCCGCTACCAGCAGCTACTCCAGCGCCTGCTGAATAACTGCGTGGTCGACGGCGATTACCGCTGCACCGACGGGCGATACGTCCGCGCCCGCCCCATTGAACATCAACAGCGGGAATCACTGCTGACGGAACTTGCCGGTTATTGTGAAGGTTTTCAGGCTATTCCCGACACCATCGCCCGTGCCGGCGATCGGTTATATGAAATGATGAGCGGCGCGGAAGAACCGGTGGCGATTATCTTCCCGCAAAGCGCCTCCGACGGCGTGGAAGTGCTGTATCAGGAATTCAGCTTTGGCCGCTATTTCAACCAAATCGCCGCCGGGGTATTACGCGGCATTGTCCAGACGCGTCAGCCCCGCCAGCCGTTGCGTATTCTTGAAGTTGGCGGCGGAACCGGCGGCACCACCGCGTGGCTGCTGCCGGAACTCAACGGCGTTCCGGCACTGGAGTACCATTTCACCGATATCTCGGCGCTGTTCACCCGTCGCGCCCAGCAGAAATTCGCCGACTATGATTTTGTGAAGTATAGCGAGCTGGATCTCGAAAAAGAGGCGCAGTCTCAGGGTTTCCAGGCACAGTCTTACGATCTTATCGTGGCAGCGAACGTGATTCACGCCACCCGCCATATTGGCCGCACGCTCGATAATCTGCGCCCCCTGCTCAAGCCGGGCGGGCGCCTGCTGATGCGCGAAATCACCCAGCCAATGCGTCTGTTTGACTTCGTTTTCGGCCCGCTGGTTCTTCCGCTACAGGATCTCGACGCCCGCGAAGGTGAGTTATTCCTCACCACCGCTCAGTGGCAACAACAGTGCCGCCACGCCGGATTCAGCAAAGTGGCGTGGCTACCGCAGGATGGCAGCCCGACCGCCGGGATGAGCGAACATATCATTCTCGCCACGCTGCCCGGTCAGGCGGTTAGCGCCGTAACATTCACCGCGCCATCAGAACCCGTGTTGGGGCAGGCGCTGACGGATAACGATGATTATCTCGCCGACTGGTCTGATTGCGCAGGTCAGCCCGAACAGTTTAACGCCCGCTGGCAGGAGGCCTGGCGTCTGCTTTCACAGCGTCATGGCGACGCTCTGCCTGTGGAACCGCCCCCCGTCGCCGCCCCGGAGTGGCTGGGGAAGGTTCGCTTAAGCTGGCAAAACGAAGCCTTTTCCCGCGGTCAGATGCGCGTTGAAGCCCGTCATCCTGCTGGCGAGTGGCTGCCGCTATCGCCCGCCGCGCCTCTTCCTGCGCCGCAGACGCATTATCAATGGCGCTGGACGCCCCTCAACGTCGCCAGCATTGACCATCCGCTTACCTTTAGCTTCAGCGCCGGTACGCTTGCGCGCAGCGACGAGCTGGCGCAATACGGCATCATTCACGATCCGCACGCCTCTTCACGACTGATGATTGTTGAGGAGAGCGAGGATACGCTGGCCTTAGCGGAGAAAGTGATAGCAGCGCTCACCGCCAGCGCAGCCGGATTGATTGTGGTTACTCGCCGCGCGTGGCGAGTCGAGGAAAATGAAGCACTCTCTGCATCCCATCACGCGCTATGGGCCTTGCTTCGCGTCGCGGCCAACGAACAGCCGGAACGGTTGCTTGCCGCCATCGATCTCGCCGAAAACACCCCGTGGGAAACGCTGCATCAAGGGTTGAGCGCAGTCTCACTATCACAGCGCTGGCTCGCCGCACGGGGTGACACCCTTTGGCTCCCTTCACTGGCGCCCAATACGGGATGCGCCGCTGAATTACCGGCAAACGTGTTTACCGGCGATAGCCGCTGGCATCTGGTGACCGGAGCGTTTGGCGGATTAGGCCGCCTTGCCGTGAACTGGCTCAGAGAAAAAGGGGCGCGACGCATCGCCCTGCTGGCGCCGCGCGTGGATGAGTCATGGCTACGCGACGTGGAGGGCGGGCAGACGCGCGTCTGCCGTTGTGATGTGGGCGATGCCGGGCAACTGGCCACGGTTCTTGACGATCTGGCGGCCAACGGCGGCATTGCCGGAGCGATTCATGCCGCTGGCGTATTGGCTGACGCGCCCTTGCAGGAGCTTGATGACCACCAGCTGGCTGCCGTTTTCGCGGTAAAAGCGCAGGCGGCAAGCCAGCTGTTGCAAACCCTGCGCAACCACGACGGACGCTATCTTATTCTCTACTCTTCCGCTGCCGCCACCCTCGGCGCGCCGGGTCAGAGCGCCCATGCGCTGGCCTGCGGCTACCTGGACGGGCTGGCCCAGCAGTTTTCCACCCTTGATGCGCCGAAAACGCTCTCTGTCGCCTGGGGCGCATGGGGAGAAAGCGGTCGGGCGGCCACGCCGGAAATGCTGGCGACGCTCGCCAGCCGAGGTATGGGCGCGTTAAGCGATGCCGAAGGCTGCTGGCACCTGGAACAGGCGGTGATGCGCGGCGCCCCGTGGCGACTGGCGATGCGCGTTTTTACCGACAAAATGCCCCCGTTACAACAGGCTCTGTTTAACATCAGCGCCACAGAAAAAGCCGCAACGCCGGTCATTCCTCCTGCTGATGACAACGCCTTTAACGGCAGCCTGAGCGATGAAACAGCGGTGATGGCATGGCTGAAAAAGCGGATTGCGGTTCAGCTAAGGCTGAGCGATCCGGCGTCACTGCATCCAAACCAGGATCTGTTGCAACTCGGCATGGACTCGCTGCTCTTCCTTGAACTCAGTAGCGATATTCAGCACTACCTGGGTGTACGCATCAATGCGGAACGGGCGTGGCAGGATCTGTCTCCTCATGGACTCACGCAGCTTATCTGTTCTAAGCCAGAGGCGACGCCTGCCGCTTCGCAGCCGGAAGTGTTGCGGCACGACGCCGACGAGCGTTATGCGCCCTTCCCTTTGACGCCCATTCAGCACGCCTACTGGCTGGGGCGAACCCACCTCATTGGCTATGGCGGCGTCGCCTGTCACGTCCTGTTTGAGTGGGATAAACGCCACGATGAGTTCGATCTCGCCATACTGGAGAAAGCATGGAACCAGCTCATCGCACGCCACGATATGTTGCGTATGGTGGTTGATGCCGACGGGCAGCAGCGAATCCTGGCGACAACGCCGGAGTATCACATCCCGCGTGACGATCTGCGCGCGCTTTCCCCGGAAGAACAGCGCATCGCGCTGGAAAAACGGCGGCATGAACTGAGCTATCGCGTTTTGCCTGCCGACCAGTGGCCTCTTTTTGAGCTGGTGGTCAGCGAAATCGACGATTGCCATTACCGTCTGCATATGAACCTCGACCTTTTGCAGTTTGATGTGCAGAGTTTTAAAGTCATGATGGACGACCTGGCGCAGGTCTGGCGCGGTGAAACGCTGGCGCCGCTCGCTATTACCTTCCGTGATTATGTGATGGCTGAACAGGCGCGCCGACAGACATCGGCATGGCACGATGCCTGGGATTACTGGCAGGAAAAACTGCCGCAACTGCCCTTAGCGCCAGAGCTGCCGGTGGTTGAGACGCCCCCGGAAACGCCACACTTCACCACCTTCAAATCGACGATCGGCAAGACAGAATGGCAGGCCGTGAAACAGCGCTGGCAGCAGCAAGGCGTCACACCGTCTGCCGCGCTGCTCACGCTGTTTGCCGCCACCCTTGAGCGCTGGAGCCGTACCACAACATTTACGCTGAACCTGACGTTCTTCAATCGCCAGCCGATCCATCCGCAAATCAACCAGTTGATTGGTGATTTTACCTCCGTCACGCTGGTTGATTTTAACTTCTCAGCGCCGGTGACGTTGCAAGAGCAGATGCAACAGACCCAACAGCGCCTCTGGCAAAACATGGCGCACAGTGAAATGAACGGTGTTGAGGTGATCCGTGAGCTGGGCCGCCTGCGCGGATCACAACGTCAACCGCTGATGCCGGTAGTGTTTACCAGTATGCTGGGGATGACGCTGGAAGGCATGACTATCGATCAGGCGATGAGCCATCTGTTCGGCGAACCCTGCTATGTATTCACGCAAACGCCGCAGGTCTGGCTGGATCATCAGGTCATGGAGAGCGACGGCGAGTTGATGTTTAGCTGGTACTGCATGGACAACGTGCTGGAACCCGGCGCTGCCGAGGCGATGTTTAATGACTATTGCGCCATCCTGCAAGCCGTCATCGCCGCCCCTGAAAGCCTGAAGACTCTCGCCAGCGGCATCGCCAGGCACATTCCCCGCCGACGCTGGCCGCTGAACGCGCAGGCGGACTACGACCTGCGGGATATTGAGCAGGCGACGCTCGAATACCCCGGCATCCGGCAGGCCAGAGCGGAAATAACCGAACAGGGCGCGTTGACGCTGGATATCGTGATGGCCGACGATCCTTCGCCATCAGCGGCGATGCCTGATGAGCACGAACTTACCCAACTGGCGCTGCCGTTGCCTGAGCAGGCGCAGCTTGATGAGCTGGAGGCGACCTGGCGCTGGCTGGAGGCGCGTGCGCTACAGGGGATCGCGGCTACGCTAAATCGTCACGGCCTGTTTACCACGCCGGAGATCGCCCATCGCTTTAGCGCAATAGTACAGGCGCTGTCCGCGCAAGCGTCTCACCAGCGTCTGCTGCGCCAGTGGCTACAGTGTCTGACGGAAAGAGAGTGGTTAATCCGCGAAGGTGAAAGCTGGCGCTGCCGCATTCCGCTCAGCGAGATTCCTGATCCTCAGGAAGCGTGCCCGCAAAGCCAATGGAGCCAGGCGCTGGCGCAGTATCTGGAAACCTGCATCGCCCGGCACGACGCCCTCTTCTCCGGGCAGTGTTCTCCGCTGGAATTGCTGTTCAACGAGCAGCATCGCGTTACCGACGCGCTGTATCGCGACAACCCCGCCAGCGCCTGTCTGAATCGCTATACCGCGCAGATTGCCGCCTTGTGCAGCGCAGAACGGATTCTGGAGGTTGGCGCCGGAACCGCAGCCACTACCGCGCCGGTGCTGAAGGCCACGCGGAACACGCGACAGTCGTACCACTTCACGGACGTCTCCGCGCAGTTCCTCAATGACGCCAGAGCCCGTTTCCATGATGAATCGCAGGTGTCTTATGCCTTGTTCGACATCAACCAGCCGCTGGATTTCACCGCCCACCCGGAGGCGGGTTACGACCTGATCGTTGCCGTCAATGTGCTCCACGACGCCAGCCATGTCGTCCAGACGTTGCGCAGATTAAAACTGTTGCTGAAAGCCGGCGGACGTTTGCTGATCGTTGAAGCGACGGAGCGAAACAGCGTATTCCAGCTGGCGAGCGTGGGCTTTATTGAGGGATTAAGCGGATACCGCGATTTCCGCCGCCGGGATGAGAAACCGATGCTCACCCGCTCCGCATGGCAGGAGGTTCTCGTTCAGGCCGGGTTTGCAAACGAGCTGGCGTGGCCCGCGCAGGAATCGTCGCCGCTGCGCCAGCATCTGCTGGTAGCGCGTTCGCCTGGCGTAAATCGCCCGGATAAAAAAGCCGTGAGCCGCTATTTACAGCAGCGCTTTGGCACCGGTCTGCCCATTTTACAGATCCGGCAAAGAGAAGCGTTATTTACGCCGCTGCATGCCCCGTCTGATGCGCCGACTGAGCCAGCCAAACCCACGCCAGTTGCCGGGGGGAATCCGGCACTGGAAAAACAGGTGGCTGAACTCTGGCAATCGCTGCTGTCTCGCCCCGTGGCAAGGCATCACGACTTTTTCGAACTGGGCGGCGACAGCCTGATGGCGACAAGGATGGTCGCGCAGCTAAACCGGAGAGGGATTGCCAGGGCTAACCTTCAGGATCTGTTCAGCCATTCGACGCTGAGCGACTTCTGCGCCCATCTACAGGCGGCTACGTCAGGAGAGGACAACCCGATACCCCTTTGCCAGGGCGACGGTGAGGAAACCCTGTTTGTCTTCCACGCTTCAGACGGCGATATCAGCGCCTGGCTGCCGCTCGCTAGCGCGTTGAACAGGCGCGTTTTCGGCCTGCAAGCAAAATCGCCGCAGCGCTTTGCCACGCTCGACCAGATGATCGATGAGTATGTCGGGTGCATCCGTCGTCAGCAGCCTCACGGCCCTTATGTGCTGGCGGGTTGGTCGTATGGCGCGTTTCTTGCGGCGGGCGCCGCACAACGCCTGTACGCCAAAGGCGAGCAGGTTCGGATGGTGTTAATCGATCCCGTGTGCCGACAGGATTTCTGTTGCGCAAACCGGGCGGCCCTGCTGCGCCTGTTAGCCGAAGGACAAACGCCTCTGGCACTGCCCGAACATTTCGACCAGCAGACGCCCGACAGCCAGCTTGCCGACTTTATCAGCCTCGCTAAAACGGCCGGTATGGTGTCGCAAAACCTGACGCTGCAAGCGGCAGAAACGTGGCTCGACAACATCGCGCATCTGCTGCGTTTACTGACTGAGCATACGCCGGGCGAAAGCGTTCCGGTCCCCTGTCTCATGGTGTATGCCGCCGGGAGACCCGCGCGCTGGACGCCAGCAGAAACCGAGTGGCAGGGCTGGATAAACAACGCCGACGACGCTGTGATTGAAGCCAGCCACTGGCAAATCATGATGGAAGCCCCCCACGTTCAGGCTTGTGCGCAACACATTACGCGCTGGCTTTGCGCAACCTCAACGCAACCGGAGAACACGTTATGATGCCGTCCGCCTCCCCAAAACAACGCGTACTGATTGTGGGCGCCAAATTTGGCGAAATGTACCTGAATGCCTTTATGCAGCCCCCGGAGGGGCTGGAACTGGTCGGCCTGCTGGCGCAGGGAAGCGCCCGTTCAAGAGAGCTGGCTCATGCGTTTGGCATTCCGCTGTATACCTCGCCGGAACAGATAACCAGGATGCCGGATATCGCCTGTATTGTCGTGCGTTCGACCGTCGCCGGAGGAACCGGTACGCAGCTTGCCAGACACTTTCTGACGCGCGGCGTACACGTCATTCAGGAGCATCCCCTCCACCCGGATGACATCAGTTCCTTACAAACGCTGGCGCAGGAACAGGGCTGCTGCTATTGGGTAAACACGTTTTATCCGCATACGCGCGCGGGACGCACATGGCTTCGCGATGCGCAGCAGCTGCGTCGCTGTCTGGCTAAGACGCCGCAGGTGGTCCACGCCACCACCAGCCGACAGTTGCTCTACTCCACTCTGGATTTGTTGTTGCTGGCTCTGGGCGTTGATGCCGCCGCCGTGGAGTGCGACGTGGTTGGCAGCTTTAGCGATTTTCACTGTCTGAGACTCTTCTGGCCGGAGGGAGAAGCCTGCCTGCTGCTTCAGCGCTATCTCGATCCTGACGATCCAGATATGCATAGCCTTATCATGCACCGCCTGCTGCTGGGCTGGCCGGAAGGTCATCTTTCGCTGGAGGCGAGCTACGGCCCCGTCATCTGGTCATCCAGCCTGTTTGTCGCAGACCATCAGGAGAACGCCCACAGCCTCTACCGCAGACCGGAGATCCTGCGCGATCTGCCGGGTCTGACGCGCAGCGCGGCGCCCCTGAGCTGGCGCGACTGCTGCGAAACCGTCGGGCCGGAGGGCGTCAGCTGGTTGCTACACCAGTTGCGCAGCCATCTGGCGGGCGAACATCCACCAGCGGCCTGCCAAAGCGTACATCAGATCGCGTTATCACGTTTATGGCAGCAGATTTTACGTAAGACCGGCAATGCGGAGATCAGACGCCTGACGCCGCCGCACCACGACCGGTTAGCCGGTTTCTACAACGATGATGATAAGGAGGCGCTGTGACGCAATCTGCAATGTGCATACCGCTGTGGCCCGCCCGGAACGGCAATACTGCGCATCTGGTCATGTGCCCTTTCGCTGGCGGCAGCAGTAGCGCGTTTCGCCACTGGCAAGCTGAGCAACTGGCTGATTGCGCGCTTTCTCTGGTGACCTGGCCGGGGCGCGATCGCCTTCGCCATCTGGAACCGCTCAGAAGCATTACACAACTGGCGGCACTGCTGGCGAACGAGCTGGAAGCATCCGTATCGCCTGACACGCCGCTTTTACTCGCCGGGCACAGCATGGGGGCGCAGGTGGCGTTTGAAACCTGCCGACTTCTGGAGCAACGGGGGCTTGCGCCACAAGGACTGATTATTTCCGGGTGCCATGCCCCGCATCTGCATTCTGAACGCCAGCTCAGCCATCGCGATGATGCCGACTTTATCGCTGAGCTGATAGACATTGGCGGATGTTCTCCTGAACTGCGGGAAAACCAGGAATTAATGTCGCTGTTTCTTCCTCTTCTGCGCGCTGATTTTTACGCCACCGAGAGCTATCACTACGACTCGCCCGACGTCTGTCCGCCGCTGCGCACGCCTGCGCTGTTATTGTGCGGCAGCCACGATCGCGAAGCCTCCTGGCAGCAGGTCGATGCCTGGCGTCAGTGGCTGAGCCACGTTACAGGCCCGGTGGTGATTGACGGCGATCATTTCTATCCCATTCAACAAGCCCGGTCCTTTTTTACGCAGATTGTCCGCCATTTTCCCCACGCATTTTCTGCAATGACCGCGTGGCAAAAACAGCCCAGTACTTCAGAAAGGTGACACATGAATTCTTCCTTTGAATCTCTGATTGAACAGTATCCCTTACCCATTGCCGAACAGTTGCGCCACTGGGCGGCCCGTTATGCCTCGCGAATTGCCGTCGTTGATGCAAAGGGGTCGTTAACCTACAGCGCGCTTGATGCACAAGTTGACGAACTTGCCGCAGGTCTGTCATCACTGGGTTTGCGTTCGGGGGAGCATGTAATTGTGCAGCTTCCCAACGACAACGCGTTTGTTACCCTGCTGTTCGCCTTGTTAAGACTGGGCGTTATCCCCGTGCTGGCGATGCCCTCGCAACGGGCGCTGGATATCGACGCGCTGATTGAGCTGGCGCAACCCGTCGCTTACGTTATTCACGGGGAAAACCACGCAGAGTTGGCCCGACAGATGGCGCACAAACACGCCTGCTTGCGTCATGTTCTGGTCGCTGGAGAGACCATGAGCGACGATTTTACGCCGCTCTTCTCCCTTCACGGTGAGCGACAGGCATGGCCGCAGCCTGATGTTTCCGCCACCGCGTTGTTGTTGCTCTCAGGCGGCACAACCGGCACGCCCAAACTCATCCCACGCCGACATGCCGACTATAGCTATAACTTCAGCGCTTCTGCTGAACTGTGCGGCATCAGCCAACAGAGCGTGTATCTCGCCGTCCTCCCGGTGGCGCATAACTTTCCGCTGGCCTGCCCCGGTATTCTGGGAACGCTTGCCTGCGGCGGAAAAGTGGTGCTGACCGACAGCGCCAGCTGTGATGAGGTGATGCCTTTAATCGCGCAGGAAAGAGTGACTCACGTCGCCCTGGTTCCGGCGCTGGCGCAATTATGGGTGCAGGCCAGGGAGTGGGAAGACAGCGACCTTTCGTCGCTGCGCGTCATTCAGGCAGGCGGCGCCCGGCTCGACCCGACGCTTGCTGAGCAGGTTATCGCCACCTTTGACTGTACCCTGCAACAGGTTTTCGGTATGGCGGAAGGCCTGCTCTGTTTTACCCGGCTGGACGATCCGCATGCCACCATTCTCCACAGCCAGGGGCGCCCGTTGTCCCCTCTGGATGAAATCCGCATCGTTGATCAAGACGAGAACGACGTCGCGCCGGGCGAAACCGGGCAATTGTTAACGCGCGGCCCTTATACCATTTCGGGCTATTACCGCGCCCCTGCCCACAACGCGCAGGCCTTTACCGCGCAAGGGTTTTACCGCACAGGCGACAATGTCAGGCTGGATGAGGTGGGGAACCTGCACGTTGAGGGACGCATAAAAGAGCAGATCAACCGCGCCGGAGAAAAAATAGCCGCGGCTGAAGTGGAATCGGCACTGCTGCGTTTAGCGGAAGTGCAAGATTGCGCGGTGGTCGCCGCGCCGGACACGCTGCTTGGCGAGCGGATTTGCGCGTTTATCATCGCGCAGCAGGTGCCAACTGACTATCAGCAGTTGCGTCAACAACTGACCCGTATGGGGCTCAGCGCGTGGAAAATTCCTGACCAAATCGAGTTTCTGGACCACTGGCCGCTCACCGCCGTCGGCAAGATAGACAAAAAACGCCTGACGGCTCTCGCCGTCGACCGTTATCGCCATTCTGCCCAATAAGCGCAAACCGACCCGAAACAGGTTGAAATAAACCCGTTTCGGGTAGCACCACTATTAGAAATAGTTATCATTTTCAATTCACCATTGTCGGTATTTTTGGCGTTTCGCCGTCTTACAGGGACTCACAACAATGAAAATGACACGGCTTTATCCTCTGGCCTTGGGGGGATTATTGCTCCCCGCCATTGCTAATGCCCAGACTTCACAGCAAGACGAAAGCACGCTGGTGGTTACCGCCAGTAAACAATCTTCCCGCTCGGCATCAGCCAACAACGTCTCATCTACTGTTGTCAGCGCGCCGGAATTAAGCGACGCCGGCGTCACCGCCAGCGACAAACTCCCCAGAGTCTTGCCCGGGCTCAATATTGAAAATAGCGGCAACATGCTTTTTTCGACGATCTCGCTACGCGGCGTCTCTTCAGCGCAGGACTTCTATAACCCCGCCGTCACCCTGTATGTCGATGGCGTCCCTCAGCTTTCCACCAACACCATCCAGGCGCTTACCGATGTGCAAAGCGTGGAGTTGCTGCGAGGCCCACAGGGAACGTTATATGGCAAAAGCGCTCAGGGCGGGATCATCAACATCGTCACCCAGCAGCCGGACAGCACGCCGCGCGGCTATATTGAAGGCGGCGTCAGTAGCCGCGACAGTTATCGAAGTAAGTTCAACCTGAGCGGCCCCATTCAGGATGGCCTGCTGTACGGCAGCGTCACCCTGTTACGCCAGGTTGATGACGGCGACATGATTAACCCCGCGACGGGAAGCGATGACTTAGGCGGCACCCGCGCCAGCATAGGGAATGTGAAACTGCGTCTGGCGCCGGACGATCAGCCCTGGGAAATGGGCTTTGCCGCCTCACGCGAATGTACCCGCGCCACCCAGGATGCCTATGTGGGATGGAATGATATTAAGGGCCGTAAGCTGTCGATCAGCGATGGTTCACCAGACCCGTACATGCGGCGCTGCACTGACAGCCAGACCCTGAGTGGGAAATACACCACCGATGACTGGGTTTTCAACCTGATCAGTGCCTGGCAGCAGCAGCATTATTCGCGCACCTTCCCTTCCGGTTCGTTAATCGTCAATATGCCTCAGCGCTGGAATCAGGATGTGCAGGAGCTGCGCGCCGCAACCCTGGGCGATGCGCGTACCGTTGATATGGTGTTTGGGCTGTACCGGCAGAACACCCGCGAGAAGTTAAATTCAGCCTACGACATGCCGACAATGCCTTATTTAAGCAGTACCGGCTATACCACCGCTGAAACGCTGGCCGCATACAGTGACCTGACCTGGCATTTAACCGATCGTTTTGATATCGGCGGCGGCGTGCGCTTCTCGCATGATAAATCCAGTACACAATATCACGGCAGCATGCTCGGCAACCCGTTTGGCGACCAGGGTAAGAGCAATGACGATCAGGTGCTCGGGCAGCTATCCGCAGGCTATATGCTGACCGATGACTGGAGAGTGTATACCCGTGTAGCCCAGGGATATAAACCTTCCGGGTACAACATCGTGCCTACTGCGGGTCTTGATGCCAAACCGTTCGTCGCCGAGAAATCCATCAACTATGAACTTGGCACCCGCTACGAAACCGCTGACGTCACGCTGCAAGCCGCGACGTTTTATACCCACACCAAAGACATGCAGCTTTACTCTGGCCCGGTCGGGATGCAGACATTAAGCAATGCGGGTAAAGCCGACGCCACCGGCGTTGAGCTTGAAGCGAAGTGGCGGTTTGCGCCAGGCTGGTCATGGGATATCAATGGCAACGTGATCCGTTCCGAATTCACCAATGACAGTGAGTTGTATCACGGTAACCGGGTGCCGTTCGTACCACGTTATGGCGCGGGAAGCAGCGTGAACGGCGTGATTGATACGCGCTATGGCGCACTGATGCCCCGACTGGCGGTTAATCTGGTCGGGCCGCATTATTTCGATGGCGACAACCAGTTGCGGCAAGGCACCTATGCCACCCTGGACAGCAGCCTGGGCTGGCAGGCGACTGAACGGATGAACATTTCCGTCTATGTCGATAACCTGTTCGACCGTCGTTACCGTACCTATGGCTACATGAACGGCAGCAGCGCCGTCGCGCAGGTCAATATGGGTCGCACCGTCGGTATCAATACGCGAATTGATTTCTTCTGATTATTGTAAAAGGGATACCGAAAAGGTATCCCTTTTACACCACTAGTTAAAACCAGCAACTCAGCAGAGTCGCAAAAAATATTAATCCATAGTGATTATTTAAACAATGAAATTGCGATTAGGATAAATAGATTTAACTTTCTCGTTCCTTTCTCTCCTTATACTAAAGAAATAATCATATCAAAATAAAAATTCACAACAGTGCAACATTAAAAAATACAACCAACAAACAATCCTATATACAAGGCACATCTCCAGAATATAAAAGCACAGGCAAACAACCTAAAAAAAACCATACATATAAATTATTTTATAGGTAAAATAGATTATATATTCTCATAGCTACCACAAACTATACTAGCCTGAACTATATTTATTCTGCTGCAATCAATGCATACATAACACAAATATCACTCAGGTACACTACTCAAACCACGCTGGGATTTTTCCTCAAGTTATAATCATCACCCCGAAAATCATTCGGCATTTACTCATTAAATAGTCACCCCATAGGCCTGTACATGTTTACTCAGAAATATACATCCTTTTCTCTGTCATAAACCCTCTGATTAATCATAAATAAATACTTGTGACACCAATCTTTTTCCTTAACGGAACGAATTGTTGTGTAGAAGGAGATAATATTATGTCAAAAAAAATATCAGCCATTGCTTATAACTCATTATATTTCAACATGGGTCACTATAACGGGAGCAGTTGAGATCACTACCAAAGCCATAAAACAAAAAATTACTCCTAGCGATATTTATCGTCATGCCTTGAGTGGCAACATCCTACTATCGGTCTATTTCCAGTCTCCTGTGATACTTAAGAAGATACAAACTTTTAATGGAAAAATAAAATTCAGGCAGTTTGTGGGAGACCTACTTGATAAACTATGCATGCTTGACAGGGACGGTTTTATTTATGGTCAAAATTTAAGACTCTGTACAGAAGCCAGATATGTTTGTCCTGTGCAACAAATTATAGATACCCCCCTGTTACGCAAACTCAACCAGTTTCGTACGTTTGTTCGTAATGTCCGCCCGGGTGATGAACTGGATGTCCAGGCACAAGTTAGTGAAAAAAATTTAACCCCGCCGCCGGGTAACAGCAGTGGCAACCTTGAGCAACAGATAGCCAGTACTTCACAGCTAATTGGATCTCTACTCGCCGAAGATATGAACAGCGAGCAAGCGGCAAACATAGCACGTGGATGGGCCTCTTCTCAGGCTTCAGGGGTAATGACAGACTGGTTAAGCCGCTTCGGTACCGCAAGAATCACGCTGGGCGTGGATGAAGATTTCAGCCTGAAGAACTCCCGTGACGGCAACCCTCGAAAATGGCGATTCGATGCAACAAACAGTGAACTATGTGCCGAACGTCACGAATGCTGAAATCACGCTGGCAGCCTCGAAGGATCCGGTGATTGCCGACAATAACGATCTCACGACACTAACAGCACCGTCGCTGATACAGAGGGCAATGCGATAGCCAACACTGAGGTAACATTTACTCTACCGGAAGATGTGAAGGCGAACTTCACGCTGAGCGATGGCGACAAAGCGGTTACTGATGCCGATGGCAAAGCGAAAGTCACGCTGAAAGGTACAAAAGCAGGCGCTCATACCGTGACAGCATCGATGGTTGGCGGTAAGAGTGAGCAGTTGGTGGTGAACTTTACTGCGGATACGCTCACTGCGCAGGTTAATCTTAACGTTACCGAGGACAATTTCATCGCCAATAACATTGGAATGACCAGGCTACAGGCAACAGTGACTGATGGAAACGGCAACCCAGTAGAAGGTATAAAAGTTAATTTCCGCGGAACCTCCGTCACGCTAAGCAGCACCAGCGTTGAAACGGATGATCAGGTTTTCGCTGAAATTCTTGTGACAAGCACCGAGGTCGGACTAAAAACAGTTTCAGCCTCTCTGGCAGATAAACCTACTGAAGTCATCTCGCGATTACTGAATGCCAAGGTAGATGTTAATTCTGCGACGATTACCAGTCAGGAGATACCTGAAGGTCAGGTCATGGTCGCACAAGACATAGCAGTTAAAGCTCACGTTAACGACCAGTTTGGCAACCCGGTGACGCATCAACCCGCGACATTCAGTGCAGCGCCATCCTCGCAAATGATCATCAGCCAGAATACGGTCTCTACTAATACGCAGGGAGTAGCCGAGGTCACCATGACGCCTGAAAGAAACGGCTCGTATACTGTAAAAGCATCCCTAGCGAATGGAGCTTCACTTGAGAAACAACTGGAGGCTATTGATGAAAAACTGACACTCACGTCCAGTCCGCTTATCGGTGTCAATGCTCCTAAAGGCGCTACTCTGACGGCAACGCTAACCTCTGCAAATGGCACTCCAGTGGAGGGTCAGGTCATCAACTTTAGCGTAACGCTAGAAGGTGCGACGTTAAGTGGCGGAAAAGTGAGAACCAACTCTTCAGGTCAGGCTCCAGTCGTTCTGACCAGCAATAAAGTCGGTACATATACGGTGACTGCATCGTTCCATAACGGCGTCACAATACAGACACAGACAACCGTGAAGGTTACTGGCAACCCAAGCACCGCACATGTTGCTAGCTTTATCGCTGATCCGTCGACTATCGCCGCCACCAACAGTGATTTAAGTACCTTAAAGGCAACGGTTGAGGATGGCAGTGGTAACCTGATCGAAGGTCTCACTGTGTACTTCGCCTTAAAAAGCGGCTCCACCACATTAACGTCATTAACAGCGGTGACCGATCAAAACGGAATCGCGACAACAAGCGTGAAAGGTGAGATAACGGGGAGCGTCACTGTAAGCGCAGTCACAAGCGCAGGTGGAATGCAAACAGTAGATATATCGCTAGTGGCAGGCCCAGCAGACACCTCGCAGTCCATCCTTAAGAACAACCAGTCATCACTGAAAGGGGACTTTACCGATAGTGCTGAGCTACATCTTGTTCTGCACGATATATCAGGCAATCCGATCAAAGTTTCTTAAGGGATAGAATTTGTGCAATCAGGTACAAACGTGCCCTATATGAAAATTAGCGCAATTGATTACAGTCAAAATATCAACGGTGATTACAAAGCTACTGTTACAGGAGGCGGAGAGGGTATCGCAACGCTGATCCCCGTATTGAATGGTGTTCATCAGGCGGGTCTGAGTACCACGATAGAATTCATTAGCGCGGAAACCAGACCAATGACCGGTACAGTGTCAGTGAATGGTGCAAACCTACCGACAGCTTCATTCCCTTCGCAGGGATTTACCGGGGCGTATTATCAGTTGAATAATGACAACTTTGCACCAGGAAAAACGGCGGCTGATTATTCGTTTTCAAGCTCGGCCTCCTGGGTAGGCGTTGATGCTACTGGTAAAGTGACATTCAAAAATGACGGTGATAGCAATACTGTAATAATCACAGCGCCCCCAAGATCCGGTGGTGCTATTTACCAAACAGTTCCGCATGAATCGCGTTCGGTATAACTATGATCATTTTCGGTGAGTATTGCTTTGATCCAAAGGCTGGTTTTCTGTGATGATTGACCAGCCTCAGAGTATTGATGACACCACCGTTCATAACAGATCGGCATTACTATGCATAAGTACTGCCTCAAATTCTCGCCAAAACACTTTTTAATGCCTTTGCGAATTCATCCAGACTTATATTGTCAATTTTTTGCCCAACGACGACTGACTCCGAAACATCGGCCATTGCGGGCCATCGCGTTTTGTAATCAGCATAAATTGCAACAACAGGGGTATTATAGGCACTTGCCATATGTAATATTGAGGTGTCAGGAGTTATTGCAATATAAGCATCTTTTATGATTGCTGCTGAACGTTTAATCGAGGGTGATAAGGATAAACGGTAGACATTATTATAACAATCCACTAATGCCCTGGCTTTATCTTCCCCTTTGGGTCCATAAACGATCACTATTGGAATATCTGTTTCACTTTGAATTTTTGCTATTAGATTTTCTGCAATCGATAATGAAAATGTACGTTCCTGCGAGCTACCGTCTAAATTGAGCGCAATGTAAGATCCTAACGATCGCATTTCCTCGCGTACCTCATCGAGTACATCATCGCTTAATGGCAATTCATATATTGACCTGACTGCCGGAAAACCCGCCTCACGCATCATAAATGCCCATGTCATGGGTACAGGAGTCCGGAGATTCTGATCCATCCGGGACGCGTTCTTACACAAAGGGGAATAGCACTTCATGGTTAAACCGACGACCTGGAAATTCGTTTTTGCTTTCAACTGACTGATAAATATCATCGTTTTCAGGTTCTTTTTACGCATCGCCTCTATACAAAGATCCGGCGTACCGTATTGCAGTCTTATGTTCTTCGCTAAATCTTTTATTTCTTTTAATGTTGCGTGATCCTGCATAGTCATTGTGACTAATGTTAATTTAGTCTGTTCAAGTTTGAGCGCATTAAAGACTTCTAAATTAATTGTCGACGTAACAATTAATAGATGCTTAATTTTATGCAATTCAAGCGCCCGAATAACAGGAAAGATGGCCATAGCATCGCCAATCTGATCGGGAATATGTATGACAACAAAGTCTGTTTTTTCAATATTAAAATTATAAGCTTTATAATCGTAGTAACTAAATGCAATACGTCTCAACGATGATACTAAAAACATAACTAACCTCGCCTCCCTACTGGTTATAATGCAATGCAGTCTATCAGAATCATCAGGGTGCAATTTTGTGCATATGCGGACTTTTATGTTTCATATCTCGAACCTGTGGGCCCTCTGCTTAATCCTTAAACAACACCAGCAACTCCTGCGCTTTCATCTTCCATCGAATTTTTCATGTTGCCGCTAATCAGCCATAAAATCATTTGCAGATGCGCTCTGTCGAGGTAGTCTCATAAGGTTCGTTTATAGATCGACGGCAATGTGAGTTACCTTTTCCATACTAATTATAAAAAGACAGTACAAACAGGATCATTATGGACTCCACGCTCATCTCCACTCGTCCCGATGAAGGGACGCTTTCGTTAAGTCGCGCCCGACGAGCTGCGTTAGGCAGTTTCGCTGGTGCCGTCGTCGACTGGTATGATTTTTTACTCTATGGCATTACCGCCGCACTGGTGTTTAATCGCGAGTTTTTCCCGCAAGTAAGCCCGGCGATGGGAACGCTCGCCGCATTTGCCACCTTTGGTGTCGGCTTCCTTTTCCGACCGCTCGGCGGTGTCATTTTCGGTCACTTTGGTGACCGGCTGGGACGTAAGCGCATGTTAATGCTGACCGTCTGGATGATGGGCATCGCGACAGCCTTGATTGGTATTCTTCCTTCATTCTCGACCATTGGGTGGTGGGCACCTATTTTGCTGGTGACACTGCGTGCCATTCAGGGATTTGCCGTCGGCGGCGAATGGGGAGGCGCAGCGTTGCTTTCCGTTGAAAGTGCGCCGAAAAATAAAAAAGCCTTTTACAGTAGCGGTGTACAAGTTGGCTACGGAGTAGGTTTACTGCTTTCAACCGGACTGGTTTCATTGATCAGTATGATGACGACTGACGAACAGTTTTTAAGCTGGGGCTGGCGCATTCCTTTCCTGTTTAGCATCGTACTGGTACTGGGAGCATTGTGGGTGCGCAATGGCATGGAGGAGTCCGCGGAATTTGAACAACAGCAACATAATCAAGCGGCCGCGAAAAAACGCATCCCGGTTATCGAAGCTCTGTTACGACATCCCGGTGCTTTCCTGAAGATTATTGCACTACGACTGTGCGAGTTGCTGACGATGTACATTGTTACTGCCTTTGCACTTAATTATTCAACCCAGAATATGGGGTTACCGCGCGAACTTTTCCTTAATATTGGTTTGCTGGTAGGTGGATTAAGCTGCCTGACAATTCCCTGTTTTGCCTGGCTTGCCGATCGTTTTGGTCGGCGCAGGGTTTATATCACAGGCGCGTTGATCGGAACGTTGAGCGCATTTCCTTTCTTTATGGCGCTTGAAGCACAATCTATTTTCTGGATAGTTTTCTTCTCCATAATGCTGGCAAACATTGCGCATGACATGGTGGTGTGTGTGCAACAACCGATGTTTACCGAAATGTTTGGTGCCAGTTATCGCTACAGTGGTGCTGGAGTCGGTTATCAGGTTGCCAGTGTGGTTGGCGGTGGATTTACACCTTTTATTGCCGCTGCACTCATCACTTACTTTGCCGGGAACTGGCATAGCGTCGCTATTTATTTGCTGGCTGGATGCCTGATTTCCGCAATGACCGCTTTGTTGATGAAAGACAATCAACGCGCTTGATAGCCTGGCGAAGATCATCCGATCTTCGCCTTACACTTTTGTTTCACATTCCTGTGACATACTATCGGATGTGCGGTAATTGTATGGAACAGGAGACACACATGAATAATAAGGGCTCCGGTCTGACCCCAGCTCAGGCACTGGATAAACTCGACGCGCTGTATGAGCAATCTGTAGTTGCTTTACGCAACGCCATTGGCAAATATATTACAAGTGGCGAATTACCTGATGAAAACGCCCGCAAACAAGGTCTTTTTGTCTATCCATCACTGACCGTAACCTGGGACGGTAGCACAACTAATCCCCCCAAAACGCGCGCATTTGGTCGTTTTACTCACGCAGGCAGTTACACCACCACGATTACTCGCCCTACTCTCTTTCGTTCGTATCTCAATGAACAACTTACGTTGCTGTATCAGGATTATGGTGCGCATATCTCTGTGCAACCCTCGCAGCATGAAATCCCTTATCCTTATGTCATCGATGGCTCTGAATTGACACTTGATCGCTCAATGAGCGCTGGTTTAACTCGCTACTTCCCGACAACAGAACTGGCGCAAATCGGCGATGAAACTGCAGACGGCATTTATCATCCAACGGAATTCTCCCCGTTATCGCATTTTGATGCTCGCCGGGTTGATTTTTCCCTCGCACGGTTGCGCCATTATACCGGTACGCCAGTAGAACATTTTCAACCGTTCGTCTTGTTTACCAACTACACACGTTATGTGGATGAATTCGTTCGTTGGGGATGCAGCCAGATCCTCGATCCTGATAGTCCCTACATTGCCCTTTCTTGTGCTGGCGGGAACTGGATCACTGCCGAAACCGAAGCGCCAGAAGAAGCCATTTCCGACCTTGCATGGAAAAAACACCAGATGCCAGCATGGCATTTAATTACCGCTGATGGTCAGGGTATTACTCTGGTGAATATTGGCGTGGGACCGTCCAATGCTAAAACCATCTGCGATCATCTGGCAGTGCTACGCCCGGATGTCTGGTTGATGATTGGTCACTGTGGCGGATTACGTGAAAGCCAGGCCATTGGAGATTATGTCCTTGCACACGCTTATTTACGCGATGACCACGTTCTTGATGCGGTTCTGCCGCCCGATATTCCTATTCCGAGCATTGCTGAAGTGCAACGTGCGCTTTATGACGCTACCAAGTTAGTCAGCGGCAGGCCTGGTGAGGAAGTCAAACAGCGGCTGCGTACAGGTACTGTGGTAACCACAGATGACAGGAACTGGGAGTTACGTTACTCAGCTTCTGCACTTCGTTTTAACTTAAGCCGGGCCGTAGCAATTGATATGGAAAGTGCAACCATTGCCGCGCAAGGATATCGTTTCCGCGTGCCATACGGGACACTACTGTGTGTTTCAGATAAACCGTTACATGGTGAGATTAAGCTTCCCGGCCAGGCTAACCGTTTTTATGAAGGCGCTATTTCCGAACACCTGCAAATTGGCATTCGGGCGATCGATTTGCTGCGCGCAGAAGGCGACCGACTGCATTCACGTAAATTACGAACCTTTAATGAGCCGCCGTTCCGATAATAAGTTATGAACCTTCTTATCAGAAATAGATGTGAAGGATTAAGTAAGACATCTGGCAAATAGCCTGCAATAAACGCGGGCTGTTTGCTTCCTTGGGCAGATGCGAGTTTTATTATCGTCTTAATGATTTCCACATATTAAAAGCAAGTATGCTTTCAAAACACAATTATAAAAAATCCCGCCAACAACATTAGTTTTTATAAAATTAAATATAAGATTATGGCTTTAGAATATTTTTATTTCTAATAGACGAGATTTTTCCTGTTATGATATAATATGCTGAATTAACACATGTTAACGATTTACCAGTAATGTAAATAAATTTTCGAGGAGATCATTCCAGTGGGACGTAAATGGGCCAATATTGTTGCTAAAAAAACGGCTAAAGACGGTGCAACGTCTAAAATTTATGCAAAATTCGGTGTAGAAATCTATGCTGCTGCCAAACAAGGTGAACCCGATCCAGAATTAAACACATCTTTAAAATTCGTTATTGAACGTGCAAAGCAGGCACAAGTTCCAAAGCACGTTATTGATAAAGCAATTGATAAAGCCAAAGGCGGTGGAGATGAAACGTTCGTACAGGGACGTTATGAAGGCTTTGGTCCTAATGGCTCAATGATTATTGCTGAGACATTGACTTCAAATGTTAACCGTACGATTGCTAACGTTCGCACAATTTTCAATAAAAAAGGCGGCAATATCGGAGCGGCAGGTTCTGTCAGCTATATGTTTGACAATACGGGTGTGATTGTATTTAAAGGAACAGACCCTGACCATATTTTTGAAATTTTGCTTGAAGCTGAAGTTGATGTTCGTGATGTAACTGAAGAAGAAGGTAATATTGTTATTTATACTGAACCTACTGACCTTCATAAAGGAATCGCGGCGCTAAAAGCAGCTGGAATCACTGAGTTCTCAACAACAGAATTAGAAATGATTGCTCAATCTGAAGTTGAGCTTTCCCCAGAAGATTTAGAAATCTTTGAAGGGCTTGTTGATGCCCTTGAAGATGACGACGATGTACAAAAAGTTTATCATAACGTCGCAAATCTCTAATTATATGTTAAAGAAATCTGTCTTTATGGCAGATTTCTTTAATCTCATATAATCCTTATAAAAATATAATGTTTAACTCGTCATATTGCTTATAAAAAATCCCCGTTCCCAGAGAAATAATATTTATTAAAATGGCAGGTCTTCTTTTTCTGATTACCGAAGACAAAGTGGCAATTACGTATAGTTTCCCGATAAAGACGCGACAGCTACATCCCGCATAAGGCATTTTTCTCTTTATCTTTGTACGGTACTTCATGGAACAGAATTTTTGACCTTGTGAATCGTGATGTCTGTTGGGGAGGGGCAATTTGCTCACTGAAGCGTGAGACTCGATTAAGCGCACGAAACACAGAAATCAAAAACCCGACCACTTTTTTAGTCTCAAAACTAAAATTTGGCTCCTCTGACTGGACTCGAACCAGTGACATACGGATTAACAGTCCGCCGTTCTACCGACTGAACTACAGAGGAATCGTGAGAACGAGGCGAATATTAGCGATGCCCACCCACAATGTCAAAGCCTGTTTTTTAAATTTGAAATCGTTTGCTGAAATAATCTGCATTTTGTCGTTTATTCCGATACAACTGGCTTTTTTTCACACTTTTGCGGCTCGGATCGAGGGTATTTCCATAGCCAACGTCCAGTAACCATTCGCCAGTAAAACAGCACGGCCCGCACAGCCCAGTCGGCAAACATTCCCATCCAGACGCCAACCACACCCCAGCCAAGCATGATTCCCAGCACATAACCGACTACAACCCGACAACCCCACATGCTCAACATCGAAACCCACATGGCGTAACGGGCATCACGAGCACCTTTAAATCCAGCGGGTAGCACCCATGAGGCGGACCAAATAGGCATAAATAAAGCATTTAGCCAAATCAGAATCACAACGACGTGTTTAACCTGTGGATCCTGGGTGTAAAACGATGCCATAACCCCGGCAAAGGGAGCCGTTAGCCAGGCGATGGCCGTTAATCCAAGAGTGGACAGCCAGAACACATGCCGCAACTGAATCTCTGCTTGCGCTATCTGCCCTACCCCCAACCTTCGGCCTGTAATGATCGTAGAAGCAGAACCGAGCGCACTTCCGGGTAAGTTGATAAGAGCCGCAATTGAGAACGCGATAAAATTTCCGGCAATAACGCTGGTCCCCATCCCGGCAACGAACATTTGGGTTAATAACCGACCACTGGTAAATAACACTGATTCGACACTCGCTGGAATACCAATCCCCATGACTTCCCAGATAATGCTAAAATTCAGCGGTTTAAAATAGCTCTTTAACGAAATCCTTAGCGCAGGATTAAAACCAATCGCCAGCACCCACAAAATTGCAACTGCGCCAATATAACGAGAAATGGTTAAACCCAACCCAGCCCCGACAAATCCCAGTCCCGGCCAGGAGAAAAGGCCGTAAATCAATATGCCGCTAATAATAATATTAAGAATATTCAGGCTACCATTAATCAGTAGCGGTATTTTCGTATTCCCTGCACCACGAAGTGCCCCGCTACCAATAAGAGTGATGGCAGCTGCTGGATAACTGAGTACGGTCAGCTCCAGATAAGTCAACGCCAGTGCTTTAACGTCTGTCGTGGCATCACCCGCGACGAAATCAATAATTTGTTCGCCAAAATGATGAATTAGCGTTGCCAACAGTACGGCAAACAACGTCATGATCACCAATGACTGCCGCGTCGCCACCCTCGCTCGTCGTCGATCTCGCTTACCGAGACTAAATGCTACAACGACAGTAGTACCAAGATCGATAGCTGCAAAAAAAGCCATAATGACCATATTGAAGCTGTCCGCCAACCCCACGCCGGCCATCGCATCTTTTCCCAGCCAGCTGACCAGAAAAGTGCTCAGGACCCCCATCAACAGGACACAGGCGTTCTCCATGAAGATAGGAACAGCAAGCGGGGTTATCTCGCGCCAGAACAACACTTTGTAGCTCTTGCGTTTAGAGTGCCAGCGAGTGCCGTGAACAACCTGGCGTAAAGCAGAGGAGATATTCAAAGCCGACCTTAATTGCAGAAAGTGAAACCACATTTCAAATGATGAGGGAGAATCAGCAAAGCTGCAAAGATTTTCGCCAACAAATTGTCTGCAAATGCAACAAACTGTTGATAGAAACGGCAAACAGTTGGGAAATTTAAAAATCGGGTTTGACAAAATATTTTTCGCCGTTAAGATGTGCCTCAACAGCGATTCCTCTGTAGTTCAGTCGGTAGAACGGCGGACTGTTAATCCGTATGTCACTGGTTCGAGTCCAGTCAGAGGAGCCAAATTTCTGAAAAGCCCGCTTTTATAGCGGGCTTTTTGCTATATCTGATAATCAATTTCCTCTTCACTGTTTTCCATCACCTGGCGCTTGATATCCTCAACTGACAGTCCTGCATTACAAAGTTCCAGAAAGCGCCAGACATAGTTACGCTGAAGTTGCCCTCGCTTCAGTCCCAACCAGACAGTATTAGCATCGAAAAGATGCCGCGTATCCAGGCGGATTAAATTCTTTTCCTCTTGTTCGCCGCTGGATTGTTCGGCAACTAATCCGATCCCAAGCCCAAGAGCAACATAGGTTTTAATGACATCAGAATCCTGTGCACTTAATACAATATCTGCCGGCAAACCTTTGCGGGCAAATGCGTCATCAATGCGTGAGCGCCCCGTAATCCCCTGTCGGTAAGTAATTAACGGCCACTTCGCTATTGATTCCAGCGTCAACGGTGTAATTTGCGTCAAGGGATGATCGAGTGGAACAAGCAAACTATGGTGCCAACGAAACCACGGGAAGGCGACGAGCTGCGGGTCATTACTCAAACGCTCGCTGGCGATACCAATATCAGCTTCGCCATTTTGCAACAACGTCGCAATTTCCTGTGGTGTACCCTGGATTAGCTCCAGCCGAACCTCCGGGAAAAGTTCGCGAAAAGCTTTAATGACCTCAGGCAAGCTATAACGTGCCTGAGTATGCGTCGTTGCAATAGTGAGAACGCCAGACGTATCGTTGGTAAACAGGTCTGCGAGCCGACGAACATTACTGGCTTCATTCAGAATGCGTTCTGCAATGACCAGTAATGCTTTGCCCGGTTCAGTCATGCCCAGCAGTCGCTTACCTCGTCGAACAAATATTTCGATGCCAAGTTCATCCTCCAGTTCCCGAATATGACGGCTAACGCCTGACTGTGAGGTAAAAAGCATATTCGCAACCTCTGTCAGGTTGTAATCCTGACGTGCAGCCTCGCGGATTATCTTTAGTTGTTGGAAATTCACGGTAAACTCCGGGCAGTTCAGATATCCCGTTATTGTTAAAGTCTAATGCCCGGCATAACAAATAATAAAAACCCGCATCTTATTCCATCCCGATATAACGCTTAGCTCACCAATTGCCACTGCCTTTTTTCCATCACTGGAGAACTAATCACTGACATTAACAACTCTTTCACTGCCTGTGCCTGTGGTGACAAGTTTGCTCTGGCGGGTAAATTTAAGGACAAAGAGAGACTCATTGAAGGAGTGGTAATGCGTGACATCCACCCATTTACTGCGCCACATAACGAACGCGCAGCCGATTCAGGTAATACTGCAACGCCCATGCCGCTGGCAATCGCTGCGGTAAGCGTGGCAATAGACTCAATTTCACCAATGACTTTTGCCGTGAGCCGCCGTAGGGAAAAAGCCTCATCAACACGAAGTCTAACAGCGCTGTAATCACTGGGGAGAAAAAGGTTCATTTGCGCAATAGCATTAACATCAACGCTTTGCCCCGGGCAATCTTGAGTTCCTACCAGGAAAAGATCTTCTTTCAGCAAAGCCTGACTGGATACCCCAGCCACAGGGGAATGCTCATAAATCACCGCCATATCGAGTTGGTGATTTATCAGTTTTTCGTTAAGCACTGCACCACTATTTTCATGAAGATAGATAACGACCTCCGGGAATTCAGCGCGAACCGCCTGTAATAAGGGCATGGTGATGGATGACGCAGCGGTTCCTGGCGCAAAGCCAATCGAGACTTGCCCCGATAATGACTGACCAACGTTATGCACCGCCAGTTGGGCCTGCTCACACTGACGTAAAATGGCCCGTGCATGGGTATAGAGAATTTTTCCGGCGCCTGTTGGCGTAACGCCCCGTTTTGTGCGAATCAAAAGCTGTTGATTTAACTCACCTTCCAGTGTGGCAACCTGCTGGCTGAGCGCTGGTTGTGCGATATGCAATACTTCAGCAGCCTGGGTCAGGCTACCAATATCTACAATTTTTACGAAGTATTTCAGGCGTCTGAAGTTCATGTTGCCTCCGGTTTTTAAGAATCGGCCCAAGTGCCGCCATTACTTACAACCAGAATGCAAGATGCTTGCCAGTTCTATTTTAGCGTTGATGCGCAAGCTAACCAACTGTCAAATAAGAGATTATGATAGATTCGCCATTGGCTCTTTTTATCAGCAGTCGCATTCACCTGCCCTATAAAAGGAGGGTATGCACCACGATGGTTCATTACCCAATAAGATTGAAAGCTCACCACTTTGTTGAAATTGGCAGCAAACAAACAAAAAAATGCATTTCACCCTTTGACATCACCATGCACTGCCATTAATATGCGCCCCGTTCACACGATTCCTCTGTAGTTCAGTCGGTAGAACGGCGGACTGTTAATCCGTATGTCACTGGTTCGAGTCCAGTCAGAGGAGCCAAATT
>QWCB01000918.1_pt1 | contig 56578 bp, 38 predicted proteins | sample 1972511 | NCBI WGS metagenome assembly QWCB01 (sample SAMN09866719, study PRJNA288562) | Human gut metagenome isolate term5_stool, whole genome shotgun sequencing... | isolation source: gut | host: Homo sapiens | place: USA: California | reverse complement strand
CTCAGTGAGGTGCCCTTGTTTCGTAACGGGATTGCAAAGGTAGGCACTTTTTCTGAACCTGCAAACTTTTCCCGCACTTTTTTTCACTTTTTTTTCTTCCCACTCCCCTATTGCATCATTTTAAGTCACTGAATCCCCACACGTTCCGTCTCTGAAAATATTTTTTACGCAACACGACAGAATCCTCTCAGGACGCGCCCGAAACGTGGGTAAGACGTTTCATATCATTGATTGTCAGGCTACAACAATATAAAAATTCCTCCGCAACCGACGCCCGTAAGCGGCAGGTTGCGGAGGAACAACATCAAGTAGCTTTGACTATCAATAACTTACAGTCAAAACTTATATCCAACCATTATTTATTATATCTGATGGCGAAGTATTCAAGCACACTTACGTGAGAATCTGTCTCTTTATCTTTAAGGCGGGCATTGGCATAGTCAGCACCGTCGCTACAGATATCATTTGCCGGACAGATCCTGATATATACATTGTCCTTCCCGAGAATTTCAAGAGGAAGAGCAAAGTTCATCTGCTTGAAGCCGACTGAAGAGGAGATCAATGTATTTGACCATGTAGATACGTCAGGAACAGTGAACTCACGTAAGACCACTCGGCCTTCCAGTAACGAGGCGCGTAGTAGCTCTGGTCCTGGTTCATCATTGACACCTGCATTGACAAGACTCCTGTGGAGATGCCGGCAGTAGAGAAATTGAACAGCCATGCATAAGGGCGGTCAAGTTCATAATCCCACCAGTTGATATTGCCGTATGCGGTAAACGCATCGCCCTGAACCCAGGATTTTCCTGAGTTGTTGCCTGTACCATTGACATTGATGGCCGCTGTTGCCTTGGAATTAGGGCCGACCCACTCTACGGAACCGTCAGGATTGTAGGAAATGAGGTCCTTGAGTGACTGCTGGGTCGGAACCTGGTCGCGGTCCTCTGCGATATCCATCATGATGCCGCAACCGTTCTTGTTGGTCTTTTTCTTGTCGATTGCCGGGAAGAATTTGCTCGAGCCGTTTCCGACAGGGCCGAGGTAGCAGAATGACTGACGGCCGTCCATATGCTGTGAATGGGCTTTGACCATATCCTTGGCTTCCGTATGAGTGTAACGCTTGCAATAGGTGTGGTTCATCCAGCCGTTCTTTCCATAAGAAGGACGCATGGTGGAATCCGCCTCATTAGGAACCCAATAACGGTATTCGGTAAGAAGTTTGGAGAAACCGTCCTCGAAATTGTCCTTCATCTGTCCCCACACGTCATCCTTGGTCTGATGACGCAGCTGATAACGTCCGATATTGCCGAGCGTAGGATCATCGTTTACTTCTATTATATCAGTACCGTCACGCCAATCCATTCTCGGGAAAGCGTCATGGACTACAACGCCCGAGATATTGCCGGAGCCGTAAGGCAGACGGGTTCCGTCACTTCTGTAGCGGCAGATGGCATTGGTAGTGAGATAGATGTCATTGCCGTTGATGTCTCGGAGAAGACGCGGATACTGGGTGAAGCGGTTCGCATTGGTAGCCACGGTGTAACCGTCATTGACAGGAACAAGCGAGCCTTTTCTTACAGGGAACTCCACATCCTTAAGTGTCACGTATGTATATACGTCATTGTCGGTCAAGTCTCTGATATACATCGCCTTTTCAGGAACTGAAGACTTGTTGCCGGGCAGTCTTGAGGTCACCATGGTCTTGGTAACGCCGGTAATGTCGCAACGCAGAGGTTCTTCCTTGAGATTGGCCACAGTGCCATGCATGAGAATCTGTATCTTGTCATACTGGTCGAAAACGTTGTCGTCCGCTGTTGCCGTCAATATGGATAATCCCCTGTGTCCGTCTTCAGCTTCGAGGTACACTGTTCTCTCGGAAATGGAGTAATCCACTGCTGAAGTGGTCTTCTGCTCATCGGCACCGGCATTTCTTCCGGCCTTGTTGCTGACCACGATACCTTCGAGGATTACATAATCATTGACAGGCTTGCCTGTAGCATATTTGTCAATGAACTCGTCGAATGAAAGGACCTTTCCGAGGGTGTTGTTGGCACTCTTCTGAAGAACGTTTACAAGAAGTGAAACCTTGTCACCCCATCCATCGACAAATGAGAAGTTCACGCTGGCTGCACGAGGTGCCTCCGCATCTGGATTCGCGCCCATGCTGATTTCCATCTCGGCACTCTCATCCTCGGCATCGGTAATATTGATCTTGTCAATCCAGGTGGCTCCCTCTGCCGCATATTCCGTATTCACGGTCATGTAACTGAACGGGATATTGGTACGTACCGGAACTTTCACGGTTCCAGATCCGCCATCCGCCACAATGGAGGTGTTCTCCATAGTGAGTTTCGCAACCTTCCAGCCGCGCTGCTTGACCACGACGGAATCCTTGCGGGAATCCACATCACTTATAAGGTAGATGATGCCTTTTCTCTTGAACTCATTATTCGGTTCGCAATACAATGTCAAGTTGGAGTCAGTCTCTGTCGGCTCACCGGTAATGTGCAGCCAGGACTCCGCTCCTTCCATCAGCTCATAGTGATACTTGGCATTGGAAAGAATCGGGACATTGAATGTGGTATCTGAAGCATTGACGACGATCTCTTTCCCCGGAGCGCCAAGTTCCACCTTAGCGATGTCCGCAGCATCATCGTAGTCGCAGGACTGCACGAAAGCAAAAGCGGAAAGAGCCAACATCAAGCTTGAATATTTGATATTCTTATTCATACTTTCAATTTATTTTTAGTTGTATCTGACTGTCAATGAACCAAAACGGATAGGGTTCTTGGAAGTTGTAAACGTACCTTGTTCAGTAGATAATGCTGTTGCCCAGTTAGTGGAGTTGGACTTAGGATCGATATCGCATACATTATCTGCAACTTGGAATCTTACAATCACCTTCTCTTTTCCGAAGCATTCCTGAGGAAGCTGGAACATGTGATCTGTATAACCAGGAGTCACATCGACCGGAGTGTTGTTCCACCATACTATAGGACGATTCTTCACCATCGGCACGAACTCCGTGAAGGTGCCACCGTCATCTACAGAATAAAGCAGTTTCCAATGTGAAGGGACTTCAATGTTAGTATTTGCGCCCTTTCCTTTTCCCCATACAAAACCGATCTGGAGATTTGTCCCGGAAATTCCCTTGGTCGAGAAATCAACATCGAATGAAGCACCGACCTTCCATTCAGTCAGGCTATAGAGATCACCGCACTGGTTATTGACAACACCCTTTCCGCCAACTTTATTTGCTGCCGGTTTGGTTTGACTTGCAGGATCATTTGCATAAATCAGAGCATTGTAGTCCTGACCGAGTTTGACGCTTACTCCAGAAATGTTACCCTCACCGATTTCAGGAATCAAGTCTTGCTTCGCATCATTCCAGTTCCATTCCACAATTGTCTTGGAGAACGGCGCTTCGGTCAATGCAATATCGTTCTTGACCATAGGTCTGATCTGATATCTTCCACGGTCGCCATAGCGGATCAATGTCTCGGCAACGATGATTCCCTTGAAATCACCTGAACCCTGGGCCACACCTTCGCCATCTCTTCTCCATGGAACCATTGAATTCGTGAGCATTGATATCGTCTGACCATATTTGTCTGTCAAAAGCAACGGAGCCACATCCCATCTCGGAGATTTGCCTCCTGCCGTATTGAAGTCTGAAAGTATAGAATAACCATCTGTGCAGTTTGTATAACTTCCGTCCTTGAACACGACTTCCATATCCTTGAGTGATACGAGTGTATAAATGTCAGCATCTGTAAGTTCCGAGACACTCTTCCTCTTCATAGGAACTGCATCAGGATTAGGCTCCTCTACAGAAGCGACATGATCTTCGGTCATACCGGTAATGGTATAGAACTCAGGATCATTATTCTTGCTCAATTTCAGGCCTTTCAGAGAGATGCGGACCTTCGAGTAACGAGGCAATGTGTTCTGGGCGAGTTTCTTGTACTTGATGGCAAATCCGTATTTTCCATCGAGAGACTCGAACATCATCGTACGCTTGCTTTCGTTCAGGTCGAACTTGAACTGCTTCGTCTGAGGGTTCAGGCAGACATTGGCACTGGTATTATCGCTTACGACATAGCCGTCAATGAATTCGCGCGCGGTAAGTTCTTCATCCAACGGATAAGTCCTGAGTTTCGCGAAATCCACAATCACCGGATACACATCCTGATTGAAGGTCTTTTCAGCAATAAGTTCATCATTGAAGAACACCTTTACCACCGCGCTGCGGTCATCGCCCGACATATTGTCGTCAATGTCGAATGTCAATGCAGTCGGGGTCAATGCCAGATTGGTGATCCAACCTTCTTCCGGAGCCACTTCAGGTGTATAATCCACGGTGAACTTGAGATTGTCGGCATAAGCCCAAACGGAGTTCACAGGAGTTTCGACAGCAGCCTGGGCTTTCATTCCTGCAAGTGTCTCGACTTCAGCGATTTCAAGTTCAGGTTCATCTGAGCTCTGTGAGACTGTCACATTGAAAGTCTCGGTCTTGTCCTCAGTAGAGCTGTTGCCCGGGACAGCCACCTTCACACTGATGTTCGCTCTACGGCGCTCCGCAGAAGAATTCTCAGTGAAAGCGAACTTCATCAGTCTTCCGTCAAAAGTCACATCTGAAAGCCAGTCTTTCGCTTCACCTTTATACTCGACAGCAGTTTCTATGTTCTGGAGCGAGTAGTAGAGGTTGGTTTTCATCTTCAATGTGGCATTTCCGGCATTCTTGCAGAGTCCTACACTGTCGCACGGCCAGACCAATGACGGCTCAGAAAGCATTCCGGCCTGGTTTACGAAGATAGTATCTTTAAGTTCACTCTTGGCCAGAGCGATGGCAAGTCTTCTGGACAAGCCGTAGTTTGCAGAAAATGACAGGACAACTTCCGAGTTTCCGTTTCCGTTAAGACGGTCAAGAGATGCCCACTCTGTAGTTTCCGTGAATTTTGCAGTCCAGTCACCATCCGCAAATATCATGATGTGCGTGGTACCGGCATCCTTGGTGAGATCGATGACCCTGCTGCTCACAGCGAGAGGCAGATCCATCTCGAAGGTCTTGTTGCATCCGACAACGGTGAGCACCGCAGTCAGAATCATTGTCAATATAGATATTTTTCTCATAATCGGTCAGATATTTTAGAGTCCATACCTCTTATATTCTTCGTTGTCCAGAGCATAGCCTGAATATACGACTTCCTTGTCCGGAATAGGATAGTATTCACGGCAGGCAACCGCATTGTCCTTCAATGCCTGGTAATCGCTGTAGTCCTGGATAGACTGATACCAGATGCCCCAACGCACCAGATCGAACTTGCGCTGGAATTCTCCGAAAAGTTCCCTTCCCCTCTCGTTTCTGATTTCGTCCTGGAGACGTGCGCTGGTCCTGTAAGTGTAGTCTGGAAGACCTGCACGGTTACGTGTCTTGTTCAGATACTCCACCGATTTGGCGTCTTCACCAAGCTCATTGTAGCATTCAGCCATCATAAGGATGGCATCAGCATATCTGAAGATCTTGTAGTTGTTTCCGTCATGGCTGCTCTGCATGTAAGGACACCAGAATTTAGGGCCCATCCATGGACGTGTGTTCACGCTGTTGAACTCTTTTCCGTCATATTCCCAAGCCATGTTCAGGGATTTTCTCTTGTCCTTGCCGAGCTTCGTCTGAAGACCCTGGCAGAAGAACACGTTAGGTCTTGCTGATGACCAGATTGTTCCCTGGTCACCGAGTTCCGGAATTTCAACACCGTCGAACAATGCCACGCCGCCTACTTTCTTGCGGCTTGGAGTGCAGATACATGCCAGGTTGGATGTATATTGAAGTCCACCCTGGACATAGATGTGCTGGAGCTCCATGATGGATTCCGGCGTATTCTTGTTGCGGAACATCACATTCTCCTCAAGGTCATACTGAGAAAAATCGCCATAGATGTTCTCGAGTTCCTTCAATGCGTCGAGCGCCACTGTCCACTCCTTGTTCCACATTGCGCATTTTGCGATAACCATATATGCGCAGGCAGCACCGAGACGGGCACCCTTGTTGTCGCTTGTCCTGGTCTGGGCGGCAAGCGGAGCGATTTTCTTCAGGTCATTGATGACTGAATCGCGGGTAGCGCTGGCATCCATTCTAGGAAGTCTTGCAATGCGCTTGAGGACAGCATTGTCAGTAACATCGTCGAAATAGAACGGGCAATCTCCGAAGAAGTTTGTCAATGTAAGGTAGAAGAAGCCCCTGAGGGTCTTTGCCTCACAAAGCATATCGACTTTCTCCTCATCTGCCAAGTACTTGCTCGACTGGATTCCCGCAATGGCGAAATTACATCTCTGCACACCGAGATAACCCTGTGTCCATACGGTCTGCCCGTGACGCGGAATGGCCGGAGAAATCTGGACTGAAGCATCCAATGTTCCTGATGGACAATACATTAAGTCAGAGCAACACTCGGTTGCCAGAAAATATGTATAGTTGTATATGGTTTTCAACGGAATATAGCAGGAGTTCACAGCAGACTGACATTCCGCCTTGCTCGCAAAATAGTTTTCCGGCGTGTAGAGTGAAGACGTATCCTCCTTCAGGGAGCAGGACATTGTCATCACTGCGGAAACTGCGACAAATAGAATTTGTTTGATTCTGTTTTTCATAATATCTCCTTAATATCTTACTTGAATACTGAAAATGACTGTGCGGGCCTTAGGATATGCACCGATATCCAGTCGCCTTAGGGTAGATGATGTACCTGATGTAGATACGTCAGGGTCGAATCCGTTGTACTTCTTCCAAAGATACAGGTTGTCACCGCTCACTGTGAATGTGACGTCCCTCACCGGCATTCTGGTCTTGTGGAGATCCAAGGTATAACTCAGGCTCACGTTCTGCAGTCGGAGGTAAGAAGCGTCATGGATCATGAAGTCACTTGCCAATGCAGCATCAACCTTGGAACCGGCTCTCGGAATCTCTGAATTCGGATTTCTTATCGGATGCCAAGCGTTGGACATATAGCGGTACTGGTTCGAGAATGTGGAACCGGCCATGAAGAACTCACTGTAGTTGTAGATCTTTCCGCCGAGTGAATATGTGAAGTAAACACCGAGTTTCAAGCCTTTCCAGTAGAAGTTGTTCTGGAGACCTCCATAGATATATGGGTCCGCATTGCCCTGATAAACAAGGTCCTGCTGGTCGAGGACTCCGTTGTGGTCGATATCGTAGTATCTTGCACCGCCGACTACATATCCTGAGTTCACGTAAGTCTTGGTGAGCTTGTTTCTTTCAATCTCTTCAGCATTCTTCCAGGTTCCGCCATATTTGAATCCCCAAAGAGAGTTGAGCGGATAGCCTTTCACGTAACCGTACATCATGTAAGAGTTGTTGCCAGGTGAAGAATACGCTGTCACGAAATCCTCAGAACCGATATCTTCGACCTTCTGGGCATTGTGCGAGATGGTAAAGTTTGTGGACCACTGGAAATTCTTCTTTGCGATGTTCATTGACTCGATAGACAACTCGATACCCTTATTGGATGTGCGTCCGATATTGGTAAGACGGGATGAGTAACCGGTCTGGGTCGGTTCCTGAACATACAGGAGCAGGTCCGAAGTCTTGGACGAGTAGATTTCGGCAGTCAAATTCAGACGGCCCTTGAACATTGACACGTCGAGCGCAAGATTGGCCAATGCCGTCTTTTCCCAAGTAAGGTCAGGAGAAGCAAGACGGCTCCTGTATGCTGCCACCGGCTGCGAACCGTCGAAGATATATCCGCCGGTCGTGGTAGAGAGGGCTGCAAGAGAACGGTATGCTGAGATGGCATCGTTACCGGTAACACCGTAACTGGTTCTCAATGCGAGGTCGTCAATCCAAGTCACGCTTTTCATGAACGGCTCGTTGGCGATGTTCCAACGCAATGCGGCAGACGGGAAGAATGCCCATTTGTTGTTGGCGGCGAAGTTTGACGCGCCGTCATATCGGCCGGTCGCCGTGATATAGTAACGTGATTTGTAGTTGTAGTCAATTCTGGCGAATGTGGACATCTTGGTCTTCTTGGAGTAGCTTGTACCCGCGTCGTAAGTCTGCTTGTCCTGCACTGCGTTCATGTTGTTCCAGAGCACCGCATCATCCATGTATCCGGAACCGGAGAGGGTGAAGTTGTGCGAAGCGTAGCGGTATGCGGAGAAACCGAGCATCGGAGTAAGCGTATGTCCGCTCTTGGTCTTGAGGACATAGTTCAATGTCGTCTCATTGGAGATTGAGTTCTCGTCCCATTCTGCCCTGTAGGCATCTCCTCCCTGATCTTCAGCCTTTGCCGGGAGCCTTCCGCTATAATATCTATAGGTATGTCTCTGATACAGGTAGTATGAAAGGATGCTTCTCAATGTAAGGTTCTTCACAGGAGTAACATCTGCTGAGAACGCATGGTTCGTGGAATGACGCTCAAGATAATGGGTGTTCAGCTTGAGGACTGCCAGAGGGCTGTTGTACTTCTGTCCGCCATAGTAGAGGTTGTTCTCCACATCCTGAGGTTTGAGCATTGGGCTCAAGTACTGGGCAGCACCCCACCAGGAGCTTCCTCCGATAGAGGTCTTGGTCTCATCATTGTGTCTCCAGGTATATGAGCCGTTATATCCGATTTTCAACCATTTGAACAGCTGTCTGTCGAGTTTGATACGGCCTGTGAAACGCTTCTGGCCGCTCTCGTCAATGATACCCTGAGAATCATTGTAAGAGAATGAGGAGTAGTAGCTTCCTGCATCAGTTTTTCCAGTAAGGGAAAGTGAATAGTTCTGGTACAGGGCTGTTCTTGTGATCTGGTCAATCCAGTTTGTTCCTGTCATTGACAGCGGATCCGGATAGACATTGTCCTTCAATGGAGTATTGATGTTGATGCCAGGATGATACTGGTCTGCTCCGAAGGAGGCAAGGTCGTTTCTGTACATTGCAAACTCGCTTGCGTTCATGATATCCAGCTGTGAAGGTAGCTTGGAGAATCCGAGGTCAGCCTTGAAACTGATGTTCGGTTTTCCTTTCGAACCGCTTCCTGTCTTGGTGGTGATGATGATGACACCATTGGAGCCTCGTGATCCGTAAATGGCTGTAGATGAAGCGTCTTTCAACACGGAAAGCGACGCAATATCCTCAGCATTGATATCATTGAGGTCATGGATTGCATCAATGATGCCGTCGACTACGATAAGCGGCTCGTTGGATGCCGTAATGGAACGGGAACCTCTGATTCGGATTGTGGTCGTTGCACCAGGTTCTCCTGAGGTGGACATGATGTCGGCACCTGCGATTCTTCCCTGAAGCGCGTTGTCCACTGACCGTGCAGGAGCGGCCTTCAAGTCATTCATCTGCACGTTTGTAACCGAACCGGTCAGATCCTGTTTCTTTACGGAGCCGTAACCGATCACGACTACGTCATCAAGCACGGTCGAATCGGAGTTGAGCCATATCGAGAGTTTAGTCTTGCCGTTCACTTTCACAGTCTCGGTGACATAGCCCATCGATGATACTTCCAGAACAGCGTCCGGACTTACCGAAATGGTGAATTTACCGTCAACATCAGTAAACGAGCCGGTCTTGGTCCCTTTTATCAGGACGCCTACGCCGGGCAATGGTTCGCCGGAAGAATCCATAACAACTCCCGACACCTTTATCTTATTTGTATTTTGAGCGGTCGTTTCTTGCGAGAACAGACACATCAGCGCTGTCAGCATCGTAATGACCACTGTCATAAATCTGAATTTTCGCATAGCCGTCTATTATTTCACTGTTATCCTATCCTTTCCGCTGCCGCCGTTCGCAGCAAACACGTCTTCGTCCTGGACATCTTTGTTTATAACATATTTGCGGACATATATGTTGTCCATGGCAACCCTGTTCGGTTTTCCTTCTCCGTCAAGAGTAGTGAAACGCAGCCTTGTGTTTCCGGTAAACGGACTCTTTTCGGTAGCAATCAGGAAAATATTGTAGGCGCAGACTTCATTGTCCCACATCGTAGTGGAAATGGTCGTAGGATCCTCAACGCTGAAATTCTGCAGGTCAATGTCCATACTGGTCCTGCCTTCTTCGACAAAGTCCTTGATCACACCTCCGCCAAGCACTTCGAATCTGAGTTTTGCCGCATCCTTGACTCCTGCCTCAGATGTATAGGCAACAGCCTTGAAAGAGACCATGAGCAACGAGTCAGCCTGGATACCGTTCATGAAAGGAGTCATGATATCTGCCTTGTGGCCACTCTCATCGCCAATATAGAACCAGCCATACTTTCCGAAGCAGGCAGGCTGGACGCCTTCTTCATAAACTGTGGACTCCCATTTCTGAGATGTTCCTGTCCATTTGCTGATATGCACTTCTCCTACCTGGGAAAGAGGAGTGGCAGAGCCATATTTCATCCAGCTGAAGTTCGCGGACAATCTTGCGATCAGCCCCTGGTTTACAGTGATAAAGCTGCCGAAGTCCATTTCCGGAACCTTTAGCATAAGCGTGCCGGTACGTCTTGTGTAATAACATTTTTCAGAAATCGGCTGAATATTGAGATTGATCACGCTCCAATCGCCATCTTTCTCAACATTGGCCACTATTACCCATGGAGAGGCTATCTCATCCTGCCAATCCGGTTTGAAGTCAACGTCTGTTTTCACATACAGTTTGAATTCGCCTCCAGCGCAAGGCACGGATAGAGACGTAACCGGTTCTTCGGCATCTTTGGACAAGTACACCTCGATGTACTCTTTTCTCGGCCCGTTGGAGTCCGACTTCTCACATGACCATGCGGACATGGTCACGACAGAAAGGAGGACGGACAGCCGCATTAAGTTTCTGTTCAACATAATTCAATTGATTGGTTATAGTTCAAAGTCAACAAGTATAGGACGGTGGTCTGACGGGAAGTAGAATCCTGAATTGTACTTGGCGTCTTTCACCGGCACTGTGTAGGTGTCGATTATCGTAATGGCATTCTTGACCTTCGAATACATGGAAGCGGAAGCATACATATAATCGATACGTGCTTTTCCACCGGTAGTCGATACGAAACATCCTGGATAGAAGTTTCCTATAATATCCACAAGTGAGGTATTGTCCTTGATCACATTCTGGCAGAGATAATAGGTAGGTTTGGTGTCGGCATACTTGTAATACCACTCGTCCACCATTGACCTGGAGTTGAAGTCGCCCATCATCAGCCAATCTGTGTGAGAAGCATATTCAGGAGCATTTACGGTATGGTCAACGATATATTTCATCTCGAATTCGCGATACTTGTCGCCTTCATTATTGGTTTTGCTGGCATCCTGCTGAGCTTTTGGAACACCGTAGCCATAAGCCTGTGGCCACATATGCAGGGTCACGATATTTATCTTCCTGCCATTCACGTCCAGCTGCTGAATGGCTGCTCCGTGTGATACAGGTTTGCCTGCCTGGTCAGTATCTGTAATCTTCAAAAGAGTGGTAATCGGATACTTGGAAGTGATCTCCTGCGGGAAGTTGTCACGATGGCCGCCGAGAGCGGAGTATTCGTGTCCATATTTCTTGGCGATTTCAGGCCATCCGTTCGGAAGATATCTCTCTGCTTCAGGGGCTGAAACTGTCGAGTAATCCTTATATATGGACGCTGCCTCGCACCATACGCAAACATCCGGGTCATATGCCTTCACCCACTCTATGAAGTTTTTGTACTGATTAGGCTGGTCAGCCCACATGCCGTCCTGGATATTCCAATAGAGCACTCTCAATCCGGATTTCTTGAAAGACTCTCCAAGGTCGGTCACTTCTATTGAATCCACGAAGAAGCAGTGGTTTCCGGTAGTCACAGATTCACCGGCAAACCAAAGATATGTAGAGTTGGTCGCATTCTTGACGTTCAATTCCAATGTATGCCATTCCTGCGGTGTCGCCATTGATGCAGGAATCGACAGCCTGTCGTTGAGCAAACGGGTATTGGCACTGTTTGCCACGTACTCTATAAGATCCTCCGGAAGAGCTTTTCCGTCAAGAGAGGCTGAAGTAATCATTCCGCCATCGATGACAGAGAAAAGAAGCAAGTCGTCAAAACCCGCATTCGGGCAGAATCTTACGACAATCTTCACATTGCGGAACCCATTTATGGCTGTAAATCGAGGTGTCGCGATAATACCTCTCGCGGTAGTTCCGTAGGATACGCCCATGACTCCCTGGAATTCCTGAGATCTGAAAAGGTATGTGTACCCGGTAAGATTTCTGCTGATGACATAACTGTCCGACATGTCGTGAGCATCGCCCACAGTCTTTCCTGAGGCATTGTTCCAGTTGTTCTGGATAAAGCCGCATCCAGGGACATTGTATGCGACAGCAGACAGCGCATAGTCAGTTCCGAGCCTGTCCGCACCACTTGCAGCACCCGTTGAAGTCACAGCAGCAGATGACGGTGACATTCCTGCCGCCTGCGAGCCGCCCATGATGTTTCCACCCCAAGTACAGAGGTCGAAGCCGTCATACCAGAGCACGTTGTCATCAGCTTTGAAGTCAATGTTCTTGGCCTCGAAGCCATTGGCTTTTAGGTCAACGTCAAGAGACGTCCTCATCACGCGGTTGTCGTCAGTGCAGATGACGAGCTCTGCTCCTGAATAGTTGCCCGGCCTGAGCATCATATTGAAATCCGAACCTGCGGAAACGAATTCGCCTCCATTGGTACAGTTCAATGTGACGAAGTTAGCCGTAGTGTCGGATGGATCCAACCCTTCTTTTGTCTTCAGGAAGAGTCCGGCCATGTCAGAACTTTTTTTCTGAAGTTTTACAGATGCAATCTTGGCAGAGCCGCCGATATGCAGGGAAAGGATTCCGACTGCATCCTTCATGAACAGTTTGTTGCCAGTTGCTTCACTGTAGTCTGCAAACATAGGAAGAAGTTTCATCGCTCCGTCGGAGGCGAACTGGCTTGCAGGAACCGCAAGGTTGATGGTCGGAGAAGTTCCGAACCACTTGGTCCCATCTTCGAAAGCAAGAGAAGCTGTATAAGTTCCTTGTGCATTGGCAAGAGCATCAACATATAAATTTCCGCTCTCATCAGAAGCCACATCATACTTGGTTCCGTTTACATAAACCGAAGAAGCTGCACTTAGCAGATCAGAGGCTGCCACCCCTGCCTTCACTCGTGCCGCATCGGTATCGATGTCAATGTAGAACCTTACTTTTCCGTCAACGATGGAAATAGGTTCTCCGGGAGCAGTATCCCTGTCTGCCGGATTCACACCAGTACCTGGTTTGTCATCTCCTTTGCAGGAAATTACTGAGCATAATATGAACATCATGCCCAGAATAGATAACATTTTTCTGTTTTTCATATGTGAATAATAATTGGTATTAGTTCTTGAGGTCCAATATCCGACAACATCCCGCTTATCGGACAAAACAAAGATAGCACGCAATCTCTCAAATCGATTTAAATTTTGTCGCAATCGGATTATAAATTTGTATCAAACTTCATTACAACTCGAAGTCAACAAGAATCGGTCGATGGTCAGACGGATGATAGAAGCCCTTCGGATAGGTGCTGTCCGCTCTGAGTGTCGTGTAGGAGTCAATCAGTATCATGGCGTTCCTGACCTTCGAATACATCGAAGGTGAAGCATACATATTGTCGATACGTGAAACTCCTGCTGTAGAACTCATGAAGTATCCCTTATAGTAATTGCCGATAATGTCCACGAGAGTGGTGTTGTCCCTGATTACGTTCTGGCAGAGATATTTGGTAGGAGTTTTCTCGAGCATCCGGTTATGCCACTCGTCAAGCATTGACGGAGAGTTGAAGTCACCCATCATAAGCCATTCCGTCTGAGAAGAGAATTCAGAAGCATTGACAGTGTGGTCAACTATATATTTCATCTCGAATTCACGATACTTGTCTCCTTCAAACTTGGCTCTGCTTTCCTTCCTTTCATCCGGTGCAGCGGTAAAGCACCACTGCTGAGGCCAAGTGTGCAAAGTAATGAAATTGATTTTCTTTCCGTTCACATCCACCTGCTGTACAGCAGCACCGTGAGATACCGGTCTGCCAGGCTGATCAGTATCTGTAATCTTGAGGAGTGTTTCAATAGGATACTTGGAAGTGATCACCTGCGGATAGTTGTCACGATGTCCGCCGATTGCAGTATAGGCATGACCATACTTTCCTGCAAGCTCCGGCCATCCTGCAGGAAGATATTTTTCCTCTGCAGGAGCTTTCTGCCCTGAATGATCCTTATATATGGAAGCCGCCTCGCACCATACACATACGTCAGGATCATATTTTTTCACCCAAGCGATGAAGTTCTTATAACCATTCGGCTGGTCCGTCCACATTCCGTTCTGGATATTCCAGTAAAGCACACGGAGCGTAGAACGCTGCACCTCACCCATGTCGTTCACCTCTATGGAGTCCACAAAGAAACCGTGGTTTGAGGAATCGGCTGACGCTCCTGCCAACTTGAGACATGAAGAATTGGATGCATTCCTTACGTTCAACTCCAATTTGTGCCATTTATGCTGTTTCGCCTTCGAGGATGGACGCGGAAGCATGTCCTTGGACAAACGGAGGTTTGCGCTGTTGACTATATATCCTATAAGGTTGTCCGGAATTGTCTTTCCGTCAAGAGTGGCAGAAGTAATGGTCCCGCCATTGATTACAGAGAAAAGAAGCACATCATCAAAACCGGCATCGGGACGGAACCTTACTGAGATCTTCACATTATGAAGGCCTTCGATTTCCGTAAATGGCGGAGTTTCAACAACCTCTCTTGCAGGGCCACCGACGTTCAATGATAGAATACGGGAAGAATTCTTCTGCTTTTCCGCTCCCAGACAAACAACATCCGAGCATAACATAAACATTATGCCCAACATTGACAAGGATAACAAATTTCTGATTTTCATATAGTGACTATAATTGGTATTAGTTCTTATAATTTGCAGTTTTCATGTTACTGAATCACGCACTCTACAAAGTTAATACGCATTATGAAGACTTCTATTTCAATTTTGTCACAACAAATCGAAAATAAAATTATAAATTTGTATCAATAATGCTAAAACAGCCCGCGAGGCGGCCAAAACGATACACAATGAAACGACCACTATTGACATTGACACTATTCCTGATCTGCTTATGTGGAGCATCAGGCCAAGACTCATTTATACGCCAGCGACTCACCAATTTTTCCGTCAGAAACGGAATGTCATATAATACTGTTGTTGACTTTGAGCAGGATTCATCCGGCAACATATGGTTTGCAACAGCTGACGGACTCGACAGGTTCAACGGGACAGACTTCACGATTTACAGGCATCGGCACAATGACAAGAACAGTCTTAAGAGCAACAATGTCCATGACCTGTTCATTGACTCGAAGGAAAGACTCTGGGTGTGCACTTCCTCAGGACTCTCCTATTATAGAGAGGAGACCGATGATTTCCAAAGAATCAGCATCAAGGACGCAGTGACAGTAGAATGCGTAATGGAAGTAGCTGACAACAAGTATCTTGCTGCCACGCGACATGCCACATTCCTGTATGACCTGGATACTGACTCTTCCAAAGAGATCAAACTGGAAGGCAAATCATTGACCTACTACTCAATCTGCAAGGACGGTGACCGTATAATAGTCTGCACAAGGGACAAGGCCATCGAGTCTCTCAGATTTTCATGCGACTCTCTCATACGCAACTTCGAACCGGTTGAACTGCCGAAATTCGGAATCGTACCATATCCGGCAGGAGACGACAGATACTACGTGGGCACCAAAGGCAACGGCCTGATGCTGGTCGATTTCAAAAACAGCACCAGCTCGAAAATCGACACGGGCAGCGACAAATGGCTCGAAATATTCGCATTCTGCAATGATGATGACGGGAAATTGTGGATCGGCTCATCTGAAGGAGTGATGATTATGGACAAGGACGGCAAGATAAGCCGATATGCTCCGGGAATCATGCCTGACAATAATATCCGAAGTCTGTTCAAAGATTCTTCAGGAGGGGTATGGATAGGCACAGAGTACAGCGGAGCAATGTATTGGCACAAACAACGTGACAAATTCCGTTCTTATGCCCAGGACAGGTTCCAGCTTCAGGACAAGATCATAACCACATTGAAACATGACGATTTCGGCGCACTCTGGGTAGGCACGCGTAACGACGGACTCTATCGCTTTGGTGCAACCGGAAAGGTTTCACACTATGCTCTCAACAATATGCGGAGTGTCCAGGTAAGCGGGAACGGGAAAAAGGCATACGCTGGAGGAGAGGTTCAAGGCCTGCATGAGATAGATATAGAAAAAGGAACGACACGAAAATTGAAAGCACCGCTGGATATAATGTGCATCACCCCGGCCAATGACGGCAAACTGTGGCTAGGCACACTTATAGGGCTATACCTCTATGACATCGAGAATAATGCTTCCGCTAAAATCAACCTGAAATATACCAGTCCCGAAAGACTGACACGAATCCTGTCGCTGTGCAAGGATAAGGACAACCAGCTCTGGATCGGGGCCAAAGAGAGCCTTTCCAAATATGTTGTCAATGAGGACAACACTCTGGACAAGACCGACGGCTACAAATTCAATGATATTGTACAGACGCAGTGCATCTACCAGTCATTCGACGGGAAAATATGGATCGGAACCATAGATGGTCTTGCCTGTATTGACGAAAAAACCGGAAAAGGGACAGTTGAGCATCCGGACGGATTCCAGAACAGTACGATTCGAGGAATCGAGGAGGACAATGACGGAAACCTATGGATCAGTTCAGATGACGGACTTTACAGATATGCTCCATCCAAGGGTGAAATAAGACTATTCGGAGACGATGACGGCATCAGATGCGACCTTTTCAGTACAGGAGCACACACAAAAGATACGACCGGAAGAATGTATTTCGGAGGCATTTACGGCATGGAGGTATTCAATCCGGAAGACATTGTCCCAAACACCATAGCGAAGAGGCCTATTATCGACAGACTCATAGTCAACAACATGGAAATCAAGCCTGGAGACAAGTCCAGGATACTCAAGCAGAATATCAGCATTACTGAAAAAATTGTCTTGAAACATTGGCAGAACTCACTGACCTTAGGTTTTTCGTGTCCTGATATGATTTCGGAGAAGAGTTGCAGATATTCTTATATGTTGGAAGGACTTGACAAGAACTGGAATGACGCCAGAGGCACGGAAGCGACCTATACCAATCTTTCCAAAGGACGATACACATTCCTTCTGAAAGCGGCGAACAGCGACGGCATCTGGAACGAACACCCGCTCAGACTGGAAATCAGGGTAAGACCGATATGGTACAAAAGCACATTTGCGGAAATTCTGGCACTGCTTCTGGTAATTTCCGGAATCACCGCCCTAGCACTGTGGTACATCCGTAAAGTAAAGAATATGAAGGATGTGGAAATCGCCCAGCTCACCAAGAACTATGAGGAGAAGGTACAGAAGAGCAAAATCGAGATGTACGTGGATTCCACATATAACATGAAGCATGATGACGAGCGCTTCTTGCTTTCCGCAATCAACTGCATAGAAGCCAATATCGGGAATGCCGCATTTACTGTGGAAAACTTGGCGGAAGGAAGCTGCTGCTCAAGAGGAAATCTGCATCTGCGCTTGAAGAACATAACCGGAAAATCACCAGTTGAACTTATCAAGACATTGAGGATGAAAAAAGCCTGCGCATTGCTCAAAGACACAGAAATGCCAATCTCTGACATTGCTGAACAATGCGGATACCAGACTCCGGCATATTTCATCACTGTCTTCAAGAACACCTTTGGTGAAACTCCAGGCAAATATGCGGCAAGGATACACGGAAAATGATGGGAAATACAGATTTTCTTTCTATTTTTACGAGATGGAATATAATAAACGACATATATGAAAAGAATAGGAGGCAGGGCGTTGCAGATTACGACCAACAACGCTTATGATTCTGAACCGATGTGGACATCTGACAGCAAAAATATCGTGTTCACATCATACCGCGAGAAGAGCAAGGACATCTTCATCACCTCCTGCGAGGGCGGCACCCCCAAGAGGCTGACATTCCACCCGGGACACGAGACTCTGCGCGCCGTACTTCCTGACGGAAAGATAATCTTCTCCGCAAATATCCAGCAGGACGTGACTTTCGACGGATTCCCTGGTGAAGCACAGTTGTATTATACTGACACAGAAGGCTCAAGACCTGTAAGAATCACTTCCCTGCCGATTTCAGAAATCAGCATAAACAAGAAAGGAGACATCCTTTACGAGGACTGGAAAGGATATGAGGACCAGTTCAGAAAACATCACACTTCAGCTGTGACAAGAGACATCTGGCTCTACAGAGGCAATTCTGCCGAAGGCAAGTTGAGTATCAATGCAGAGGGTACGTTCAAGAAACTCAGCGACTATGCAGGCGAGGACAGGAATCCTGTCTTCGGCCCCGACGGCGACACATTCTACTACCTGAGCGAGCGTGACGGAAAGGCCATGAACATCTACAAGAGTTCCATTTCCGCTCCTGAAAAGTCCGTACAGCTGACATTCGAGACCAGAAATCCGGTAAGATACCTTTCTGTCGCTAACAATGGGACATTGACCTACTCCTATAACGGAAGCCTTTATACACTGAAGGAGGGCGGCAAGAGCGAAAAGGTGGCCATTTCAGTGTATTCAGACCAGGATGAGCGTGATATTGAGAGACTTACATTATCAGGCGGCGCATCTGCAATAGCTGTTTCCCCAGATCAAAAGGAGGTTGCACTTGTAATAAGAGGTGACGTGTTCGTAACCTCAGCCGACTACAAAACGACGAAGAGAATCACCAACACCGCCACTCAGGAAAGAGGAGTAAGTTTCTCAGAAGACGGCAGGACAATCTACTATGCGGCTGAAAGAGACGGAAACTGGGGCATCTGGAGAACCTCGCTTGTGAACAAAGAAGACAAGAGATTCGCTTATGCCACAGAATTCAAGGAAGAGCTTTTCTCCGACAAGGGTGAGACATGTTTCCAGCCGCAAGTATCTCCTGACGGCAAATATGTAGCATACCTCAGGGACAGGACCGAGCTTGTCGTCAAGCCTACCAAAGGCGGCAAGACCATTTCACTTCTGAAAGGCGTGAACTATTCCTATTCAGACGGCGACATTTCTTTCGAATGGAGTCCTGACAGCCATTATCTTCTGTCCACGTACGAGGCTGAAGGCAGATGGAACAACTGCGACATCGCTCTCATTGACATTGACACTAAAGAAGTTACTGACCTGACTGAGAGCGGATACAATGACGGCGCCTTCCGCTGGGCTCTCGGCGGCAAGGCAATGGTATGGCAGTCCGACAAGGACGGATACAGGAGTCACGGCAGCTGGGGCGCTGAGACAGACATCTACATCATGTTCTTCGACGCAAAGGCAATGACTGAGTTCTTCCGCGACAAGGAAGATGATGAAATCGCAAAACTCATGGCCGGCGACGACAAGAAGGCGAAAAAAGAAGAGAAGGCCGAGAAAAAGGACAGCACTGACAAGAAGAAGCCTGCAAAACTGAAACTCGATCTGGAGAACAGAGCAGACAGGACGTTCAGGCTGACAAGATTCTCTGGACGTCTCGGCGACCACTACCTCTCCAAGGACGGCAAGAAACTGTTCTACGAAGTACGTCTGGAAAGCAGTTACGACCTCTGTGTCCGCGACATGAAGGAAGGCAATGTAAAAGTCCTCAAGAAAGGTGTCATGGGCAACATAATCCCTTCATCTGACGAGAGTTACATCTACATACCTTCTGCAGGCGGCATCAGCAGGATGAGCGTGAGCGGAAGTGAGGGCAAGACCATCACATACTCAGGCGAATATGAATTCAAGCCTAAGGCAGAACGTGAATACATTTTCGACCATATGTGGAAGCAGGTCAAGGAGAAATTCTACGATCCTGAACTGCACGGAGTGGACTGGGAATACTACAAGGAGAACTACTCACAATTCCTCCCTTATATAAACAACAATTTCGATTTCCAGGAACTGATGTCGGAGATTCTCGGAGAACTCAACGCATCGCATACTGGAGCACGTTTCCAGTACAGGTCAGGCCTGAATATGGGAAATCTGGGAGTTCTTTACGATGAGGATTACGAAGGTGACGGTCTGAAGATCAAGGAAGTACTTCCTGACGGAGCACTGTCATTGGCTTATCCTGAGATCAAGGAGGGCGACATCATAGCTTCTATCGACGGTAAGGAAATCAAAGCCGGCAAAGACTGGTATCAGCTGCTCACAGGAAGAGCAGGCAAGAAGACCGCCATCGTCATCAAGAAAGGCGGAAAGAAAGAGCAGGAGATTTTCGTGGAGCCTGCATTCACAGACTACAAGCTGATGTACAACAGATGGGTCAAGCAGAGAGAGGCCAAGGTGAAAGAGATTTCAGGCGGCAAAGTGGGCTACGTACACGTAGAAGGCATGAATTCGCCAAGCTACCGCGAGGTATATTCCAAGGCTCTCGGCAAATACCGTACTGCTGACGCACTCGTAGTGGATACACGTCACAACGGCGGCGGATGGCTTCACGATGACCTGGTAACATTCCTCAGCGGAAAGGCTTATGTGAATTACCAGCCGAGGGGCCAGTACATCGGCACAGACCCTTACAGCAAATGGGTAAAACCGTCCTGCGTTCTCATATGCGAGGACAACTATTCTGACGCCTGCGGCTTCCCTTACGCTTACCAGTCATTGGGTATCGGCAAGCTCGTGGGTACCCCTGTAGCAGGAACAATGACTGCCGTATGGTGGGAAACACAGATCAATGGCAATATCGTGTTCGGCATTCCTCAGGTCGGCTCCTGGTGCATAAAGGAAGGCCATTACAACGAGAATCATCAGGTGGAGCCTGACATCCTTGTTTACAATGACCCCGCATCAGTGCTCAGAGGCGAAGACAAACAGCTGGAGACTGCCGTAAAGGAAATGATGAAAACATCTGAAAAATAATCAATATGGAAGACAGAAAAATAGTCATTATCCCTACCTACAATGAAAAGGAGAACATCGAGGCGATTATCCGCAAGGTGTTTTCACTGGAAGGAGGGTACGACATTCTTATCATAGACGACGGCTCTCCTGACGGCACTGCCGCCATCGTAAAGGGCCTGCAGACCGAATTCAGCGAAAGGCTCTTCATGATTGAAAGGAAGGGCAAACAGGGACTGGGAACCGCCTATATCACTGGTTTCAAATGGTCACTTGCAAACGGATACGACTACACCTTCGAGATGGACGCGGACTTCTCTCATAATCCTGAAGATCTGCCACGACTCTACAAAGCGTGCAAAGACGGAGCTGACCTCGCCATCGGTTCCAGATACTGCGACGGCATCAGCGTAATCAACTGGCCTATAGGCAGAATCATCATGTCCTACTACGCATCCGTATATGTACGCACGGTACTCGGCATGAAAGTCTATGACTGCACTGCCGGATTCAAGTGCTACAGCAATAAGGTATTGAGAACCATTGACCTGGATGATGTAAGAATGAAAGGCTACGGATTCCAGATTGAGATGAAGTACACCACCTACAAACTTGGATTCAAGATCGCTGAAGTTCCTATCATTTTCGTGAACAGGAAAGCGGGCACATCCAAGATGAGCGGCGGCATATTCGGTGAAGCATTCTGGGGAGTCCTCGGACTCAGGTTCAGGAAGATTCACGCCAAGAAGACTGAATAAGATGAATAAGAACAGAGTACTTCTGACAGGAGCGTCCATTGTCACGGCAGAAAAAGCCGGACAAGGGGCGCTCCTGATTGATGGAGAGACAATCGCAGGAGTCTGGTTCTTCGATGAAGACGGACTCGCAGAATATGAAAGCGAAAAGGTCAGCCCGGAGACTCTTCAGAGCAGGGTCAATGCAGATGTCACACGGAATTTGAGCGGAAAGCTCCTGATGGCCGGGGCCATCGATGCACATGTGCACTTCCGTGAACCGGGAATGACGCATAAAGCAGACATGGCGACAGAATCCAGAGCAGCCCTGCTTGGAGGTGTCACATCATTCATAGACATGCCTAACACAGTTCCCGCGACTGTCAGCCTGCAAGAACTGGAGAAGAAATGCAGCATAGCAGAAGGACGCTGCCATGCAAACTGGGGCTTCCATATAGGAGCAGACAATGTCAATGCAGACAATATCAAGGAATATCTGGAAAGCTGTCATGACAGCAGGGCATTCGCAAGCGTCAAGGTGTTTATGGGTTCATCCACAGGCAACATGCTTGTGGACAGACAGGAAGCCCTCGACAAACTGTTCAGCATAAGCGGCTCACGCATTTTCATTCACAGTGAAGACGAAGCCATCATAAAGGCGAATCTTGCCGATGCCAAGCAGAAATTCGGCGAGAATATCCCGATGAGAGAGCACGAGAACATACGCAGCAGACAAGCCTGCATACGCAGCACGATCAAGGCATTGGAACTGGCGATGAAGCACGGTACCGCTCTCCATATCTGCCATGTCTCCACAGCAGAAGAAGTCGAAATGATACGTGCGGCCAAGCAATACAATCCTGAGATAACAGCCGAGACATCAGCCAATTACCTCTGGTTCTGCGACGAAGATTACGACAGGCTTGGAAGCCGTGTCAAATGCAATCCGGCAATAAAGACCGCCACGGACAAGGCCGCATTGCGCAATGCATTGAAAGACGGCGTGATAGATACGATCGGCTCAGACCACGCTCCACACCTGAAGGAAGAAAAGGCGAGGCCATATCTCACTTGTCCATCAGGAATGCCTTCCATACAGCAGGAAGTGGCCGTGCTGCTTACCGTTGCTGATGAAGAGCAGATTCCATTGACCAGAATAGCGTCAGTTCTGTCTGAAAAGATTTCAGACATGCTGGGAATCGTAGGCAGAGGAAAGATTCAGACAGGATACAAGGCAGACCTCATCATCATTGATCCGAAAAAGGAATTTACAGTCGGCGGCAGCGACGAGGGCAATGCCGGACTCGCTTACAAATGCGGCTGGTCCCCTTATGAAGGCTGCAGACTTAAAGGCATGGTGGAAGACGTGTATCTGAACGGCAAATTAACTGTTCAGAACGGCCACCTCATCACCGAAACAGCTGCAGGTCAAAAACTTGAATTCAGAAACCGTTAAAGGGATTTCGGCTTGGACTTCGTGTATTGTGAGAATACGACTCCGATGCAAGCCACGAAAATACCGGCCCACTGAAGCGGCGTAAGAAGTTCTTGTCCGAGAATCCAGCCTGCCAATGCCGTGAATACAGGAATCGTGGACAGGAATATGCTGGACTTCGCTACACCGAGATGCTTTATCGTATTGGCCCACAGACCGAAAGCGATGCTTGAGCACAGCACAGCAAGACAGAGAATCGGCTTCCAGACGTCCCACGAAAAATACAGCTCTGCATCGAAGTTTTTCAGGCCCGGGCCTGCGAACAGCGGGAAAAGGAACACCGAACCGATTAGGAACTGATACATCACGATGACTGACGGAGAATAAGAATCTGTCAGATACTTCGTCAATGACGCGTGTCCCACCTCCGCAAGCACGGCGACAACCAGCAGGACAATACCCAAGACGAAGTGCTCACCCATGGACTCAGAGCACAGAGTCACCATCACGATACCGCCCAGGCACACAAGAATGCCGAACATATTGAACAATGAGAATTTCTCATTGAAAATCGCCATTCCTGCAATAACGGAGAAAATCGGGGCGGCAGCAATCAAGAGAGAGCTGATGGTCGGCGATTCCGTAAAGCGTATACCGTAAGTTTCGCAGACGAAATAGATGAACGGCTCGAAAAACGCAATGAGGATGAATTTGAGCACATGCTTCTTCTGCATCCGGATATTCTGTCCGGTAGCAAGGTTGAAAACAAGCAGCACCACACCGGCGATACTTATTCTGGCAAATACGATATATTCCACAGGAATGCCGAGAGCAAGCAGAGAGTCACTCCACAAATACGACATTCCCCAAAGCAATATAGCAAGGAGCGAAAGTAGATATACTCCCACCATTCCTGCTTTACCATTCATTGTTCCTTCAGCCATCTTATTACAATTACATTACAAATATAATTGTTTTCAAGTAAATCAAGAACAATCTGAAAGGAAAAATCTATATTTTCTTAATTTTTGTGAAAATTACTGCTGATTATCTTACTAATCTGAGGGATATTCTGCGTCTGTCCAAATCCACGCCAATAACCTTCACTGTCACGTGCTGATGCAGTTTCAATGTGACCTTACCATCTCTTCTGCCCATCTGGGAAACGTGGATCAGACCGTTTTCGTGGACACCCAAATCCACGAAGGCACCGAATGCGGTAATGTTGGTAACAATTCCCGGAACCTCCATTCCGACCTGCAGGTCCTCTATCGAATGTATGTCGTCTGCAAATGAAAACTCCTGCGCCGCCTCACGAGGATCCCGTCCAGGCTTCGCAAGTTCCTTGACAATATCATTGACAGTAGGCAGACCGAATTCCTTCTCGACATATTTCTCAGGCTCTATCTTGGAACATAGTTCCTGGTTTCCGACAAGCTGCTCAGCAGTGACACCGAGATCGGAAGCCATTTTCGAGACGATATGATAGCACTCCGGATGCACAGCCGAGTTGTCGAGAGGATTCTCTGCTCCCGGAATACGGAGGAAGCCTGCACATTGTTCAAAAGCTTTTTCCCCGAGACGCGGCACAGACATCAGGTCCTTTCTGGAGCGGAAACCGCCCTTATCTGAACGGGTCTTGACGATGGCTGAGGCCAATGCCGGACCGATTCCGGACACATAGCTGAGCAGATAACTGCTCGCCGTATTCAGGTTCACACCTACAGTATTCACGCAGCTCTCCACAGTATTGTCCAGTTTCTCCTTCAGAAGAGACTGGTCCACATCATACTGGTACTGCCCCACTCCCAACGATTTGGGGTCAATCTTCACCAACTCCGCGAGCGGGTCCATAAGACGCCTTCCGATGGACACTGCACCTCGCACGGTCACATCCTCATCCGGGAATTCCTCTCTTGCAACATCCGACGCCGAGTAAATGGAAGCCCCGTCCTCGCTGACCACGAACACCTTGCATCCGTCAGGCAGCGGCACACGTTTTATAAAATCTTCAGTCTCACGGCTCGCTGTTCCGTTTCCTATAGCAATCGCCTGGATACCATAGTCTTCCAGCATCGATGATATAGATGTGATAGCCTTGATCTTCTCATTCTGCGGAGGATGAGGATAGATGATTTCGTGATGCAGAAGATTTCCGTGCTCATCCAGACAGACCGTCTTGCATCCGTTACGGAATCCCGGGTCTATCGCCATTGTCCTTTTCTGGCCCACAGGTGCAGCGAGAAGCAACTGGCGCAAGTTTTCTCCAAAAACACGGATAGATTCCTGGTCAGCCTTCAGCTTGAACTCCTTCAGTATTTCACCGGTGATGGACGGTTCTATAAGACGCTTGTAGGCATCATCTACAGCCATACGGATCTGCTGTGCAAGTTCACCTGCAGGATATCTGCGCTCCTGACAGAAGTCATAATATATCTTGTTTCCGCATTTCTCAGGATCAGCGTCGATCTTCACGTTCAGCCATCCCTCCGACTCCCCTCTCAATATCGCCAGAAGCCTGTGAGCCGCAATCCTCGAAAGCGGTTCCGCATAATCGAAATAGTTCTCGAACTTCTGGGACTCAAGATTCTCCTTTCCGGCCTTGGTCACCTTGGACACTACACGCCTTGTACGGAATACCGACCTCATCGCCTCCCTGACCTTGGCTGATTCCGAAAGCCTCTCAGCAATGATATCGCGGGCGCCTGCCAATGCCGCCTCAACATCAGGCACCTTGTCATTGACATACTTGGCAGCCTCTGCCTGCAGATTACGGACCTCTACAGCATACATCTTGTCCGCGAGCGGCTCCAGCCCGGCTTCTTTGGCCACAGTGGCACGAGTCCTTCTTTTCGGCCTGTACGGCAGATAAAGGTCCTCAAGTTCATTGGCATTGACACAATTCTCGATCGCGGAGCGCAGCTGGGGCGTCAGCTTGTCCTGAGAATCGATGGTCGCGAGTATCGACTCCTTCCTCTTCTCCATGTCCGAGAAGACTTCGGTCCAATGCTTGATAGACGCAACTTGCTCATCATCAAGGCCTCCGGTCCTTTCCTTACGGTAACGGCTGATGAACGGGATAGTACATCCCTCCTCGAAAAGAGCAGCACAATTTTCCACCTGCCAGTCCTTGACCAGCAACTTTTCTGCTATAAAATCAATGTAAATGGATTTCATCTATGTTATTAATCTTGAGACAATTCTTTCAATTCCTCCCTGTATGCGGAGAATATCTTGGATTTGGAAACGAACCCCACGTAAGTCCTGTCCTTCTTCACGACCGGCAGGTTCCAGGCATCCGTATTCTCGAACTTTTTCATCACACTGTCCATCTTCTCGCCCTCATAGACATAGGCAGGAGAAGACTTCATATAATTATAAACGTGCATCTTATCATACAGCTCCGTCTGGAACATATCCTTTCTGACATCCTCAAGCGAGACATAGCCCTGCAGATGCCCCCGTGAATCTATCACAGGGAAGATATTTCGCGCCGAACTGGAAATCACCTGCACGAATTCGCCGAGCGTAGCATCTATGCTTACCGGAGTAAAATTCGTCTCCACCACATCGGAAATCTTCAGAAGCGTAAGCACAGCCTGGTCACTGTCGTGGGTGAGAAGATCACCAGTCATTGCAATTCGCTTCGTATAAATCGAGTATTTCTCGAAGAGACGGATAGTTCCGAACGCTATGGTAGATGTGATGATAAGCGGGATAAAGAGTTCATAACCGCCTGATATTTCGGCGATAAGGAAGATAGCCGTCATCGGGGCCTGCATCACTCCCGCCATCAGTCCGGCCATACCCACCAGCACGAAATTCTGTTCCGGAACCACAAACTCAGTCCCGGCCATCAGAAGATTGGTCACCCTCGCAAGCAGGAAACCGGCGATTGCGCCCACGAACAATGTCGGACCGAAAGTACCGCCGACACCGCCTCCCGCATTGGTCAATGTCATTGAAAAGACCTTGAGAAAAAGTATCAATGCAAAGAATACAGGGACCAGCCACGGCTTGTGCAGCATGAAAGAAAGTACAGTCTCCCCGTCATAGGAAATAGGCTGGCCGTTCAGGAGCGGACCGAGCGCGTCATAGCCCTCACCGTACAAAGGCGGGAACAGGAAAATGAGAAGTCCAAGACCAATGGCGCAGAACGCCCATTTGACATAAGGATTCTTCATCTTTCCCAACCTGTCCTCGAGTTTCAGCGTGGTTCTAAGGAAATACAATGAACAAAGTCCGCAGAAAAAGCCGAGGAGCACATAGAACGGGACGTTATGGATTTCAAACGGGGTCAATGTGCACTCGAACGGAAGGCTGTCGCCAAGAAATATATATGACACCATCGTGGCCGAAACCGTAGAAAGCAGCAGCGGCATCATTGACGTCATGGATATATTGAAAAGGAGAATTTCCAATGTGAAGAGCACACCGGCAAGCGGCGCCTTGAAAATTCCGGCCACTGCACCGGCCGCACCGCATCCCAGCAATATGGTAATATTCCTGTAGGACATCCCCATATACCGCGCGAAGTTCGAGCCGATCGCCGCGCCTGTATATACGATAGGAGCTTCCGCACCGACCGAGCCTCCGAAGCCGATGGTCAATGAACTGGTCAATATGGATGACCACATATTATGAGGTCTGATCCTGGACTCGTTCTTGGATACGGCCACCAGCACCTTGGTCACTCCATGACCGATATTGTCCTTAATCACAAGACGCAATATGAGAAGTGACAGGAGCATTCCGACTCCAGGATAGACCAAGTACAGGAAATTGTCCCCGGCACTGTCAAACCAGCTGGTCAGGCCACGATGAATGGCCCTGACGAGAGTTTCAAGCAGCACAGCAGCCAAACCGCTGCTTATACCCACGACAAGCGACAACAGAAGAAGCTTGTTCTTTTCGGGCAAGCCTCTCAAAAAAAGTTTAAATTCTGTCAGCCATTTCATCATCAGTACAAACTTACACAAAAGCGATGACAAAAAAAACCGGAAACGAAGAATTCGTTCCCGGCATAACTCTCATTGTACTATTCCTAAGCGTCAGACGCATCATCATCACTGGAAGAATACTGGGAGATATTGTCATCCGGCAGTGTCTCACCTCCTGCTGTATCTGGAGCCGTGGTATCTCCATCCTCTGAGGCATCTTCCTCAAGCCATTTCTCGATGTCGTCAGGATTGTCCGTCTTGATCTTGATCTTCACAAGATAGATAGCATCCGGAACTTCGACAGTCACAGCATAGAAGCATGTGCCATCCGGCTTGTCATACTTTATCAGGTCAGGCAGATAGTCACTGAAACCCTTCGGATACTTCTCTACAAACGCTGCCGCAAGCTCCTTGGACATCTTCTCGTAGCTCACAACCGCTCTCTTTTTCTGATTAGTCGCCATATTATTTGTACCGTTACTTTTTATATAGTCTTTCGTTCTTCTTATTTCGCGATGCAATAATAGGACAATTTTTTCTAATACAAATATGTTATCTTACTTTTTTTTGAAGAAAAATGATTTTTGCATCTTTTTCTTGTCAGGATTGCGCTCCACGAAGACCGGTTTCATCGTTCTCGGGTCCAGTCCGGAATAGAACATGACCGAGGAAGTCGTCATCGGAGTAGGCGTGAAGTCCTGCACCTGGTCCATATAGATTCCCTTCAATGCCGGATTCGAAGCCAACTTCTGCATATCGCTCATATGACATCCCGGATGCGATGAAATAAAATACGGGACAATGCCGGTACGCAGCCCCGCATCCGAAGCGATCTTGTCGAATTCCTTGCGAAGACGGCAGAAAAGCTTGAACGACGGCTTGCCCATGTAATAGAGGACATTGTCCTCAGTATGCTCAGGAGCGACCTTGAGTCTGCCGGACGTATGGTCCAGAATCAGTTCCTTCAGATACGGATAGGAAGTCTTGTCCACGAAGCCGTTTTCCGACAGGAACAAGTCATATCTGATGCCGCTGCCGATGTACGCATGACGGATTCCCTTGACCGAAGTGACATCGTGATAGAGTTTCAGAACCCTCGCATGACTTCTGTCCATATTAGGGCAAGGAGCAGGAAAAAGACACGACTTGCGCCTGCACACGTCACATAGAGCCGGATTCTTTCCCCTCATACCGTACATATTCGCAGTAGGCGCTCCCAAGTCAGAGATATTGCCCGCAAATCCCGGAACTTTCAGGAGACCTTTCACCTCCTTCAATATGGACTGCTCGGAACGCGACTGTATGAACTTGCCCTGATGCGCCGCAATCGTGCAGAAATTGCATCCTCCGAAGCATCCGCGATGAGTATTGATGGAATACTTGATCATATCGTAGGCAGGAATCCTCTTGCCCTTGTAGCGAGGATGAGGCATCTTCGTGAACGGCAGATCCCAGAACGAATCCATATCCTTTTCGTCCGAAGGCGGATAAGGCGGATTGATCTGGACATAACCGTCTCCGGTACCTTCCAACAAGGTATCAGGATGCATCATATTCGCATGAATCTCAATATGATGGAAGTTCTCTGCAAATGCTCTCTTGTCCCTCTTGCACTCTTCGAAGGAGTGAAGAATCAGCACACCTTCCTTGGGCTTAGGCTTTCCGCTCACATAGAACGCTATCTGCGGAATCTTGTGCATATCGTGACGGCTTCTGCCCGCCTCGATGCCGCGGGTCAGTTCAAGCATCGGCTTCTCCCCCATTCCGTAGCACAAATAGTCCGCGCCGCTTGTCACCAGTACCGAAGGCATCAGACAATCCTTCCAATAGTCATAGTGGGTAAGCCGCCTCAACGAAGCCTCGACTCCGCCAATGACCACAGGCACATCCGGATACAGTTTCTTCAGGATCTTGGTATAGACAGTCACAGCGTAATCCGGCCTCTGTCCGAACTTTCCGTCAGGGGTATAGGCATCATCGTGCCGGAGCCTCTTGGAAGCCGTATAGTGATTCACCATCGAATCCATGGCCCCTGCATTGACACCGAAATAAAGACGCGGCGCACCCAACTTCTTGAAATCCCGCAGGTCGTCGCGCCAGTTCGGCTGAGGCACAACAGCAACGCGCCAGCCCCATTTCTGAAGCCAACGCGCTATACATGCAGTTCCGAAAGAAGGATGGTCCACGAAAGCGTCACCGGAAAACAAGATAACGTCAATGTAATCCCAGCCTAATGCCTCCACCTCTTTCACAGAGGTAGGAAACATATATGCTTCCTTCTGTTCAGCCATATTGTCAAATTACATTCTTTCAGGAAGTACGATACCGAGCAGTCCCATTGCCTTCGTCAGCACATCCGCCAAAGTCTGGATGAGGACCAGCCTGAAATTCTTCACGAGCACATCCTCTTCCTGGAGAATGCGGGTTTCGTGATAGTACTGGTTGAACTCCTTGGCAAGGTCATAAGCATAGTTCGCGATCACTGCCGGCGAATATTCGGCTCCGGCTTCCGCCACCTTCGCAGGATACAGGTTCAACATCTTGACCAGACGGACCTCCTTCGCAGAAAGGGCAATGTCATTCCTGAGCGAAGCGGCGTCGTGGCTGACGCCCTGCTCATCAGCCTTTCTCAAAATTGACTTGATACGGGCATGAGTATATTGGATGAAAGGACCGGTATTACCGTTAAAGTCAATGGACTCCTTAGGATTGAAGAGCATCGTCTTCTTCGGATCGACCTTCATTATGAAGTATTTCAATGCTCCGAGACCGATGGAGTGATACAATGCATCTCTCTCAGCCTCAGGCATATCCATAAGCTTTCCTGACTCTTCAGAAGTAGCTTTCGCCTCCTCGTACATCTTCTCTATAAGGTCATCGGCATCCACTACCGTACCCTCTCTTGACTTCATTTTCCCTTCCGGCAGCTCTACCATACCATAGGAAAGGTGGAAGATATCGTCCGCCCATTTGAAGCCGAGTTTCTTGAGAATAAGCTTGAGCACCTGGAAATGATAATTCTGCTCATTTCCTACCACATAGACATGCTCGTCGAGATTATACTCTGAGAAACGTCTCTCTGCTGTTCCCAAGTCCTGGGTCATATACACTGATGTTCCGTCGCTACGGAGAAGAAGTTTTCTGTCAAGGCCGTCAGCAGTAAGGTCACACCAGACTGAGCCGTCCGGGTCCTTCACGAAAACGCCCATATCCAGACCTTTCTGCACCAGTTCCTTACCGAGAAGATATGTATCTGACTCGAAATATGTCTTGTCGAAAGAAATGCCGAGGGCCTTGTAGGTCTCATCGAAACCTTCCATAACCCATCCGTTCATCTTCTTCCACAAATCACGCACTTCCTTGTCACCCTGCTCCCACTTCACAAGCATTTCGTGAGCCTCTTTCAGGCAAGGAGCCTCTTTCTCGGCTTCTTCCTTGCTCATTCCGCCGCTTACGAGAGCATCAACTTCTTTCTTGTAGATGTCATTGAACATCACATAGCAGTCGCCTACCAGATGGTCGCCCTTCTTGCCGGAAGACTGAGGTGTCTCGCCATTGCCGGCCTTCAGCCAGGCAAGCATCGACTTGCAGATATGGACGCCACGGTCATTGACCAATGTCACCTTCATGACATTGTTTCCGCAGGCCTTCAACAGTCTTGAAACGGAGTCTCCCAAGAGATTGTTCCTGATATGGCCGAGGTGAAGCGGCTTGTTGGTGTTAGGGGAAGAGAACTCCACCATAATGTTCTTTCCTGTGCTCGGCAGGGTTCCGAAATTCTCCGCAGAAGCTATTTCAGCAAAAAGCTCGTTCCAGTAAACCTGCGAGAAAAGGATATTCAGATATCCCTTCACGCTGTTGTAGCCTGCAATCTCAGGGACATTGGTCTTGAGCCACTCTCCTATCGCATTCCCGGTATTGTCCGGTGAAGCATGTGTAATACGCAAAAGAGGGAAGACAACTAACGTGTAGTCGCCTTCGAACTCTTTTCTTGTAACCTGTATCTGGAGGGAAGATGCATCGACATCTGCTCCGTAAACGCTTTTTATGGCCTCAGCGGCCTTATTCTGAATAAATGATTCCGGTGTCATCTTAAAGCAAACCTAAAATTATCCAAGATACCCTTTGAGGAGTTTGCTTCTTGACGGACTCTTGAGCCTTCTTATAGCTTTCTCCTTGATTTGACGTACTCTCTCCCTTGTGAGGCCGAACCTCTCTCCGATTTCCTCGAGCGTCATTTCCTGACATCCGATTCCGAAGAAAGATTTGATGATCTCACGCTCCCTGCTGGACAATGTGGACAGAGCCCTCTCTATTTCAGTATTGAGAGACTCATTCACCAGTCCTCTGTCAGCACTTGGAGAATCTGTATTAGGAAGCACATCCAGCAGACTGTTGTCTTCTCCCTCAACGAAAGGAGCATCCACCGAGACATGTCTTCCTGAAACTCTGAGCGTATCAGATATCTTGTCCTTAGGGACATCGATCATCTCTGAAAGCTCGTCGCTTGACGGCTGCCTTTCATTTTCCTGCTCGAATTTCGACAGCGCCTTGTTTATCTTGTTGAGCGAACCCACCTGGTTCAGAGGAAGTCTCACGATTCGGGACTGCTCTGCCAATGCCTGAAGAATCGACTGACGGATCCACCATACGGCATAGGAGATGAATTTGAATCCCCTCGTCTCATCGAATTTTTCAGCAGCCTTGATAAGTCCCAGATTTCCCTCATTGATAAGGTCCGGGAGACTCAAGCCCTGATTCTGGTACTGTTTCGCAACAGAAACCACAAATCTCAAGTTCGCTCTTGTAAGTTTCTCCAATGCTCTCTGATCACCTTTTCTGATTCTCTGGGCAAGTTCCACCTCTTCTTCCGGTGAAACCAGCTCCTCTCTACCGATCTCCTGGAGATATTTGTCCAGGGAGGCACTCTCACGATTGGTGATCGACTTAGTAATTTTAAGTTGTCTCATATACGTTTTTTACTCTTTGCCGAACGCAAAGTAGGACGCCTTGCCGTTTCTGGTAACACCTTCGACATAGATAGCCCTCTTCGCCTTCTTTGCTATGTTGATTACATCTTCAGGGTCGCTGACAGGCTGATCATTGACATAAAGGATTACAAAGCCTTCCACAGCGCCTGCATCCTGTACCTTGCCCGGTCCTACAGACACTATTTCCACACCTCTCTTGAGTCCCAACTGGCTTCGCGTCTCATCGGACAGTTTCTTCAACTTGGCGCCATAGAATGCCACCGAGCCGTCAACGTCCTTGGAGCCGGTTTCCATAGATGTACCCTGGAATGTAACCTCTACCGTCTTCTCCTTACCGTCCCGGACAATGGTTATTTCAGCCTTGTCTCCCGGATGGTACGAGCTGACTTTTTCCTGCACAGAAGAAGGAGTGGTAATCTCTGTGGAATCCACTGCGACGATGACGTCACCCTTCTGAATTCCCGCCTTGTCAGCTGCTCCTCCTTTCACGACCTCCTCTATATATACACCTTTTGGAGAAAAAAGTTTCAAATCTTTAGCTCTTTTGTCGTCAATTTGTGACATTGACACTCCGAGCAGCGCTCTCTTGACACTTCCGAAATCGATCAGATCCTCAGCAATCCTCCTCACGATATTTGAAGGCACTGCGAAAGAATAGCCGGTGAAAGAGCCTGTCTGTGAGATAATTGCGGTATTCACGCCTACAAGTTCGCCCTTCTGGTTCACAAGCGCACCGCCACTGTTTCCCGGATTTACGGCAGCATCAGTCTGAATGAATGACTCAATCTTGAACTCACCCTGCTGATGAGGCATCTGACGGCCCTTGGCGCTGACAATGCCGGCCGTAATGGTAGAACGCAGGTCATACGGACTGCCGATGGCGATTACCCACTGTCCAAGTCTCAACTTGTCAGAGTCGCCGAAAGGAACGACAGGCAGGCCTTCCGCATCTATCTTCAGGATTGCAACATCGGTAGCCGGGTCTGTACCAATGACTTTTGCAGGATAAGTCTTGTTGTTGTTCAATGTGACTTCCACTTTGGTAGCGCCGTCCACCACGTGATTGTTGGTCACGATATAACCGCCTGCACGGATAATCACGCCTGAACCGCTCGCCTGCTGGTCTCTGGACTGCGGAGCCATCTGGTCACCGAAGAAGAACTTGAAGAACGGATCTGCAATCGCGGATGCCTGCTGGTGTATGGTCACTTTCACATAGACCACAGCATCTACGGCAGATTCGGCCGCATAAGTAAAATCAGGATATTCCGTCGCTGACAAATTGACAGTTCTGTATGCTGAGCCGTCTGCTGCCAATGCAGCGGTCTCTCCTTCGGATACAAGTTTCGGTGTACAAGCCTTGACTACGCCGAATGCTGTCAGCGCGGCAACACCGACTGACGCCAGAAGATTTAGCAATGATTTGTTCATATTCATTGAATTTTAAAATTTCACATTCAAAGACACGCTGCAGAGAAAACCGCAACGATGTCCGTAACCGGGCAGATGAAAAATCAAAATATATGCCACAATTCCAGAAAATTACCTACCTTTGTAAGAAGCCTGTCTTCTTCCTGAGAAGGAAGGTCAATGACGGCTGACACAATTAAAAGATAATTAAAATAGCACGTATATGAAATTTGTCACATCAAGCTCAGAACTGCTGAAAGGACTCATGTCCGTATCCAAGGCAATTCCTGCCAAGACCAATGAAGCAATACTTGAGAACTACCTTTTCGCTCTGGGGAACAACAGCCTCGAAGTGACCGCCTCTGACAAGGAGATCACGATGAAGACTTCCATCACTGTGGAAACTTCAGGCGCAGAGGACGAAGGCAGAATCGCGGTGCCGGCAAGACAGTTGAATGACCTCCTGAAGGAACTTCCTGACCAGCCGCTCACCATCAGGACCATCAGCGACAACCAGTTTGAATGTATCTGGTCGAGCGGTTCATCCACATTGCCTTTCTTCAACCCGGACGACTATCCGGAGTGCAAGAGCGTGGAAGAGGGCTTCAAGACTGTGGTATTCACAGGCGCAAGCCTCGTGGACGGCATCAGCAAGACCATCTATGCATCTTCCGATGAAGACAACCGTCCGGTGATGAACTCAATATTCTTCGACATCAAGCCGGAGGCAACTACTCTTGTAGCATCTGACCTTCAGAAACTTACATGCTATACGGCGGACGACGTGAAGGCAGCGGAGCCTTGCTCGTTCATACTGAACAAGAGACACGCGGCCATATTGAAATCAGTAATAGGCAGAGACGTGGAGGAGATTACCATAGAGTTCGATTCCAAGACAGTAATCTTCAAATTCGACAACACCACTGTCATCTGCAGCCTTGTTGTAGGCAAATATCCTGACTACAGGACCATCATTCCTCAGAACAACTCAAACATTCTCAGAATAAACAGGCTCGTGCTTCTGAACACGGTACGCCGTATCTCCGTATGTTCTCCGAAAGGCTCGAACCACATCAAGTTCGACCTGGCACCGGGCTCTCTGGAAATTTCCGCGCAGGATCCTGGATTTGAGATCGCAGCACACGAAAAGGTTTCCTGCCAATATGACGGAAGCGAGCTTACCATCGGCTTCAAGTCCACCCACATCATCGAGATGCTCTCCAACATGTCATGCGACGAGGTTGTCATGAAGTTTGTGGACAAGCGCAGATCCGCTCTTCTCCAGCCTTCTGAAGAAGAACTGAAGACCGAGAAAGTATTCGGAATCGTAATGCCTATAATGGTAAAGTAAAATGGAACTGAATCTTGAAAAACCGCTCCTGTTCTTTGACATTGAAAGTACAGGACTGAATATCGTGTCTGATGCCATCGTGGAACTCAGTTTCGTCAAGGTATTTCCGGACCATCATCATGAGGTAAAGACATGGCGGGTATGTCCGTGGGACTACTCTGCCGGAAAGCAGAAGAGCATCGATCCGGGTGCCAGTCAGGTGAACGGCATCAAGGACGAGGATGTCGCAGGTGAAAAGAAATTCATCGAGATAGCTCCGGAAGTGGTTTCTTGGCTGAAAGACAGCGACTTGGCAGGTTACAATTCCACCAAATTCGACCTCCCTATGCTGGCAGAGGAAATCGAAAGGGTAAGAGCATACTGCAACAGCAGGCTGAAAGACCCGAAATGCAGCGAGGAGAAAAAAGCCAAAGCCAGACAGACCCTGGAGGCAATCGACATTGACCTGCATTCGAAACTGATGGTGGACGTGCAGACGATCTATCACTATATGGAGCCGAGGAACTTGAAGGCCGCTTACCGCTTCTACTGCGGCGGTGAGGATTTCGAGAATGCCCATTCTGCAGAAGCAGACACATTGGCGACATATGAAGTTCTCAAAGGTGAGCTGGAAAAGTACCAGGAGGCTGACAAGTTTCATGAAGTTCCGCTCAAGAACAATGTGGACTTTCTTTCATCAGTAGGCGGACGCCCACGCACAGTGGACTATGCCGGAAGACTTGTGCTCGGAAAGGACAACGAGCCTGTCATCAGTTTCGGAAAGCACCGCGGCAAGACTGCAAAAGAGGTGTTCGAGATGGAGCCGGCGTATTTCGCATGGATTGAAAACGGCGAGTTCACGATGGACACCAAGCGTCAGTTCGCACGCTTGAGAGAGCGGTTCGAGCAGGAAAAGAAGGAGGCTATGAGCAAACCGCTTGAAGGTGAAGCTCTTAACGATGCGCTTAGCAAACTGAAGGGAAAATTTGAACAGGGCAAATAGCCTCAATACTCGCGCTCAAAGGACATGAACATCATCGTAAAGACCGCTTCAGGCCATATCATCGTCAGGCCGGACACGACTTGGGAAAAGGACAACGAAGACGTTTTTCCTCAGGATTTCATTGACACCCTGACATTTGCTCCGGTAATGTTCGCAAGAGTGTGCAAGCCGGGAAAATGTATCGGGACAAGGTTCGCTGACCGGTATTACGACAGTGTGAACTTCGGCGTGCTGCTCTATCCTGAAAATCTGATAGGGACTGGCAGTGAAGACTTTGCGGCTGCATCCTGCATTGACCATACATCCTTCCTGCCGGCGCCTCTCTATCAGAAATGCGTTGCGCAGAACACCGAAAACGAGTTCGTGCTGATGCGGGAAGGAAGTGAGATTTTCAGGATCAATGCGGGCGGGACAGGCAGTTTGGAGGCGGCTCTTACAGAGGCTTCAGGCAGAATTTATCTCAGGACCGGCGACCTTGTGGCAGTAGAACTTTCGTCACGCAGCCATCTGTGGTCGAGAGAAGACGGGATTGTCAATATCCAGGGCACATTCTGCGAAAACAAGATCATTGACTTCAACATCAGGTAGTTATGCATTACGACATCATCATTATCGGTGGCGGCGCGGCAGGTCTTATGGCCGCTTACGGGGCCAGAACCGCATCGAAAGAGCGCCCGTCTGTCCTTGTCCTCGAGAAAATGCCGAGGCCGGGCAGAAAGATAATGATTACCGGCAAGGGAAGATGCAATTTTACCAATGTCAAGAACTGGAGCGATTTTTCCTCACACGTAAGGTCTAATTCCAATGTCCTGAGACCGGCATTCTACAGCCTCCCTCCCGATGCGCTGATAGAATTTTTCAATGCCAACGGAATGGAATCGGTGGTGGAACGCGGAGACAGGGCGTTTCCGGTTTCGCACAGGTCCATGGATGTGGTGGATGCGCTTTATAGTGCGGCACGTAATGCTGGCGCAAGGGTTATGACAGATGCGCAAGTCACCGGAGTACGCATGGAAGAGGAGTCCGGAAACCGTATCTTCGCAGTGGAAACCGCTGACGGCCAGAGTTTATCATCAGGCAGGCTGATTATCGCCACTGGTGGTCTCTCATATCCGAATACAGGTTCTACGGGCGACGGATATACATTCGCCAAGTCACTCGGGCATAGCATAAAACAGTGTTTCCCTTCATTGACGGCACTTGTTCCGAAAGAGTACAAGCTTCCGCTGGAGGAAAATAGTCCTGAACTTAAAGGGCACGTGGACAGGGGCTCTGCGCTTTCCGAAACCGGAACTGCCCTGTGCGGCAATTCATTGAAAAACATAGGGATAAGACTTTTCGTGAACGGAAGTGAGGTTCAGGAAATGGAGGGCGACATTGACTTTACTGACGGCGGCCTCGAGGGCCCGGCAGGGTTTGCGATAAGCCGTAACGCCGTAAAGGCGATTCTGAACGGCAGCAAGGTGAAAGTGGCGCTGGACCTGAAGAGCGGTGTGCCTGCCGATGAGTTCGAGAAAAGAGTTGCCGAACTTTGGAAAGAAGTGGGGGCGGACCCGAGAAGCAAGGGCAAAAGCGTACGGCAGATGGCCAAGGTGCTTCTGGGCAAACTGATGCCATGGGAAATAATTCCGGGCTTCATGAAGTGCCATCCCGAAATAATAAGCGGAAGCAAAGGAAAAGAGACGCTCAAGATGCGTGCTCTTGTCAATGCTATCCGCAACTGGGAATTCGACATAGCCGGATATGTGGGCTATGAGCGCTGCGTCATCACGGCAGGCGGCGTTTCCTGCGATGAAATCGTGCCTAAGACTCTCAGTTCCAGAAAATGCCCCGGTTTGTATCTCTGCGGCGAAGTGCTTGACATTGACGCAGATACCGGCGGTTACAATCTTCAGATCGCTTTCTCCACCGGTTATCTTGCCGGAAGGTCCGCAGCACTGTCGCTTTAGTTTTTCAGAACAGCTTCTCAGGCGCTGCTCTTATCGCTTCAACGCTTTCATCAGAGACTTCACTACCCTCTGCGCCTTGCGGCTCGGAAGTATCCAGACATATGCTGTCAATGCAGCCAAAACCACTGCGCAGATGGTGTTCAGCACACCGTGCACGAATATTATATCCAGGACGAAACCGGCCAGGAGGACAGCCATCACCACTCCCCTGAGCATCGTGCTGCGGTTGCCTTCCTTGAATGTAGCCGCATAACGGTGAGGATCAGACTCACCACCGTCGGCGCTCTCCAGATGACAGGAGATGTATCGCACCCGCCAAATGCTGGACCAGTCCAGAAACAGGTCGCACTCGCCTGTTGACTCGGGAAGTTCCGCTTCAGACAGATCAGCCGGCTTCAGGACCTTGCCATAGACTTCCATTTCAGCTTTCACCTGTCCTAAAGTGTCTCCAAAGTCGCTTTTGGTTTCAAACAATACCATTCCCGCATCCAGCATCTGGACTTTTCCGTCAAACTTTTTCATATCTCGTATCGTATCAATTCTGTTTAGCCAATTTCTTATAATAATGCAAAGGGGCATCCTGAATCAGTCCCGGATGCAGGATTCTTATCAAATCTGAAAGAATCAGATCAGGGCGGACCGCTCCGCTTTCCCAGAAGTCGTTGCCACCTCCCGGCGTAGTACGCAAAGTATTGTTATATACATTGTCTGCGCAGCCGAACTTTCCGAAAACCGGTGACGAGGCGTATAAGGCATCGAGAGAGTCGAACCATCCTGTATTCAGCCACACCTGGGCATCTTTCGACAGCAGATACGCCTGCTCCACGGAAACCGTTCCGGACTCGGATTTTCCAGCGACGGCACCGAGCACCTCTCCCCCGGCATCATGTATAAGCCGGGACATATAATTGTCGCCGCCCGGGATATACCAGACATCGGAATACGGGACATTGACAAGGACTTTCTTTCGCCCATTATCCTGATTTACAGCACCTTGCACTATAGCAGAGAGCGAATCATAATCTGCACGGACCGCCTCATATAAAGAATCTGCCACAGACGTCTTTCCTGTCAATGCACCGAAAAGTTTTATATACGAAGCCCGGCCGAGCGGATTGTTCTCCAGATAATCATTGAGCACCAAGACATTGACACCCAACGAGCGGAGCTTTTTCACGAAGTCGGAACCAGGCAGGCTGTAGGCCGTCACGAGGTCTGGCGACATTGACAATATCCTTTCATAGTCAGCCGCCACATCCGAACCGACATCAGCAACTTTGCCTTCGGCGAAACGCCTCTGTATCAATGTATCAGAAATATATTTTATACCTGAGACACCGCATATCAGGCTGTCGCATCCGATTGCTGACAGGCAGGCGATGTGACTTGAGGACATGCATACGAGCCTCTTAAGGTTCCTGTCCAATGTTATGCTGTCCTGAATGCTGCCGTCAGGATGGTACGTCCATATCCTGCACCCTGTTTCTGACGTGTCTATCCGATAGAGTACACTGCCAGGCTTTTCCGTCTCCGTGCGGTGTGTGCACGAGGCGAAAGCGAGCAGCAGGACTGCAACAGACATGAACCGGAACAGTCTCATAAGGCCTAAAGCGAATCAGGATAGTTTATATCCATACAGAATTTAGGGACTTCCGGATTTGCATCACAATGGCTCTCCCTGACTGCGGACCACATTGACCTGACTATCTCAGGGTGCGAAGCAGCAACATCGTTCTGCTCCTGCGGGTCTTCATTGAGATTGTACAGTTCCATTTCGGAGTTGCCCTTCAGGACCTTGCGCACTATGCCTTTCCATTCTCCCATCCTGACTGCCACCCATCCCTTGGATGCCGGAAATTCCCAGTAAAGGTATTCGTGGTCACGCTGCGGTGCCAAGATCATGTCATTGGCCTTGGCATAACGCTGTCCGCCACGAGTCTTCGCCAGAACGGTCGGCGCGAAGGAAACGCCGTCATTCTCAGGGGCATCGACACCGGTGATTTCCGCCAATGTAGGCATCAGGTCGGCGAAACTGGAGATGCGTGTTATACGTCCGCAATTCTTGTTGTTGCCCCAGCGCAGGATGAACGGCATTCTGATTCCGCCTTCGTGCAATGATGATTTACCCCAGCCTTTGCCGCATTTGAACGGGCCGCCGCTCTGGAAATACTCCATCGGAGAGTTGCCGTTGCTTGCCGGGCCATTGTCTGAAGATACGATAAATATGGTGTTGTCCCAGACTCCGAGGTCCTTGAGTTTCTCGACGAGTTTGCCGACTTGCGTATCAATGTGGGTAACCATAGCAGCATAGGTCGCATGAGGGTATCTGTTCGGAAGGTACATTCCAGGGTTTGTGCAAGGTTCCTCGTCTCCGAGTTTGTCCACATAGTACTTCACCTCATCGGCCGGTGCCTGGACTGCGCTGTGCGGGACAGTTGTAGTCCACATCAGGAAGAACGGTGAGGAGGCATTGTCCTCCACAAACCTGACCATCTTGTCATACATCAGGTCACAGCTGTAATTCTTTCCTCCGTATATTTCGTAGTTGGCCGGATCGTATCTGTCCAGCGAGTCAGGAAATCTGCAACCCTGCACGACGAGGTCATTGCCAGTCTCGACTTCCACGCCGTTCTCCCATAGTTTCACAGGGTAGTATGAATGCGCAAGTGCCTGACAATTAAATCCATAGAAATAGTCAAACCCCATTGTATTCGGCAGAGATGCGCTTTTCGGGAAGCCAAGTCCCCACTTTCCCACCATTGCTGTCCTGTAACCGGCCGACTGCAGCATTGTCGCAATCGTCTGAGTTCCTTCTTCGAGAGGAAACTGGCCCTGTTCTTCCGGATTCAGGAACACTCCGTTCCATCCGAGGCTGTCTTTAGGGACATAATGTTCTTCATTTGCGCGTATCTGGCTGTGGCCCATATGCTTGCCCGTAAGAAGACAGCATCTGGACGGAGACGAGAGCGGCGCTGCTGAATACATATCCGTGAACAGCAACCCCTGCGAGGCCAATGCATCTATGTTCGGCGTTTCGATTTTCTGCTGCCCGTAGCATCCCAAGTCGCCATATCCGAGGTCGTCGAAAAGGAGGAAAACCACATTGGGTTTCTTCACTTCCTGTTTCCCGCAGGCGCACAGGCTCAGTGCCGCCGTTGCCGCTGTTACAAGTTTTTTTCCGTTATTCATCAGTCTGTCAGTTTAGTGGTGTCATATTATCGTCGGGACATGTCCGCAGGCGGGCAGGAATTTGTCCAGCAGATCGGATTTGTCCAGTTTGATGAAGCAGGTGGCAGTGCCGTCCGTGCAGCAGAACTGGCCGTTTTCGAGGACCTGCCTGTCAATGATGATGTGCACGTCTTTTGCAGATTCCAAACAGGCGCTCAGGACCGTAGTGGCGCCATGCTCAGTCCCGGCTATCTCCATAAGCTTTTCGCCTGAGGCAAATGAGACTCTTGAGATTCCGAGAGCATGGCCGAACTCCTTGGTAATGAAAGGTTTGTCTGCAGGCATGGCATACAGATAGAAAACCGTCTGCTGACGGTTGCACAGAAACACGGTCTTGACTATCCTCTCCCCGATTGCCGCGTCGATATTTCGGCAATCCTCCATCGTTATTCCCGGATCGGTATCCACCCGCCCGAAAGGTATATTGTTCTGAGCCAATGTCTCATACACCTTCTTCTGCAACGGCGTCGCAAACACTTCCGGCGCCTCTCTCTTTATTTCACTAACGTAAAACACTGCACATTCTCTAAAAAACAACCTTTAAAGTTAATGAAATAATTTGAGAATTGCTCCAGCAGCACCGGTTTTTGCTGAGGGCGGTTTCCGGCGTGTCAGAATGTTATTGAGGGCGTGGAACTTTGCCCTTGCCGGAAACGCACTTGAACTTGTAAGTGAGGGTTCCTGTCACAGGCTGGGCGGAGCGTTCGTCACGCAACACCGAATAACCCGAAAGATACAGGATATCATCCCCCTCCAGCCGGACATTCATCTTATAGAAATAGCCTTTGCAGCGATCGTCATCGGATATTTTCCCATAATAAGGGTCAATGCCCAGATCATAATTCCCTGACGAGTCCACGGAGAATGTCGGCGTATAAACACGCTTGTTCCAAAACGCACTTGAAGTATTCAGGTAGATATCTTCTATCAACAGACTGATTCTCACGGTGGTACGATACGGCACCGTCATGTCTATCTCTATTCCGGTTTCATCTGTCAGGTCAGGCACCTCTTTCAATTCATCAAAAATCGAAGCGGAAGCCACGCCGTCTCCATTCAGGTCCACCGATGCCCCGTCCCATTCCGCGCCGACGAGCTCATACTCACCGACAAGCCTGTCCATCGCGGCACGTGCCGCCTCCGTCATATCATACGAGACCTTATCCTTGTCACACGCTATCGCGGCCATAAGGGTCAATGCCAATGCAAGAGCAAAATTTATCTTGTTCATTGTTGTTACCTTTTTTTAAGATCAATACAGAAATCCGCCGGAGTCATAATCGAAACCATGCCGGTACCGCCGCTGACATTGCTCGGATAAGGAATTTCATCAATGAAGTTCCAGGAACCCTGCTCCGAATTGTCGAATGCGTAGTCGTTCATATAAGTATAGGTGCTTCGGGACATTGACAATACACGGAAACAGATTTTCCCGTACTCGGCCGGAACATATTCGTCACGCGACCATGAATTCGGATAATAATTATGCAGGAGTGTCTTTTCCACAGCCAGTTTCAATGTATATTCCTTGTCGGCGAAAGTATTGTCAGTAAACAAGTTATATTCATTGGCATAATAATTATCCACGTCACTGGAATTGTCTTCCATACCTGTTTTCAGATTCCTATACAGCAGGCTCTCGTACTTGTTGTCGAAGACGATGTCCCTGGAGGCCCTGCACAAGAACTGGCCTTCCTTGTATGGACTGCCGGACGGCACTTCTGAAGCCCTGTACTCTGATTCATAAGACATTACCATACGGTAGAAATTCCTTTCTCCGGCAACGTCCTGCAGATGGACCTTGGTCATATAGAATCCTGTCAGTTCGCCTCCTTTGTCCTTCGCCATGAATGAAGCCGTATCCACGGCATTGACAACAGGCGCATTGGGAGCGACACCAGTCACCTCGGCATGGGCATCGCCGGCATCGACCGTGATCTTGACCTCGTCACCGGCATTGAAAGGAGCCTTGAACCGGATGGCATTGGCATAGTACGAGAACCGGTCCGGCTCGGTCACCTTGTCCGTAGATGCCACCAGTTTGCCGTTCACGTAGCAGTCCAGATGGGCTGCCTCGACAGGTTTCACATCGTCATACATGCCCCAGGTAAGATAAACCGTATGCAGCGTGTCGCCCGCCACCAGATTGCCGTTCACCACGAGCATCTTCTCCGGGCCCTCCCTGCGCAGGTCAATGTACTCTTCACATGCGACAGACATCATTGCCGCAATTATTATCAATATTGACTTCTTCATGATTTCTAGAACTTATATGTGTAACTGAAAGAAGGAAGGAACAAGAGGAAGGTCTTTTTGCTCAATGCCGGGATGTACGTGGATTTTCCGGTGTCCGGGTTCTTCACTTCCCTGCTGTCCAAAGTTACCCAGTTAGGATTTTTGGCGCCATAGGCATTGTACATTCCGAAGTTCCAGATCCGCTCGCCATGACGTTTCTTCTTGTGGATATTGACGCTGAAATCAAGCCTGTGGGACGGCGGAAGCCTGTAATTGTTCCTGCTGGAGATATAGTCCACCATCGACATTCCCTTTCCGTCCGGCGAAAGTGTGAGAGTAGATCTGGTGGAAACCGTCATCCAGTTTCCGGAGGCGATGGTCCATATTGCGCTCAGGTCCACTCTTTTACCGAGTTTCTGATTCAGGCTGACGCAGAAGTTGTGCCTGCGGTCATACACGAACGGGAAGCGTTTTCCGTTGTTGATGGTACCGTCGCGGAAGATGCGGTCGGTCTTGGACAATGTATATGAGACGGTTCCCGTGGTGCGGCCAAGTGTCTTCTGAACATAGAGTTCCACGCCATACGACTGGCCCTGTCCCATCTCCACGTTCTCCTCCCAGTCAGCGGCTGAGGAGAATGACATTTTGCCGTCTTTATATTCAAGGACATTGTTCATCTGCTTCCAGTAGCCCTCCACCGAGAATTCCCATCCTTTCAGCCCGCTGTAATATGTGCCGAGAGAGACGATGTCCGATGTTACCGGCTTGATGTTCTTGGTAATAGGCACCCAGAGGTCAGTAGGGAGACTCAGGTTGCCAGATGTGAGCTGATGCACGTATTGCGACATTCTTGAATACGCTGTCTTGACAGCCCAGCCCTTGCCGAATGAGACCTTGACCGCAGCACGTGGTTCCGGACAGAAATATGTACGGCCATTGACCAGGAAAAGGCTCAGATGCAATCCGGGATTGAACGAGAAATGCTCGCCGAAGGTCATATCATCTTCAATATAGGCCGACAGTTCATTGCCATACAGGTTCGGACTGGCGTCGTTCACTTTGTCGCTTGTTTCCTTATTCCCGCCAATGCTGTTGATGCTGCGTGACCTCTCCACTTCCGGACGGTAAAGGTGATTCACGAATTCGCCGCCGAATTTTATCAGATGGGTAGGCGCAGGAATATAGTCGAAGTCTATCCTTGCGCCCAGGTCACGGATGCCTGACGTGTAGGAATATCTGTACTGCTTGTCGTAGTTCTCCGTCTCGGATTTCAGAAGTTCCCTGGTATTGGTGACCATGTTCATCTTGTATGTATTCCACGAAACCGAAGTATTTGCAAACAGTTTGCTGTTGAAGACATGGTTCCACCTTACCGAGGCCAATGTGTTGCCCCATTTGAGGTTCATTTTCGTATTCTCCTCTTCGTACTTCGTATATGGTTCATAGTCAGGGCCATAATACCTCGAACTGGACTTGTCGGAATCGGAGTATCTGAAATAATCGCGCCCCGTATAGAATCCGGCGAACAGTTTGTCAGAGTCGCTGAAACGGTGTGTTACCTTGGCATTGATATCATAAAAGGCATAATTGGCAGGGCTTCCGCAGGCCTTTATCAGTCTGTCGAACAGGAAGGTGTGCATTCCGCGTGCGCTGAAGGACCAGGTGGTGTTTTCACTTGCGATAGGGCCTTCGAAGTGGAGTTTTTCCGAAAGGAGTCCTGCTGATACCGAGCCGTGGAATCCTTTGGCATTTCCGTCATTGGTCCTGACATCGACGATGCTGGATACTCTGCCGCCATATCTTGCCGGGAAGGAGCCTTTGTAGAATGTGACTTTCTTGACCGCTTCCGGTGTAAATACCGACAGCAGGCCGAGGAGATGGCTGACATTGTAAAGCGGCGTTCCGTCGAGCATCATAAGGTTCTCGTCCGCGCCACCGCCTCTCACATAAATTCCTGAAAATCCTTCCATGCCGCCCTGCACGCCAGGCATCAGCTGAATGGTCTTGATGACATCGGGTTCGCCCAGCACCACCGGCATGTTCTTGATCATCTCCTGCGGGATTTCCATAGCGCCCATATAAGTGGACTGAATTCCGGCGTCCTTGCGGCCGACAATAGTCGAGGCCTTCAGTGAAGCCGCCTGCACCAATGAAATGTTTATGACAGTATCACGCTGAAGGTCAATACTTTGTTTCACATCCGCGCATCCGACATAAGAATATGTCAGGTCAATGTTTCCGCACGGTATGGTGATAGTATAGTAGCCGAATTCATTGGTGACTGCGCCAATGATTTTCGAGTTTGCCATCGATGACTTGGCTTTTGCCTCCGCTGAGGCATTTGACCCTGACGCAGCATCCGTCACCATCACCATAACTCCCGCTCCGATGAGCGTCTCCCCCGTAGCTGCATCCCGGATATATCCGCTGACTGTGCACTTGTTCTGCGCAGAAAGACTGACAGCAAAAAAGGCGGTCAATGCCGCCAATGTAAATTTTCGCATTAAATCATATTTGTTTAAGGATTCCTTGTCAAGCAATCCTCCTCATTATAACCAATCAACTCCCTGTCCATCCTCCAGACTGTCCGAAAAGTCCTCGCGAGACTGAAATACTCCGTACCCCTGGCCAGAAGCGGATTTTCGATTCTCACTGAGGAATATTTGACTTTTCAGACAGTCTCCCCCATCAACCATCCATATAGAGATGCAACTCACATAAGCATTGTTGCATCCCCACTTGCATTATTCTGCCGAATAGCGCTTCCTGCCTTGCATTTTTTGAACAACCTGCATGTCGGACTTTTGGCAATACTGCTAATTATCAACAGTTTACGTGGATATATGAAAGTCAGGTTACCCATTTTTTCATGCAACCTGTCTTTGGCATTTCTTGCCAACATGCTATGTATCAGTACCTTAGACTATATTCGTAGAGCCAGGTTGTTCAACTTTTTTCTGTCAGCCATACCTAACTGTATTGGAAATTATTTGTACAATTGCTATCTTGTGGTGAAAACGTAAAACTTTATGAACTATTGCCCTAACTGTGGAAAACCTGTTACAGGAGAAACTAATTTCTGCCCTGAATGCGGAGCGCCACTTAAAATCGCGAATTATCAAAACCAGCCGGCTTCAAACAGAACCAATGAAGACAGATGGCTTATCGCATTGATTCTTTGCATCTTGGTAGGTTCATTGGGCGTTCACCGATTCTATACCGGAAACATAGTTACAGGTGTATTGATGCTTATAACGCTAGGCGGTTGCGGAGTCTGGACCATCATTGACCTTATTATGATAGCCGCCAACACCTACCGCGACGGTAACGGCAATACACTGAAATAAATATAACCAAAAATCTATGAGCTTTTGTCCAAAATGCGGAGCGCAAGTTGCAGATGGAGCTACGTTCTGCCCTAATTGCGGATACAAACTGAGCGAGGCCCAGCCTGTATCGACACCACCTCAACCGCAACCGCAACCGCAACCTCAACCACAATCACCCTCACAAGCTACGACGCCGAACCACAAGCCGTGTCCGGACAGCTATCTTGTCTATGCGATTCTCACTACACTGTTCTGCTGCCTTCCTTTCGGCATAGCGGGAATTGTAAAAGCAGCTCAAGTATCAACCAAGTACCAGGCTGGTGACTACGAAGGAGCGGTTCAGGCAAGTGCAGATGCCAAGAAATGGAGCCAGATTGCTCTCATTTGCGGAATTGTATGGTTTGTAATATACTTTCTCATATCATTGTTGTAGTTGCAGGAGTTTCATTGTACTAGAAAGACAGTCCTGGCATTGACGACACTGCTGCTGGCAGGACTGTTCGTTTACATCTATGCCACAGTCAGCCCGGAATCAAGCAACTTGTTTCCCAAGTGCCTGTTTCTGCAGCTGACAGGTTTTCGTTGCCCCGGGTGCGGTTCACAGCGGGTTATACATTCATTGCTTACAGGCGACATTTCCGCAGCATTCAGGTACAATGCGTTCATGGTACTTATGATACCGTACATCATAGATTTTTCGCTCCTACGCGCCAACCAAATGCTTTTTAGGTAAGGGAAAGGTGTCGGTGTTATTAGAAGGTTACAGGTTTCCGCCGGCTATTACGAATTTTATTATATCTGCTTGCGGTGGTTTTTCGAACCAATGAGCATATCGCCAAAGCCATAAAAGCACTTGTAACTTATTGAATTATAATTTATTATATAGATTTAAGCTTGTTTTTCAATATGCTCACTCCCATAAAAAAACAGGGTGATGAGCATATTTACATTCTGCTTCATATCAGCATAATTGATTGGGTATCAGTTTGTTATATGGGCACCTACAGGTTCGTCTGGATGCTCATTGGTTCAGAAATCACATATGGCGATGCTCTTTCTATCCTCTATGAAGTTCACGTCAAAGGCAATCACGCAGATGGAGACAAGGTTCTTCAGAAGAAATCGTATCAAGGCATCTTCAGATGCCGGGCCGGAGTTGGCGGGCAGGGCAGCCATGAGGCGATGGAAAGCCCGCAGGCCCTGATCGCCCCCTTGAAAAGGGGGTCGGGGGAATTGAGATAAGCGGGCTATGTCGCTGACCGGCTATCCATCGACAAGAGAATGTCCTGCACGATATCTGATGATGCCTTGTCAATCCTTGCCTGACACACGGCACCGCAGCCAGCAAATACGCCGGCCGGCTGCTCAAAGCAAACTGCGCAGCTCGGCCCAGGGCTGCTCCGCTTGCTTTGTGCCTCGGGCGCACTATGAAATGCAAACCAACCGGGATTTTACGTTGACCCGTTGGTCCCTCATTAGAGTATGTTCGTGACGGAGAAACACGAAAAAGCCCCGGAGTAAAACTCCGAGGCTTCGTGATCCCAATAGGATTCAAACCTATAACCTTTTGATCCGTAGTCAAATGCTCTATTCAGTTGAGCTATGGGACCATACCAGGTACTAAGACCTTGTTATGCTTCTGCTGGTGCGTTTTCTTCCTTAACCATCACAAGCTTCTTCTCCTTAATTCTGGCCTTCTTACCAGAAAGATTTCTGAGATAGAAGATTCTCGCTCTGCGAACGTGACCAACCTTGTTGACCTCAATTGACTCGATAAATGGAGACTGGAACGGGAAGATTCTCTCTACACCGACACCACCTGAAATCTTGCGGACAGTGAATGTCTTGGTGAATGGGGTAGCACCGCTGATCTGGAGAACTACGCCTCTGAACTTCTGGAGTCTCTCTTTATCACCCTCTTTAATCCTATAAGTAACGGTGATGGTATCACCACCTTTGAACTTAGGGAAAGATGCAGCTTTGTCGTTTACAAATGCCTGCTCTACTACTTTAATCAAATCCATTTTCTAAAATAATTTTTGCGCAACGTTACTTGAATTACAACGACAAGTAAGAGGTTACCTCGTTAATGGGATTGCAAATGTACGTACTTTTTTTGATTCTGCAAATTATTTTAGAAATTTTCTTTCATTTTATCGAAAAGATTTCTGTCTTCCCTGCTGAGATTAGGCACGAAGGAGTCACTTCCGCGCATTGATTCAAGTGCAACGGCCTTTCCTCACCTTGTTTATTATCACACACTTTCAGCCCAGTTTGTCAAAAAAAACATTAAATTTGAAAAAAGATCCCACTGAAACAAAATGATATGGCAGAGTTAACTATAGCAAAGTCGCTTAATAAAGCATATCGCCAGGTCCCTGTGGAACGGCCAGTCTTTAACATCTTCAAAGCCCAACTCAGTAACTACTACAAGCAGATTTCCTCCATTGATACGGAAGAAAAGCTCAAAGGAGACCTGATGGACTTCTTGAAATTCACGTTCTACAGCCAAAATTATAAGGTTTCTCCCAATGGGGATATAGACTGTGCCATTCACCTGGGAGTCAATGTTACAGATCCGGTTGGCGTTATCATCGAAGTAAAGAAGCCCACCAACGCAACCGAAATGATTACAAAGGAGGACCTCAATCGCAAGGCTCTACAGGAACTCCTGCTTTACTACCTTCGTGAGCGACATATCAAAAAGAACATCCAGCTCAAACAACTGATAGTCACCAATGTCTATGAGTACTTTGTCTTTGACGCTCATGAGTTTGAGCGCATTTTCTACTCAAATAAAAAGCTAATCAAACGCTTCGAGGAATTTAACGCCGGTGCCCTTACCTCCGAAAAAACAGATTTCTTTTATAAGGAAATTGCAGCTGATTTCATCGCCAATGTCCTGGACCAGATTACCTACACATGGTTCGACATCCGCAAATACAAACAATTCCTCGACACTGGCAATGACAAGCGAATCATCGAACTCTTCAAATTCTTCAGCCCTGAACATCTGCTGAAAAAGCGTTTCCAGAACGACAGCAACTCTCTCAACACCAAGTTCTATAGCGAGTTGCTCTATATCATCGGACTGGAGGAAGTGGTGGAGAAAGACAGCAAAAAGCACATCATCACCCGTCGCAAGGAGGTAGAGCGCAATCAGGCCTCCTTGCTTGAAAACACCATCACCATCCTCGACAGCGAGGATTGGCTTGACAACGTGAAAGATCGCTACTCTTTTGGGAAAAATCGACAGGAGCAGTTGTTCGGCGTAGCCTTGGCGCTCACCATCGGATGGGCAAACCGAATACTCTTCCTCAAACTTCTGGAAGCCCAGCTTGTCAAGTATCATAAAGGCGACCAGAGCTACGCCTTTATGCGACCATCTTTCATCCCAGACTACGATGAGCTCAATAAGCTATTCTTCCAGGTTCTTGCAAAGCGCATTACCGATCGGTCTGAAAGCATCAACACCAAATACGGTAAAGTCCCCTACCTCAACAGCTCACTTTTTGAGATTAGCCCGCTGGAGCGCCAGACCATCCGCATCAGCAGTTTGGACAACAGCGAACTGCCCCTATTCAACGGCACGGTGCTCAAAGACGGTCAGAAGCCGCGTTACGACAAACTCCCGACGCTCCGTTACCTATTGGAGTTCCTTGATGCCTACGACTTCTCCAGCGAGGGTTCCGAAGAAGTACAGGAACAGGCCAAGACACTCATCAACGCCTCCGTGCTGGGCCTCATCTTCGAGAAAATCAACGGCCACCGCGACGGTTCCGTATTCACCCCCGGCGCCGTCACGATGTATATGAGCCGCGAAGCCATCCAGCAGACCGTCGTCCGCCGCTTCAATGAGGAAATGGGATGGTCCTGCAAGGACTATGAGGCCTTGAAAAACAAGGACATCGAGGACTATGTCCAGGCCAATGCTGTAATCGATTCCCTCCGAATCTGCGATCCTGCTGTTGGCTCCGGCCACTTCCTGGTATCTGTCCTCAACGAAATCATCCGCACCAAGTACGACCTCGGCATCCTCATTGACGGCTCCGGCAAGCGCATCAAGAAACAGGACTACAGCATTGACATAGAGAACGATGAACTACTTATTTCCGACGAAGACGGCAACCCTGTAAGCTATATTCCCGGCAACCAGGAGAGCCAGCGTATTCAGGAAACCCTCTTCAACGAGAAGCGCAAAATCATCGAAAACTGCCTCTTCGGTGTGGACATCAACCCCAACGCTGTCAATATCTGCCGCCTCAGATTATGGATAGAGCTACTGAAAAACGCCTACTATACAAAAGAAAGCGATTACACCGAACTGGAAACCTTGCCCAACATTGACATCAACATCAAGGTAGGCAACTCGCTCCTGCACCGGTTCAATCTTGGACAGGACATCTCCGAAATCCTCCGAAAGAGCGGCATTTCCATCAGCGCTTACCGCAAGGCTGTGAGCGACTATAAGAACGCTCACAGCAAAGAGGAGAAGCACGACTTGGAGAATTACCTGCGCCAAATCAAGGGGAATCTCCGCACCCAGATTGGCCTAAAAGACCCCAAAGTGGTTAGCTTGAATAAACTGAACGCCGATTTGGACAACCTTCTGGCGCCCCAGCTCTTTGAAATCAGCAAAAAAGAGCAGGCCCAGCGCGACAAACAGGCCAAGGACCTGCAAGCAAAGATTGCCAAGATACAGGCCGAGGTGGATGAAATCAAGGATAACAAGATCTTCGTAGGCGCCTTTGAATGGCGCATCGAGTTCCCGGAAGTCCTCGATGAGGATGGCCGCTTCGTCGGCTTCGACTGCGTGATTGGCAACCCGCCGTACATCCAGCTCCAGAAGATGGGGACCGATGCAGATACCCTCCAGAAAATGAACTACGAGACATATGAGCGCACTGGAGACATCTACTGTCTATTCTACGAGATGGGCATGAAACTCCTGAAGCCTGGGGCGCTGATGTCATTCATCACATCAAATAAGTGGATGAGAGCAAGTTATGGTGAGCCATTACGCAAATACTTCTCTGAAAGACAGGATGTTATTGGTTTGATTGACTTTGCCGGATATAAAGTATTTGACTCCGCAACGGTTGATGCAAACATCCTCACTGCCGCTACCAGAACACCGTCCGGATGCACAAAGGCATGTTCCATCAATAAGGATGAATTTGACATCACGAAATTGAGCGATTATGTGCAGACACACGCGGTTTCCTCCAGTTTCTCCTCATCTGATTCATGGTCCATCCTATCCGAAATTGAGCGTTCCATTAAGGAGAAGATTGAAGCCGTCGGTACTCCCTTGAAAGATTGGGATATCCAGATCAATTACGGCATCAAAACCGGTTTTAACGACGCCTTCATCATCGATTCGGTCAAGCGAAATGAAATTCTGAGTGCCTGCCAAACTGAGGAGGAACGTCAGCGAACGGCGGAAATCATACGACCGATTCTTCGTGGCCGGGACATAAAAAGATACGGCTATTCCTGGTCTGGGCTATGGCTTATAAACACTCACAATGGGACAAAGGAAGGCCTTGAACGCATTCATATTGAGGATTATCCTTCCATAAAAGAGCATCTTGATAATTACTGGCTTAGACTAGAGAATCGGGCAGACAAAGGTGACACACCATATAATTTAAGGAACTGCGCGTATTTGGACGAATTTTCTAAGCCAAAAATCGTATGGGCGGAGTTGTCAAGGACTGGCAACTCATTCGCATATAGTGATGACGGCGCAATGGTGCTGAATACGTGCTATATCTTATCATTCAACGATAATGAGTTTCACGAAAAAGAACTGAACACCCTGCTTGGATTCCTTAACAGCAAGGTAGCACTCTTTTATCTGGACATCATCTCCAGCAAACTTGATGAAACGGGGTGGCGCTGGCTCAAGCAGTTTGTGGAGCTGATACCAGTACCCGTCCAACTGGTATTTAAAGAAGACGGCCAGTTAACGAATAAAGACTCAGCCTCAATCAATGCTCAATTATACGAACAACTTGGTCTGTCGCCAGATGAAGCTGAGTATCTTGATCACATCATCTGACTTGACTTTCAATATATTGTATCTCAGAATCGGATAGACCGTAAAATTGATAGATCAGGCTATTCAAGATGTGCTCTTCCTCCGGGGCAGAACCTTCCTGTGCAGTTATGTTGATGATCCTTTCGCACTGGTCTATTATGGCTTGAGCTATGTTTTTATCAATATTACGAGGCACGTAAAGCTGCTCTATTTTGAATTTTTTCCAGCGAACAGTGCCTACACCGGTAGTAGTGCCTATGGTTGAAAACATATATTCTGAGACCGAGCAATTCAAAAAAGCTAGTAGTACAATCAAATTATCACCAGAAAGCATAAATGTAGTTGCCTCCGGCACGTATTTGCCTTCACGGTCAAGGCAGAACTTCGTTTTGTCGGATATTTCTCCCCAGATTATTTTTGGCTGAGATAATAAGTCCCAATAACTGATGCTGTCTTGGGTTTCAAACCATTTATTGTTCGTTCTCTTTCGTGCTTTTACCCGTTCGCCATTGATAATATGCTCTTCGCCAGTCTGTTCAAGCCGTTCGATTCCAATAGCAAGCAGATAGTCTTTCAAAGCAGGATAATCGTCTATGTCATACTGCTTTGCAGGGAATGTCGCTATTAAATACTGCTCTGCAAACACATAGCTATATCGTTTGATATCGCGGCCTCTCAATATCGGTCTAATAATAGCAGCTGTACGTTGTTTCTCAGACTCATCCGCACAATTCTCCAAAATCTCCTCACGCTTTTCCGATGAGATGATGAAGGCATCGTTGTAGCCAGTTAAGACGCCCCTGTATATGTCGACATCCCAATCTTTCAGTGGTGTACCTGCTGCTTCAATCTTATTCTTAATACTCAACTCAATATCGCTCAAAATTGACCACGCATCTGCACCAAACGTTATCGCATGGCTATGTGTCTGCACATAATCGCTCCTATAGTTTCAGAAACGAATGTATATACCTTCCCAGAGTGTTCCGATCGACCTTGCAAATCTTAGCAATCTTCCGCTGAGAAACGCCTGCCCTTAGCAGCTCCACTATGAGCATCCGCTTGGGAAAGAGTTTGCACTTGCACTCTTCTGTCTTCCTTCCAACAGGACGCCCGAGAACCACGCCCTCCGCCTTCTTCCTTACAAGCGCCTCCTTCGTCCGTTGGCTGATAAGATTTCGCTCAATCTCTGCCGAAAGGCCGAAAGCGAAGGCCAGCACCTTGCTCTGAATGTCCTCCCCAAGCCTATAATTGTCCTTGATGGTCCAGACCCGGCACTCTTTCGTCATACAGATATTGAGAATCTCCATAATCATAAAAAGATTGCGCCCCAGCCGGGACAACTCGGCGCAGATAATCAAATCGTCTTTCCGCACCCGGTTAAGGAGTTTTCCCAATTCCCGCTTGCTGTAACTCTTCGTACCGCTGATGGTCTCCTCAATCCACCCGTCAATGCTCATCGCCTCACGTGAACAGAAATTATTGATTTCAAATCTTTGATTTTCAACAGTCTGTTTGTCGCTGCTGACTCTGATGTAACCGTAAATCATACTGTAACTGTTAATATTGTGATTGTTTATAGAAAGTTGGCATCTTCACAAGAGATAAGAAGCCGAAGCTTTCAATAGCACCTCACATGGTTACAGTGTTGCTGTTTCCGGGGAGTTTTCTACTTCTTTACTACCCAGAAACCGCACTTGTCGCCACCTGATCTTTCCAATTTGCCAGACTTTTTCAAGGCCGTGAAATGATACTTGGCACCATCATATGTAAGTCCACATAAATCAGCAACTTCCTTAATGGTTAAAGTTGGTGAGGAGCTCAGGATACGGAGTATTTTGTCCTTCATTTTCCGAGTAGTTCCCTCATTATTTTTCTGGGTAGTTTTCTGGGTAGTTTCGGACGCAGCACTCCCCACATCACTGTCTTCTTTCCGCTTGATGGATGTCCCGATCTTCGGACGCCAGAAAGTTACTTCGGAACACATTACGTCAGTCACCACCTCAACTTTCTCACCTGTCAGTCGTTCCCACGAGTAGATCTTATCCATTCCATAACCTGCATTGTCCGAAATCTTCGTGTATCGGAACAACTTCAGTAGAGAAGGATTGCGCGGTGCCGACTGATAACGGTCACGCAGGTGCACCATATCAACGACAATTTTACCAGGATTTTGGAAACTGATGCGATTGTCGAACACGCGTACAGTAGGATGCATCGGAGAAAAGTAATCGGCATGGGAGCACATGTTGACAAGACCTTCCCTCAAAGAATACAACTGAGACTCATCTTCCGGTGCAAAGCCATCTGACCAGGGCGAGAACGGTGCTGCATCAACGTGAAGTCTCAGGCGCTGAAAGATAGCCTCGTAGCAGTCCCAAATGTTATCCAACTCCGGAAGCCGATAAATACCGTAAGGCTGTGCGCAGACGATATTATGACACGGCTGAAATTGAAGTCCTACCAAGATACCTATGCCGAAGCGATGGCGAAATACGGGCTGAAAAGGGGCATAGACAGCTCGAAGGCTCGCCACAAGTCCACGCAGCAGTATTATCGGGATATACAGAAACATCGCCGAAAGCGTCGGTTCTCTTTTCGGCAGTAACAAGGTCAAGACATTGGAAAAAGAGAACACCGTCCTGCATAGGGATAGCCGTTGGAGTATGCAGGGGAACTCTATTCGGAGGAACACGGACGGAAATTCACGACCGAAAAGGCAGGGGTTCAAGTGATGAAAGGCCCCACGGACGGAACGAAATTAGTTCTTGTCATCGACCGAAAGCCCATTGCCGAGTGGTTCAATGAGCAATTCGACAAGCTAAAGCAGAGCATGCACCGACCCATGCAGTCGCAAAGGAAAAATAAAGGCATTAAATTTTAAGTCAACCTATGAGGCTGACCCAAAAGGGTTGGTCTCTTTTTTTTATATAGGGTGTCGTAGAGTTGTCGGAAGGCTCCGACAGAGTTCCGCTTCGCTCCATCCACCC
>QWCB01000647.1_pt1 | contig 56945 bp, 50 predicted proteins | sample 1972511 | NCBI WGS metagenome assembly QWCB01 (sample SAMN09866719, study PRJNA288562) | Human gut metagenome isolate term5_stool, whole genome shotgun sequencing... | isolation source: gut | host: Homo sapiens | place: USA: California | reverse complement strand
GAGGGAGGAATAAATGACAGATTTTATAGATGCCTCAAAACTTGAACTTGAAGAAAGAGTAGTTTCTATTAACCGTGTTGCAAAGACGGTTAAGGGTGGAAGAATCTTTAAATTTGCTGCTCTTGTTGTTGTCGGAGACGGTAACGGAATAATTGGTTTTGGAATCGGTAAATCCGGTGAAGTTCCGGACGCAATAAGAAAGGGCATTGAAAATGCCAAGAAGAATCTTATTAAGATTAATCTTATGGGTTCTACAATCCCTCATGAAGTTATAGGAAAATATGGCGCAGGTGAGGTTTTACTTAAACCTGCTGCATCAGGTACCGGAGTTATCGCAGGCGGTCCTGTTCGTGCCGTTGTTGAATCGGCAGGCATCAAGGATATAAGAACGAAAGCTCTGAGATCAAACAATCCTATTAATGTTGTAAGAGCTACATTTCAAGGACTTGCTTCACTTAGAGGAGTTAAAGAAGTTGCTGCCATAAGAGGCAAAAATGTTGCGGATATTTTAGGTTAGGAGGGAAACAATGGCCACTAAAGAAAAGAAATTAAAGATAGAACTCAAAAAAGGTTTTATCGCAGGAACAAAGCGTCAAGAAAGTGTAGCTAATTCCCTCGGACTCAAAAAAATCGGCGACACAACCGTTCAACCGGACAATCCGGCAACACGCGGTAAGATAAGAAAGATTGAGCACTTAATAAGTGTTCAAGAAGCTTAAATCGGAGGTGAAAAAATGAAATTACACGAATTATCACCTGCCGCCAACTCAAAAACGAGCAGAACAAGAGTAGGTAGAGGAACAGGCTCAGGCCATGGTAAGACTTCAGCAAGAGGTCATAAAGGTCAAAAGGCAAGAGCCGGTTATTCAAGAAGACATGGTTTTGAAGGCGGACAAATGCCACTTCAAAGAAGACTTCCTAAGAGAGGCTTCAACAATATCTTCCGTAAAGATATTGATTCAGTTAACATCAAAACCTTGGATCAATTTTTTGATGACAATGCAAAAATCGACAGAGAGACTCTGATTGAAAAAGGTCTTATTTCAAAGAGCTGCGACGGTTTCAAAATTCTCGGAAACGGAGAAACGAAGAAGAAATTTGAGGTGTCCGCAAATGCTTTTTCAGCGGCTGCTAAAGAAAAACTTGAAGCTGCCGGAGGAACCGTAAAGGAGATATAAGATGATCCAAACTTTAGTTACAGCATTAAAAGATAAACAGCTGAGAACAAAAATCTTATATACTTTAATGGTTATTTTGATTTTCAGAATCGGTGCTGCAATTCCTGTTCCGTTTACAGATGCATCTCAGGGAATTGTTTCCGATGTATCATCGGGAAACTTTATGAACTATTTGAGTATGATGACAGGAGATGCGTTTAACTACGGAACATTGTTCGCAATGTCAATCACACCATACATTAACGCGTCAATCATAATACAACTTTTAACGGTTGCCATTAAGCCCTTAGAAAAACTTGCAAAAGAGGGAGAAACCGGTAGAAAGAAAATCAACGCAATAACAAGATATTTAGCTATCGCAATTGCACTTTTACAATCTACAGCCTACTTTTTCTATCTTAAATCATACGGATATTTGACAGTAAATAAGGCCGGTGTTCCGTTTACAGGGTTTTCACTTGTTTTACAGGCAATCTGTGTAATCGCAATTTTGACCGCAGGTTCTTCGGTATTGATTTGGCTTGGTGAGCAAATCAACAAAAAGGGAGTGGGAAACGGAATTTCGATCTTGCTCTTTGCGGGTATCATTTCAAGAATACCGACAACTCTTACACAGATTTATCAGTATTTTGCACATGGTGGACTTTACTACGCATTTGCTCCGATAGCACTTATATCAATGATATTAATGGTATTTTTCATTGTTTGGATGGACAATTCCGAGAGAAGAATTCCTGTTATATATGCAAAGCGTGTGGTAGGCAGAAAACTTTATGGCGGACAGAATACGCATATTCCGATAAAAGTTAACATGTCAGGTGTTATGTCAATCATCTTTGCGTCTTCGATTCTTTCATTACCTCCTACAATAAAAATGTTTTTCGGTGACAGAATAAAAGACGGAACTGCTGCCGCTAAATTCTTCAATCTATTTAATGCCGAGCATTGGTTTTATGGTTTAATCTACTTTATTCTGATTATTTTCTTTGCTTATTTCTATGCAATGATTCAATATAATCCGATTGAAATGGCAAACAATTTAAGAAAAAACAGCGGTTCAATCCCGGGAATAAGACCCGGAAAACCGACATCCGACTACTTGATAAAAGTTCTAAACAGAATAATTTTAATAGGTGCACTGTTAATAAGTGTCGTTGCCTTGTATCCGATAGTATTCTCACAAATTACATCGCTTGCAAAAGCTCCGATGAATATTGCTTTGGGCGGAACTTCTGTTTTGATTATTGTCGGTGTTGCGATTGAAACAATCAGACAACTTGAGTCTCAACTTATAATGAGACAATACAAGGGATTCTTAGATTAAAGAAAGGCGCTTACAATGAATATAATTTTTTTCGGCGCTCCCGGGGCCGGTAAGGGAACACAGGGTGAGATTGCCTCAAAGGCACTTGATATCCCTGAAGTTTCAACGGGTAACATAATCCGTGAAGCTTTGAGTAACCAAACGGAAATGGGAAAAAAAGCAAAAGAATATATCGAAAACGGCAACTTGGTGCCCGACGAAGTCGTTATTCAAATCATTAAAGACAGACTTGTTGAAGATGATTGTAAAAACGGATTTATCCTCGATGGATTCCCGAGAACAATTGCACAAGCGGAAGCTTTAGAAAAAATGGGAATCAAAATAGATAAAGTTATCGATATAAAAATAGATGATGAGATAGTTCTGCAGAGAATGACAGGACGTCGTGTTTGTTCGAAATGCGGAGCTTCTTATCACTTGATATATAAGAAACCGATTAAGGAAAACGTTTGTGATAACTGTGGATCGCCTTTGATGATCAGAAAGGACGATAATGCGGATACGGTTGAAAATCGTATTAAAGTTTATCATGAACAAACGGAACCTCTTAAGAAATTCTATCAAGAAAGAGATAAGCTTTTCTCTGTTAACGGAGCTCAAACGGTAGAAGAAGTTTCAAAAGAGGTCATGGATATTTTGAAGGCAAGATCTTGATTATTATAAAGAATAAAAAAGAACTTGATTTAATGCGAGAGGCCGGAAAAATTTCGGCACAAGCTCTCGAATATGCGGGAAGCCTTGTAAGACCGGGAATAAGCACTTGGGAAATCGATAAGAAAGTTGAAGAATTTATTTTATCAAAAAATGCCAAGCCCTCATTCAAAAATCTTTACGGCTTTCCGGGATGTGCTTGTATTTCTGTAAATGATGTTTTAATTCACGGAATACCGGATAAAAACATAATTTTGAAAGAAGGCGACATTGTAAGTATTGATTTGGGTGCCAAATACAAAGGCTACAACGGAGACAATACAAAAACTTTTGCTGTAGGAGAGATTTCAGAAGAAATTTCAAGACTTTTGAAAGTGACCGAAGAATCATTACTTCTCGGTATTGAAAAGGCGGTAGTAGGCAACAGAGTTTCCGATATTTCGGGTGCTGTGCAGAAGTATTGCGAAAGCAACGGATATTCTATAGTTAAGGAATACACGGGTCACGGTGTTGGTAAACAGCTCCACGAAGATCCTTCCGTTCCAAACTATAAAACCGGCGTTCGCGGTCCGCGGCTGGAGCATGGCATGACAATAGCTATTGAGCCTATGGTTAATATGGGAAGCGACCGAGTAATCTCAGATCCCGACGGTTGGAATGTTAAAAGTGCAGACGGTTTACCTAATGCTCATTTTGAACATACAATCGCAATTACGGATAATGGTCCCGAGATTTTGACCTTGCCATAGATAAGCCGATAAATATTGAAGAACATATAATTTGAATTTTTTAATCAATAACAATACCGTTAAATAAATTAGGGGGTTTATCAATGTCCAAAGAGGATATGATAGAAGTCGAAGGTACAGTTGTAGAAGCTTTACCAAATGCAATGTTTCAGGTTGAATTGCAAAACGGGCACAAAATTTTGGCTCATATATCAGGAAAACTGCGTATGAACTTTATCAGAATTTTACCCGGAGATAAGGTTACGATAGAAATGTCGCCCTATGACCTGAGTCGCGGCAGAATTACGTGGAGAACGAAATAAACTTTATATACAATGATTTTATAATCAAGGAGGCAGAAAAATGAAAGTAAAACCTTCTGTAAAGAAAATGTGTGAAAAATGCAAGATTATTAAACGCAAGGGTAGAGTAATGGTAATTTGCGAAAACCCGAAACATAAACAGCGTCAAGGTTAACGGAGGTAAAATATGGCTCGTATATCAGGTGTTGATTTACCTGCAGACAAGAGAATTGAAATAGCTTTAACATATATCTACGGTGTAGGTATTACAACAGCTAAGAAGATTGTCGAAGCTACAGGAATTGATCCAAATCTCAGAGTTAGAGATATGAACGAAGACGATGTTTCTAAACTTCGTGAGTATATTGAAAATAATTTAACTATCGAAGGTGATCTCAGAAGAGAAAAGGCTTTTGATATTAAGCGTCTTACGGAAATTGGAAGCTACAGAGGAAGTCGTCATAAGAAGGGACTCCCTGTAAGAGGTCAACGTTCAAAGACAAATGCCAGAACGGTAAAAGGTCCGAAGAGACTGGCAGCAAGCAAGAAGAAGGGTTAAGGAGGATAATCGATGGCAAGCAAACAAGGTCAGAAGAAAACGGCTGTCCGCAGAAGAAACAGAAAAAACATTCAAGCGGGTTCTGCTCATATTCAATCCACATTTAACAATACAATTGTAACTATTTCAGATACACAGGGAAATGCAATAAGTTGGGCAAGTGCCGGAGAACTTGGTTTTAGAGGTTCTAAAAAATCCACACCGTTTGCAGCACAGAGTGCGGCAGAAACGGCAGCAAAACTTGCGATGGAACACGGTATGAAAACTGTGGAAGTATATGTAAAAGGTCCCGGTGCCGGAAGAGAAGCCGCAATCAGAGCTTTGCAGACGACCGGACTTGAAGTAACAATGATAAAAGACGTGACGCCTATTCCGCACAACGGTTGTCGTCCACCCAAGAGAAGAAGAGTGTAACAGGAGGAATTTATGTCAAGATATACAGCAGCGGCATGTAAATTATGTCGTAGAGAAGGAAAAAAACTCCTGCTCAAAGGGGATAGATGTTATACCAATAAATGTTCTTTTGAAAGAAGATCATATGCCCCCGGACAACATGGTCAAGGCAGGGTGAAGAGATCAGAATACGGTTTACAGTTACGCGCAAAACAACAGGCAAGAAGATATTACGGAATCAGAGAAAGTCAATTCCATAAATATTTCTTAATGGCTGAAAAGATGGACGGTATCACCGGTGAAAATCTTTTGATGTTATGTGAAACAAGACTCGACAATGTTGTTTATACTTTGGGTTGGGCTGATTCCAGAACTCAAGCAAGACAACTTGTTAACCACGGTCATTTTATGGTTAACGGAAGAAAAGTCGATATACCGTCTTACTTGATTAAAGTTTCCGACATTATCGAAATTAAAGATAAGAGTAAGCAAAATGAAAACCTCAAGGCAATAATTGAAAAAAATTCAACCAGACCGGTTTCAGAATGGTTAAAGAAAGAATCTTCGGGAACAAAGGCAAGTGTATTGTCTATGCCTACACGTGAACAAATCACAGTGCCCGTTGAAGAACACTTGATCGTTGAGTATTATTCAAAATAATAACGCCTTAGCATAATTAAATATAAAGGAGGCTTTTAATGATAGTAATCGAGAAGCCCGAAATCGAAATGATTGATTCGGAAGACTTAACTTATGGAAAGTTCGTCTTCGAGCCTTTGGAAAGAGGCTTCGGAACAACTGTCGGCAATAGTTTGAGAAGAGTTTTGCTCTCATCTTTGCCCGGATATGCAATAACTTCCGTAAAAATAGATGGAGTTCAACATGAATTCTCCCAAATTGAAGGCGTAAAAGAAGATGTCACTGAAATTGTACTCAATTTGAAGAATGTGATTCTGAAGTTACATTCTGACGGACCAAAAACTGTTTATATTGAGGCAAATGGTGAAAAAGAAGTTACAGCCGGAGATATTAAGGGTGACAGTGATATAGAAATCCTTAACCCCGAAATGCATATAGCTTCGTTATCTAAAGACGCAAAACTTTCAATGGAACTTGTTGTTGATAGCGGAAGAGGATATGTAAGCGCAGAACAGAACAAGCAGGATATGACACCTGTTATCGGCGTTATTGCGATTGATTCGATTTATACACCGGTTTTAAGAGCAAATTATAACGTTGAGAACACCCGTGTCGGAAAAAGAATTGACTACGATAAACTTACTTTAGAGGTTTGGACTGACGGAACAATTTCGGCAAGAGAAGCTGTTTCAATAGCGGCAAAGATTTTGAGTGATCATTTGAAAATGTTCATTGATTTGTCGGATAAGGAATATGTCAGCGATGTCATTGTTCAAAAGAAAGAAGAAACAGAAAATCAGGTCCTCGATATGACAATCGAAGAATTAGATTTATCAGTTCGTTCTTTCAATTGCTTAAAGAGAGCCGGAATCAATACTGTCGGAGAACTCATAGATAAAACAGATGCAGAAATGATGAAAGTTAAAAATTTAGGCAAGAAATCGCTTGAAGAAGTAAATGCCAAACTCGAATCTATGAATTTAAAACTCAGAGAAGAAGAATAAACAATACCATAAGTCAATAACCTTAATAAAGGAGGAAAAGTATGCCCGGTTCAAGAAAACTGTCAAGAAACACCGCTCATCGCAAGGCGATGATAAGAGGTATCGTCACATATTTGTTTGACAACGGAAAAGTTGAACTTACACTTGCAAGAGCAAAAGAAGTTCGTAAAATGGCAGAAAAAATGATAACTATCGCCAAAAATGACGACCTTGCTTCAAAGAAAAAAGCTTTTGCATATATTACCAAAGAAGAAACAGTCAAAAAATTATTTGACGAAATCGCACCGAAATATGACGGTAGAGACGGTGGATATACACGCATAATTCAAATCGGCCCAAGACGCGGAGACGCTGCCGAAATGTGTATATTAGAGCTCATATAAACATTTAAACAGTCGATTCAATGAATCGGCTGTTTTTTTGTGCACAGATAATTTCTGTATTTTAGAAAACGAATTAAAATTATGATATAATCATTTACATGAGAAACAGGAAAATTATAGCAAAATTAAATATAATTTTTATTGTCATTGTTCTGTTTTTACTTCCCTCCTGTTCTTTGGGAAAAGAACAGTTTTTTTCTACTCCGATTCAGACATTTCCGGAAACATTGGATTCAAGAGAAGTTGTTTCAGATGACGGTAAAAACATAATATTGAACTGTTATCAGGGCCTTATGAAAACTGATAAAGACGGTAAAATAGTACCTGCCTGCGCTCTGAAATATACACGAACAACGGATTTTAAATCATATACTTTTTATTTAAACGATAAGGGCAAATGGAGACTTCCGAAAGATAAAAGTAAAAAACTGGCAGAAGTTTTAGGTGACGACTATGAAAAGAGTTTCAATACAAAAGTCAAGGCGGATGATTTTCTTTTTGCGGTTGAGCGGGCCGTCGAACCTCAAAATAAAAATCCTGATGTGTATTTGACATATAACATAAAAAATGCTAAATCTATCCATAATGGCAAGGCCTCGATGGACAGCCTCGGAGTTAAAATTATCGGAGATAATGTAATAACCTTTGAACTTGAAAAGCCGGATCCTAATTTTTTATATAAACTTACAACTCCGATTTTTATGCCTACGAATAGAGAATTTTTTGAGAAAACAAAAGGAAGATATGGACTTTTGCCTTATTTAACATTGTCAAACGGTCCATACTATGTTGATGAAATCGTTGACGGTAAGTATATTAAAATTAAAAAAAGTCAAACTTTCGTTGATTACAAAGTGAAAAACGGCGGCGTAACTTTTGTTTTTGATGATCAACCCGAAATGTATGAGGAAAGACTGATTGAGAGAAAAGGATATCTGATTGCAAAAATCTCAAGAGGAACAAATGTTGAAAATATTCCTTCGTTAAAAAGCAAAGAGATTCAAAATGCCGTAAAGACCATGATATTTAATACGAATAATAATTTTCTGAAAGATGATAATTTCAGAAAAGCGATTTATCATGCAACAGACAAGAAAATTTATACGGAAAATGTCAATTCTTTTATTCCGAATTCTGTGCCTATTGGTATTTCGGATAAATACAGCTCTTTGAATTATAATTTTAGTTTTGATAAAAACAGTGCAAGCAAATTATATAATCGTTCTAAACTAAAAGAAAATAAAATTAGCCTTAATTTAATTTGCCAAAAAGAAGATGAAAAGTTTGTTAAAAAAATTGTCGCTAATTGGCAGGAAGTTTTCGGAATTAATTTTTCGGTGAAAATAAAAACAGAAGAAGAACATGATATTTTAAACAAGGCTGCAACCGGTGATTATGACATTATAATAATGCCTGTTTATGCAAAACAAAAATTTGCCGATGAAATTTTGATGAGTTTTCACAGCGAGCTTAAAAATGATATTGTTAAATTAAACAGTGTAAAACTAAATTCTTTGATAGATAACATGACAACACAGACAGATCTTGAGAAGAAGAACAGAGCTTGTAATTCTATTGAACAATATTTATATGACGAGGCGATACTTATGCCACTTGAAAATTATAAAATTCAAATTGGATACAGAAAAAATGTTAAAGGGCTTATAATCTCTCGTGACGGTTCGTTTTACTTATTTGCAAATGCAAAATAAAGATTCATATAATTATTTTGGAGGAATATATGGCGACTAAAATTCTCACAGTTTTAATTTTTCTTTTCTTAATATTGGTTTTAATAGCTCTTGCTTTGTTCTATGTAAAATTATCAAAGGACAGCAATAAAAATCAGAATATAGAAGAAAAAATAAATCAATTAAGAGAAGAACAGAAAACGTCTTTTCGAGATATGAGAATTGAAAATGCAAATTTGATGAAATCAAATCGAACGGAACTTTCAGATTCGGTAAATAATTTAAATAAGCAGGTCGCCGTTTCTTTAATTCAAATACAACAGTCAAATGACAAGCAAATTGAACAAATGAGAAAAACCGTTGATGAAAAATTAACTGACACTCTCAATAAAAGAATTACAACTTCTTTTCAGACAGTATCAAATCAGTTGCAGAGTGTATATAGGTCTATGGGCGAGATGAGCAAACTATCCTCTTCGCTTTCAGAAAATGTAACAGATTTGAGTAGAGTTTTAACTAATGTAAAAACAAGGGGAACTTGGGCAGAAGTGCAACTTGAAAACATTTTTGATCAGATGATTCCCGGACGCTATGAAAAGAATATATCGACTGACAATAGCGGAAGAAGAGTTGAATTTGCAATAAAAATACCCGCAGAGAATGCAAAATCAGGAATTTTATATCTTCCCGTTGATTCAAAATTTCCCATGGAAGCTTATACCTTATATCCGCCGTTAAAATACAGGCAAAAAACATCACTAAATACATAAATGAACCTTTAACAACGCCATTTGCTATAATGTATCTTGCAACCGAAGGATTGTACGCAGAAGTTGCGTCCGATAAAGACAATGTTTTAAGTTATATTCAAAGAGAATATAATGTAATTGTAGCCGGTCCTTCAAATATCATGGCCCTTTTGAGTGCCTTTCAAATGGGATTTAAGACAATCGCGCTTAACAATAAGATGAAAGATATCAGAAAAATACTTGCTGAGGCTCTGAAACAATATGACATGTTTTCATCAGACATTGAAAAGGCACAGCAATCTTTGGATACTGCCGCAAAAAGAATGGAAGCGGTTGCCTCAAGAAACGGAATAATGTATAGAAAAATCAAAAAAATTGACAGCATTGAAACAGAAAACACAGAAATAATCGAGGATGGAGAAGGAGAATAATATGAAGAATTACGATCTGTTAAATCGAATGACCGTTCGGGAAAAATTATTGTTATTGACCGGAGGCTCGGCTTTCACGACAAGAAGTTTTTTGAAATACGGAATAGTTCCGGTTTCCTTTTCTGACGGTCCTAACGGACTTAGACGAAAGGGCACTCATATTTGCTATCCTTGTTCGGCGGCAATGGCTTCTTCATGGAATAAAGATCTGATAAAAGATGAGGCTGAGAGTTTTGCAAGTGAATGTGCAAACAGCAGAGTTTCACTTTTACTTGCGCCCGGGATAAATATCAAGCGCCATCCATATTGCGGAAGAAATTTTGAATATTATTCAGAAGATCCATATCTCACCGCCGAAATGGCATCAACGTTTATCAGTTCTTTGCAAAACAAAGGTGTTGGGGCATGCTTGAAACATTATTTTGCTAATAACTGTGAAACTAAGAGAATGACAAGTAATTCAGTTATCGATAAAAGGGCGATCAGAGAAATATATACCTATGCTTTTGAAAAGACGATAAAAAAATCTGATCCTTGGGCAATTATGACTTGTTATAACAGAGTAAACGGAGAATATCCGGCTGAAAGCAAAGAATTTTTAATAAATCTTTTAAGGAAGACTTTTGGATATAAAAATCTTGTTATGACCGATTGGAATGCTACTTCAGACAGAGTCGCACAACTTCAAGCCACAAATGATTTGGAAATGCCAAGCTCCGGATATTACAGTGTAAATAATTTAATAAAGGCTTTTCATGAAGGTAAAATTACGGAAAAACAAATAAACAACAGCTGTAAAAGATTTATTAAAATGATAGATAAATCTGAAGAAAAACTTCGAACTCCCATTGAAAATATTGATCTTGATGACTTACACAAAAAAACTGTGAACTATGCTTTAGAAACAGCCGTTTTACTTAAAAATGATAACAATGTATTTCCTATAAAAAGAGCGGATAAAGTTGCAATAATAGGTGATTATGCGGAAAATCCAATGATTTCCGGAGAGGGTTCGGCACGAGTAAAGCCTTATAAATCAGAAAATTTAATCTCTTTATTCAGAAAAAACGGTTATAATATTGATTTTTCAAAGGGGTATGAATTAAGTGACATTAAATCCAAAAACAAATACCTTCTTAATGAGGCCATTGCGGTAGCAAGAAAAGCCGATAAGATTATAATTTTTGCAGGCAGCTTAAAGTCTGAATATGCTGAATCTGTTGACAGAGTCACAATTGATTTGCCTGAAAACCAACTTAAACTAATTGATGAAATGATTAAACTTAAAAAGGAAGTTGCGGTGGTAACCTGTTCTTCGTCTGTTGTAAAACTTCCTTTTGACGATAAAGTTCAAACTATAATGCACACTTATCCTATGGGTGAAGGTGGTCAGGAAGCCTTGTTCCGATTGATAAGCGGAAAAGTTTCTCCTTCAGGAAAACTTGCTGAAACATTTATCAAGTCCGAAGAAGATCTTTCTTCAAAGAATATCTTTGGCGACAGATTCGAAAATGTTGTCTATGATGAGAGTATTTTTGTCGGTTACAGATATTACGATAAAGCAAAAAAGGAAGTGGCTTATCCGTTTGGTCATGGCCTTTCCTATGCAAAATTTGAATATTCAGATTTGAATATCGACAATAAATTAAATTTAACATTCAAAATTAAGAATACTTCCGATATCAAAGCTTCCGAAATAACACAAGTTTATATCTCCTTTGCAGATGAATCTATGGTTTGCAGACCTGAGAAAGTTTTGAAGGCTTTTACAAAAACAGAAGTTGAACCTCATGAAACAAAAACAGTTAAAATTAAACTTTCGCGTGACAGCTTTGAATATTTCAGCACGAAACTAAATACATTTGTAATAGAAAAAGGCAGATACAAAATATTAGTCGCATCTTCTTCCAAAGACATAAGACTTCATAAAACTCTCGTTATGAATGTAAAAGAAGAAAAGGAATTAAATTACAAAAAACTATTGCCGTCATACTACATAGGAAGACCTGATTTAGCGTCAGATGAAGAAGTTCAAATTTTGTTTGACAACAAGCTAAGTGACTATAAAGTAAAAGATTCTTCAGACTATGATCCCTTTACCACGTTATCCGATACATATAAATTCAGTGCAATAAAAAGACAAATTGAAAATATTACAGATAAGATTGCCCCGGAACGTAATGTTTATGTTCAAATGGGAATGGATTCAGCGGGAAATTTCCCGGTTTCGCGTATTGCCGAAATATCCCGAGGTGCTTTAAATAAAGATGCTGCAAAATCGTTTTACAAGATTTTTTCGGAAAATAATAAATTAAAAAATTATAAAAGCCTTGCCGTGAATACAATAAAATCACTTCCGACTGCAATTATGAGTCTTTACTATAAAGACAAAAAATGATTCGTTTATAAGAAAAAAATAGCCCTCTGATTTTAATATCAGAGGGCCAAATTTATTCTTTATATGTTGTTTTTTCTACAATTTGAGTTTCTTCTCCGTCAGGTGTTTGGATTGTAATCTCCGTTTTTTCTTTAGATTGAACTTCCGGTGCTTTTATCGGTTCTTGAGTCGAATATATGAATTCAAGAATTGTCTTTATCGCATGTTCTATTGAGTTAACATCAATATTTTTTTCTGTATCTGCTAAAGTTTCATAAAAATCAGGTTTTGAGTTTGTGGCGGTTGTCAAAACACCGTATTTGTAATTGGCACTGTCGAAAGGTTTTGCCTGAGTATGTAAATAAGATGCGTTTACAGATTTAAGATCAATATGCGAAGATTTTGCACATTTTTTTAATGTTGATGAAAGATTTCCACGCACACCGAGATTTGATTTGCCCATTAAGGTATCAACACAGATAACTTGAGTTTTTCCCGGACCATAAAAATCAATGTTTTCTTTGATAAACTGTCTGGTTCCGGCATTGGCGGGATATTTGCTTCCTGAAAACAAAACGCAAATTTGAGTGTTTTTGAAGTTTAAATTTTGAACGTTTAGATATCTTAAAACTCCTAAAAGAGCATAACAACCTGTCATATTGTTTGCAACTCCGGGAGTTGATATATTCGTATTAAATCCGGCTCCGTAAATAAAACTTATCAGACTTGCCAGGAAAGCGCAGATTCCACTTATAAAGACAAAGAGTTTAGGGTTAAAAGTAAGTGAAATAAGATTATATTTTTCAATCAAACTTAATACCGGATAAACTGCGGCAAACAAAACGAGTATAAAACAGATGAATTTTAGAAGCGCATTAAATGCTCCGTTAAAAACTTTTTTCGTTGGCGCATCTATATTTGCGGTTAAAATAATATTTTGTTCGACAATTTCCTCTGCTTTTTTTGTAACGATTAAATTCTTTGCCGATTTCTTCTTTGAAATTGAAAAAATACCTAAAAAGAACAGAATCATAATCAGCCAAATAACAATGGTCGGTATCGATAGTATGGGCATCAAATAATGTGAGAGAAAAATTAAAACTGTTATGGCGAGTAGCAAAAAGCCCGTAAAGAAATTAGAATATCTTTTTCGATTGAGTTTAGCAGTATAAGTTTTCAAATCGACCTGATTACTGAATGCTTCAGATTCTTTTTTTAAAATTTCGGCAAAAGCGGTTTCATTTTTTGATGCGGGTGCTCTGTTAACAAGAATGTCCGCTTTATCATTTAATGTCTTTTTAAGAGTTCGTGCTGCATAATTTGAGCATTCTCTTACGTCGCCGACATAACGAGGATTACTTTCAAAAGCTGTCATAATTTCTCCTTAATCATTTCCCGAACAAACGGGACAATTATTCATCTTTTTTATATCTGTTTTTTCGAAAGTCATTTCCGAAGAATCATAATATAAAAGTTTTCCTTCAATTGGCACAGGAAGGCCTAAGATGTGTTGCAAAATTGAGGTTGCGGCTATTGAACCGAGTGTGCTTACAACTGCTCCGACAGAACCGTAAATTTCTTCCGGAGGCTGTTGTGTGCCAAGCAGACAAGCAAGACAGGGGGTGGTTTTGGGGTTTATAAAGCTTATTGTTCCCATGAATCCGTTTGAAGAAACATCGACAAACGGTGTTTTCAACTCATAACAGGCTTCATTTACAATCATCTTGGCTTGAATACTGTCAACCCCTACAGCAACAATATCATATTGTCCGATAATTTCAACGGCATTTTCCTTGTTTATCGCAGTTGATATCGGTAAAACAACAATATCCGGATTAAAGGTTTTAATTTTCTTCGCTGCGCTGTCAACTTTCAAATTTCCTATATCATCATAATGGTGTAAAATTTCGCGATTCAAATGATTCACACTAATTATATTGGGATCTATAATTCCTATCGTTCCGACTCCTGCGGCCGCTAAATCATAAAGTAAAGTGGAATTTACACCACCGACACCCACGACTAAAACCGAAGCATCTTCTATCTTTGATTGACCGTCATGTCCTATTTCTTTAAGACACATTTGTCGAGCATATCTGTCTGCGTTCATTTTATGAATCGCTCCTTTCAAAATATCGTAGCAATTATAACAAAGAGCCGTTTGTTATTCAATTGTTAAAAGGACAAATTTTGCAATATAAAAACGGGCAATATTCAATCATCCGTAAATGCTTATATAGTCTGAAAAAAACAGGCGATTATAATCGCCTGTTTTCTATTCTTCCCAAGGGAATGTATAGCTAAGATTAAACATATCTCTGACGTCTGACAATTCACTTTGGACAGACTCATTTATTTTTACACCCTTGTCTTTGTTTTCTTGATAAAAAAGATATTCTTTTTCTCCGGCCGTGTAAATCTTATCTTGGTCCGGAGCTTTTTGAGAGTTTCTTAACCCTCTCAAAATATCTCCCGTTGTTTTTTTGAAACTCTCGGCACCCAAAAATGCTTCTGTATCTATAGCTATAAAGAAGTGTCCTAAATGATAAGGCACTCTTTTTCCGTTTTCGTCGAGACCTTTGAGTGTTTTCAGAAAACTGCCTGCCGCAAGAGCGGCAGATAAAATTTCAACGACGGTAGCATATCCATATCCCTTGTATCCTGCGGTTTCTTCTCCGAATCCACCTAATGGAGCAAGAGCAGCTTCGCCCTCTGTAAGTTTTTCCAAGATGTCTTTTGAAGACACAAGAACATTGCCTTGTCTGTCGGTTACAACACCTGCCGGGGTATCTTTTCCAAGACGATTGTAAACTTCAATTTTTCCTCTTTGCATTATTGATGTTGCACAGTCTAATATGAAATCAAACGGTTCATCTGTCGGAAAACCTACAGTAAGAGGGTTGGTACCAAGCATATTTTCAACACCGAATGTCGGTGCAATAGATGGTCTTGCGTTTGTTCCGGTTATACCGATACAATTTTTCTTGGTTGCCATAGAAGAATAGTATCCTGCAATTCCGTAATGAGTTGAATTTCTGACCGCAACCATACCCATACCGTATTTTTTTGCCTTGTCGATAGCCATATTCATAGCTTTATAGGAAATCACATGGCCCATTCCGTCATGTCCGTCAATTACTGCAGTTGTAGGAGTTTCACGCAAAATTTCAAAATTTGTTTTAACATTTTGAATTCCAATATTTATTCTGTCGATATATATCGGTTTAAATCGGTTTACTCCATGAGAAAAAATGCCTCTTTTATCGGATTCAATTAAAACATCAGCACAGATTGCGGCTTCATTTTCCGGAACTCCGATTGCAACAAAAGCATCTTTCATAAAATTTTCAGCGACATTAAAGGGCAAATAAAAGTCACTCATCACAGTTCTCCCAGTTCATAGCTCTGCTTACGGCTTTTTTCCAACCACGGTAAAGTTCGTCACGCTTTTCGGCTTCCATTTCAGGCTTGAAGATTTTGTTACATTTTCTTAGAGTTCTTATCTCATCTAAGTCTTTCCAAAATCCAACTGCAAGTCCCGCAAGATAAGCACAGCCTAAAGCAGTTGTTTCAACGACTTCAGGGCGATTAACATCTGCATTGATGAAGTCTGCTTGAATCTGTAAAAGCAAATCCGATGCACTTGCACCGCCGTCAACTCGGAGTTCCTTAATTTCTTTACCGCTGTCTTCTTTCATCGCAAGGTATAAATCTTTTACTTGGAAGGCAATACATTCACGCGCAGCTCTCATAATATGAGAACGGTTTACACCTCTTGTAAGGCCCATAATGCAACCGCGAGCATACATATCCCAGTAGGGAGCACCGAGACCGGTAAAAGCAGGAACCAAAAAGCATCCGTTTGAATCTTCTACTTCCTCGGCATATTTGTCGCATTCACCGGTATTGTCGATTAAATGGACTTCATCTCTCAGCCATTTAATTGTCGAACCGGCATTAAATGCACTTCCTTCTAAACAATATGTAATTTTATCTCCGATTGCCCAGGCAATTCCGGAAGTTAAATCATTTTTTGAAGTAACTCTGTTTTCGCCCGTATTCATCAGAAGAAAAGCACCGGTTCCGTATGTGTTCTTTGCCATTGCTTCATCAAAACAAGCTTGTCCGAATAAAGCGGCAGGTTGATCTCCGATGGCACTTGCAATCGGAACACCTTCTAAACTTTCAAGACCGATTATATTTCTGGTGAATTTTCCGTAAACTTCACTTGAAGGTCGGACTTCGGGTAAAATTGACATAGGAATTCCCAAAGTATCGCAAATTTCTTTATCCCAACACAACTCTTTTGTATTGAAAAGCATCGTTCTGCATGCGTTTGAATAATCGGTTACGTGAACCGCTTCGTCAGAGACACTTCCGCCCGAGAAGTTCCAAATGAGCCAGGTATCTATGTTTCCGAAAAGTAAATTGCCTTCATCGGCAAGTTTCTTTGCTTTAGGAACATTATCAAGAATCCACTTGATTTTGGTAGCTGAAAAATATGCGTCTAAAACAAGACCTGTCTTTTCCTTTATCATATCGGTCAAGCCTTGAGCTTTCAGTTCTTCAACCATGCTTGCAGTTCTTCGGCATTGCCAAACAATAGCATTATATACCGGTATTCCCGTTCTTTTATCCCACAATACTGTTGTTTCTCTTTGGTTAGTAACACCTATTGCGGCAATTTGATCGGGAGTTATATTGCTTTCTTGAAAGACATTTGCCATGGAAATAAGTTCGCTGTAAAGAATATCAATTGCATCATGTTCAACATATCCTGCCTTAGGATAGATTTGTTTGAATTCTCTTTGGCTTGTCTTAACAATCTCACCCTTATGATTGAAAATTATCGCTCTTGAACTTGTCGTTCCCTGATCCAAAGCTAAAATATATTCACGCATTCTATTCTCCTTAATTTTCAGGCTCTAACATTTTCTCAAGTTTTGTAAGAGTTTTATATTTATCATCCGCTATTTGTTCTGCTCTGTCAAATAAAGCATCGGCTTTATCCGGGAAGAATCTTTTAAGTGAAGAATATCTTACTTCGTTCATCAAGAATTCTTGATAATCTGTACTTGGCTCTTTGCTGTCGATGATAAGAGGATTTTTACCCTCTTTCTTAAGATCCGGATTAAATCTGAAGTTGTGCCAATAGCCTGCCTGAACCGCTTTTTTCTCTTCACTTATGCTTAGTCCCAAACCGCCTTTTATTCCGTGGTTGATACAGGGAGAGTAAGCGATGATTAAAGATGGTCCTTTATAACTTTCGGCTTCTCTGATAGCTTTCAGGCACTGATTATAATCGGCTCCCATAGCAATTTGAGCGACATATACATATCCGTAGGTCATTGCCATTGCTGCGAGATCCTTTTTCTTTATCTCTTTTCCTGATGAAGCAAATTGAGCTATTGCACCGAGATTTGTTGCTTTTGAAGCTTGACCACCCGTGTTTGAATAAACTTCGGTGTCAAATACTAAAATGTTGACATCTTCATTTTTGGCAAGAACGTGGTCAAGACCTCCGAAACCGATATCATAAGCCCAACCGTCTCCGCCGAAAATCCAGAAAGATTTTTTAGAAAGGAAATTCTTGTTGTCTAAAAGATCTTTTATAATATCCGAACAACAGTCGCTGTCAGAATCAAATTTTTCAAGTTCTTCAATTAAAACTTCACTTACAAGTGCATTGTCGGTTGCGTCATCAAAAGTTTTTATCCATGATTCACATGCAGATTTCAAGGTGTCGGAAAGATTGTCACATTCTGAAAGATTCTTAATGTTTTCAAGGAGTCTTTGTCTGATTGCCTTATTAGCCAAAAACATTCCGTAACCGTATTCTGCGTTGTCTTCAAACAGAGAGTTTGCCCAAGCCGGACCCTTTCCTTTTGCGTTTACGGTGTAAGGTGTACTCGGTGATGATGAGCCCCAGATTGAAGAACAACCTGTTGCGTTTGCAATAAGCATTTTGTCTCCATAAAGTTGAGTAACAAGCTTAGCATAAGGTGTTTCACCGCAACCTGCGCATGCACCTGAAAACTCTAAAAGAGGTTTGTTAAACTGGCTTCCTCTAACTGTGCTGTCTTTGAATTTCTCTTTCACTTCCGGTTTACAGCTGAGTGTTTGTGCGTAATCGAAGTTTTTCTGCTTTGATTTTTGAGAAGCAAAAGGCATCATTGCAAGAGCTTTTTGTCCTTTTTTTCCCGGACAAACATTCACGCAAGATCCACAGGACAAGCAGTCCATGGGAGAAATTGTGATTGCAAACTCTTTGCCGGGAAGTCCGTTCATCGGAATAGTTTTCATTCCTTCAGGTTTATTCTTCGATTCTTCTTCATTCAACACTGCCGGTCTGATAACGGCGTGAGGACAAACATATGAGCAGAAATTACATTGAATACAATTTTCCGGATTCCATTCGGGCACATGAACGGCAGTTCCTCTTTTTTCAAAAGCGGCTGTTCCCTGTGGAAGTGTTCCGTCGGCGAATTCATCTGCAAAAGCAGAAACAGGGATATCGTCTCCTTTTTGAGCATTTGAAAGACTTAAAACTTTATCTAAGAAATGATTGAGTTCAGGTCTGTCACTTTTTTTACTTTCTTTTTCGATTTCATCTTTTGCATTTGCCCATTCTTTTGGAACTTCTACTTTTCTTACGTTTTCAATTCCCTTGTCAATTGCGTCATAGTTCATCTGAACAATTTTATCGCCTTTTTTGCCGTATGATTTTTTGGCGGCGGCTTTCATATGTTCTCTTGCTTCTTCAATCGGTATAATTTTTGAGATGGAGAAGAAAGCAGATTGTAAAATTGTGTTTATTCTGTTGCCGAGTCCTAATTCTTCAGCTGTTCTTATTCCGTTTATCGTGTAGAATGAGATGTTCTTGTTTGCAAGATCTCTCTTTACATTAGCAGGAAGATTTTCTTCAAGTTCATCTTCGTCCCAAATGCAGTTTAGCAAAAAAGATCCGTTTTCTTTTAAATCTGAAGTCATATCATAGTTATAAAGATATGAAGGATTGTGACATGCAACAAAATCAGCATGATTAATCAGATAAGTAGATTTGATTTTTGATTTGCCAAATCTTAGATGCGAAACAGTGATACCGCCGGACTTTTTCGAGTCATATGAGAAATATCCCTGAACATATAAGTCGGTATTATCTCCGATAATTTTAATTGAGTTTTTATTTGCCCCAACGGTTCCGTCAGAGCCGATTCCCCAGAATTTACATGAAATAGTGCCTTCGGGTGTTGTATCCAACGGTCCTTTTTCTTTCAAAGAAAGATTTGTAACATCGTCGTTTATTGCAATTGTAAACTCTTCTTTCGGTTCATTTTCTTTCATGTTTGAATAAACAGCTTCAATTGATGAAGGAGGAGTGTCTTTTGAACCGAGTCCGTATCTTCCGCCGTAAACAGGTATGTCTTTAAATTTGCTGTCCTTAAGCGAAGTAACAATATCAAGATAAAGGGGCTCACCGAGAGAACCGGGTTCTTTTGTTCTGTCTAAAACTGAAATGGCCTTTACCGAAGCCGGTAAAGCTTTAAGTAAATGCTCTTTTGAAAAAGGTCTGAAAAGTCTAACTTTAACAAGACCATATTTTTCACCTTGTGAATTTAGCAGGTCGATTGTCTCTTCAATCGTATCGCAGATTGATCCCATTGCAACGATTACATATTCGGCGTCTTTTGCTCCATAGTAATTGAAGAGTTTGTAATCGGTTCCGATTTTTTCGTTTACATTGTCCATATAATCTTCAACAACATTTACAATGTTGTCATAATAGGGATTGCAAGCTTCTCTTGCTTGGAAAAAGACATCAGGATTTTGCGCACTTCCGCGTAAAACCGGCTTTTCGGGATTTAGTGCACGATCTCTGAATTCTTTTAAGGCTTTTTTATCTATCATTTTTCCGAGATCGGAGTAATCCCAAATTTTAATTTTTTGAATTTCGTGGGAAGTTCTGAAACCGTCAAAGAAGTGAACAAAAGGAACTCTGCCTCTGATTGCGGACAAGTGTGCGATAGCGCCCAAGTCCATTACTTCTTGAGGATTTCCTGCGGCAAGCATTGCAAATCCCGTCTGACGGGCTGCATAAATATCGGAATGATCTCCGAAAATATTGAGTGCATGTGTTGCAACACATCTTGCAGAAACATGAAATACACCGGGCAAAAGTTCGCCGGCTATTTTATACATGTTTGGTATCATTAACAGGAGACCTTGAGATGCTGTATAGGTTGTTGCCAATGCACCTGCCTGCAAAGCACCGTGCATTGTGCCTGCGGCACCTCCTTCTGATTGCATTTCTGAAACTTCAACAGTTCTTCCGAACACATTTTTAACGCCTGCGGTTGACATTTTGTCAACTTCTTCAGCCATTGTTGAAGAAGGCGTAATCGGATAAATTGATGCCACCTCTGAAAATGCGTAAGACACATGAGCTGCGGCTGTGTTCCCGTCCATCGTTTTTTCTTTTCGTTCTAACATACTTTCCTCCGTTTTTAAGAACTCTTAATTTATATATTATTTATTATTAACTAAAATGAGTTGTAAGGCTTTTAACAGTTACAATTCAAGTTTTTATATGTGTAGCAAAAAGCCGATTGAATATAAAATTGAATAATTATTCATCTCATTCAGAATAATCCGCTAATATACTTATAATAAGTATAACACAGAGATCAAAACAGAAAAATGATTAAAATAAACAAAAAAAGAGACGGTTCTCTTTAATAAAATAGGTGAATTTTGGAATATTATAAAAATACTGTTAAAAATTTGACACTCTAAAATCTATTGATTATAATTTATTCGTAATTTTAAAAATTTGATATCCTGAGGGGGAATTAAAATATATGGATGACAGTCATGGGAGTATAAATTTAATCCTGATGATTGTCGGAGTTTTGTTGCTTCTGACAATACAATTTTTTTATACACTATCAAAAACAGCCTTTACCTGTATAAAAGATAAAGAAATTCTGGAAAAAGCTCAAAACGGTGATCAAAAAGCACAGAAAGTGATGTTGTTGCTTAAAAACTCTCATCTATTTTCAAGTGCGTTGTTTTATGCCACTTTGACGGCAATAAATTTTATTGTAGCCATTCTCGTATTTAACATTGCTCCGGTTTTGAAAACATCCGTCACCAAAGTAATTCCGCAAATCAGTCCTATTTATTCTGATATTTTTTCAATCATAATAATTGTTCCGATTTCAAGTTTTTTGATTTATATTTTTGGATATTTAATCCCTGAAAGGCTTGCGACGCACAATCCCGAAAAAATAGCCTATCTTTTATATTTACCGACAAAAATAACGGTTTCATTCTATAAACTTACGATAAAACTTGCTTTTTTCTTGATAAACTGCGTTTGTCGAATTTTCAAAATAGATATCATGAAAGCGGAAAAGATAGTTACAGAAGAAGATATAAGAATGCTTGTTGATGTCGGCGAAGAAAAGGGCGTAATCGAAAACGAACAGAGAGAAATGATAAACAACGTCTTTGAATTCGATGATATACTTGCAGGCGAAGTTATGACACATAGGACAGATATAGTTGCAACCGAAAAAGACACACCGCTTAAACAGATTGTTGAACTTTCCATCGAAGAAGGATATTCACGAATTCCGGTTTATGAGGACACGATTGACAACATTATCGGAATTGTTTACATAAAAGACTTAAACAAATATATTTTTTCAACGTTGCCAAAGAAGGAAAATGCCGAATCAGTTATGAGAAATGCCATTTATCTGCCACAGACATTATCCTGTTCTAAAACGTTTGAAGAGATGAAAGAAAATAATGTGAAAATGGCGATTGTGGTCGATGAATTTGGCGGAACCGCGGGACTCATTACCATGGAAGATTTGGTTGAGTATATAGTCGGTGATATTCATGACGAGTATGACAAAGAGGAACCGGATTTTTACAAGAAAGACGCCTCAAACTACATTTTAAGTGGGCAGATGCCTGTTGAAGATTTGGAAAAGATTTGTGAAACTCGATTCCCGGAAGACTATGACACAGTTGGTGGATTTATATCTTTCCTTTTAGGATATGTTCCTAAAAACGGAGATTTAAATAAAGTAAGATATGAAAATTTTGAATTTACTGTCTTAAAAGTTAAAGGCAGAAGAATTGAAAAAATCAGACTTACAATTTTACCGAATGAAAGTAATGAAAAAGATGAAGATTGACGGAGGAAATTATGGTAAAAGTTGCTATTAACGGATTTGGAAGAATTGGAAGACTTGCATTTAGACAAATGTTCAAAGCTCCCGGCTATGATATTGTTGCAATTAACGATTTGACTTCACCGGAAATGCTTGCACATCTTCTCAAATACGATTCAGCACAGGGAAAGTATGAACTTGCTGACAAAGTAAGCACTAAAGACGATTATCTTGTTGTAGATGATGAAGAAATTAAAATCTTTGCAGAGCCTGACGCAAACAATCTTCCTTGGAAAGAATTGGAAGTAGATGTTGTTTTGGAATGTAGTGGATTCTATACCAAAAAAGACAAGGCTATGGCACATATTAACGCAGGAGCTAAAAAAGTTATTATCTCGGCACCTGCCGGAAATGACTTGCCTACAATCGTATTTGGCGTAAATGAAGGAATCTTAAAGAAAGAGGATACTATTATTTCCGCCGCTTCTTGTACTACAAACTGCCTTGCGCCTATGGCAAAAGCACTAAACAATTATGCAAGTATCGAAAGTGGAATAATGAATACAATCCACGCATTTACCGGAGATCAAATGACGCTTGACGGACCCCACAGAAAAGGTGATTTAAGAAGAGCAAGAGCAGCTTCGGTTAATATTGTTCCTAACAGCACAGGTGCCGCAAAAGCAATCGGTCTTGTTATTCCGGAACTTAACGGTAAACTTATCGGAGCAGCTCAAAGAGTTCCTGTTCCGGCAGGTTCAACAACAATCTTGATTGCTGTTGTTTCAAGCAAAGAAGAATTAACAGTTGATTCAGTAAATGCTTATATGAAATCTGTTGCAAATGACAGCTATGGTTACAACGAAGATCCGATAGTATCAAGCGATATAATCGGAATGACCTACGGAAGTCTTTTCGATGCAACTCAAACAATGGTGAATAAACTTGAAAACGACAAATACCTTGTTCAAGTAGTTTCTTGGTATGACAACGAAAATTCTTACACAAGTCAAATGGTTAAGACCATTAAATACTTTGCGGAAATGTAAAAATTAAATTATATTTATACAAAAGCGTGGTTTTGACACCACGCTTTTTGTTTATCAAAAATTGATTGCGATTATGATTTCGATCATTAAAATTGCATTCAAATTGTTAAATGTTCGTCAATAATTGACTTTGAAATATTTTCATATATAATTTTCTTTTGTTACATACTTACTAATAATTGTATTTTATTTCACAAACAATTGTTTAAATTAACTATTTCGGCTGATGTTTTTGTGGATAAGATACAAATTTAAGGGGGATAATGTGAGTCAAATTTTCAAAATGGAAGAACTCGACGGCGAAAAGATCAATAAAATTCAAGCGTATATTGATGATGTTGAAGACAAACAGGGTGATGTAATTAAAATTTTACATTTTGCCCAGGAATGTTACGGTTATTTGCCTAAGGAGTTACAACTCTATATTGCAAGAGCGGTAGATTTGCCGGCTTCTAAAATCAACGGAATTGTTACTTTTTATTCTTTTTTCAACGAAAAACCGGTTGGGAAATATGCAATTTCCGTTTGTAAGGGAACTGCATGTTTTATTCATGGTTCACAGGATATTTTAGATGAGTTTGAAAAAGTGCTGAACATAGGCCCCAGCGGATTAAGCAAAAATGGTCTTTTTTCGCTTTCTGCGGTACGCTGTGTCGGTGCCTGTGGATTAGGCCCCGTTGTAAAAATTAACGACAGAATAATAGGTCATTTTAAGAAAGAAATGGTTAAAGATTTAATAAAGGATTTAACCCAAAAAGAAAGAGGGGTTAAAAATTGAAAAAAGTTAAAACACTTGCAGATTTAAATGCAATTAAAGAAAAATATAAAGATGCTGTTCGTATGCGTGATGTAGGTAGCTTAGAAAACAAAGAAATTACCGATGTTTGGATATTGGGCGGAGACAATTATTCTTATGAGGAAATAAGTAAATTGGTAAAATCGCTTTATGATTTTTATGAAAACAAAAAACTAAGCAATGTTCGTGTCAATTACAAAAACTTAGGTTTCGGTGATCGTGGATTTGATATTAAAATCAATGATATGGGAAAGAAATATTTCATAAATGATACCGATATTGATTCTGTTCTTGATGATATGGATGATTTATATATAACTGAAGTAAAGAAATAATCACTGGTTTTATTAGGGAGTTGAAATGAATTACGAAAGATTACAATTTTTGGTTTGTAATGGAACGAGCTGCGTTTCGTCGGAAAGTTCAAAGATAATTGAACGACTTAATCAGCTTATAAAGGAAAAAAACATTCAAGATGTATCGGTTATTCCCACAGGATGTATCGGATTTTGCGGAGAAGGTCCGATTGTTAAGGTTCAACCTGATAATGTTTTTTATACAAAGGTTAAGGTTGAAGACTGTGAATCCCTTATAAACTTTCACGTTTTACAGGGTAATCCGGTTCAAAGACTTTTGTATGAAGATCCTGTTAAAAAAGAGAAGATAAAAAATCAAAATAATATTGATTTCTATTCAAAACAACTAAGAATTGCATTAAAAAATTGCGGAAAAATAAATCCGGAAGACATAAATGAATATATTGTCGAAGACGGATATCGTGCGCTTTATAAAGCACTTAAAGAAATGACACCGGAAGAAGTTGTTGATGAAATTAAGGCTTCGGGTTTACGCGGAAGAGGCGGCGGAGGATTCCCGACCGGATTCAAATGGGAAAATACCGCTAAAGAAAAAGCTAAGGAAAAATATATCTTTTGCAACGCAGACGAAGGAGATCCCGGAGCATTTATGGATGAGTCTCTGCTTGAAGGAGATCCCAACTGCATAATTGAAGCTATGGCAATCGGCGGATATGCAACCGGAGCAAATACCGGAATTGTATATATTCGTGCAGAATACCCTCTTGCGATTAAAAGACTTAAACATGCAGTAAATCAAGCAAGAGAATATGGCTTTTTAGGTAAGGATATTTTTGGAAGTGGATTTGACTTTGACATAATTATAAAACTCGGTGCAGGCGCTTTTGTCTGCGGCGAAGAAACAGCTCTTATTCATTCTGTTGAAGGAGGACGCGGAGAACCCACAAGCAAACCGCCTTTCCCGAGCCAACACGGTTATCTTGGAAAACCCACAACCGTAAATAATGTTGAAACTTATGCAAATATTCCGAAAATCATATTAAACGGATCAAAGTGGTTTTCTTCAATCGGAACAAAAAATTCTAAGGGAACAAAGGTTTTTGCTCTCGCGGGAAAAGTTAACAATGTCGGACTGGTTGAAGTCCCAATGGGAATTACTTTGAGAGAAATTGTATATGATATAGGCGGAGGAATACCTGAAGGTAAAAAATTCAAGGCAGTTCAAATAGGCGGACCTTCGGGAGGCGTTATCACAGAAGAAAATCTTGATACTCCTATCGACTATGAAAACTTGAAAGCCGCGGGTGCCATGATGGGCTCTGGTGGACTTATAGTCATGGACGAAGATAACGACATGGTTGAGATTGCGAAATTCTATCTCGAATTTACACAAGATGAATCCTGTGGTCGTTGCACTCCTTGTAGAGTAGGTACTAAGAGATTGCTTGAGATGTTAAATAGGTTAATCGACCTCAAAGGAGATCAAAAGCAACTCGATTTAATGGAGGATCTTTGTCATAATATTATTGATACTGCTGCTTGTGGTTTAGGACAGACAGCACCTAACCCTGTTTTAAGCACACTTAAATATTTCAGAAATGAATATGAAAAATATGCTAATAAAGAAGTCAAAAAATCATATAGCATAAACAAAGAAAAATGCGTCGGATGTTCCGCTTGTAAATCGGCTTGTCCTATTTCTTGTATAAGCGGACAAGTCAGACAGGCACATGAGATAGCTGAAGACAAATGTATTGCTTGCGGTTCCTGCTACAATGTTTGTAAGTTTGAAGCAATAGTAAAGCCAAAGGGTTGAGTTAAGTGATTTGTGAGGATATAAAATGAGTAAAATTAAATGTATAATTGACGGAAACGAAGTCGCTTTTGACGAACAAATTTCTATTCTTGAAGCATGTAGAAGCATTGGAATTCGTGTACCGACTCTTTGTCACATGAAACTTGACGGCACACCTTATGAAAACAAGCCTTCAAGTTGCAGAATTTGTGTGGTTGAAGTTAAGGGCAGAAGAAATCTGGTAACAGCTTGTTCCGAGAAAATTGTAAACGGAATGATTATCAATACAAACACCTATCGTGCAATTCATGCAAGAAAAATAAACTTAGAGCTTCTATTATCAAATCATCCCAAAGATTGCCTTGTTTGTCCCAAAAACTTAAATTGTGAATTACAAAAACTTGCGGATGAGCTTGGAGTCAGAACTATTGATTATCAGGGTGAGAGAATGGCTCACAGAGTAGATTATAAATCTCATGCAATAGTTCGTGATCCTTCAAAATGTATAATGTGCAGAAGATGTGAGATGATGTGCAATAAGGTTCAGGAAGTTGGAGTATTATCCGCAAGACATAGAGGTTTTGAAACAACGGTTACACCTGCTTTCAATCTTCCTCTCAAAGATTCATCTTGCACTTTCTGCGGACAGTGCGTTGCGGTTTGCCCGACGGGTGCTATTGTTGAAGTTGATGAAACTCAGAAAGTTTGGGCAGCACTCAGAGACCCAAACCAACATGTTGTTGTTCAAGTGGCACCTGCAATCAGAGTTGCAATAGGTGAACTTTTCGGAATGGAACCCGGAAAGATTTCAACCGGAAAATTGGTTACAGCCCTTAAAACAATGGGATTTGATACCGTTTTTGATACAGATTTCGGTGCTGATTTGACTGTTATGGAAGAAGCAAGCGAACTTGTTCACAGAATAAAAAATAACGGCAGAATGCCGATGCTAACAAGTTGTTGTCCTGCATGGGTAAGATTTATTGAAGAGAACTTCCCTGATTTACTTGATGTTCCTTCAACTTGCAAGTCACCTCAAATGATGACCGGTGCAATGGTAAAGTCTTATTATGCGAAGAAAAAGGGAATTAATCCGGAAAATATAACGATGGTAAGTATTATGCCCTGCACCGCAAAAAAAGAGGAAATAAAAAGAGACGAGCTCAAAAACGACGGTATGCAAAATGTTGATATAGTTATGTCTACAAGAGAACTTGGTCGTTTGATTCATATGTTCAGTATTGATTTTCAAGATCTTCCGGATTCTGAATTTGATACACTTTTAGGGGAATCTACCGGAGCGGCTGTCATTTTCGGAACGACCGGCGGAGTTATTGAGGCTGCTGTCAGAACCGCTTATGAATGGTTGACGGGTAAAGAACTGAAAAAAGTTGAATTCACCGAACTTCGTGGTTTTGAAAATATCCGATCTGCAACCGTCAAAATCGGAGACATGGACTTGAAAATCGGAATTGCACATGGTCTCGGTAATTCAAAAAGACTTCTGCAGGGTGTTCAAAGCGGTGAATTTGATTTTGATGTAATTGAAATCATGGCTTGTCCCGGAGGTTGTATCGGCGGTGGAGGACAACCATATCATCATGGTGATATGAGTGTTTTGTCAAACAGAAGACAAGCTCTTTATGAAATAGATAAAAACAAAAAAATCCGAAAAGCCCATGAAAATCCGGAAATAAAACAAATATATAAAGATTTTTTGGGAGAGATTTACGGAGAAAAAGCTCACAAATATTTACATACAGGCTATGTAAAGAGAGAAAAAATATAATCAAAAAAAGTCTTATCATTCGATAAGACTTTTTTATTTATTATTATTTACGCTTATTTATTCTGACAACTCTTATTATTTTTTCATCTTTTTTCTTCTTTATGAAAATCACCAGACCGACTACTGCAAGTATTACCAAAATAAATATAAAGGTTATTATTTTTCCTGATTTAGACTTGAAGAATGTTTTGAAAAAATATCCGAAGAAACCCGGAACTGAAAGCCCGACGGATTCGCCTGCAACAAGATCTACTCTTGAAATCTCATTGTTTGCATACATAATCTTACCTTGGCAGATCTTTGCACCTTTTTTCACCGGAGCACTTACAACCATTTTAGAATCAACCGGTGTAACAATAACCGAACTCGGATCAACTCCTTTTGGCAAAAGTACATTTACTTCTTCTTTGGGAACAAGTCGAAGTGTATCGGTTTTTCTTCCGAATCTTATTGGTATATCAGTAATAAAGTCGTTGACACCCGCTATATTTTTAAGTTTAAGATTATTGAACGCCCACTCGAAAATTTCTCTTGTTTCCTTGAATACCGTATAATTTGTTTCACTTTTTGCGTTTTTATCGTCATAAGGCGCTTTCATCACGACTGAAAGATAGTTATAGCCGTTCTTTGAAGCCGTAGAAATCAAACACTTACCTGCATTTTCGGTTGTTCCCGTTTTTACGCCCGATGCATATCTGTAATAATACGGAAAATATGGGAACAGCATTAGATTGGTAGAACCAAAAGTGCTGTCCTGTGGTCTTTTGTTAGTCGCCTTTAAGGTATAACTTTTTGAAGAAGTAATTTTCTTGAATTCGGGATTCTTCAGTGCATATTTTGTTATTGTTGCCATATCTCTTGCCGTTGTATAGGTCCCTGAATCATCAAGCCCGTGTACATTTGAAAAATGTGAATTTTTGCAGCCTAATTTCTTTGCTTTTTCATTCATCAAACCTACAAAAGCCTCAGGACTGCCGGCCGTATCATCGGCTAAAACTAGTGCGGCGTCATTCCCCGAACGAATTAAAAGACAATACAAAAGTTGCTCGACAGTCAATACCTCATCAGCTTTGATCCCGGCAACCGAACTGCCGGTCCCCGAAAGTGAAGACAGCAACTCTCTTTTTGCGGTGACTTCCTTATTCAAGTTCTTATTATTTTCAATTACTATTATTGCCAAAAGAATTTTTACAAGAGATGCCGGAGATGTTTTCATGTCGGCGTTTTTATCGAATATAACAGTGTTTTGATCTAAATTTTCAAGATATACTATTTCAGACTTCAATTTTAATTGATCATTATAAGTTGCATTTGCCTTTATAAGCAAAAAAAGTGGTATTAAAAAAGACAGAACAATTAAAAAGATTATTATAGAAAAAATTATATTTTTTAACTGTTTTTTCATAGACATCACCGATTCGATATAGTATTATATATCGGAATTGTAACATAATAAATTGTATTAAGGAAGTGCGGTTTGATTTATATAACAGGCGATATGCACGGTGATTTTTCACGCTTTCATACGCCTCAGATCAGAAAATTGAAAAAGGGCGACACTCTAATTGTGACGGGTGATTTCGGATTTTTATGGAATGATTCTTTGGAAGAACAAAAAATCTTGAAAATTTTAGGCAAGAAAAAGTTTAATATATGTTTTGTTGACGGTGCTCATGAAAATTTCAAGTTGCTTGATCAGATGGAAGTCAGTACATGGAACGGCGGCAAGGTTCATCATTTTTCCGGCGGACTTTATCATCTTATGCGTGGTCAGATTTACAACATTGAAGGAAAATCAATATTTACAATGGGAGGCGGCGTAAGTCCCGATAAAGATATAAGAGATGAAAGCAATCCTCTGAACAGACCTCCGTCACCTCAAGAATTTATTGAGGCGGCACAAAATATTGAATCATTCGGTGGTAAGGTTGACTATATAATTACACACGAACCGACAATGAGAATAAAGAACTTTTTAGAACTCAGGAATCCAAATGTCGATGAAAAAACTGGACTTTTAAATGCCTTTTTAGAGGAACTTTCAGATAACTGTGAATTTAAAAAATGGTATTTTGGAAGCCTTCACATAGACAAACCCATTTCAAAATCTATGGTTTCCGTTTTTACGAGAGTTTTAAATGCGGAAACTTCGGAAAACATACTTCACAGATAAGGATAAACTTACATGAAAAGCAAACGCAATAACGATAATATTACAGAAATTCTTTTGAAAAATCGTCTTGAAAAAGATAATCAAAATATAACAACATCGAGAAAAACGATAAACAAAACAAAACCAAGTTCAAAAAAGAAAAACAACTTGAACTTGGACGAAAAATCTAAGAAGAAGATAATCGCAGGAGTTTTAATTACACTTTCTGTTTTAATAATCATACTTTCAATTGTCCTTGCAAAATCCAGCCCAAATGACAAGAAAAAAGTTAAAACAAAAGAAACAAATAAAAGCTCACAATCGGTCGAACAGACAAAGAAAACAGAGCCTACAACCGAAGAAAAATATGAAATAAAAAGTTCAATCATTGTCCAAGGGAAAAGGGCGATGGAAATCTATTCCGTAAGCAAGGTAAGCTTGGAAAGATATGCAGATTACATAAATGATTTTTCTTCAAAAGTTCCGGGAGTAAATGTTTACTCAATGTTGGCACCTACTTCCGTTGCATTTTATGGTCCTTCAAAATATAGGACCGGCGCACATTCTCAGGAAAAGGGAATTCAAATAGCCTATGATAAGATGAATCCAAATATAAAGAAAATATCTGTTTATCAAAATATTGATAAACATAAGGATGAATATCTTTATTTCAGAACGGATCATCATTGGACTGCAAGAGGTGCGTATTATGCATATGAAGTTTTTGCACCGGTTGCCGGAGTGCAGGCAGCACCTTTATCTAAACACCAAACGGGCAAGTTAGACGGATTTGTCGGAAGTTATTATCGATATACAAAAGATGAAACTCTACAAAAAAATCCCGACTATGTCGAGTATTTCAAACCCGTTACAAATACAACAGCGACTGTATATTCAGGACCTGAAATGAGCGGTGGTTATAATATAGACGTAATTAACAGTTCAGTTACCGCAAGTAATAAATATCTTGCTTTCATAGGCGGAGATCATGCCGTTTTAAAGATTAAAACCGATGCTCCCGGAGGAAGAAAAATTGTCCTTATAAAAGAATCTTACGGTAATGCTTTTGCCCCGTTCTTATGCGATAATTTTAGCGAAGTTTATGTTTTAGATCCGAGAAGATTTGACGGTAAACTTTCAGATTTTGTTAAAAAGAACGGAATCACGGATGTTCTATTCTTAAACTATACATTTGCAACATCAAACCCCACTTATCTTAAGGGCTTAACAAAAATGTTGAGCTGAAAATATTTTGAAAATAATCTTTTAAAATTTACTGAAACCATAATTTTAAAATCGTCTGTTTGATTTGACAACAATATTTTACGGTTGTATAATGAGTGAAGTTTATACACAAAGGAGGGGAACAAGTTGAGTCAGGTTAAGGTTAGAGACAATGAATCTTTTGAAAGTGCGCTTCGTCGTTTTAAAAAGCAAACCTCTCGTGACGGTGTAATTCAAGAAGTCCGCAAAAGAGAACATTATGAAAAGCCCTCCGTAAAAAGAAAGAAGAAGTCGGAAGCGGCAAGAAAAAGAAAATTCAAATAATAAAGTCCCGCATAAAGCGGGATTTTTTGCTTGTATAGAAATAATCAATTGAAAGAACAGAATTCTGATACTTCTGCTAACCGTTGTGGAACGCGGGGTTAATAACCCCGCGCTACCGGGGTGTGTGGTGCGCCTCGCTGCATAGTTCGTGTTTCAACCGCCCGAATTTGTTATCCCGCCCCGGTAGCGGGCAATTATCAATCGCCCGTAATAGAGCAAAAGACCGCCGATATACTCACACCACGGTAGCGGGCGGTTATCAACCGCCCGTAATCATGATTTATATACATTCTCAATCATAATTTTGTAAAAATAGTATATTTCTTTCTTATTTTCTATTTTTGATTTTGTAAATAAAAATATTTATTTTTATTGTCGGTTTTGATATAATACATTATCTTTTCAGTAAATGAAAAGGATTAAATCTATTTGTAAAGAAGGGATTTTTATTAATATTTACATAAGAGAAGACTATGAAAAAATGTCTGAAAAAGCTGCGGAAATAATCGCAAAACTCGTTAAAGAAAAGCCAAACTGTGTTTTGGGTCTTGCCACCGGTTCAACACCTATAGGCACATACAAAAAATTAATTCAAATGCATAAAGATGAAGGACTCGATTTTTCAAAAGTGAAGACCTTTAACCTCGATGAATATTACGGCTTAGGACTTGATTTAGATAAGCCTTATGCAGAAGACCAAAGTTATGCAAGATTTATGTATGAAGAACTCTTCAAGGGAATAAACATTAAACCTGAAAACACGCATATTCCAAACGGAAGAGCAAAAGACTCGGAAGCTTTTTGCAGAGAATATGAAGCAGAAATCAAAAAAGCAGGCGGAGTAGATCTTCAAGTTTTGGGCCTTGGCGGAGACGGACATTTTGCCTTCAACGAACCCGGTTCATCTCTCGCTTCGCGCACCAGAAGAATTGCTTTGACGGAACAAACTCTTGACGACAACTATGAAGCTTTTTATAAAGATGCAGGATTCACAAGAGAAGAAATGCCACATTTCGCAATTACAATGGGAATCGGTACTATTTTGGAATCAAAAAGCCTTCTTATGCTTGTAAACGGCAAGAAAAAGGCAAAGATTACGGCAAAAGCACTCGAAGGTCCTATAACATCAAGTGTAACTGCTTCATCAATCCAACTTTTCCCCGGAGAAGCTTACGTTGTGTTGGACGAAGAAGCAGCTTCTAAACTCGACAGATATGATTTCTATAAACATATTGAAAAAATGGAAGCAAAATACCTATAATAATTAAATAAACACAAAAATGAGCGATTTAATCGCTCGTTTTTTTATATGCTGGGCATCAAAGGTTTAATACGCGGGGTTAATAACCCCGCGCTACCGGAAAGAAGTATCAAGGTAACCCCGCGCTACCGGAAAGAAGTATCAAGGTAACCCTGCGCTGCCGGAAAGAAGTATAAAGGCAACCCCGCGCAACCGTATCGGTTCAATATTACGACATTGTACGATCGGCGATGCATCACCACCCCACCGTAGCGGGCTATTATCAATCGCCCGGAATTAAACCTTCAAAATTTTCTATAAATGAAAATTAAAACGCAGGATAATTTATCCCGCGTTTAAATAAATATCATAAATACATTTATTTGAATAAATCAAAATATTCAATGTCATCGTTGCTTAAATGCTTATATAAAAGTTCGTCGAAAATGAAATAAATTGCAGTTTTTTCATCGACAACGCCGGAATTGATTTTTTCAATAATCATCCCTGCTCGGTCAACAACCTGACTATGTAAATCTCTGTGATGCTCCCAGTCTTGATAATGATGTTCTTTCAATATTTCAAGTTCGTTATCAAAATGTTCTTTAATATGATTGACAAAGTCCTGAGCAGTTACTTTTTCGTCTCCCTCTTTCGGGGATTCCATTCTACCTATCATATTCAGCAATTGTTGATGTTCTTTATCAATTTGACTGTTATTACTCAAAGCTTTTAGCACAATATCAATTTTATTATTTTTCTTGTCTAAATCTCCGCTTTTATATGTTGCAATATAATTTTTCGTCTTGAGTGCCTTGTCAAGCGAAATTTCAGTTTTTTGAATCCATCTTCTTTGAGATTCATAATTCTTTCTCTCGCAAATTCCTATTGCGACATTTATTTTTTTGATCGCCGTAAATGACATTGTTGAGACTGCGGTCTTTATTTTTTCGGCAACGACCATTGCATTTTTACCACTTGTTTTAGGCAACAACAGAATAAATCGTTCGCTTGAAAGTCTAAACAAAGCATCTGATTTTCTTGATATATCTATTATTCGTTTCGCAACCGATTTCAATATCATATCGGAAATATCATAACCGTATCTGTTCGTGATTTTCTTAAATTGCACAATCTCCATAGCAAGAGCGGTTATAGGTTCGCTATATCGATCTGCGGTCTCCATTAAACTTTCCGACAAAACGTCTAAATAGTTTCTGTTGAATGCATCTGTAAGACTGTCTTTGATAGACATCATATTCAACTTTTCTTTGTAGCTGACTTTTGCCGATTGATCGGTAAATAAAACATAAAATTTATCTGTGCTTATCGGTAAAATAGTTATATCACAATATTTTTGTGAATCTCCGTCTAAACACTTCAGGATTGTTGTTTGTGGATGACGTGATTTTGTTGTTTTAGCGAAGAATTTCTTCGCGTCCGATAAATCTTTTTCTGCAATCAAAGAAAACCATTTTACATCTTTTTCTAAACCGTTAATTCTGATTTTTTCTTTGGTTTTCTTATTCATATCGATAAATTGTCCTGATTTATCGACTGTAAACAAAACCGACTGATAGTAGTCAAAAAGCATGTTTAATTGATGCTCTAAGCTTTTAAAATCAGTCTTATCTTCAATTTCTATAACATATTCATCATCAATTTTATCTGCCCTCAAACAAAGAGCAAAGAACTCAAAAGTCCTTCCTTTTAGGTGAATATTCAAATCTTTACCTAAAAATTCCGGATCATTTTCATATATGCCGTTAAAATAGGTCTTTATTTTTTTTGTGTTTTCAATATTTGCTCTGCCAAAAACATAAAACACATCTCGGGATTCAGAGTCGGCAAATGTATGACCTGTAAGTCTTTCAGCTTTCGGATTCATATATTTTATTGATCCTTCGGCTGTTGTTATTATTATTCCGCAATTAAGTTTTTCAAAAATCTTTTTTGTATTCATTAAATCCCTCATAAATTTATTTGTTGATTACGCTACCTATTGTGATCAGTGCAACAGCAAAAGAGTATGTGAGCATAACCCAAAAATGTTTTCCAAAAACGCGAGATTTTTTGTTGAAACGAACAAAAAATAAGATTGAATCAGAAGCAAAAAATGACAGGGCACCCAGATAAATAAGAAAGTGAGATAAACTGACTTCTGTTGTAAGCAATGTCAACGCAAATAAATTCATTGTCATATTGGTTACTAAATATATCATCAAAACAGGTAAGAGCTTTTTGTGTAGATGTGGTTGTAGGAATTTTATTTCAAGAGCGATCGCTATTGTGTATATCAATATGAATAAGGCTATAAAAAACGGATTGAGTTTTTCTACGTTTATGTTGTCGGAGAACAGTTTTATAAACAAAAAATGTCCGAAAATAAAGAAAGTTCCACCGATAATCAGGGGCTTAAGTCCTTTTATAATAAGCAAAAGATCTCCAATCCAGCAACAGAGAAGCGCAGACAAAACAATCGGATTTATATCTTTTATGCTGTCAAATGAGAAGATATAAAATAAAATCAGGAAAAATAAAATAAAGCCTTTGGAATAATTCCTGATTTTTTGATTTTGTTTGTGACTGCCATACAAATGAATAATTACGGACACAAAAAATAAAGTTAAAAATAAGTATTGCATTAAAAATTTCCTATCTGTCAATTATATTTGGTTAATTATAGCATAAAAATTATAGATTGTTCATACTTTTCTTGACAAAATTATTATGTAATGATAACATTACAAGTGGTTTTGATTTCAGAGCTTTAAATTGCTAAATTAGAGGACGAAAATGACAAACATAATATTTATTAGAAACGAATATTATTACCGCTTCTGCAAAGGGGCTTTTTAATCGTTCTTGTTTTTAGCCCCGATTTGCGGGGCTTTTTTTATTGAAATTTAATGAAAGAGAAGAAAGATTATGCTGATTACACGAATGCTTGAAAAAAATGCCGAAGAATTTCCGGAAGATATTGCTCTTGTGGAAATAAATCCGGACAGTAAAAACACAAAACATGTTACTTGGAAAGAATTTGAACTGATTGAACCGACACATTCCGAGTATTATCGTCGTGAAATCAGTTGGGAAGTTTTTAATGAGAAAGCAAATCGTTTTGCCAATATGCTTTTAAATCATGGAATAAAAAAAGGGAAAAAAGTGGCAATCTTATTAAACAACTGTCTTGAATGGCTGCCTATTTATTTTGGAATTCTAAAGTCCGGTGCACTTGCAGTGCCACTAAATTTCAGATATACAAGCGAAGAAATCGAATATTGTCTTAATAAAGCTGAGGCCGATATGCTCGTGTTCGGGCCTAACTTTATCGGTCGTGTCGAAGAAATAGCAAATAATATTTTACCTCAGTGTGCGATGGTTTATTTCGGGGAGGGAATAGTTCCGAGTTTCGCCGATGACTATAGGGAGTTAACAGCAAACGAGAGCGGGAAAAATCCAAACATAAAACTAACTCTTGACGATGACGCAGCAATCTATTTTTCTTCCGGAACAACGGGATTTCCAAAGGCCATTTTGCATAAGCACAGAAGTCTCACACATTCCGCCAAAGTTGAACAAAATCACCATGGTCAAACAAAGGATGACGTGTTTTTATGTATCCCTCCGCTTTATCATACCGGTGCAAAAATGCATTGGTTCGGTAGCTTGATAAGCGGTTCAAAGGCAGTTTTATTAAAAGGCATAAAACCCGAATACATATTAAACACCGTCAGTATTGAAAAATGCACAATTGTCTGGCTTCTTGTGCCTTGGGCTCAAGATATATTAAACGCAATCGAAAGCGGAGAAGTGAATTTGAAGGAATACGAACTTTCTCAGTGGCGCCTTATGCACATAGGTGCTCAACCGGTTCCGCCAAGTTTAATTAAAAAGTGGAAAGAGTATTTCCCTAATCATCAATATGACACAAACTATGGACTTTCAGAATCTATAGGTCCCGGTTGCGTTCATTTGGGCGTTGAAAATACAGATAAAATAGGTGCAATCGGAAAAGCGGGTTTCGGTTGGCAAACAAAAATTGTTGACAAAAATTTTAATGAAGTCAAGCAGGGCGAAATCGGTGAACTTTTAGTTAAGGGTCCGGGAGTTATGGTTTGCTATTATAATGATCCCGATTCAACAAAAGAAGTTTTGCACGACGGTTGGCTGTCAACAGGGGATGTAGCAAAAGAAGATAAAGATGGTTTCATAAGACTTGTTGACCGTGCAAAAGATGTAATAATTTCAGGCGGTGAAAATATTTACCCGGTTCAAATTGAAAACTTTTTAAGAGAATATCCCGATGTTAGTGATGCTGCCGTAATCGGCTTACCCGACAAAAGACTTGGAGAAATAACTTGCGCGATAATAGAAGCGAAAAAAGGCAGAAAAATTAAAGAAGAAGAGATTGAGAGTTTTTGCAAGGATCTGCCAAGATACAAAAGGCCAAGAAAAATTATATTTGCCAAAATTCCGAGAAATCCGACGGGCAAAATAGAAAAACCAAAATTACGCCAAAAATATGGCGCTACAATGATAGTAGATTTGCAGAATTTAAGCTGAAAACTTAAGCATATCGGACGGTTATCAATCGCCTGAAATTTTTCATCCCCACCTCGGTAGCGGGCGATTATCAATCGCCCGTGCTTGGGTTATCCGTAAATTATTGAACGCGGGATTGATAATCCCGGGCTACGGGTGGTAGAAGACGGTTATCAACCGCTCGAGTTTTTCACTCTACCTCGGATTGATTTATTACAGGATTGCCGTTGTTGTTTATGTACTGCCCAAATTTTTCATCCTCACCCCAGTAGCGGGCGATTATCAATCGCCCGTTGTTTTTATTCCCGCCGTTGGCTGTCCACGATACACCGCCCGCCATCAAAATTTCTTATATAAATTGACAACTGCATAATAAAATCTCAATATGATAAATAAATTTAAAACCATACGTAATCTTAAATAAAGATGAACTAAATAAGTTTTCAAATAAAAACATTTTGGCGGTGCAATTCATGGAAGAACAAAAGAAAGAAATCATAGTAATTAATCAAGATACAATTAAGAATAAAATTTATTGTGTAAGAAATCAGAAAGTTATGCTTGATTTTGATCTTGCAGAAATATATGGATATGAAACCAAAAGATTTAACGAACAAGTAAAAAACAATTCCGATAAATTTGACGATGATTTTATGTTTCAGTTGACAAAGTCAGAGTTTGAAAACTTGATGTCGAAAAAATCGACATCAAGTTGGGGTGGTCGAAGAAAACAACCATACGCCTTCACAGAACAGGGAATATATATGCTGATGACGGTATTAAAAGGCGAACTGGCAGTTAAACAAAGTAAGGCTTTAATACGAATGTTTAAGCAGATGAAAGACTTTATAATCGAAAATCAAGATTTTATCGGTTCAAAGGAACTGGTTCATATAGCAATTCAAACCAATAAAAATACAAATGATATTGCGAGAATAGACAGAAAAATAAATGATTTAGCCAAAAAAGAAGATTTACAAAAGGTTATGGAGAATTTTATAGATCCTGAAACATATAAACATTTTCTATTGATGAACGGTGAAAAAATAGAAGCTGATGTTGCATACACAAAAATATATAAGTCTGCAAAGAAAAGTATTTATATTATAGACAACTATTTAGGACTTAAAACGCTGGAACTTTTAAGAGCAGCAAGAGAAAATACACAAATAATAGTATTTAGCGATAATATAAAAAATAAGGATATGCTCACAAAAAATATCTTAAATGATTTTGAAAAAGATTATCCAAATATAGACTTGACGCTTAAAGTTACAGGTAAAAAATATCACGATCGTTATATTGCAATAGACTACAACACGAAGGATGAAACATTTTATCTTTGCGGTGCATCATCAAAGGATGCAGGAAATAAAATATCAAGTATTACAAAGATAGAAAATGCATCTAAAGATTTATATCAACTTATGTTCAATGACATATTAAAGAACAAAGATTTAAAGCTCTAATAAAAATATTGTCTTTTATTTTTATATTTAACATCACGATCTGTTTCATATGGCAATTTTCAATCGCCCGAATTTTTTATCCCCACCCCGATAGCGGACGATTATCAATCGCCCGTAATATAAATTTCAGTTAATTTTTAACACATTGAGTCTTTCAACGAAATGCCTGGTATCTTTTGTTTATTTTGCCGAATTTCAGCGCCTATTTTTTACAGTTTAAAAAAGTGATTATTAACAGACAGTTAATAAAGTTGCCATATAATGACAAATGATTCAATTGAACTGCTAAACTATACAAAAGTTTAGTAAAAAATGTAAGAAAGAGGAGAAAAAAATGGGTTTTCAAAAAATTATTGACCTTAAAGATCAAGCTGCTCAATATATGATTGATGAAATCACACATATCATCAAGACATTTGAAAAAAGAGCACCCGGTTCTTTAGGCGAAAAACAAGCCTGTGAATACATGGGCAAAGTGTTAAAAGAAGATTGTGGCTGCGAAAGGGTAGACTTAGAATCCTTCCAAGAAAATCCCGGCTCATTCTATGGCTGGATGTGGATAACTTTTGGACTTGGATTTTTGGCAATTGCCTGTCTGTTCTTTGCCCCGATAATTTCAATTATTTTAATTGCAATCGGCGCTGTCATTGCTGTTTTACAATTTGGACTTTACATTAAATTAATTGATAAAATTTTCCCGGAGAAAACCGGACATAACCTAACTGCAATTAAATCTTCAAAGGGCGAAGTTAAAAGAAGAATCTTCTTCAACGGACACCCTGATGCTGCTTGGGAATGGCCTGTAAACTACTATTGCGGCGGTGCCGTATTTGAAGTTGTTAACGTTCTTTCTGCAATAGGTTTGTTTTACTATCTTTTTGTTGCTATCTTTGCAATTGTCAGAATGGGTGCAATTTCAAATGTTGCCAACGATCCTACCTTGCTTAAACTTGCATTATGGGGACTTTTATTTACTCCGTTTTTCGTTCTCATGATGTGCATGAGAAATCTCAATAGAATTGTTGACGGTGCAAATGACAACCTTTCCGGTTGCTACATGGGAATTGCGATCTTAAAATATATGAAAGACCATGGAATTGAGCTTGAAAACACAGAAGTAGGAGTTATCCTTTCCGGTTCTGAAGAAGCCGGTCTTCGTGGCGCTAAAGCTTGGGCTGAGGCTCATCAGGGCGAATTTGACGATGTTCCGACCTTCATATATTCATATGATACAATTCACGACCCGAAATATTTAATGGTGAACTATCGTGACTTGAACGGAACAGTTGCAGCAGACAAAGAGGTTTCTGATTTATTCTTGGAAGCTTCAAAAGAACTTGGTCTCCAATGCAAAAAGGGAATGGTTCCTCCACTCGGCGGAGCAACAGACAATGCTGCTTTTGCACAAGCCGGATATCGTTCAACGGGTATCACCGGACTTAACCACAACCTTGAAAGATACTATCATACAAGAGGCGACTCATACGACAACATGGACGCTGACGGACTTGCAAATTGCTTTGCAATCAGTGTTAAAACTCTTGAAAAATTTGACAACGGCGAATGTGACTAAATTCAATTATATTTAAAAAAATCAACGGTCCGAAAATGAAATTCACTTCATTTTCGGACCGTTTTTGTTTTGCTGTTATACATAAAAGATATCACGAAAGATATCACGAAATTATCATAAAAAGCCATAACTGCCGACCGCCCCCGGTAGCCGGGATTATTAATCCCGGATGCATTGTTTTATCATCAAATAAAAAACTTATGATTGATAATCGCACGCTACCGGTGTGTGGAGAACAAATTTTGGCGATTGAAAAACATCATATACAGTAGAACACACAACGCATCCCGGTAGCGCGGGGTTATTAACCCTGCGTTTCGTATTAGACATATAATATCTATCATCTAAAATCTAAATTTATAGCACAGGATGATTGATTCTTCGTTCATATTTTATAAAAAAATAAAGGACACGGACTTTTAATAATCGCCCACTATATGGTTGACTGTTGTGTCTAAAAGCTATAATTTCCAAGTGCTTAACTCTAAATTTACGAAAAACATCCATTAAAATTGTTAATAAATGTTATTTTAACGGACAAAATTTGTCAATATTTTAACTTGAATTAATATAAATATGTGTTAATATGTTGTCAAAGAATAGGTAAATTTTATAATTATTTGAAATATAAAAACAATGTTCGTTACAGACATTCATTAAATATTGCATTCAAAGGGGGACGGCTATGACGAAACTTAGAAACAGTAAAAAAATTATGATAACTGTTAAAATGATGATCATTTTGTCACTTTTGTTTTCTTCTTTGCTTTTTATAGGCAGAAAATCTCCGACCGTTCATGCAGAGGGCGGAAGCACCGAAATGACGAACCGTGTTTTGAGAAAATATCCGTCAGAAGACACTGCAACAAAGATTGGTGCATATTACCAAAGCAGAACAAATCCTAAAACTTATGAAGCAAACAATCCGCCAGCTTTAACTCCAAATCCTGACGGACTTTTTGTCATCCCCCAACAAACGCTTATACCCGGCAAAAACAATAATGCTAACTATTGGTCTCAAAATAAAATTCTTGCAGAAAAAGGACAGTCGGCTTCAGGAATGGTTCGCACAAAGGATCCGATTAATCTGCTCGATGAAGACATGGAGTTTACTTTTTGTAACCAATTAGATCGATATATAAATACAGATAGCGGTTTTGCTTTCTTTTTCACATCTGATTTAGACTTTGTTTCGACAACAGGCAGCACAGTTAATAGTGATTCCGGAACAACTTATGGTGCCTTGGGACTTTACTCTAGATATGGCATTGACGGTACGGATGCAGATAAAATGGTGGAAATAGCTGGTATGAAAAATGCTTTGGCTGTGGAATTTGATTGCAGAAATCAAAATGATGAAACAGGCCCCGATACTAGAAGGATTGATGGATTAACGGCCGATCAACATGGAAATAGTATTCCTTTTGGAGACAGAGGAGATCACGTTGCCATTACGTTTCCTCAAGAATCACAGTATATTTTTAATCAAAGAACGGACAATCTCCTTGATGGTACACCGATACCGACTAACTATCCTCCGAGAAACAGTCAAAATGGATTTTTCCTTCCTCATCATGCTGTATCCGCAAAGAAAGATTTTATCGCTTATGGTGGAGGAATGGGTCTTAGTAAGATATCTACTGCCACAATTACATGGAAATTAAAAGATGGAGGAGCAACAAATTCATATCTAGATAACGTATATGAATTGAGCTATAAATATTATGCCGGTTCTGAAACAGAAGATGTTTCGGCACCTACGGAAAGTAAACTTGTCGGCTCCGGAAGTTTGGAAATTCCGTTTTGGATAACACCTACACCGACAAATCCATGGCCAAATGATTTTTATCACACATTTTTATATGACAAAGATGCCAAAGATATTTGGAAAGGCTATGACAGAAGACCTAATAACGGAGGACAGACTGCTCCGGATCCGATGGCACCCACGACTCCGCCGACAGACAGTGAAGTTGCAGCTTTGATTGCCGCAAATCCAATTAAGATGGGTATAACAGCTGCTACGGGTACCGGAGGACCTTCAAGATCAAAGCAGATTTTTTACTTCCCGGACCAACAGTTAAACTACACAGTCAATTACTATATTGAAGGCACAACTACAAAGGTCCCGGATTTGGTTTTAAGCACTACTGACACCAACCCATATAACAACTCTAACCCATACATAGGCTCTGCGGTTTTGAACACCAAACTAAGAATAATCCCTCCGATTTCTCCGACTTACGACCTAGTTCCAAATCAAGATTTAACACCGACTATAACTACAGAAGGTCAGGTCATAAATATCTACTATAAAGCCAAAACACTTGATTATACTATTGAATACTATAACAACGGTGTCAAAATGGAACCTTCGTCAACAGATACCTTGCCAAGAAGCGGAAGTGTGCCATCGACTAACCCAAATGTAACAAGTGTGCCCATAACAAACTGCCCCGAAGGAAGTGCAGTTGCAAGTTATGAATTCCCCGCAGGCGCAAAGGTTGGACCGCCTTCCGCAGCAAATCCATATAAGATAACTACAATAGACAATGTAATTAAAGTTAATTACAAAAGTTCAATAATAGAAAATCCTAACGAAGACCAAATCAACGACCCGGATTACTTGATTCTGAATTTTGACGCAAACGACTTAAACAATGGTCTTGCAAACGAAGAAATAAGAGGAAGACTGACAAGTAAGACAAACAGTGCGATAAAAGATCAAGAAACCATTAAATATGCAGTTTTGAAAGGCACACCTTGGTCAAAAGTTGTAGAGAAAGCTGCAGTTCCGAAACTCGAAATTCAGAGTGGAAATTGGCTTTTCAAAGCACCGACAACGGGATATAACAAAAATCAATGGACAACACAGCGAACAGGCGGAACAAATATTCCGGAACAAAATTCAACTACAAAGATAGATGATTTATATCAAAACGGAACAAGAGAACTCACCTATTACGCACAGTTTACTCAGAATACTCCCGTTGGAATCAAAGACAAAATAAATTCAATAATAGCCTTGGCTTTAGCTTCGTCACTATTATTTTTAACATATTTTTACTTGATTATTAGAAAGAAAAAAGATACAATTAGGTAATGAAGGATTTAAAGCACAAGAAAAAACCTGTTCGAAAACATCCTGTTTTGGTGGAATTTGCGACTCTCTTTATTAAAATTGCAATAATAGCGTTAGTTTTGGTAGGACTTTTCACATTTGTTTTTGGACTGTTTCGAATAAATGAAAACACTATGGTTCCAAACCTTGCACCCGGTGACCTTGTAATGTATTATAGGTTAGATAAAGAATATTCTGTCGGTGAAACAATAGTTTTTCAATACAAAAAAGATAAAAGAACGGCAAGAATTGTTGCTTTACCCGGTGATACAGTGGAAATCGATAAAGAAGGTTTTAAGGTTAACGGTAATAGGCAATATGAACCGAAAATTTACAAAAACACGCTTGCTGTTTCTGAGGGAATAAAATATCCCGTAAAATTATCAAAAGACGAATACTTCATTATGTCGGATAATCGTGAAAAATCAGAAGACTCAAGGCTTTTCGGCCCGATAAAAAAATCTTCAATTAGCGGTAAAGTGTTTACACTGCTCCGTAGAAGAGATATATAATTAAAATTTTTTCAAAAAGGAGAAGAAGATGAAAAAATTAACAAAGAAATCAATGTCAATGTTGGTTGCACTTGTCTTCGTTTTGACAGCTGTAATCGCATCGGTAAATGTTTTTGCCGCTAACACAGTGGAAAAAACACTTGTACCGAAGAAAGTCCTTACAAAGGCTGAAGCAGGAGTAACAACCCCTGATGTAACCTTTAACTTCACTGCTGAAAAGCACAGCTTTGATGGCAAAGAAGCTGAAAAAGACACGCTTCCGGACTTGACAGCATCAACAATTGCTTACACTGCAGCAGATGATACTGATGCAGATGCAGCAAAAGACGGAAAACAACTTACAAAAGCTGCTTCCGATATGCTCGACAACGTAACATTCGAAAAAGCCGGTCAATACACTTACACAATCAAAGAAACAGCAGGAAATGAAACAGGCATCACATATTCAAAGGCTGAATATCTTGCATCATTGTTTGTTGTTAAAAAAGGCGACAAATTTGTTGTTAACAACATCATGATTAAGAAAATTAAAAATGATGACGGAACAGATGCCACAGGAGAAAAAACACCTTATGATCCTACAGACCTTGACAAAAACGGTTTAGCATTCAATAACGTTTATGACAAGAAAGACGGAAATCCTGATCCCGGAAAAAATGACCCGGATCCTGACACACCTAATCCTGACGACAAAAAAGGTCTTGTAATTAACAAGATTGTTGCTGCAGACGAAAATTCAGGTGAAAGCTTTGGATTTAAATTAACCCTCACAGCACCTAAGGGCGCTACTGCTGCTGCTGTTGCTGCTGTTCCTACAGCTAAAATTGTTGATAAAGACGGTAATGCAAAACCTGTTACTATTAATGCTTACGGTACAGCAACAGAATTCCAACTTAAAGCCGGTGAAAAACTCGTTCTCAATGATGTTCTTTTAGGCTCAACAGCAATGATTGAGGAAACTGAATCACAAGGATTCAATCCGTCAGTTAAAGCTATGGCAGTTGGTGGCGAAGTTACAGCTCTTGATACACTTAAGACAACAGGTATTGTTCTTGGTGACCAACAAGGTGGAAACAGTGCTGCTTTCACTAACACAAAGCAAACTGCAACCGGTGTTATTCTTAAGAATTTACCTTTCATTATCTTAGGTCTTGTTGCTACAGCCGGAATCGTTTTATACGTTCGTGGCAGAGCAAAGAAAGTTACTGAATAATTAAATTAACTTATCGTGCGTGCCTTTTGGCACGCACGGTTAACAACTGATGGAGTTATGACTTTGAAATTAAACGACGAAATAAAACAAAAGAAACTAATAAAAGTCATATCAAGAATTTCTCTTTCAGTTGATCGATTTGTTCTTTTAATTTCTTTTATTCTACTTTTCATAGCAGCATATGCTATGTTCGATACTGCCGAAGTTTATAAACTTGCGAGCACCGAAGAATTTGCTCAGTATAAGCCGAAGGCTTCCGATGAACTTTCTTATGAAGATTTAATAAAGTTAAATCCGGAAATCATTGGATGGATTGAAGTTTATGGAACAAAAATTGATTATCCTTTAGTTCAAGCAAAAGATAACGACAAATACCTACATACAACAGTTGACGGCAAATTTTCAACTGCCGGAAGTATATTTTTAGATTCTCGAAATAAAAGAGATTTTTCCGACTTTAATAATATAATTTACGGTCACCACATGGCTGAAAGAAAAATGTTCGGAGATATCGATAAGTTCTTAGAAAAAAGCTTTTTTGATTCTCATAAATATGCCAATATTAAAAGAATCGGAAAATCGGACCTGGGTGTTGAGTTCTTTTCGATGGTTGAAACCCACGGTGCTGATGAAAAGGTTTTTAACACAAATGTCAGAGATAACAATACAAAAAAAGACTTAATAGATTATCTTTATAAAAATGCTGTCTGTTCCAGAGATATCGGACTTAGTAATAATGACAGAATTGTTCTGCTCGATACCTGCACATTTACCGTAACCAACGGAAGATTCATTTTAGCAGGCAGACTGACAGATAAAACTTTTAAAAATCCGTTCCCGGATGAAGAAAAAGAAAATAAATTTATTGAGTTTACTAAAAGAATACCTGTAAAACCTGTTTTATTCTTTGTCCTACTTCTATTATTGATAATTGCAATCATATACAGATTATACGTAGCATATAAGGAAAACAAAGAAAACTTTACGGAGGAAGTTAATGAAAACGAAAACAATGAAAGTAAAAAATAGATTTTTGAAAACATCATTTTTAATGCTGCTTTCTTCTCTCATAATCTTTCTTTTTGCAACGCAAACCTATGCTATTAACGCTGCTGAATATTCAATTGATGTAGGACAGACAGTAAAAGTTGATGGTGAGGGAAGCAAACCGACAGATAAGATTAAGTATGAAGTTAAGGCTTTGACTCCCGGAGCACCTTTACCCGAAGGCGCAGAAGACGGAGTTTACAAATTTGATTTATCGGCTGATTCGACACAAGTACTTTCAATGAAATTTGAAGATGAAGGTGAGTATAAATATTTAATCAAGCTTGATAAAAACGATTTGAAAAACTTTACGCTTGATGATAAAGAATATGAATTGACTGTTTCGGTTAAAACTCCGGTTGAAGGTGGAGATCCCGTTGCCAAAACATTAATCATTAAAGATGCCAAGGGTTATAAATATACCGATATAGAATTCAAGCATCAATATGCCGTTCCTAAGCCCGAACCTGAAAAACCGGTTGATAAAATTAAAAAAGCAATTCCAAAAATGGGAGTTTTAGGAGGAACCGGATAAAAAGCAGGAAGATGAAGAAAAATAAGACTTCAAAACGGAAGCAAAATTGCTTCCGTTTTTTTTAAAATAAATAATGACAATTTATGAACGTATTCTTTATAAAGTTTGTATAAAAAACAACCTTATTTTGTAAAAGTATTGAACTCGTTCTTAATATTTGTTATAATTCATATGAAAAGAAGTAATTTCATATATAGAAATTATTCAATTGGCACATTAATTTTACTGGAGATGATGATATGACAACAGCAAAGAAGATTAGAAAATCGATGTTTGCTCTTCTGATTGCTCTTGTTTTTGCGGGACTTTCTATATTCCCTGCATTTATGAAAACAAAAGCAGTTGAATCAACCGGATTAACCGAACTTTCTAACAGAGAAACAGTGGTGTATCCGTCTGCTAAAACAACATCAGTGTTTATGTCTGCTACGCCGACTAAAAATGCTATGTTCTACGCAAACAAAAACAGAGTTACAAAGAACGTTGCTAAAATATATAAAGGCGATGACGGAAATGGCACCGATATCAACAGTGCTGCGCTTTGCCCGGATGATGGTATTGGCGAAGTAGGCGCTATTGAAACCCCGGATGCACTTGATGCAACATTGCTTTCTAAAGATTACGACATAACCTGGGTAATATCAGCTCCCGGCAAATCACTTTCAGGTTGGGATTATGCAGATGCTTTTACTTTCTTCAACAACCCAACATATCAATCTAATCCTAAGTTTTGTGGTGCCGGTATCGGTATTTACAATAAAAACTTCAGTGACAACAAATATGAACAAAAAGCTTTATCAAATTCAATTGCTGTAGAAATAGATAACTTTAACGATTGTTATGGACTTGCCGGTGTCGGAGACTCTGCAAAGATGGATGAACTTTGGACTGAGACCGATGAAAACGGTGCAGATCTTCCCGGAGGAAAAGATATACCCAGAAAACATGCTCAACAACAAGGACATGTTGCAATCACAATTCCCGACGAATCCAAAAAAGCAAAAGATCCGACCAACGCAAAAGACTGGCAAAACAGAGAAAATGACGGAGTAAGGCTTCCTCATTACAGTGCCAGACTCATGAATGACAGCTACCAAGGCGGAAGAGCACTTAAAAGAAGATTGCATACCGTTCGAATCAAATGGCAACTCATTGATCCGGGAAAAACAGACTCTGTAAAAGACAATACATACAGACTTACATACTACATGTATAATGGACAGAATCAGTGTCTTGGTGTTCCTGTAACAGGCAAAAAAGACTTTACCTATGAACAACTTAGAGGTATTATGGGTTGGTCCGCAGGCGATACCGAAGGTAAAGCAAAAATGGCAATTTGGGGTTCAACTGCTCCATTAGTAGGAATGTCCAGAAGACATTATTTCCCTAAAACCTATAATTACACAATCAAATATATTGACAGAAAGACAAGAAAACCTCTTAAAGAAGAATATAAATCAACTGCTCCATTAGGACTTCTTACAGTCAGAGCACCTCAAATCGAAGGATATAGACTTGTTTCTAAATCACCGGTTGACAAGAACATCAGTGCTTGGGGTAAAAATAACATTGTTTTCTATTATGAACCCTTGAAAACAGACGATACCACAAGACCGACCAGACCTCATAAACCGGGCAATAACAACAAAAGACCAAAAATTGATTTCTCATCATTCTTTGGTAACTGTAAGAAACGTCGAATTGTTCAAAAAATGGCTTGCGGAAAAAACGGCAAAGCAGCAGTAAAAACCGGATTTGGACTTAGTGCAGCAGCCTTTGGAGTTGTTTTTGCTCTCTCAGGCGGAGCTCTTGCAATAGCTTCTAAGAAGAGAAACGACTGATATAATGAAGTTTGATTAATATCAATCTAACATGCTAAATAAATCACCGAGATTATTTGAATCTCGGTGATTTTATATTGTCTAAATCTTAAATTTACCGTCTATTATCTATATTGGTAGCCGGGGGTTATCAACCCCCGGTGCATCGGTTTATCATAAAAATAAACAGGCGATTGATAATCACCTGTTAAAATTTATTATTTATCTCCCGATTTAACCTTTAATCTTGCTACGGCTCTTGCAAGAGACATTCTCGCCTTTTCATATTCTTTCATGCTTTGTTTTTGCAACATCGCTTCCTTTGCGGCATCAGCTGCCAGCCTCGCCTTATTTGCATCAATTTCTTCGGGTCGTTCTGCGCTGTCAACCAGCACCAAAACATCATTGTTTTCAACTTTAATCAAGCCGGAAGAAACAGCGGCAATCATTGATTCTTTTCCGGGTATGCGATACATCATCTTACCGGGAACAATAGCACATATTGCGTTACAATGGTTGGCTAAAATGCCGTATTGACCGTGTAATGTCGGAACAACAAGAGATTCACAATCGCCTTCGTAGAAAGTGCGAGAAGCTGATAAAATATGAACTTTAAAGCTTTTCATGTTTATGCCTCGGTTTTCATTTTTTCGGCACGAATTTCAACATCCTCAATCGTTCCGACATTGAAAAACGCCATTTCAGGATAATCGTCTGTGTCTCCGTCAATAATTTTTCTGAACCCTTTAATTGTTTCTTTTAAGGGAACATACACGCCCTCAATTCCGGTGAATTTTTTTGCCACGAAGGTCGGCTGAGATAAAAAGAACTGTATTTTTCTTGCACGAGAAACAGTCAGCCTGTCTTCATCGCTTAACTCATCCATACCGAGAATGGCGATTATATCTTGTAGTTCTTTATATTTTTGTAGTATCTCTTGAACTCTTCGTGCAACTTCATAATGCTCTTTACCTACAATATCCGCTTCTAAAATCCTGCTGGTTGACGCAAGCGGATCAACTGCGGGATAAATACCGTTTTCCGCTATCTTACGGCTTAGAACAGTGGTTGCATCAAGGTGAGTAAAAGTTGTGGCGGGGGCAGGGTCAGTTAAATCATCAGCGGGAACATACACTGCTTGAACTGAAGTAACAGAACCTTTTTCAGTGGACGCGATCCTTTCTTGCAAGGCGCCCATTTCTTCCGCAAGTGTCGGTTGATAACCTACTGCAGACGGCATACGTCCCAATAGTGTTGATACTTCACTTCCTGCCTGAACAAATCTAAAAATATTGTCGATAAAAAGAAGAACATCCTTTGAAAGCGAATCACGAAAATATTCAGCCATTGTGAGTCCTGACAGGGCAACTCGCATACGAACTCCCGGAGACTCGTTCATTTGACCGAACACAAGTGCCGTTTTATCAAAAACACCACTCTCACGCATTTCATTCCATAGATCGTTACCTTCACGACTTCTTTCACCGACTCCGGTAAATACCGAGTATCCGCCATGTTTCATTGCAACATTATGAATAAGTTCTTGTATCAAGACGGTTTTACCGACACCGGCACCGCCAAAAAGCCCGATTTTACCGCCTTTTGGATATGGTTCTAAAAGATCTATAACTTTAATTCCCGTTTCCAGTATTTCTGTTGCGGGACGGAGTTCCTCAAAACTCGGCGCTTTTCTGTGAATTTCGTTTCTTTCGGCATCGGGTGAAATAGGCTCGCCGTCATCAATAGGTTCGCCCAAAACATTAAACATTCTCCCAAGAACATTTTCACCGACAGGCACAGTAATTCCTTTACCGTACGATACAACTTGCATTCCGCGTGAAAGATGTTCACTGGCACCCAAAAGAATACAACGGACTTTTCCATGACCAAGATGCGATACTACTTCCATAACACGATTTTCATCGTTTACTGTAACGCTTATTGCATCTTTTATTTTCGGAAGAACGTCTCCGTCGAATTCACAGTCTATAACCGGTCCCGATATAGCTGTAATTTTTCCGTACATTTTACTCACAGATATAATTCCTCCCGTGTGTTTTCTTTTTTGACTTTATTTCTTTGGGCTTTTGCGCCTGATGATATTTCAATAATTTCCTGTGTAACAGCGGCTTGTCGTTGTCGGTTATATTCTGCGGAAAGTTCAATAAGCTTTTTTTCTGCATTTTTACCCGCTGAATTCATCGCTGTCATTCTTGCGTTTTGTTCACTACAAAAACTATCTACAAGTGCACTGTATATATATCCCGAAATGTAGCTCGGAATAATATTATCCAAAACTTCCTCAATGTCCGGTAAAAATTCAAATTCTACCTCTGAAGATTCTTCTTTTTTTTTCGAAATAAATGTCTTTTGGTGAAATGGTAAAAGGCGTTCGGTCTTAGCATCTTCAGTCATCGCATTTTTCATATCGGTGTATATAATGTAAATCTTTTTAACTTCATTTTTATCAAAAAGTTCCAGTAAAATTTCACTTATTTCTCTTGCTCTGTGCATCGTCGGATTCTGTGCGGTATATAAAAAACTTTTCTCAATCGGTATATCATGTCTGTAAAAATATTGCCTGCCAAACTTTCCGACCACAAAAAACTTTGTGTTCGGATTCTCCAAATACATTTTTTCAGCCTCTTTAAGGACATTTTTATTATATTTTCCCGCAAGCCCTTTATCCGCAGTAATAACAAGGCAAGCATAAGTCTTATTTGACGATTTTTTTTCGCCGTCGATTGGATAAAAATACCGACTGTTGACATCTTTAACCGTTCTAAAAATGCGTTTTATTTCATTTTTTACAGCATTAAAATAAGGCCTGGTCTTATCAAGATCCGATTTGGCTTTTCGCATTTTGACAGATGCGATTAAATACATTGCGTTTGTGATTTTTTTTGTGTCACTGACGCTTTTTATGTGATTTTTGAGTTCTTTTGCATTACTCATATTTAACGCCTTTGTTTTAATTCTTGCTTATAAACGTTTTTGCAAAATTAATTATTTTTTCAATATCTTGATCGTCTGTTTTGCCTGTTCGATCAATTCTTTCACAGATTTCAGGTATTTGTTCTTCTGCTTTTTCAAGCAATTTTTTTACAAGAACAGGAAGTTTATTTATATCATAATCGGTGAAAAGATGTGAAAGCGCACAAGTTAATATGATTACCTGTTCATGCTGACTGTATGGATGAAACTGATCTTGACAGAGAAGTTTCATAAGTCCCTGACCATATTGTAGTCTTCTTTTTGTAACATCATCTAAATCGCTTGAAAATTGCATGAAAACTTCCATTTCTCGATATTGTGCAAGGTCAATTCGAAGACTTCCACAAGCTTTTTTCATAGCCTTTGTCTGAGCAGCCCCGCCGACACGGGAAACTGAAAGTCCGACATTAACCGCAGGTCTTTGACCTGAATTAAATAAATTGCTTTCAAGGAAAATTTGTCCGTCTGTAATTGAAATGATATTTGTCGGTATATAAGCCGATACATCGCCGGCTTGAGTTTCAACAATAGGAAGAGCCGTCATACTTCCGCCTGAAAGCTTGTCGGATAATCGAGCGGAACGTTCGAGTAATCTTGAATGAAGATAAAACACATCGCCGGGATATGCTTCACGTCCCGGGGAACGCTCCAAAAGCAAGCTCAATGTTCTGTATGCAATTGCGTGCTTTGAAAGATCATCATACACAATAAGGACATCTTTTCCTTTATGCATAAAATATTCACCTATAGAACAACCCGCATATGGAGCGATATATTGTAAGGTTGCAGAATCACTTGCGGTTGCGGCGACAACTATACAGTAGTCAAGAGCATCATTTTTTTTGAGAATTTCGGTAAACTGTGCGACAGACGACGCTTTTTGTCCGATTGCAACATAGATACAAATTGTATTTTTTCCTTTTTGATTGAGCATTGTGTCGAGTGCAATTGCCGTTTTTCCTGTCTGACGATCTCCGATTATAAGTTCACGCTGACCTCTGCCGATCGGAAACATTGAATCAATAGATAATATTCCCGTTTCCAAAGGTTTATTTACACTTTGTCGTTCAATAATGGTCGGAGCAGCATTTTCAATCGGATAATAATCTTCTGCTATAATTTCTCCTTTGCCGTCAATCGGATTTCCCAATGCATCTGTAATTCTACCTAAATAACCGTCACTAACAGGGATACCGGCAGTTTTTTTTGTTCTATAAACTACGCTCCCTTGAGCAATATCACTTTCATCGCCAAAAATTACACAGCCGATAGTATCCGGCTGTAAATCGAGAATCATACCTTTGATTCCGCATTCAAACAGCAAAATTTCACCATACTGTGCGTTTTCAAGTCCGACAAGAGTAGCAATTCCGTCTCCGACAGTTAAAACAGTTCCGATTTCATCAGATTGTGGTTTAGCTTCAAATTCATTTATTGTTTGCCTGACAAGAGACATCACATCTTTTGATACCGAAAGATTTTCTTTGACTTTTTCTTTTAATTGTCTTGTCTTGCCCTCGTTACTCCAGTCATATATTTCATCAAGAGTCCATTTATAAACCGAAGATCCGACTTCAATTCTGAATCCGTCTTTTATGCTTTTGTCTTCTTTCCATAAAACACTGACTTTTTTATTGTATTTTTTTTCAAGATATCGACAAAGCCTCTCTTTTTGTTCTTGAGTCGGTTCTTTTGCACTGCGAAGATAAGCGCAGATTTCAATCTTTTTTATTTGGTTTTCCGTCAAGTCTTATCCTCCTTTTCAGCTCTGTCCAGAAATTCATCGAGAGGATCTGTACCTTCCTTTACAAGCATTTTATCAACTGCTTCAGAAACCATTACTTCTATTTCGGAATTTGCTTTTCTGAAAATCTTTTCTTTTTCTGTTTCTGCCTGTGTTTTTGCGTTCGATATTATCTGATCTCTTTCAAGTTTTGCGTCTTCTATATATTCATCGGCAATTTTTTTAGCCGATTGCATAGATTCTGTTTTCATTTTTTCTATTTCAGATTCCGCATTTTTTAATTTATTTAAATATTTTTGTTTTTCAAGTTCTGCAGAATCTTTTTCGGCTTTTGCTTTTTCATCCATTTCCGAAAAATATTTTTTTCTGTTTTCCATGAAATTTTTTACCGGCTTATAAAGCAACAAATAAAGCCCGCCCACAAGAATTAAAAAATTAAAAATGTGCAGGAGAATCTGTTGCCAATCTATATTTAACGGTAAGCCCATAAAAAGCCCTCCTTAAAGGACGAATATAATCAAAATTGCCGTAACCAATGAATAAATTATTGCTGTTTCAATAAAAACAAGTCCAAGCATTAAACCTGTTCTGATACTTCCGGCAGCTTCAGGTTGACGAGAAATGCCTTCGGATGACTTTGCAACTGCAAGACCCATGCCGATTGCCGCTGAAGAAGAAGCAATACCTACACAAATTGCTGCCGCAATTGCCTTTTTGCCCTTAAGATTATCCTCTTTTTTTTCAACTTCTGTTTTAGAGGTTGTTGCAGGATCGGTATTATCTGATTTTGCAAATACATTAATCGAGCAAAATGTGCATATAACCGATATAATAATCGCCAGAACAACAATTTTTTTTGCTTTTACTTTCATTTTAATTTCCTCCTAAATTGTAATTTCTTTTTATTAGATTTTTTTGTAACTTCACCATAAAATAGGGCAGTCAGAACGGTAAGAACGTAGGCCTGAATAAGAGCATGAAGTAATGTGAACATAAGACCGATTGCAACAGGCAAAATAAAACTCAAATTTATATAGTAGTATACAAGCTCGTTGACAAGTAATCCGCTCAGCAGCGCGCCGAACAGACGAAAGCTCATTGAAAACGGCAATGAAAAGTCCTTTAATGTGAGTCCTATTCCTTTTGCTCCGTTTACGGCAATTCCTCCGGACATAATGACAAGATAGGAAAGGAAGCCCATAGCGATGGCAGCATTTATATCTGATAGCGGAGCCGGCAGAGAAATAGAGATATTTTTAATTGTTACTGCTTGAAAACCAAACAGCTCAAATATAGTTCCAAAAAAAATATAGACGCCCGCTGCAAAAACATAGGCACCTAAGAAACCATTTCGGCTCGGACTGTTGGTCTTTGCCAAATTATCAAAATAACTGACGAGTTCTTCCAATATAATTTGAAATTTGCCGGGAACAATTTTGAATCGTGAAATCACAAAAACACGAATCAAAGCTGCAAAAAAAAGTAAAAATCCGGATACCGTCATCGCTGAAATAAAAGCGGGATTGACTGCTTTTAATCCAAATAAGTCTATTTTGTTCTCTTCGTGTAATACAGCATCATTCATTACTGCTTTTACTGATTCGCCGCTTGTCTTTCCGTCTGTCATAAAAACGGCGATTAATACAAGACATAGCAGTAAAACCCACAAAAAAATAAAGATAAAACGACTTCTTTTTTTCATTTTTTATCCTTTATAAAAACAAAATATGATTAATTTATAAAAAAATTATAGTACAAAGACAATGATAAGTAAAATATTATTTAAAGAAATTTAATTTATCTATAAAAATAATAAATATAAACTTAAATATGATTGATTTTTACTTGAAAATCGTATCAATTTTTAAATATGTGTTCATTTGAAAATATAATTTCTTTAATATTTTAAATTGTTAAAAAATTTTTATAGTCATATTATATGTATCAACGGTTATATGGGGATATTTGATAATTATTATCAAGAAGTCGTTAATAAAAAGTTTATTTATTATACAAAAAAAATCAATTAATTTTAGAAAAAGAGTGGTATATTGTCATTCATAGAGAAGTAATCTGTAGGGGCAAAAAATTTGGACATGCTACACATTGCTTTTGTAAAATGAAAGGCAGGTTTTAATAATGAAAACATTTAAGAAAACACGTCTCTTTACTGTCGCAATGGCTATTGTATTCACAGTATCAACCATTTTCGCAGTAATGATGACAGCTTTCGCAGTAAATCAAAATAAAATTACTGCAAAAGGTCCGGCAGGAAATCCAACAGTTAAGTATTGCGATCTTGATTTTGTTTCTGCAAATGCTAACTATGTTGAACTTAAACAGCTTATTTGGTTTGAATTAAATAACACAGTTCAATGGTCAGACGCAGAATATGAACTTATTTTTGACAAGAAGATAGCTCCTCACATCAAGAGCATTAAATCTTCTTCTTCAGCAAATGCTTATAATGACCAACATGTATTCACAAAGAAAGATGACAGAACTTGGAAAGTCAAAGTTTCTCCTTATGCAAAAGAAACAGATAAGACTGAAAAAGGTTTCTTCTTCACAGGACTCATCGGCGTTAAACAAAATGTTGACATTAGCGTAGAACTTGACAAACCTTATGCTGAACTTGCTTCACAAGATTATGCCGTTAAAGCACAGGTTGTAAACACGAAAGAAAAGAAAGTATTCAATAAGTTTGAATACAAAGAAGGCGCAGTTTTCTCTGAAACAGAATCTTCAACATATATTCCTCTTGCAACTCCCATGCAGGCTAATCCGAAATACAATGATTCTAAATGGCTCAAAGCCAGTGGCATGAAAGTTACATATTTCCCCAACGGAATTGATGACGAATATATAAAAGAATTGAAAAAGCATACAGGAAACCATATTCTTGAAGCTGATTATAAAACAACAAATCCGACGCTCCTTATGGACGGACAATTTATTCCGAAGGTAGGATACCTTGCCGGTGTTCAAAAGAAAAACAGACCTCTTGACATGCATATATCAATACCGAAAGAACTTTCTCCTTATATCTCTAAAGTAACACTCTTCGGAGACAGAGGCGGCCGTAAAGACAGC
>QWCB01000275.1_pt1 | contig 57268 bp, 41 predicted proteins | sample 1972511 | NCBI WGS metagenome assembly QWCB01 (sample SAMN09866719, study PRJNA288562) | Human gut metagenome isolate term5_stool, whole genome shotgun sequencing... | isolation source: gut | host: Homo sapiens | place: USA: California | reverse complement strand
CTTGCAAAACCATTCCCATTCAATCCTCCAACCATACGCAACCCGCACACAACACCCCAAAATCCCGCACAATTTGGCTTGCCGATGCCGCCCCGTCCGCAGGACGGTCTCTCAATAGCCGGGGGTCTTTAGACCCTCGGCCAGCAAACCTTTGCGCCCTTACGCGCATTGATACCCCGCAGCCTTGCAAAACCATTCCCATTCAATCCTCCAACCATACGCAACCCGCACACAACACCCCAAAACCCCTCATTATTTCGCCGCCGTTGCAGCCCCGTCCGTAGGACGGTCTCCCAATAGCCGGGGGATTTTAAACCCCCGGATTCTTGCCTGAAAGGCAAGCCAGTCTGAAAGACTGACCCGCGTGACCATCGGACGGAAACACCGCAGCCCGCCTCCCTATTCGGCGGCGCAGCCTACCACTCTTTGATTGCCGATGCCGCCCCGTCCGTAGGACGGGCTCTCAATAGCCGGAGGTTTTAGTCCCCGGCCCGCACACCTTTGCGACCCTACGCGCATTGCTACTCGGCAGCCTTGCAAAACCACTCCAATACAATCCTCCAACCATCCGCAACCCCGCACAACACCCCAAAATCCCGCATAAATTTTTGCAAACCGATGCCGCCCCGTCCGCAGGACGGGCTCTCAATCCGCTAGTACCTTTCCACCCGCAGCATGAAGTCGCTCAAAACATTCATATAGTTTATGAACGCATCGTAGGGCGAATCGTAGGGGTTAAAATACTTGTGCACATCGCCATCGCTGAACCACTTCGTGCACATGTAGTAGAAATGGTCACTCGTCTGCAGGTAGAGCCAATCGCGGTGCAAATCGGGGTCATCTATCTCCGCCACCCTATCGGCTAGGCTGTAAAGCGTGTTAAACGCCTCATCCTGCAGCTCGTTGCCCAGCCACGCCGTGAGGTCCCGCTCCTCGTCCGCCCAGCTGGTAGGGTACGGCACGTGCAGCGGCGCAACGGTTTGGTGCAGCTTCGCCGTCTCGGCCGGCGTACGGAACTCAAAATCCGTCTGCCCATATATGGCGTTTGGCAACGCCCGCATGAAATCGAAAATCCCCGTGTCGGCCCACTGGTGCTCCCCGAAGGTCTCGTAGTCCATGAAGAGGTTCACCACCTCGTCCTTGCTGGGTAGCGCATTGAGCCAACCCGCATACTTCTCCGTGGTGAGCGGCCACCCATTCCACCCCCTATTGGAGAAACGGAACGCGATATCATCGCTCAGCTGAAAATTCTTGAGAAGGAGCTTCAGCTTAGGATTGATGGGGTTATGGTACAAGAAGTTGGGACTCTTCCACCCCAGCACGTGCTTCGCGCCCTCGGCCAGCATTTGGGAGAAACCCATGGCCGCAACGCGTGCACCGATCAAATCGCTATATATCAGCTCCGTATCGCGGAACGTGGTGGGGGTAACACCAAACAATCCCTTCACCCTATCGCAATGCTCCTGCACCTGCCGCTCAAACGCATCGCCCTCCTTTAGAGCCACCAACGAGTGCGCGTAGGTCTCAGCCAAGAACTCCACTTGCCCCGTCCGCGCCAGCTCCTGGAAGGTCTGCAGCACCTCCGGCGCATACATCTCAAACTGGTCAAGCGCCACCCCCGAAATGGAGAACGAAAACTTCACCTTTGAACCGTACTGCGCTATAAGGTCTAGCAGAAGCCGATTGGTGGGTAGATAGCACTTCTCAGCCACCTTGCGCATGATCGAAGCGTTCGCCTGCGCATCGAAGTAGTCGTGCGCTACGCCCAAATCAAAAAAACGGTAGCGGCGAAGCCTAAAGGGTTGATGTACTTGGAAATAAAAGCAAAGTGTACGCATATTACGTGTCAATTCTTTTTGTGGTGTCTACTCTAGTGGGCGAGCAACGAACGGTAAACCTCAAGCAGCATCGATGCCGCGCTCTCCCACTTCAAATTGGTAACCTCATGGGTGCCGTACTTCTGGAAGAACGGGCCCAGCGCCTTGTAGGTCAATATGGCATGAATAGCATCCGCCAACGCATCAACGTCCCAAAAGTCCACCTTGATGGCGTACTTCAGTACCTCCGCCACGCCCGACTGCTTCGAGATAATCACCGGCACCTGGCTCCGCATCGCCTCCAGCGGCGTGATGCCGAAGGGTTCCGAAACGGACGGCATAACGTAGACATCGCTCATGCTATAGAGCCTGTCCACCTCCTTCCCCCGCAGAAAGCCCGCGAAATGGAACTTACTCGCAATCCCCAGCTCCGCCACGCGACGCACCATACGGTTGCGCATATCGCCGCTCCCCGCCATCACGAAGCGCACGTTATCCATCTTACCCAGCACCCGCTGGGCCGCCTCCACGAAGTAATCAGGGCCCTTCTGAAAGGTAATGCGCCCCAAGAAGGTCACCACCTTCTCAGGGAAGGGACGCCCCGAACGGTTGCTTTCCACCTCCCCGGTGAAATCTATCGCATTATGAATCGTCACCACCTTCTTCGGGTCAATGCCGTAGCGCGAAATGACGATACTGCGTGTCAAATGGCTCACGCACACCACGCGGTCAGCATTCTCCATGCCGTAACGCTCTATGTTATAGACCGTTTGGTTAACGTTCTCCCCGCTGCGGTCAAATTCTGTGGCGTGCACGTGCACCACCAACGGCCGCCCCGAGGCCCGCTTCGCCGCCACGCCAGCCAAATAGGTGAGCCAGTCGTGCGCATGGATCACATCGTGCGGCGTTTGCCGGGCGATCGACGCGGCGATGAGGGCGTAGCGATGCACCTCAGCAAGCAAATCCGCCCCGTACGTCCCGCTGAATGAAAAATGCCCCGAAGCCCAGTGGTTCTGCACCATGCGCTCCTTGTAGTTCGCCCCGAACTCTCGTATCACGTCCTCCTCCGTGCAGTAGGGGTATAGAAAGGAATCCACCGCGAGGAACTGCACGTAGCGGCTCAGCGTCAGAGCCTCCTCCTGGCTCAGCGAAAAACCTATCTCCTCGGCCGAAAGCATCCGCAGCCGATCGCCCCCCTCGCCGCCGAACAGCTTGGGCATCACGAAGGTAACATCCACCCCCACCTTCGCTAGTCCCCCGGTGAGGCCTTTGCACGCCGTGCCGAGCCCCCCAGTAATATGCGGCGGGAACTCCCATCCAAACATCAATACTCGCATGGCTTAGGCCTCTTTCATTTCCTGCTCCCTCACGAACCGCTCCGGATGCATATACTCCGCCACGCGCTGCACTGCCGCCACGCTCCACGCCTGGGCGTACGTCCCGCCCGGCGTATGCGGCGGGTCACCATCAAACACCTCGCCGATAGTGCCTAGCCCGTAGCACTGCATCTCCTGCTCCATCGCCTCCAGAATCTGCCGCCCCACGGTTTGCGCCGCGTACTCCCCCTTCACCCGCCGCGTGGCGCAAAGGTACTCCGACAGCCAGAAGGGCCATATCGTGCCCTGATGGTACGCCTCATCGCGCGCCGCCTGCCCCCCACCGTAGTGGGGCTTATAGTTCTGATTCTTCGGCGAAAGCGTGCGAAGCCCCAGCGGCGTGTACAGCTCCCGGCGCACTGTCTCCAGCACCCCCGCTTGCTGCTCCGCCGTCAGCGGCGATGACGGTAGCGACACCGCCAGCAGCTGGTTGGGGCGCACGAACGTATTCGCTCCCTGCCCATCGACGTAGTCGGCGAGGTAGCCCTTCTCCGGCAGCCAAAACTCCGCCACGAAGCTCTCCCGCACCCGCGCCGCGAACGCCTCCATCTTCGCCGCATCTTTCCCTTTGCCCATCGCCGCGTACATGCGCTGCATGAAGCACAGCGCGTTGTACCACAACGCATTTATCTCCACGTCAAACCCCGTGCGCGGGGTCACCGGCCGTCCGTTCACCACGGCATCCATCCACGTCAACGCCTGCCCCGTCTCGCCAGCCCATAGCAAGCCATTCTCGCGCACCCCTATGGAGAAGGGGAGCTGCCCATCGCTGGTGAGACTATCAAAAACGCTCCGGAGCGCTCTGCCCCATAGCTTGCACGCCCGTGCGTAGTCCCCCGTGTAGTCGCAGTACTCCTCCACCGCTCGGAAAAGCCACAGCGGCGCATCCACGCTATTAAATGCCGGTGCGTCCACGCGCCCCATGTTGGGCAGCAGGCCGTCCTTCATCTCCTTCACCAGCGAGGTCATCACCCGCTCAAAATGGTCCACATGCCCCAGCGGCAGCGTCAGCCCAGGCAATGCGATCAGCGTGTCGCGCCCCCAACGGCCGAACCATGGGTAGCCCGCCACTACGTACATCGAGTGGCCGTGGTCCGCCAAAAACTGCTCAGCCGCGGCCTGCAGCGTGCTGATAAAGTCGTCCCGCCGCGGCCGTTTCTCCAGCTCCGCGTTAAAGCTCCGCAGCAGCTGCCGGGGATTGCACTCCTTCGTCGCCGCCGAGAACACCAGCGGCTGCCCCACCTTCAGGGTGCATTCAAAGTAGCCCGGCACGAACAGATCCTCATGGCAATCGTAGCCCCGGTTATACTCCTCGGAGTACTCCACGTTGTAGTGCCAATCGGGCGCATGCACGTACTCACTCGCCACGTTGGTTTGCAAATAAATCGTTGGGAAGCCAGGGTACATCCGCCCGCTCGCGCCGTTCGGCACCGGCGTAAATTTCACGTCTACATCCAAATTTGCATGCGACAGCGCATGGCTGTTGCGGAACGACAGGAATGGGCGTATGCTGAATTTCAGCGTCCCACTCCCCTCCAGCAGCGTGTAGCGCACCATGAGGTGCTCCTGGGTGTGCGCAAAGAGAAGCTCCTTCTGCAGCACGATATCGCCCACTCGGTAAACGAATGTGGGCGTCGGCGCGAGCCGGAACGACACCAAATACTTATGCCCCCGCGGCTCGTACACCCCCGGGAACCGGCGCACCCCCAAATGGAACTCCTGACCATTGACCGTGAGCGTCTCGTCAAGCGTGGAGAGCAACACGTGGCGCTCCCCGCCAAAATGCTCCAGCGGCAGCACCATCAGCCCGTGGTACTTCCGCGTGTTGCACAGCGCGCAGGTGGTACTCATATACCCCCCGCTGTGGTTTGTACTCAAAAACTCGTGCGTCAGCGCACGGCTCAAGCTCACCAGCTCGGGCTGCTCAAACGCTATGTACGGACGCTTCGCGCTCCGCCCCTCTCCCTTAGTTTTCTTAGTTGAAATCTTTCCCATACGCCTCCACTTTCTTTCTGTTAGTCCTAATGCCTTCCACCCAAAGCGCACCCATTTCCCCACAACGCCTGCACGTCCCACGCCGTCTCCTTCCACCACTGCCCTCCCTATCCTACGACGCGCCCCCAGCAGAACACTCCAACAATCACGCTCTAAGTATTTGCAAAGTTAGCTAAAATTATTTATAGGCGGGCATTCAAAATGAAAATTATTTCTTTCTGCATAGAAAGAATACCGTATTACGTTGAAACACAGTACGTAGCGTAATGCACTCCCGCTTCAAAAAGCAAAATCCAACCAAATCTTCACACCTTCTCAACGGGCCGTATTCCCTCTCCGTAACCCAACCCCAATGCTGCAATGCGCATCCTTACCGCCCCCTGCACCCCCGATATCCTTTGATGGCGCACCTCCGCTCACCCCTATTGCGCATACGCCTCGCCACGCCATACGCACCCAATCTCCCCTCGCTATTCCATTCAGAACGCAAGACGAAAATGAAATATGTACCTTTTAGCGCCATTATTTTTCTATCTTTGCGCCGCATTGCCGAAGGCAAACGCAATATGTTGAACTGTATATACAAAGTGTAAGCTATGAGTCAGGATGTCTTTTCAAATCGTCATATCGGGGTCCGTGAAACCGATTACCCCGAAATGCTGGCGGCGATAGGCGTACAGTCCATCGACGCGCTCATTGAGCAAACCGTACCGCACGATATTCGTCTTCCTAAGAAAATGGACCTACCGACCCCAATGTCGGAGGCCGAGTATCTAGCCCACATACACACGCTGGCGGGCAAGAACAAAATCTTCCGCTCCTTGATAGGCCGCGGGTACTACGGCACGCAAACGCCGGCCGTGATCCAGCGAAACGTATTTGAAAATGCCTCGTGGTACACCTCCTACACGCCCTACCAGGCGGAGATTAGCCAGGGCCGCCTTGAGGCACTCCTCAACTTCCAAACGATGGTGAGCAGCCTCACAGGGCTAGAAATGGCGAACGCGTCGCTGCTCGACGAGGGCACAGCCGCCGCCGAGGCCATGCTCATGATGTTTAGCCTCCGGAGCCGCAAGGCGGAGAAAGAGGGACGCAACGTGCTTTTCGTAGACGACAATATCTTCCCGCAGACTGCCGATGTGATAATCACCCGCGCCGAGCCGCAGGGCATTGAGGTGGTACGCGGATGCTACAGAGATTATACCTTCACTGGCAAGGAGTTCGGCGTGATTGTGCAATACCCCGACTCGAGGGGGGAAATTCGCGATTACAAGGCACTCGCGGATGCTGCGCATAGCCATGAGGCCCTCGTGGCGGTGGCCGCCGACATCCTTTCGCTCGTGCTGCTCGAAGCCCCTGGGGCGTGGGGTGCCGACATTGCGCTGGGGTCAACGCAGCGTTTCGGCATCCCATTGGGTTGCGGCGGTCCATCTGCGGGCTACCTAGCCACGCATGATAAGTACAAACGGAACATGCCGGGGCGCATCGTGGGGGTTTCGGTAGATCGTCATGGAAACCATGCGCTACGCCTCGCGCTGCAAACGCGCGAGCAGCACATCAAGCGTGAAAAGGCTACCTCCAATATATGCACTGCGCAGGCGCTACTCGCGACCATGGCGAGCTTCTACGCCGTCTACTACGGCCCCGAAGGGCTACGCCGCATCGCGATGAATGCGCACGGCGCCGCGGTAAAGGCGGCGGAGGTTCTCAAGAGCCTCGGATGCACCATCAGCGCCGAAAACTTCTTCGACACCATCCGCGTCAAGCTGCCCGAGGGCATCGCGCAGGAGAGCATCCGCAGGGAGGCTCTCGCCAATGGGTTCAACTTCTACTACACCGATTGCGGCGCCATTTCGATCTCGTTCGATGAGCTCTCCACGGCGCAGGAGCTGACGAAGATAATCAGCATTTTCGCCAAGGCCATCGGAAAGCCCGCCGTGCCCGTGAGCTGCATTGAGCTCAGCGAACCCGCCTTCAACAAGCAGTTCGCGCGCAAAACGCCTATCCTGGAGGAGAAGGTATTTAATCTCTACCGCTCCGAGACGGAGATGATGCGCTACATCAAGCAGCTGGAGCGCAAGGACATTGCGCTGAACCACTCTATGATTCCGCTCGGCAGCTGCACCATGAAACTCAACTCGGCGGCCTCCATGCTGCCGCTCTCATGGCCTGAGTTCACGTCAATTCACCCCTTCGCGCCGGCCGACCAAATGGAGGGCTACGCGGAGATTATCCACAACCTTGCAGCCTACATCTCGGAAATCACCGGCTTCGCCGGCACTACCTTCCAGCCTAACTCCGGCGCGGCGGGCGAGTACACGGGGCTAATGATTATACGGAAGTACCACCTCTCGCGTGGCGATAAGCAGCGCACCACGGTCATCATTCCCTCCTCAGCCCACGGCACGAACCCCGCCTCGGCTGCCATGGCCGGCGCAAAAATCGTGATTGTGGACTGCGATGAGAACGGCAATATTGACGTGGATGACCTGGAGCGGAAGGCGAAGGAGAACGCCGATACGCTCTCTGCCTTCATGGTGACCTACCCATCAACCCATGGTATATTTGAGAGCAGGATCCGGCGAATGATGGACATTATCCACGAGAACGGTGGGTTGGTCTACATGGACGGCGCCAATATGAACGGCCAGGTGGGCCTCACCAGCCCCGGCTACATCGGCGCGGACGTTTGCCACCTCAATCTGCACAAAACGTTCGCCATCCCGCACGGAGGCGGCGGCCCCGGCATCGGCAGCGTGAGCGTGAGCAAAGAGCTCACCCAGTTCCTCCCGAACCACAGCATGGTTAGCGTGGGGGGCGAAAATGGCATAACGGCCGTTGCCTCATCCCCTTGGGGCAGCGCCTACGTCATACCCATCGTCTACGCCTACGTGCGCATGATGGGCGAGGAGGGCCTCACCCGCGCCACCGAAACGGCCATCCTCAGCGCCAACTACATCGCCGCCCGCATCAAGGATTCGTACGGCGTGGTCTACACCGGCGAAACAGGACGCGTGGGGCACGAGTGCATTGTGGATTGCCGCGACTGCCGCGAGAAGTATGGTGTGGAAACCGCAGACATCGCACGGCGACTGATGGACTACGGATTCCATGCGCCAACGCTCTCCTTCCCTGTGCATGAAACGCTGATGGTGGAGCCTACCGAGAGCGAATCAAAGGCGGAGATTGACCGTTTCTGCAACACGCTCATCGCCATCAAGGAGGAGATGAAGGAAATAGGCAACGGCAAGATGCCCAAGGACGACAACCTGCTGGTCAATGCGCCGCACACCGCCGAGGAGGTATCGGCCAACGAGTGGACGCACCCCTACAGCCGAGAGCAGGCCGCATATCCTCTACCGTGGCTGCGCCTCAACAAGTTCTGGCCTACCGTGAGCCGCATTGACAATGGCTACGGCGACCGCAACCTTATATGCACTTGCGCACCGATAGAAAGCTACCTCGAGTAGTTTCTGGGCAGTAGAGATTGGGCAAGGGCCGCTGCGTTAATCAAGAACGCAGCGGCCCTTCTGTTAGCTGCTTCAACTCTGTTTACATCATCATCACAAAACGCCATTGGGGCAAGCGCGTAGAGCCACCCGCGTAACCATCAGGCTGTAAATGCCACAGTGCAATCCGCGGCAAGAGAAAACACTATACTTTTTCGGATGTGCTATAGCACTACGAGTACTATGCCATGGGTGGCAGCTACTAGACCTCTGGCAGTGGACAATAATCAAGCAGGAGCAATGCGGGGTCTTTTTCTTCTTGCCTTCTTCCTCATCCTAGACCCATTTTTATGGATAGGCACGTGATTTTTTAAATAAAAATAGTTTCGTACCTTTGCGCCAGAGGCAGCTGGGCCAGCTTACCCGGCGTCACTAGTATGGAAAAAGAAAATATAACCGAAATCAACAGCCCTACGGCAGGAGCGGCGGCGTTGGAAACTCCAAAACGCAATGTTTTCGTACGCATTTTTCGCTTCTACTACGATGGATTCCGCCACATGAACCGCACGTGGCGGGTCGTGTGGATTATTATTTTGGTTAAGCTCTTCATTATGTTTGCCATACTGAAAGTATTCTTCTTCCCTAACCGACTCGCTACGCAGTGCGACACGAATGAGCAACGTAGCGAGTATGTGATCGAAGAGTTGACAAGAGGAAATGATTAAACGTCTATACAACTATGGATGAAGCACTTATGTCGTTGGTAGATTGGTCACGTGCGCAATTCGCGCTGACGGCCATGTACCACTGGATGTTCGTTCCGCTAACGCTGGGACTAACATTTATGATTGCGTTTATGGAAACGCTATACGTGCGCACGGGCGATGAGGGGTGGAAAAACGCCACGAAGTTTTGGATGCGCATCTTTGGGGTCAACTTCGCCATCGGGGTCGCCACAGGCCTTATCCTCGAGTTTGAGTTCGGCACAAACTGGAGTAACTACTCATGGTTCGTGGGCGATATCTTCGGTGCCCCGCTCGCCATCGAGGGAATTATGGCGTTCTTCATGGAGGCCACCTTCATCGCGATCATGTTCTTCGGCTGGAACAAGGTGAGCAAAAAATTCCACCTCACCGCCACGTGGCTCACAGCCATAGGTGCAAACCTCTCGGCGCTGTGGATTCTTGTGGCCAACGCCTGGATGCAGTACCCCGCGGGAATGCACTTTAATCCTGACACCGCACGTAACGAGATGGCGAGCTTTTGGGAAGTACTCTTCTCGCCGGTGGCGATCAATAAGTTCCTACACACCACCACCTCGGGCTACTTGCTCTCGGCAATCGTGGTTATCGGCATCAGCGCATGGTTCCTATTGAAGGGACGGCATCAGCTCCTCGCGAAGCGAAGCATCATCATCGCGAGCGTCTTCGGGATAATCTCCACGTGCTTTGTGATTTTCACGGGCGATGGCTCTGCGTTCCAGGTGGCCCAGAAGCAGCCCATGAAGCTTGCGGCGATGGAGGGGCTCTACGATGGCTCTGAGGGCGCAGGGCTTGTCGGTGTCGGCTTCGTTAACTCCAAGAAGCAGCCGGGCGACGACCAGGAGGCATTCCACTTCAAAATTGAAATTCCTAAAATGCTATCGTGGCTCGGGTATCGCGATGCTAACGCCTTCGTGCCCGGTGTCAATGACATCATCAACGGTGGCTACACCTACACAAATGAGAACGGTGAAACCGTAACCGAACCCTCTGCGGAGGAGAAAATTCAAATAGGCCGTGAGGCTATTGCTGCGCTGAAAACGTACAACGAAGCTAAGAAGGCGGGCGATTCGGAGACAATGGAGAATGCAAGAACGGAGCTGAACCAAAAGTTCAAATACTTCGGCTACGGCTACTTGAACGATCCCAATAGCCTCGTGCCGAACGTACCCCTCACCTTCTACTCCTTCCGTATCATGGTGTTCTTGGGTATGCTGTTCTTCATATTCTTCATTGTGGTGCTGATACGTAGCCTCAAGAACAAGATGCACACCCGTTGGCTGCTAATTACGTCCATCGTGATGGTGCCCCTGGTATACATCTGCAGCCAGGCGGGATGGATCGTGGCGGAGGTTGGCCGTCAGCCTTGGGCTATTCAAGACGTGCTGCCGCTCACGGCCGCCGTCTCACGAATTGATGCCAGCGCGGTGCAAATCACCTTTATCATTTTCGCTATCCTCTTCACGCTGCTGATGATAGCGGAGCTGAGCATCATGTTCAAACAAATTAAACTTGGGCCAAAAGAATAAAAGAGGGGAGGTTTAGCAATGGTACTATTAGATGGCACATACATCCTTTTGCAGCAGTACTGGTGGCTTTTAATTTCGCTGCTGGGCGCGCTGCTTGTATTTCTTCTGTTCGTGCAGGGCGGGCAAACTTTCATCCCCTACCTACCAAAAAATGACACCGAGCGTTCCATGCTGGTGAACGTGCTGGGGCGTAAGTGGGAGTTTACCTTCACCACCTTGGTAACCTTTGGCGGTGCGTTCTTCGCCTCATTTCCGCTCTTCTACTCCACCAGCTTCGGCGGTGCGTACTGGGTGTGGATCGCCATTCTTCTCTGCTTCGTCATTCAGGCCGTGTCGTATGAGTACCGGGCGAAGCCTAAGAACGTGCTAGGGCGAAAAACGTTTGATGTCTTCCTAGTACTCAACGGTTTCCTAGGCACCATTCTGCTTGGAACGGCTGTGGGTACATTCTTCACGGGGTCTGACTTCACGGTGACGAAGATGAACCTCACCAACATCGATGAGGGGTTCGCTACGATTTCAAGCTGGGGCTCTGCGTGGCACGGCCTAGAGGCTGTTCTTGACCCACGCAACGTTCTCCTGGGGCTCGCTGTGTGTTTCCTCGCACGGACGCTGGCGTTGCAGTACTTTGTCAATTCAATTGACCATGAGTCGCTTACCGATCGCTGCCGTAAGATGCTGCGTATCGATGCAGTAGCATTCTTGGTGTTTTTCCTTAGCTTCCTTGTTTCCATCATGCTGAGCAAGGGCTACGCCGTACATCCAGAGACTGGGGATGTGTTCTTGGAACCCTACAAGTACTTCACGAACCTTATCCAGATGCCGATTGTGCTTGTCGTCTTCTTGCTGGGCGTGGTGGGTGTGCTTTGGGGCATTGCCAATACGCTGTTCACCAAGGGACGCAAGGGAATTTGGTTCTCAGGCATAGGAACGGTACTCGCGGTGCTCGCCCTATTCCTCATTGCGGGATACAACAACACCGCCTACTACCCCTCGTCAACGGATCAACAGAGCTCGTTAACGATCTACAACAGCTCTTCTAGCCAGTTTACGTTGAAGGTGATGAGCTACGTGTCGCTGCTAATTCCGTTCGTGCTCGCCTACATATGGTACGCTTGGCGCAGCATTGACCTGCACAAGATGACGACCAATGAAATCGAAGAGCCTAAGAAGGGCGCAGGCGCACTTTACTAAACGATGGAGGATATAAAGATGGCAATGCAAGTAATCTCATTCCTACTGTGGCCCATAATGATAGCCTTGAGCTATTTCCTATGCGTGGCCGCAATCAAGAGGTTTGAAAAGGAGCACGGCACTGGGGTTGAAAAGGAGTAGTGCCGTAGACGTGTAGCATGTGCGAACCCCCAGGTTGTCAATTGGCAGCTTGGGGGTTCGCTTATATACTCGCATACGTCTCTTTACATATAACACGACAAAGAACAGGAGACTATACTAAAAAATGGATGCCTTTCTAAATTCGTTTTGGCTCCCTATTTCCCTGCTGCTAGGCACTGCGCTCGATGCGCTCGTAGGTTCATCGAAACGCCACATGCACTGCGCAGCATGGCTCGGTAAGATGTTGCCCAATGCAAAAAGGCGGGTAAAGGAGGGGGAAAGCAGTACGGTGAGGGTGGTGGCATTGTCCGCCCTCATAGCCTTAGCCACGCTGGGGGCAACAATGGTTCTCCTTCTCCTCGCGGGGCTTATTAGCGTGTGGGCGAAAATAGGTATCGCTACGCTTCTTATTTTCCTCTGCGTGGATGGACGCACGGCCGTCAGTGAAGCGCACGATGTCTTCTATGCGCTGGACAAAAGTCTAGAGGATGGGCGTAGGCGTGCCAAACGTATTATTCCAAACAAAACAGAAGAACTAACTGACCAAGAAATACGCACTGCCACCCTTGAAACGCTCCCACAAGCCCTGAACAATGGCGTGGCAGCCCCGCTCTTTTGGCTTTCCATGCTGGGCATGCCCGGATTGGTTCTATTCAAATTGGTAAGCACCCTGGCTTCAACAGAGAGCGATGGGCATGCCACCCATTACGGATTCAACCGAATGGCCAATCGGTTAGACAACATTCTTGGCTTCCTCCCGGCACAAATTGTTGCGCTACTCATGCTTGTCACGTCCAAACAGTTGAATAGAATCACTATCGTATGGCAAAACGGACGTAAACAACTCCCCTCCAACGCAGGCTACCCCTCTGCTGCGCTATGGGAAATCCTTAATCTTCGGGGCAACGCTACAGGGGCTAACAACGAAAACGACACCATGGAAACCAGCCGAGAAAGCAGCAATCATCCCGTAGAAATGGGAGACCTTACCATTGCCTCGCAAATCAATTTAAGATTGGAGCCTCTCTTCATAGCGTTAGCTTTAATTATACTCTTAATCAAGTCGTTAGTATAATATCATAGCATACTGTTGGATATAGCTACCAAGTCAAAAACAAGAAACACTGGTAGTCATAAAGAGTAATCATGTATCTGACTGGCACTTGGTTTCACCAAGAAAGCGATGCCCCTTTCAACAAGATGTTGTACCTTTGCGGAAGAATTTGTAACAGAACACAAAATCTAGTAGTAATGAAGATTAAAAACGTAGCAACAATGCTTGCTGCCGGGCTGATGGCAATCGGATTGCTGTCATGCGGAGGGTCAACGACTAAGTACGAATCGGTCAAAGATGACCCCATCAATACCCGTAAGTACTCGTTAGACAATGGACTAACGGTTTACATGTCGGTTAACCACGATGAGCCTAAGATTCAAGGGTCTATTGTCGTTCGCGTGGGAAGCAAGAATGACCCCGCCGAAACCACGGGGCTCTCGCACTACCTCGAGCACCTGATGTTCAAGGGTACGAAGCAATTCGGCACCTCAAACTACGACCTTGAAAAGCCGTACCTAGACTCGATAGTCCAGCTATACGAGGTCTACCGTACCCAAACCGATTCCGCCACGCGCGCCAATACCTATAGGGAGATTGATCGCATCTCGTACGAGGCGTCTACCTACGCCATCCCGAATGAGTACGATAAGCTCATGGCTACCATCGGCTCCACAGGCACCAACGCCTACACTTCAAACGATGCGACGGTCTACGTGGAGTACTTCCCTTCGAATCAGATCGAGAATTGGGCTCGCGTCCAAAGCGACCGCTTCCAAAACATGGTGATGCGGGGCTTCCACACGGAGCTTGAAGCGGTGTACGAAGAGAAGAACATGTCGCTCAATAGCGATAGGACTGCCATGTTTGATTCGCTCATGGCTGCCACATTCGCCCCGCACCCTTACGGTACGCAGACCACGCTGGGGACGCAGGAGCACCTCAAGAACCCTTCGCTCATCAATATCCAGAAGCACTACGACACGTGGTATCGCCCTAACAACATGGCGATATGCCTCTCGGGCGATTTCAACCCGGAAGAGGCAATGAAAATCATCACAAAGTACTTCGGAGGGTTGAAAGCGAACCCGAATATACCCGCCCCTATCGATGTGAAGATCCCAGAGAAGACATCGGTGAAGAAGGTGGAAATCGTCGGCCCGCAGCCTGCGGCTATTATGCTATCGTGGCTTATCCCTGGCGTAGCGGACGAGCAGCACCTCGCGGGCGAAATCCTCAGCTACGTTCTCAACAACAGCAAGGTGGGTCTTCTCGACGTTAATCTGAACCAGCCGATGAAGGTGCAGTACTCCTTTGCAACCACGTACGGTTTGGTTGACCACGATGCCTTCGTAATGGGCGGCGCACCGCAGGCCGGGCAAACGCTTGAAGAGGTGCAAAGCCTCCTGCTTGATGAGCTGAAAAAAATACGCAACGGCGAATTTGACGAGTCAATGCTTGAGGCCATCATCACCAACGAACGCTACAGCATGATCCGTGGCTACGAGTCGAATAGGAATCGTACGGAAGCCATGGGCGATGCCTTCATAGCCCGCATGCCGTGGGAAACGATAGCCCATCGCGAGCAGCTCATGAAAAAAATCACCAAGGAGCAGATAGTAGACTTTGCGAAGAAGTTCCTCAACGAAAACAACTACGCTGCAATCTACAAACGGCAGGGCAAAAAACCCTCAACGCAAGAGTTTGAAAAGCCTCACATCAATCCTATCAAGATGAACAGAGACTCGGTAAGCGCTTTTGTTACCGCGATGCAAGCCTCAAAGCCGACACCTATTGAGCCTAGCTTCGTTGATTATGAACACGACCTCACCAAGTACGACCTCCGCGACGGCGTGCAGGTGCTACAAACGAAAAACTCACGCAATAGCCTTTTCTCAGTGAGCTACATCTTCGATATGGGGTCTGAAAACTCAACGACCATTGAAACGGCCCTTGATTACGCTTCATACCTTGGCGATGCCGATGGGTCGCTACAAGACTTCCAGGGAAAGCTCTTCGCCCTCGGGTGCGATTATTACACGCACGCTGGCAGTGACCAAACGTACATCACCATACAGGGACTCAACGAGAACATCCGCGAAGCGCTAAAGCTCGTGGAGCGCCACCTCACAACGCTGAAGCCAGACCAAGGGGTGTACGAAACCTTTGTACCCACGCTGATCAAGGCGCGTGACGATGCAAAGAAGGACCCAAACTCCGTTTACGATATGGTACGGGAGTACGCCAGCTACGGGCCAAAGAATCCAGGCAACACGCTGCTAGGCAACGAAGAACTAAAGGCTGTAGATCCTGCAAAACTAGTTGAAGAGGTGGCCTCTTTGTTCGCCATGCCCCACTACGTGTCGTACTACTCACCTGATGACGAAAACACAGCGAAACAGGTGCTAACAGAAACCCACAGTGCTCCAGCAACTGCGCTGCAGCTACCTGAAAAACTATACGACTTCAAACAGGTGGAGCCCGAAAGCACCACGGTCTATTTCGCTAGCTTCCCGGCTGCTCAATGTTTTATCGGGCAATTCGCAAACAATAGGAAAGGCTACGATTTGTCGATTGAACCTGCTCGAATGCTGTTTAACGAATACTTTGGGGGATCCATGAACTCCATTGTCTTCCAAGAAATTCGCGAATCCCGTTCGCTTGCCTACTCCTGCTATGCGGGGCATATGGGAGTGGACAACCTTGACGAAAAATACAGCGTGTTTAGCTCTATGAGTACGCAAATTGACAAACTTCCGGACGCTATCGATGCAATGAATGGGATTCTAACAACCTTCCCCAAGTCAGCCAAAGCATTTGATGTTGCAAAGGAGGCCGTCCTAACTAAGCTACGCACCATACGTGTCAACCCACGTAGCTATGCCTTTAGGTATCTCGCGATAAAGAAGCTTGGACTGACTGAAGACCCCAACAAGTATGTCTTCACAAACATCCCAGCCCTTACGCTGAACGACCTTGAGTCGCATTTCAACACCTATATCTCTAGGCAGACGTTCAACTACTCCCTCGTGGGTGACGAAACCAAGGTAGACCTTAAAGTGATGGAGAAGCTTGGGCCAGTGAAAAAGCTGACCCCTGAAGAGCTCTTCGGCTACTAGCAGATAGAGATAACGATAAAAAAATGGGGCAGCCAATAGGCTGCCCCATTTTTTATCCTGCACAGAACCCCTTTACACTAAAAAGTAACTACCTTTGCAGAGCTAGGCGTAGCATATAATACATTAGCACTATGGCACAAGACGGAATGAAAACTAAAAAGGAAATTGTTGCTAACTGGCTGCCACGCTATACAGGACAACCCTTGGCAGACTTCGGTGAGTACATTCTACTCACCAACTTTAGCAACTACCTCGAAGCTTTCTGCGCAATGGAGGGCACAACCGTAGTAAACCCCAGCGCCAACATGCCGTGCGCCACCTCCAACAACATCACCGCCATCAACTTCGGCATGGGGAGCCCCAACGCTGCCACCATCATGGATCTCCTCACTGCGATCCAGCCCAAGGCAACCCTCTTCCTCGGCAAGTGCGGAGGCCTTAAACACGTGAACAAACTCGGCGACATCATTCTCCCCCTAGCCGCTATACGCTGCGAGGGAACGAGCGACCAATACTTCCCTACCGAGATCCCTGCGCTCCCCTCCTTCAATCTACAGCGCGCCGCAGCGGAAGAAATCGAAAAAGCCAACGTCGATTACTGGACGGGCACCGTGCTCACCACCAACCGGCGCGTGTGGGAGTTCGATAACGACTTCAAGGAGTACCTCGTGCGCATCCGCGCCATGGCCGTCGACATGGAAAGTGCAACGCTCTTTAGCGTGGGATTCTACAACAGCATCCCCTGCGGCGCGTTGCTCCTCGTCTCCGACCAACCCATGATCGCCGCTGGCATCAAAACCCACGAAAGCGACATGAAAGTCTCTGCACTCTACACCAAAAGCCACCTCAAAATCGGTATTGCCACGCTTAAAAATATTGCTGCGTCCGGAGATTCCGTAAAACATTTGCGATTCTAGCCATGGCCGCACCCAACAAATCTATCGCAGAGGTTCAAGCGATCAAAACCGCCATCGACGCTGTGGAAGCGAAACCAATATACATACTGCACGGCAACGAACCTTACTTTTGCGACGACCTCTGCAACTACTTCATTGAGCATGCGCTGCCCCCCACGGCAAAGGATTTCAACCTATCTATACTCTACGGCCTCGACACGAACGACAGCGCCGTGGCGCAGCAATGTAAACAGGTGCCTATGGGCGCACAGAAGCGACTGGTCATCGTGCGGGAAGCGCAGATGCTTAAAAGTCTAAAAATCATCGCTGACTACGCCAACCGACCCGCGCAGTCAACCATCCTAGTCCTCAACTTCCGCAGCGTTCTCAAGCAAACCACCAGCGCCCACAAAGCGCTACTCAACGCCGTGAAAAAGAATGGCGTAATTTTTCAATCAGAGGCCTTTAAGGAATACCAAGTTGACGGATGGATAAAGGAACGCGCCAAGAGCAAGGGCCTCGAATTCCAACCCCAGGCCATTACCGTTCTCAAGGAGAACGTAGGCGTGGAGCTCGATCGGATTGAAAACGCCATCGAAACCCTACGCCTCTCCATGGGCGAGGGCGACAACAGGGTGACCCAAGAGAAGGTGTTTGACACCATTGGGGTGAGCCGTGACTTCAACGTCTTCAACCTCACCAAGGCCATCGGCATGGGCGACAAGGCCCGCGCCATGCAAATCGCGCACTACATGGCCGCCAAGTCAAAAAGCAATAGCCTTCCCTCCATCCTTGACCGCGTCGCGCACTACTTCTACCAAATTCTACAGTTCCATACGCTTGACAGTAAGCTTCCCCGCGATGAGGTAGCCAAAAGAATGGGCGTACATCCATACTTCCTACGAGAATTCCAAAACGCCGCCATGCGTTACCCCATAGCTAAGATCCCCCAAATCTTCACCTGGCTACGCTACATTGACATGATGAGCAAAGGATTCTACGGCGATACCCCCGACCAGGAGGAGATGCTTAAAGAGCTCATCATCAGAATAATGAAATAAACAAATCAACGCATGACACTTGCCATTATCATCATTACAGCCCTCATATCCTACTACTGTTTTTCACGCCCCGACCTCGTGAACAAACTGGCCCTATGGCCCTACCGCATGGTCCGCTACAACGAATGGCAACGCCTTATCACCCATATGTTTGTCCACAGCGGATGGACTCACCTTCTGGTCAACATGTTCGTTTTCTACTCCTTCGCGGAGGCCCTGCAGTACTACCTCGACTACGCGCCGGGCGGACGATATTGGCAGACCATCATGCTCTACTTCGGCGGCGGCGTTGCCTCCGCGCTCATAAGCACCGTCCGAAGAAAAAACGATGCCTACTACCTTTCCATCGGTGCGTCGGTCGGCGTGTCGTCACTCATCTTCGCGAGCATTTGCTTCCAGCCTTGGGCTCCGATATACTTCTTTGGCGTACTCCCCATTCCTGGCATCGCGCTCGGCGTTGCCTACCTCGTCTACTCCTACCACATGAGCAAGCAGGCTGGGCAAAACATTGACCACATGGCGCACTTCTACGGCGCCATCTTCGGTCTCGTCTACCCCATGATCACCATGCGCGGTGCCTTCACCAATTTCATAAGCTCGCTTATCCATGGCCCGTGGCTATAGGCGACACGACCTCCCGCTCTCAGCCAATTTAGCCCCCCAGGGCGGGAAACGCCGCCCTGGACGCCCCTACCCCCCAGACCCCAAAATCTGGTTCAACGGTGTATTCATCAAGGAGAACGACCTCCCGCGCAGCTTTCCCGCATGGCGCATGGCCACCCTGGGCGGGGTCTACACGGAGCTCCACGCCCTGCGTACGCAACCCCGATTCTTCGCAGATTACTACGCTTGGCTAACGGAGGCCGCCGCTATCGCCATGCTCCCCCCCTTGGCGAACGTAACGGAGCAAGCCGTATACGAGGCATGCGTTGGCATTCTCAACAAGAACATGCTCTTTAACGACGCGCTGCTACGCCTCTCCATTTTCCCCACCCCTTCCCCCAACAGCTTCAGCGGCGAAACCATGGCAAGCTCCATACTCCTTGAGGCCTATAGCATGGGGAGCATGGGCTTCGCTCCGAGAACGAGGGGGCTTCTCGTCAAGGTGCTAGAGGACTGCACTAAGGCATTAAACCGTAGATCCAACGTGCAATGGCTGGCCGACCCCGCCGAATGGATTAGCCAACGCATCCTAAAGGATAATCTTTGGGGCGACCACCTTCTGCTGAACAGCGCAGGCAGGGTGACCAACGCCATCGGCGGTATGATCTACTGCCTTATTGGCAACGACATCATCACCCCCAGCCTCTCCGAGGGGGTGCGCTTTGACCCCATACGGCCCTACGTTGACGAAGCCTGCATCGCCGCCACTGGCAAAAGCCCCGTCAAACGCCCCCTCACGCTCCAGGAACTCGAGACCTCCTCAGAAGTGTTCCTCGCCTCCTCAGCCAATGGCATAGAAAGCGTTCTCGGCGTAAACGATAGCCGTTACCCCATCGCCCTCTCCAATACCATCTGCGACAAGCTAAACCGAATTTACTTCCCAGAGCTCTTCCTATAGCGCAGATCGTAGCGAAATGCTGCCTCCCTGAACTCCAATAGTTAACACCCTTAGCACTCCGCCCGCCCTCTATTCACCAGCTTCCGATCCTGCCTCCCGCACTACGGCGGATAGCAAAGACTTCACGTCTAAAACCACCCCAAAACTTCTGCCGGGCACACTCCCCACGGTCTACTCGTAGCGCAGCGCCTCAATAGGATCTAGCGATGCTGCGCGCTTCGCGGGTACGTACCCCGCCAGCAGCCCCACCGCCACGGCGAGCGCAAGGCTAAACAGTGCCCACATCACTGGAACCACGAAGGACAGGCTCATCACGTTCGCCAACACGCTCCCGATCACCGTGCCGAGCAGCATCCCTGCAACCCCGCCGATGAACGTTATTGATATTGACTCAATCAGGAACTGCCTACGTATAGCCCCCGCCTTCGCGCCGATCGCCTTTCGCACACCAATCTCTTGCGTACGCGACTTCACCGAGGCCAACATGATGTTCATCAGCCCCACGGCCGATCCAAATAGGGTTACCAACCCGATAAGCATAGACGCCATGCTGACAGAAGCCATCGAGCTCATCACCACCTTCAATATCTGGTCGGAACGCGTAATGTTGAAATTGCTCGGCTGCGCTGGGCGGAGCTGCCGCACCCGCCGCATTTGCTCCTCGCAGTGCTCCACGAGCCGGTCAAGATTTCCCATGGCATGGGGAGCAACCTGTAGCACGAAATCGGGTGACTTTTTGCGGTAGGTAACCAACGCGTTGCGGTAGGGAATGAGTACATCGTCATTGCTATCCATGCCAAAGCTCGACGCCTGCTTCGCAAGTACCCCAACCACCGTGTAGGGGATTGACCCGATCGTCACCGTTTGCCCTATCGGATCCCCCTGCCCATCGAAAAGCTTTTCGTAGAGTGCCCAGCCAAGTACCGTCACAAAGTTTCCTTGCTGCATCTCGTGCGGTGTGAAATCGCGTCCAAGCGCAAACGCCCTCCCGGTCACATCTGCGTAGCCCGTCGACACGCCCGACACGCGCATGGTTGGGCGCGTCTGCTTGCCCCCGTGCGACAGCTGCGTCGACGTACCAAATATAAAAAAGGCTGCGCGCCCATGCGGGGCAATGCACTGCATGAATTCCGAGCATTGCTGAGCACTAAGAGCTTGGAAATCACCGCCCCACACATTACGCTCCCCATTGGAATAAACCGATACCGACCAGCTGGTAATCATCACCGGCGCCCCCATCTGCATGTTTAGCATTGAGGTAATTGATGACTGCAAGGCGTTGAGCACCGTCAGCATCGACATGAGCGCCGCGATACCCACCGCCACGATGACCATCGTCAGGATGCTTCGAACCTTGTTGGAGACTATGGCACCCCACGCCACGCGTAGATTTTCGCGTACCCCAATCCACCACCTATGCAGCATCTTAGCACCACTCCGCATCGCCAAGCCCTATCATGCATTATCAGGATCCATCGACAGCGCGCTACACACCTGCGCGCATGCCGCTTGCTCCGCAAGCTTCTTTCGCACCCCCGTGCCTTGGCCGAGAAGCTTTTCCCCAACCGACACCTTGGCGAGGAAACGCCCCGCTTCGTTAGGATCTGCAATCACCTCTATCGCAACGGGCAAATCCTTCTTTTTGGCCCACATGTAAACCTGTGACTTCGGGTCTACGCTATGCGCCTCCAACTCAGTGAAATCCACATTGTCTTTCAGGACCCTATCCACAAATACCCGTCGCGTCGCCTCAAAACCAACGTCCAGGAAGAGCGCACCGAAGAACGCCTCCAGCACATCCCCCTTCATGCGCATGGAGAAGTTCCGTCCCCCCGACATCCTCACCGCCAGCCCGCCCAGCCCGATCCGCTCGGAAAGCTGGTTAAAACTCTTTCGGCACACAATGCACGAGCGCAGCTGCGTGAGCTGCCCCTCCTCGCGCAGGGGGTAGCGATGGAAGAGAAAATCGCTCACGATTAGCTCCAAAACTGCATCGCCGAGATACTCAAGCCGTTCATTCGTAACCTTCATCCCCGATTGAAGCTCCATCGGCGCCCCGCGGTGCGTAAAGGCAACCCGGTAGAAATCCAAGTGGTCCGGATACACTCCGAGCCTGTGAACCAAAAAGTCCACAAGCTCGGGTTCTTCCTTTCGCAGCTTAGCGTACCTGCTCCTCCTGCGCCACGAAGCGCACCACGCTCGTATACTCAATGCCGCATCCGCTCTCACTCGAAGCGCTTAAACACTATCGAAGAGTTATGCCCGCCAAAGCCAAACGTGTTGGACAGCACGCAATTCACCTTGCGCTCCTTCGCCTTGTTGGGCGTTAAATCTATGCGCGGATCTATCGCCTCGTCAACGTTACTCAGGTTGATCGTGGGCGGCACAATCCCCTTCTGCATCGCGAACAGGCAAGCCAATGCCTCCACAGCACCGGCCGCGCCCAGCAAATGCCCCGTCATGGACTTCGTTGAGCTAACGCTCACCTTGCCGTACACGCTCTCGCCGAATACGCTTTCCAACGCCTTGATCTCCGCCACATCGCCTAGTGGGGTCGACGTACCATGCACGTTGACGTAATCAACGTCCTCCGGCCGCACGCCCGCCTCTTCAAGCGCCAGCTGCATCACCTTTGCAGCCCCAAGGCCCTCCGGATGTGGAGCAGTCAAATGGTGGGCATCGCCCGTCATCCCAGTGCCGGCAACCTCAGCGTAAATCTTCGCACCCCTACGCTGCGCATGCTCAAGCTCCTCCAGGATCAGCACCCCAGCGCCCTCCCCCATCACGAAGCCGTCGCGCTCCTTGTCAAAGGGCCGAGAGGCCCCCTGTGGGTCATCGTTGCGGGTAGAAAGTGCCATCATGGCACCAAAGCCCCCAACGCCCGGCGGGTTAATAGCCGCCTCCGAACCGCCCGTGATGAACACATCTGCCTTACCCAAACGGATAAGGTTCGTAGCATCAATGATGGCATGGGTGGATGATGCGCAGGCCGACACCACCGAGTAGTTCGGCCCACGGAATCCATACCGAATGGAGATCTGGCCCGCCGCAATGTCGGATATCATCTTGGGTATGAAGAAGGGGTTGAAACGAGGCGTTCCATCCCCCTTAAAGAAGCCCTCGGCCTCCTCCCAAAACGTTCCGATGCCGCCTATGCCCGACCCCCACACCACGCCTGCTCGCTCAAGGTCAACCTCCGAATCCAAGAGGCGCGCATCCTGCATCGCCTCATGCGCCGCAACCATCGCGTACTGCGCGTAGAGGTCGAGCTTACGCGCCTCCTTGCGGTCAAAATGATCCTTTGCGTCGAATCCCTTCAGCTCACACGCAATCCTCGTCTTAAACTTCGAGGCATCAAAGTGTGTTATCGGTGCGCAGCCGCTTTTTCCAGCGGCCAAAGCCTCCCAAAACGCCGACAGCGTATTTCCTATCGGCGTGAGAGCCCCCGCACCGGTCACAACCACGCGTTTCAGTTCCATAGCTCTCGGCATTACTCGCAAATCGCTACTCTAGAAACGTCCGTAACGCCTACTTCTCCACGTGCGCCTCGATGTACGAAATCGCATCGCCCACCGTGGCAATCTTCTCCGAGTCCTCGTCAGGAATCTGTATCCCGAACTCCTTCTCAAAGTCCATTATCAGCTCTACCGTATCAAGCGAATCTGCGCCTAAATCGTTCGCAAAGCTTGCACCCGGCACCACTGCGCTTTCGTCCACCCCTAGCTTCTCCACGATAATCGACTTCACCTTTCCTGTTACATCCATGATTGAAACCCTCTTTTGATTCAACAACCTGAAAAAACACACCTCCACGGAGCGTATTTGTTAAAGCACACCTCCCGAAGGCAAGCGCAAAGGTAAAGAGTTTTCTTCTTACTTTTGCCATCAAAAGGGAAAGTTTAATCACGCCTAAAGGATAGACTTAATTACAACAAGCTGATAATGAAAAGAATAGCTATTTTCGCCTCGGGCAATGGGACCAACGCAGAACGCCTTTTTTCTCGGTTTGAAAACGAGAAAAACGCAGAAATCGCACTTTTGCTCTCCGATCAACCCACCGCATTTGCGCTGCAGCGCGCCAAGAATCATGGCGTTCCCGCCCTCTACATTCCGCGCGGCCGCAATTTCACAAGCGAAACGCTCCGCGCCCTCGAGCAAAACTCCATTGATTTCATCGTCCTGGCGGGCTTCCTATGGAAGGTACCCAGCGAAATCGTGGCTCGCTACCCCCATCGCATCATAAATCTTCACCCAGCACTGCTACCAAAGTACGGTGGTAAAGGTTTTTACGGCGATGCGGTGCACCAGGCCGTAATCGCTGCCCATGAAACGCTCTCCGGCATCACCATACACTATATAGACCAAGAATACGACAAGGGGGAAATCATCTTCCAGGCCACCTGCCCCGTGCTCCCGAACGATACCCCTGAGTCGCTCGCCGCACGCATCCACGCCCTAGAGCATGAACACCTGCCGGAGGTTACCTATCAGCTCGTAAAAAATTTAGAGTAGCAACGTAGTAAAAGGGCCTCTAGGCCCTCACCGCCCCTCGCACTGCCTCTGTAGGTCAAAGCGATGGGGCATCGTGCGCATTTACCACGCCGCTCCGCAGCCCATCCCATTCGCAGAGCGTGGAGTGCAATCGTTATGCCTTGCCTCTAGCTAGCTAAGCTGACTGCAGTATGCGGCGATAAAGTGCTAAATACCAATTAAATACCGGTATACCATTTCCAATGGTAACGGTAAAATATACCTAGCAACGGCGCAGCCTGCCTCCTAGGCAACTAACGGTTGGCCACCCATTGCTACCCACCTGCGCTCCGCCCCCTTCGCTACCAAACCCAATTTTTGACGGCAATAATTGGGTTTGGTAGCCTTCTATTTCCGTGTTTCATGGCTACGGCATACTATCTTTGCCTTGCAGAAAATTAACCCTCAATCGATTCAACCATGGCAGTTTACATCCCTATCCGCCCAAAATGGAACCCCCGCGGCGTAGTGGTCAACTACGTTGCCTGCGGCCAGCTCTGCGTGCGAAGCTGGCCGAGCCACTACCACGATGCCAACACCGACGCGCAGCAACGCCAGCGAGGCAGGATAGCACAGGTGTGCAATGCCCTGCCCTTCGTAAAAGAGCTACTGGCCCTGGGCTATTCGCCCCGCACCAAGCGCAACGGGCGCACCGTGGGGAGCTACCACGCAGCCGTTTCCGCCGCCCTGCGCAGCTGGTTTACCCAAACGCCGCAGGGCGATACCCTTGACCTCAGCCGCATGCGCCTCACCGATGGCATACACGTACCTCCTAAGGGGCTATCTGTGAAACGAATAGGTCAAGACTTACAGATTGCGTGGGCATACGCAATCCCATGGCAGGGGGCATCCATTCTGCTGGCCGCCCGCGAAGTCGCATCAAACCAATGGGTAAGTCTTCCCTGCCGACCCGAACAGGGGGCTACGTGCATTACAATCCAACTGCCAGAGGCATGGAAAGGGAGAACGGTAGAAACGTGGGTCGCTTTCGTAGGCAACCATGGCCGTTTAAAAACGAAAACGCACTACGAAAAAATCGCACCGAACCATTCCACCGCGGCTACAACAACGCAACAATATAACATTCAGCCACTTACAGTTCAATTAGCTAAAAAAGGGAAGCGTGGATACGCCTTGCAAACCGAATGCAAATGCAATAAAACCGCACCGTGCCGCGCTGAACAGAAATGTAAATTCGGGCTACGGCATGTAATTTGCACCTATAAGTGTTGACCATCGGTACGGGTCAGCAAAAATAACTAGTACCGATAGCTCTTTGCCATCTTCAGCCGAATGCGCTCCGAACGATTTGAATTCAGAAAATATTCATAACTTTGCGGCGGTTTTGCCTACGGCGCACAGCCAGGGTGACCATAGTAATTCAAAGTCAAAGAGGATACATTCATGAAGAGGACATTCCAGCCATCGGTACGCAAAAGGAGGAATAAGCATGGTTTTAGGCAGCGTATGGCAACGGCGAACGGGCGACGCGTACTCGCCGCAAGAAGGGCAAAAGGGCGTCATAAGCTCACAGTTTCTGACGAGTTCAACGGCCAGAAGAAGTAGCTTGGCTATGCAGCGGAGCAAACTCTTTGCACTTATAGCCGTGCTGATCATGGTAGGCACGCTGGGTGCGGGGCAGTCTGTGAACGCGCAGACTGCAAAGAAGCAGCCGCTCGACAGCATTGTGCTCACCTCCGGAACAGTCAAGGTGGGCACGCTGAAAAATATTTTTGGAAGCAACGTATACTATATAGATACGCTGGGCAAGGAGCATTCGCTGAAGGAGCGGAACGTGCACCGCATTATATATAGCAACGGCCGCACGCAGACACTCAACCAGAAGGCGGTGAGCGATGTGTCGGAGGAGGATTGGCGAATCGTGATGCTCGTTGACGACCCCAAGCAGGTGGAGGGTCTCTACGCACGGGGGGTTGTGTCGGGCAAGTCAAGCCCATCGAATAAGACCAAGCAGTCGGCGCAGCGCAGCGCGGAGACGCGTATAAAGAAGCGTTGCGTAGCCAAGGGCGGCATCGTGGTGCTGATTACCAAGCGCATCACTACCGGCGGCTACGGCGAAACGCCATCGTACTTCATCGAGGGCGAAGCCTATGGCTCCGAACCGCTCGATGAGAATACTGAGGGGGAGGAAGGCGCAGCGGACAGCGATGGGGAGTAGCATTTGCTAGCATGCGAAAGGCTTTTGCGCCGTCTCTCTCTAGGGACGGCGCAATTTTTTCCTGTCGCTTCTTGGAGTTCTTCCCATTTCTCCCTACCTTTGCGCTCCGTACCTGACGGCCCTATAGTTCAATGGATAGAACGAGAGTTTCCTAAACTCTAAATCTAGGTTCGATTCCTAGTGGGGCTACGAGCGAGGGAGGGGTGCTGTACAGCTCACCGTGGGTGCTTTGCGCCGCCACGGTTTAATTTGTATCTATTGGTATGAAAAACTTCATCGAGGAACTCACGTGGCGAGGAATGATCCATGACCTCACGCCCGGCACGGAGGAACATCTACAGGAAGCCCCGCGGGCAGCCTACGTTGGGATTGACCCCACCGCCGACTCGCTGCACATCGGGCACTTGGTCTCCGTGATGATACTCAAGCACTTCCAAGCGTGTGGGCACAAGCCCGTAGTGCTCATCGGCGGCGCCACGGGCATGATTGGCGACCCTTCGGGTAAGTCGCAGGAGCGAAACCTACTCACCAAAGAGCAAATCGAAACTAACATTGCGGGCATCAAAAAGCAGCTCTCCACGCTCCTCGATTTCAACGACAGCACGGAGAACCACGCCCAGCTCGTCAATAATTACGATTGGATTGCCCCATACTCCTTCATTTCGTTCATTCGGGACATCGGGAAGCACATCACGGTAAACTACATGATGGCCAAAGATTCCGTGAAACGGCGCTTCGATGCCACGAGCGGCGCACAGGGCCTATCATTCACGGAGTTTTCGTACCAGCTCCTGCAAGCCACCGACTTTCTGCACCTCCACCAAGACCACGGCGTTACGCTACAGCTGGGCGGCTCGGATCAATGGGGCAATATCACCACGGGCATTGAGCTCATCCGCCGCATAACGGGCGACCAGGTGTACGGTCTCACCTGCCCCCTCATCACAAAATCGGACGGCCGAAAATTTGGCAAAACGGAGCAAGGCAACGTTTGGCTCGATCCTGAGCGCACCTCGCCCTACAAATTCTACCAATTTTGGCTCAACACCGCCGACGATGAGGCCGAACGCTACATCAAAATCTACACGTTGCTTGACCAACCCACCATTGAGTCGCTCATAGAGCAGCACCGCGCCGAGCCGCACCGACGCATCCTGCAGAATGCGCTCGCCGATGCGATTACCGAGATGGTGCATGGGAAGGCGGAGCTTGACAAGGCCAAGGAAGCCTCCACAATCCTATTCGGAAAGAACACCCACGATGCGCTCATGCGGCTAGACGAACGCACCTTCCTCTCGGTGTTTGATGGAGTGCCAACGCACGATGTTCCCGCATCGGCTGTTGAGAATGGGGTTGACGTTGTCGCCCTACTCGCGGAGCTGACCGATGTGTTTCCGTCGAAAGGAGAACTACGCCGCACCATTCAGGGCGGTGGCGTAAGCATAAACAAGGAGCGTGTCGATACGCCCGAAGCCACAGTATCAAGGGCAGACGCTATCAATGGAAAGTACATCCTCGCCCAGCGCGGGAAGAAGGAGTACCATATCATACGGCTTATAGCGTAGCGTAGCAGTAGGCACTACGAAACAGCGGGTAGGTACCGCGGCCTACTCCATGTGAGATTATGGCAAAGCTGCATTCATCACGCGCTACCAGTGTTGTTTTTTGGGTACTCTCGTGCATCGCGATACTACCCACGCTGGCCAATGCCTTTGCGATTAGGCCAATCGCCATCGGTCTAATCGCTACTGTGGCTGCCATCACGCTCTACTGCGTGCTTCTTGCCCTGCTGCGACCACGAATAGCCCTCCTTGTTTATGGTCTGTTCCTCGTAGTGGTTTTTCCGTTTGACCTTGTTAGCATTATTGGGTCGGGTGAACCCATCTCGTATGGACTGCTCAACTCCATCGCGAATACGTCACTCTCCGAAACCCTGCCGCAAATCAAGCCCTACACCGCGCACATCGCCATACTCCTCCTCGCCTTCGTAGGCTACTTCTTTCTGCTTTTCCGATACATCCCGAGAAGCTACCGCTTGCCAAAGCCTGCCATATACCTCTCCCCCATTGCGGCGCTCTGCGTTACACTGGTTCTCACGCTAATCGTAGCCCATGCGCATCTCCGCAGCGGGAACTATCCGCAAAAGCTTACCGGGAAAACCAGCAGCGAAACGGCCAGACGGATCGCGCAGCACACCATTGACGAAGCCTATCTCTACGTATCCCCTATACGGGAACTGCGACTCGTGGCACGTTTCAGAAAAGACCAACGCAGAATGGCCAAAAGTCTCAGCACTAGACCACCTTTCCCCGACACGCTTTTCCACCGCTTGCCCAACTTCGACACGACCATCATCGGCGTTCTCTCCATCGGGGAGACATCGCGCGCCTGCAATTGGCAACTCGCAGGCTACCCCCGCCACACCAATCCCCGCCTATCAAAACGCAGCAATCTCTACTTCTTCGCCGACACCTACAGCGGCGGCACGTTCACCGATGTGGCTGCGCCTATGATGTACTCAAACGACTCGCCGCAAGCGATCCGCACATGGGAACACGCACCCATTCTCAACGAAATTTTCCGCGCCAATGGCCTAGCCACGGCGCTCACCTCCATGCAGGGAAGCGACTTGAAATGGAGCACCGACAAATACGTCCTTACTACAGGATCTTGCGACACCGCGTGGGTGTACCTCTCATTTACCTACGAACCCACCCCGCCCGATATAACCCTCATTCCGCACGCTACCGCAATGTTTGAAACGCTGGGCCGCCCGCTATTCCTCACCTTTTGGGGATACGGCGGCCATGCAGTCTACCAGGATTGCTATGAGGCCCGCGATGCCCATTTCACGCCCGATGATGCCGTGTCAAAGGAGGGGAATATAAACGCTTTTGACAATACGATTGTGCACACGGATCGCGTACACGATTCTCTCATATCCATTCTTGAGGCCATGGGGAAACCGGCATTCCTCGTCTACGCCGCGGATCATGGAGAAATCCTCTACGACATCGGCGACAACCTTCTCTTCCACTCCACCAAGCACTTTGCGCATGGGGAAGCCCACGTTCCTTGCTTCGTATGGCTGTCCAACGAGTACATCGCAAAGTACCCCCGCATAGCCGATGCACTCGCTGCAAACCTAGCTAAACCTATCCAAACGCCCTCCATCTTCCACACCGTGCAGCACCTTATGCACGCCGTAGGGCCCGATTTTGACTCTACGCAAAGCCTCGCCTCGTTTTCCTATAGGCCTCCCGAAAAGCGGGAGGGTCTTAATAGCAACTACGCTATTACCCCAGAACCGAGCTACTCCGCAGCGGAACGGGCAAGAATTGATAGCACCATGGCAACGCTAATCCGTCGGCACGCAAAATCGGAGTAACACAGCGGGGTATTACCGCAAAAGAACAACGCACTATGTCCCGACTAAGCACTTCAAAAGAAACGATTTCCTCCCAACGCACCACATGGATCGCCTTTGCTGCGCTATCCCTCGCAGCTAACGTGCCCACCCTTCTCAACGCATCGGTAGCATCGCCAGCCCATCTCGCAGCATGCGTTGCGGCGCAAGGCATTACACTCTACGTAGTGCTCCTGGCCTTTCTACGCCCCCGCATTACGCTACTCGTGTACGGCATCCTCCTGCTATTCATTTTCCCATTCGATGCCATAAGCATCATCGGCACGAACAGCCCCCTCTCCTACGGTATGATTAGTGCTACCCTAAAGACGACTCCCCCCGAAGCCTTCGCGCAGATAAAAGTGAACCTCCATTTTATCATTCTTTTCATTGCCGCTATCACCGCGTATTTCATCGTGCTTTTCCGCTACATTCCCTGGCGCTTCAAACTGTCTCCTACGGCAAGATTCTTTGCGCCTATAGCCGCACTGACTTGCACCCTAACCATTACAACCATTGCCGCAATCCCCTACGCTAACCGTACAGAACAGACGAAGAGCAGGGCGGTTCAAACTACTACAGACAAGTCGTTTCTCCTTCTCTTCCCCATACGGGATGCTAAGCTAATCTCGGCGTACGTGAAGGATGAGCGAGAAATCAAAGAAACAATTATATCCCGACAGCCTTTCCCTGACTCCCTTTTCAAAAAGCTTCCAGGCTTCGACAGCAGCTGTATCGGCATCCTCTCCATCGGTGAAACCTCTCGGGCGTGCCGCTGGCAGTTAGCTGGCGCCGAAAGGCAGACCAATCCAAGACTTATCCAACGGGAAGACCTATTCTTCTACGCTGACGCATACAGCGGGTCAAACCTCACAGAATTCTCAGCCCCGATGTACTTCTCTAACGATAGGCCTGAAAAAATCCGCACCTGGCAATCCTCGCCCATCCTAAACGAAATTTTCAACGCCCGAGGCATATTCACAGGCTTAGTAACCTCGCAGGGCTACCGTTCGCAATGGAGAGCCACCTCCTTTGTGCTCCTCACAGCCACTTCTAGTGCAAGCGAGCTAATAACCAGCTATGGAGTAGAACCGCACGTTCCTGACATACAGCTCATTGCACCAGTCAATGAAATGCTGAAAAGCCACAGCTCGCCACTTTTTATTACCTTTTGGGGTTACGGGGGACATCATGACTACACAGACCGCTACCCGCAGCAGGATGAGGTATTTACGCCTGCCAATAAAAAGAATATGAACAACGAGCTCAATGCGTTTGATAATACCATCGTCCACACCGACCGTGTACACGATTCGCTCATTTCCCTGCTGGAAGCGACCGGGAAACCAGCCTTCCTAATCTACGCCGCGGATCATGGAGAAACGCTCTACGACGTTGATGGACAAAACCACTACCACGGCACCATGCTATTCAGCCACGGAGAAGCCCACGTGCCCTGCTTCGTATGGCTCTCCAAGCAGTACATTGCGCGCTATCCAGGCATCGCCAGCGCCCTCGTGGGCAACCTTTCCAAACCAGTACAGACCATAGCCGTTTTCCATACGGTGCAGCACCTTATGCACTGCGTAGGACCTGATTTTGACTCCACCCTAAGCCTTGCCTCTCGCAGTTACCATGCCAATGCATCGCGTGATGGGCTGAACGCCAACTGCGAGCTTATTCCAGCCCCTCCCTACGACAGCCTTGAGCGTAAGCGAATCGATAGCGTCATGGCGGAGCAAGTGCAGCGACATCGCTACCTGCTTAAGTAGTATTTTCATCAAACGCCCCCAATTTTACGTACCTTCGCAGCTGTGCTACGTGACGGTACGCAATGCGGAAACGCATCGCATGCCGTCTGCACGCTTCGTTAGGTACACTGCTGAAAATCAATTGGTATGACTACTCCGCGAAACGCTCTTGAGAATCTCCCGGAATCTCGGCACCTCGGCCACCGCTCCCCGTTGCCCGAACGCTACGCCCCCTCGCTCCTGGTGCGTGTGCCACGAGAGGTAAATCGTAAGGAGTCAAACATTCCAACCCCGCTCCCTTTTGTAGGGATTGATGTTTGGCAAGCCTACGAGGCCTCGTGCCTCACGGCGGAGGGAATCCCCACGCAGTGCGTGCTGAAAATCGTATACCCTGCCGACAGCCCATTCCTCGTGGAGAGTAAGTCGCTCAAACTCTACCTCCATTCGCTCAATAGCACCGTGCTGGGGGAGTCGCAAACGGATGCCCGCCATGCGCTGGCGCAGCGGGTAGCCGCAGACCTCGCCCAGGCACTAGAGACCCCGGTGCAATGCGCCCCGCACACCGTCTACTCGGGAGGTTTTGATTTCAATGGTTTTGTACCCGCGGAGGAGGACCTTGACGCTGATGTTTCCGCCGAGGACGCAGTTCTGCGTTTTCACACCCGGCTGCTGAGAAGTCGGTGCCGTATCACGGGACAGCCCGACTGGGGCAACCTATACCTCTCCGCAGAAACCGACACGCATCTATCGCAACGCACGCTGCTGGAGCGCATTTTACCCCTACGCAACGAGTTCCACTTCCACGAGGAGATGTGCGAACTCATCTTTACCCGCGCCATGGAATGGCTTAATCCGCATAGCCTCATGGTTGCCACTCTCTACACCCGCCGTGGCGGCATTGACATTTCGCCCGTACGTGCCACATCGCCGTCTTTACTCCCGACATTGCTAGGCAATCCACGCACGCTAACCAGCCCTGCATGGCGGCAATAATCCAACACGCTTTTACCACCACAAGGAGCAACACCATTGCGCTGCTGTTTGCAGTGGGATTGCACTTACTAGCCAATCATGTAATGGCTCAGGTTAGCTCTACGTCACCCCCCTCCAACCTCCACCACGCATCTGTAGCCATCTCGCCGCACCTGCAAACCATCTCCCCCCTCCCTATCCTCCCGAACACCCTACAGCTGAAAGGCGATACCGCTGGCCTTGCCTGGCGCCTTGACTCAACGCTGACGGCCATCCGATTTTACGCTCCGCAGAACCGATACGGCGACTCGGTGACCATCGCTTTCCGAACCATTGACATCCAGCTGCATAGCCGATTTTCAGCTAAACAGCTACTCAACATTCTCTCGCCCGATAGCACCCTCATACCGATTCTAACCGAAGAACCCCCAAAAAACACCCCACCCCCTGCGCCCCCTATCGTAATCAAGGGCGTTGCCGAGCGCACCCTCGGCGCAGGAAGTCTGTCAAATGCTTCCCCCTCCAGCGGGATGATAAATTTCTCCATTCATGGCCCTCTCTACCGCTCCACGCGCTTCGAAACGCATATTGTTGACAACTCTCTGCCGTTCCAACCCGACGGCACCTCGGAACGGATTGAGAACGTTGACAAACTATTTCTGCGGGTGTTCGACACCGCATGGCGCATTGAGGCGGGGGACATCCTCATTGAAGAGCAACGCGGAAACTTTATTCGTCAACGCGAGGAGACAAAGGGCATCGGGGGGGCGTATAGAGGGCAACATAAAAGCTGGGACTCCCTCGCCATTAACGCCACGCTCGGCACGGCGAAGGGCGAAATTGAACGTACCGTCGTTTCTCCAATTGATGGGATCCAGGGACCCTACGCCCTAATGGGGGAACATGATTTTACGCAAATCGTGGTGCGTGCGGGTACCGAGAGGGTTTACCTCGATGGGGAGTTGCTAACGCGGGGAGAGAATAACGATTATACTATAGACTACAACCTTGGCTCCGTCACCTTCACTGCGAAACGTCCCATCAATCGTGAATCGCGTATCGTCGTGGAGTATGAAACCACAAAACGAAGCTACACAAGGCTACTGGGTAACGTCAGCATGGCGGCCCGCAACCGCAATGGGTGGCAGTTTGACCTCAAGGGGTACATAGCACATGACCGTGCCGCCTCGCTTCCCGCAGAGCTAAAGGGTGCGGGGACCATTGAAAGGCTAAGCAACGAAAACGCATCGCGGGAAGGGGTAACCATCGTTCCGAAGGGGAACAGCGTAGATAACCGAACGCAGGGTGGGTACGTTAGGGTGGATACCATCGTGCATGGGCAACAGTACTCAATTTTTCGGTACCGTTCGGCCAGCACGAACGATACGCTGCTTTCGCTCCCCTTTACCTACGTGGGGCCAAATCAAGGGGACTATCAGCTCACCCAAAAGTCGGTTAACGGTCGTGTCTTCCAATGGGTTGCACCAGATGGCGGCACGCCGCAGGGTGATTACGCCCTGGGCATTCGCGTAGCCCCACCCGCCAGCCACGCCATGATTGAGTCAACCGTAACCAAACGGTGGGCTACAACGCCCACTGCCGTTTCGCTCTCCGCGGCGTATACATCGCAGAGCGATAACACTTTGGTGCAGTCTGGCAAACGGGAGTCGTACGCCCTTGAGCTGTCGCAGTATGCACGCATAGCTGAGTACAGCAACGATGGCCTCTACATCCATTCCCGCGGCAGATGGGTAGCCAATGATTTCGCCCCTATCAATCGTTTCCTCCCGCTCGAATTCAACCGTGATTGGGGCGAAAGCACCCCCATAGCTAAACGCCCATGGACCGATGCAGAGATTGCTCTCTCATCCCGCACGGTCAACACCTTTGCTATTCTCAAAGGTGAAATGCTATGGCGACCGCACGCTACGGCGTGGCGCGGTGCTACGAACCTCAACGTCAACTCAGCCCATTGGAAATACCTGCTCACCGCCTCTGCGCTCATCCGCAACGCCGACTCGGCGCAATCGTCAAGAGGTTTCGTCTCAACCACCATCATGCGCCGCTTCCAAATAGTCAGCATTGCGGGTAACGCCAAGGGGGAATGGCTCGTAGCGACACGTCAAAACGCTCCTATCCCTTTCGCACCGTACGCCTTTGCCGAAGGGGGCATTACCCTTGCCCTTTCCGATACCCTTGCAGCGAAAGCATCGCTACGAACCACGTACCGTCGCACTTGGGATTCCACCAAGCAAGCCACGCTACGCCATCGCAACGATGCCCTAGAGGCTACCTTTGAGGCCGCTGTACCAATCGGTCACCTTGGACTCCTCAACGGCAACGCCACGGCACGCGCAACACTTCCCAACAAAACCTACGAGCGAGAGCAACCGAACCTCACCCTCCTCTCCTCTATCTCCTACTCGCAGGCCATTGCGCGCCGCCGACTACACACCAATGCGCATCTCTCCCTCTCCTCAGAGCAGCTTCCAAAATGGCAATTCCATTTCATTCCGGTCGCCATCGGGCAGGGTACGCACGAATGGATAGACGTAAATGGCGATGGAAAACCTCAACTCGACGAATTTTTCCCAGCGCAACATGTTGACAAAGCCCTCTACGTGAAGCAGATGGTGCCCAGCAGCGAGCAGCAGAAAGCCATCGCGGCCACCACGCACATGGATCTCTCCTTTACCCCCCGAATTGACAATCGTCCCATAGACTCCTCCACGCTTTGGTGGCAACGGTTTGACCTTCTCCTCTCTCTCGAACACTCGGCAAAGCGTACCGATAAACGTGTAGCGCAACTCCTCAACCCATGCTCTCCTGACCCAATCTCATCTCTTCCCGAACGCCACCGTGGGCTACTCCTCACCGTGGCACTAAATCAGAACGCATCGCCCCTATCGCTCACCTACAGTCTAACCCTGTCTGACAGTCGGCAAACTATTGCCCAAGGGGTTAGCACAAACACCGCAAAGCTCCATCTTCTCACGCTTGAAACCCCTCGCCGAAAAGGGATTGGCGGCCGCCTACGCGGCGAATTCTCTAATCAAGAGCAGCAGCGCCCCTACGCATCGCAACCCTCTGAGTCGCTAGCCCTCTGGCAGGGAGAAGGGGCTCTACTTTGGCGTGGTCAGAACAACCAAACCCACGAAATTAGCACCACCCTCGGTTGGATTACGCTACTGCCTAAGCAGCAGAAGGTGAAAAGTCAACGCTATGCCTACAAGTTGGAAATCCCCCTTTCCTCAAAATGGAAGGGGTTCGCCCAACTAGGCTTCTGCCGAATTAACGGAGATGCCATTGGGCATCATGCCCTCGCATACCAGGCTCTCCGAGGAGGAACCAATGGAAACAACTTCAACGCCGAAGCCACGCTTAGCTATAAAATAACCAGCTATTTAGACCTCAACTGCACGTATGCAGTTAGAAAAAATGGACAAGCTCCGCTTGTCCATTCAGGGTTTGCAACGCTTCGTGCTGCCTTCTAAAGCCAAAAACTGTAACCTACTCCTCAACGATGTATACGTCCTCCCCCTCACGGTGCATATAGAACTGCTCCCGTGCGTACTTCTCAAGGTTGACATTATCGGTACGCAGCTGCTCTAGATGCGCCCTATCCTCGTCAATTTTTTTACGATAGTATTCGCACTTCTCTTCAAGCTTAGCGATCCTACGCTTCGCAACGAATATGGAAACCAAATTATTCTCGCTAAAGAACGTTAGGTAGGCAACCAAAAAGATTAAGATAATCGCAAAGCTATGGGTACGAACGTAGCGAAACCCTCGTGCTAGAGGGCTTCGCTGCGCCATTGACTGTGGCTCTTGGTGTACTTGTGGCTCCTCCACTACATCACCTCCTGCCTATTCCGTTAGAAACTTACTTATCCTTTGCTGCGTTCGCTTTGCGCTGCGCGGCATACTCCTCGTTAAGCCCTAGCAGCACATCGTTGGTTACATTCAACGCCGGCGCTCCATAGAGCATCGGGCCACTTAGAATGAAGTCGTAACCGTGCTCTTTGTTATACTTCTGTATAAATTCCGTGATGGCCGCTGTCACCCTCCGCGTACGCACCTGCTCCTCCTCCATCAACCGCTGCCGATGCTGCTCCTGTAGCTGTAGGAAACGTCCCTGTTCCACCTGCAGCGCCTCCTGCTCTTTCTGCGCCTCGCTGCGCGTCATGAGCCCCTTCTGCACATTGTCCTGGAAGGTTGCCACTCGACGCTCCAAAGATTGACCCTTCGTTTGCAACTCCTTCTCAGCCTGACTAGTCATGCTGCCCATTTCACGTTGCTGATCAAAGTAGTAGTCGTAATGCGCAAGTAAAGAGTCCATGTTAACCCACACGATTTTCAAGCTTCCTTCAGGGAATACTACCTGTCGCCCTGCCTGCGCTGCATTCTCCGACTCGCTCGCCACAGTTGACGATACCGTACTATCCTTTCCCTTCGCTCCATTCTCCTTGCTTCCATTCTGACAGCTAATTGCCACCGCCCCGAACAAAGCAGCTGCAATCAACGCTACTGTATACCTCCTCATTGCCAAACAACTTTTCTAGTTATCACCTAAATGCAACCTAACGCCTTGAAAAAGGCGCTGCAAAGTTACACTAAATATCCGATTTTCACACCTCCGGTCACTCCGCATAGGTTACAACCACGCTATAGCGACATCACGAGGCGCACGTTGACGCACCGACTGGTGAGATAGTTTGGCACCGCCATAAGGGTGCTATTGCCCTGCGGGCTCTGCACCTTTAGCCACATGTACGACATGGTGTTGGAGAAGTTGAGAAGGTTGAGTACTTCCACGGACAGAACGAGGCTTTTCAGCCACTGCGCATTGCTCAACCAACGGATGCAGTAGTTGCTGTCCTTAAAGGCGTATGAAAACCCTATGTCAACCCGCTTGTAGGACGGCATACGAGCCTGCTGCCCATAGCGTCCATTGGGCGGGGTGAACGGAACGCCCAACGCATAATTCCCTTGCAAGGAGACTCTAAAGCCTGGCACTCCGGGGAGGTAGTCCTGTAGGAATAGAGCACCGCTGAAGAGCTGGTCCTGCGGACCTAGAAAGTACGACTCGTCAAACGGTTGCCGACTTAAATCGTACAGTTGGTTGACAATGCGCATTCTTGAACGCATCACGGAGAGGCTTAACCACGACTCAACGTCGGGCGCTAGCTCCCCATTAACCTTCACGTCCATGCCGTACGTTCTACTCTTCGCTGCGTTCTGCGCCTCGTAGCGAAGTCGTACATTGTCAATAGTATACGGTATCAAATCCCCGCCCCACTTCGCGTAGCATTCAGCCTGTAGCTTGAACGGACTCTCAGCAATTAAAAAGCTCCACTGCACGCCCCCCAGCGCATGGATGCTCCGTTGCGGCTTTAATCCACCATGCACCCGCCCCGACCTATCGCGCATCTCCCGATAGAAAGGATACTGGTAGTACAACCCGCCCCCTGCATACACACGGACATTCCTTGCCCCATCGGGTACAAATGATACCGACAAACGGGGGCTAACACGAAGGTTTTGAAGCCGATCCATACCGGACCCCCGCACCCCGAACACCGTTGTCATCTCTCCGAAAGAAAAAGAGAAACGGAGCGTTGTCTGCACGTACGCAGAGTAGAGCACTGATGGTATTTCCCCACTCCCTTTAGCAAAATCTTGAACCGGCACGCCACCATGGGTGAGCGGCATAGCGTAACCTGCACTGTCGACTATGTGCCACTCGCTCGTTGCATGTTGAAAATACCGTGGCAGCACCTCTACCCCACCCTCCACAGAGCCCAAGCTAAAACGGTAATCCGCTACCCCCCTTGCCGTTGCCATTACCCCTTCAAAACGATTTCTCGCATGCTCCAGAAAACCTCCTATTCCCACATTAGACGCGCTATCAACTATTGGCTTCACCTCATCTACGCTACGTAGCTCCGCAAGCCAATACTCACTGAGGATGTCAAAACGTTCTTCCTCCCGCATCCAGTAGGCTCCCAGCTGTCCGCGCAACGTGAAAGCTGGCGTTGCACGCCACTCCGTTTGCAACGTTCCGAAGTAAGTCATGTAGGAGTCACGCTCCTGCCCCTCGTAGTAGACGTTCATTTGGAGGAAATCAGCAGTCAACGCCCCAAAACGGGTAACTTTCTTATGCGGCTTGAAATCGTACTGATTACGAGAGAAACCCATCAGCATGGATAAATCTAGGTTAGGACGTACAGTCCACATCCCTTTGCCCTGGATGTCAAGGTAGGATGGGAGGTAATCCCCCTTCGTTTCGGTTGTATTTAGGAGTAAACGGGTAGTTTTATACCTCACCCCTAGCATCCCAGACACCCTTTGATCGTTCGTTGCGCCTTCCACGTACGCACGATTCTCCATTAGGCTCAAGTCCACCCGCGCCCCGAACCTCCGCGGCGTACGATACCGTACGTTAAGCACCGACGATAGCTTATCCCCATAGCTAGCTGGGAACGCCCCCGATGAGAACTCTATCGCCGACACCATATCAGGGTTTACTATCGGCATGCCCTCTTGGCTTCCGCTACGCGCGAGCTGCGGACGATACACCTCTACGCCATCGATGTAAACCAAGTTCTCATCGTACGACCCACCACGTACAGAGTACTGGGAACTCAACTCGTTGCTCGAATGCACCCCCGGCATAAGCTTCACCAGCGACTCCACGCCCCCGCTGGTACCCTGTAGCTTCAGCAAATCTTCCACGTCAATCCGCTGCATCGTTGCGTACGGCGAAGCTTTGCCCCCCACGCCTACCCCCTCAATGGCTATCTCCCGCTCCTCCAGCACAACACGAACTTGTACACTCTCCCGAGCTTCTATCTTAACGCACCGAGCTACGGGATGGTACCCTAACGCAGATACCGTAAAACAAACGCTATCGCACTGCGCTACCACAAACTTAAACATCCCCTCCCCATTCGTAATCGCTACCGGCCTACTTCCGCCCGCTAAGGAGATTTCAGCAGCCCCTACGCCACGCCCTAGCGTATCAATCACGATACCCTCAACCCTTTGCCCACAAACAAAATAGGGGAATAGGGAAAACACAAACAACGCTACAGCAAGCCGCACTCTACGCATACGTCGACTCCCTATCTATCCTGCATAATGTGATGTGACAGTCGTTCGCTTAACGCCTCTGACGGAAGCCCCACCACGTTCGTGTACGACCCTCTAATCCACGACACCCCAACCATGCCTATCCATTCCTGTATACCATACCCTCCCGCCTTGTCGTACGGGCTAAACGTATGTACGTAGTAATCGATTTCCACCGGTAAGAGGGTTCTAAAGCACACCTCCGTACATGCTGTAAAACTCTCGCATTCCCCATCGTACGAAATGCAAACGCCTGTCAGCACCCTATGTACCCTTCCCGATAACTTTCGAAGCACTTCGCACGCCTCCGTGCTGCCCCTCGGCTTATGCAACGGCTCTCCATCCATAAGCACTAGCGTGTCGGCACCTATCACCATCTTTCCGACGCACTGGGCAGCTACCGCCTCTGCCTTGCACTTCGCCAATCGCTCTGGGAGCCTCTCCAGCGGCACTCCCCTCCCCGCTTCTCCCTCATCTACATTACTCCCCACCACCTCAAAGCGAACCCCCATTCCACGCAGCAGCTCTGCGCGACGGGGCGACTTCGATGCCAAAATCACTGGCGGCAACCCATCATAAAACCCTCGCTCCATCGCTATACCAATATGTGCAACGCAGCGGGGAGCAGAAGCGTCCCAAACATACCCACCGTAGCGGCCAGCCTTGACACTTTAAAGTGCGATGCATTTTGCGCTGCGAGAAGTGCCATCAACGCAATCAGCAGCGGCACTGCAACTAGCACAATACCGCAAATAGCAGATTGCCACAACATAAAGTGTAACCTATAGAACCTTACTAGAGAAATAAAAAAAACAATGGATAGCGAGAGATAGACTAGTAAGGCACCCCCCGTAACCATTTTTGCGGTAAACGTACCGTAGCGGAAAGCCAACGTGTCCTTTTCTCTATGTACGCCCCGCACAAAGTTGTACAGGTCAATGAGAAGCTGCTCGCACAACGCGCCAAAACCTATCAACCCTGCGTAACATGCACTAACCATGAGCATGGGAGTAATGGATATTTCAGACATTGCGAAACTTCTCCACGCATTCTCCTCCAGGTAAAACACTTCAAATAGGACTGGAAGCAGGGCGCACGCCCCCAGCAAAGTAGCCTTCAGAAAATTACCTACCACAAAAATCCGACGGTAAAGGGTAGAGTAGTACCAAAGCAATCCCGCCGCCACAGGGAAAAGGAGCAATAGCCATAGGTTGTGCACCATCGACGATGCAACGACCCCAAAGAGAACGCCCAGCAACGTAAACGCTACATGCATTTGCAGCACGGAGCGGCGCACAATCCTCCTCCCGACAATAACCATTTTGCCCTGTTCCTCGGCATCCCGCTTCGCGTCGTAGTAATCGTTAAATGCAAAGCCTGCCGCGCCAATCAACAGCACTGCAAAGAGCACGAAATAAAAATACCCTCCTACACTCTCCCTACCCACCTCAGCGGGAAGCCCCACCTGCACGATGCTCCATTGCGCCACCACTAGTAGCAACGCTATTCGCAACAGCTCCAGCGGACGTACTAGACGTATATATGACAACCACCTATTCATTCCTTCTCTACTCTGTTAATCCCCCTAATCCGCACCCTCTTCTCCACCAACTCTCCATTTCCCTTGTAAACGCATCACCTGTTCCACCACATCCCTCACGCACCCCTCGCCCCCTGCGTAGGGTGATACGTACCTAGAGATGTTCAATATATCAGAGGACGCATCGAGGGGGCACACCGGCATGCCAACACGTTGCATTACCTCATAATCGGGTAAATCATCCCCCATGTACAGTATGCTCTCGGCAGAAACCATCCTTTTTTTACAGAAATCCTTGAGGGCTTCCACCTTATCGTATGCCCCGAGGTAAACATCCGTAATGCCCAACGCTGCGTAGCGATGCCCTACGCCCTCCTGAAAACCTCCCGTGATTATGGCAATCGGATACCCCGCCAGCGCGGCTTGATGCAATGCGTAACCATCCCTCGTGTTGGCATTCCTAAGTAACTCGCCACGCTCGTTAATGAGCACCCTACTGTTGGTTAGCACGCCATCAACATCAAAGGCAAAAGCCCTCACGGCCCGCAACGCTTCCCGAAAATTCTTCGCTTCCATCGGCATTCTCTTACTCTCCTTTCTTGCCATGCTCTTCCCCTAGGCTTGATAATATATTGTCCGTCATGGCGATGTACGGCCCAAGCAGCTGCGGATACTTTCTCTGTATCAATTGCAAATGGGCGGTTATCGTTTCCAAGTCCCTCCGACGCGCCGGGCCAGTCTGCCGACTTCCGCCATCGTTACTCAGCCCACGTTTAATCGTTGTAGATATCAATGCGCTGTAGTCGCTTACGTCTATCCCACCCCCATCGCTGCAAAGTTCCTGGACCAACGCCAGCAGACGGTAAACGAAATTATTCACCACCACCCCGCCAACATGCAGACGCTCCCTCGTATCGCTATCCAGCGTCCGCACCCTGTTCGACAATTGTGAAGCCAATGCTTGCACCTCACGATATGTATCACCATCCTGCCCCTCGACGTAGAGGGGTACCTCCCTCAAATCGCACCGCTCCCCTTTCACAAAACTTTGTAAGAGGTAAAGCACCCCGCTTCTCCCTTCTCTCAACGGCTCCAGCGGTACGCTGCCCGACGTATGCACCACTAGGCGCCCCGCTATATCTAACTGTAAAACGCTACTCCTCACCGCCCCATCCGACACTGCCACTACGCACAAGCTGTACTCAACGCCCGGTCTCCACTCTTCGCAGTGCCAGCACGCCCCATACGCCTTACCCAACGCCTCTGCCGAACGTTCGCTACGACTGTACACCTCTACGCCTCCAACCCCAAAGACAGCTTGCAACGCAGGAACTAACGAAAATGCAACGTTCCCTGCGCCGTAAACTAGAACCTTTCCGCCTCGAGATTGTGACCCCTCCATAGACTAAAGAATACGCTACTGCGCCTTACCCAGACGCTCCTCAAGTTCATCAAGGGTGACATCGCGCGCCAACAGCCTACCATCCGCCCCGTACAAGAAATTCTTGGCACCTCCCCACACATTGTACTGCTCGCTTATTTCGCTGTAGACCAAGATATTTGGCCATTCCACCCCCTGTGCGGTCAAATACTCCAATACCTCTTCGCGCGTTGGCGCAAAGCACATCCCCACCACTCCGAACGCTCCGCGCCCATGCTTTTCAACCAACCTATTCAACGCCAACACGCACGAGTCGCTACCCTCATCGCCAAGGCTCCAAAACTGCACCAATACCTTTCCTTCGCCTTTAAGTAAACTATCCAAACTTACCTCTTTCCCGCTCTCCACCAACACCCCGTTAACCGACGGCGCATACGCCCCCACGAGCAAATTCGCATTCCGTTGTAGGTACGTATGCATCGCCGCTGCATTGGCATCCTCTGCGTGCGCTTCTGCGTACGCCTCTACCTTCCCGCGTAGCTCTTCCAACCCCTCTGGGGTGAACATCTCTTTATACTGTCGGAGCAAAAAGATCCCCACGGGGTTCTCAACGTTGTCAGATATCAATGCAGTAATCTTCCCTTCAAACTCACTACTCACCCTGTCCCATAGCGCATCCAGCGCATCCAGCTTCGCCTTAGATATCTTATTCCCATCCACAGTGGAGGCAGCGTACTCCTGCGAAAGCTCCTGCATTTTCGCCCCAACATCCCGCACAAGAAGATGGTTTTCACGAAGCAGCCAATTCAACGTATCCCCATAGGGCTGCGCCAGCAATGGATCCTTCTCCTCAAAAACCATGCGCGTGGGGGTCTCCGACAGATAGACCAGCCACTCACCCACATTGGGAATACCAAACACGTACACCCCACGCAGCTCCCCATTGGTAAACTTGAACCTACCATCTTTCAACACCGCGCTATCTACCGCACCGAGTTCTCTCCGAAAAGGAACGTACAACGACATCTCTACGCCATCCGCACCCTCCAACTCCCCCTGCAGCGGCTGCGTCCCCTTTGTCCCCCGCATGCAGCCGCCAATCGCTGCACCCAGCACCAACGCCAGCGCAACGTAGGCAACAGACCAAAGCAATGCTTTACGAACCCCGTAATCCTTCATCTATATCCCTACCTTAAACGCTACTTTGACTCCCGCAGCTCGTTAAAAAACAAATCCAACAGCTCCTGCGCTGCCACGAACGGACTCACCTGTCCCTGCCTCACCGACTCCTCGAGCGTTTTCGCAGCGTGCATCACCTTCTCATCCTCATAGAAACTGCGCAACAGCTCATCGTTAATCGTTTCGCGCATCCAGTACTGCGACTGCTCTTGCCGATGGCGATTAAAATAGCCATTCTCCTTGATTTGCTTAAAGAACTCCTCCACCGTATCCCAAAGCTCAAACAGTCCATCACGGGTGTACGCAGAGCAGGTGGTGGCCACTGGCGACCACCCCGATTGCGACATGGGGAACAGGCGCAGCGCGCTTTGGTACTGCGCCTTCGCCATCAACGCCTTCTTAATGTTTTGCCCATCAGCCTTGTTGATTGCCAGCACGTCGGCCATCTCCATAATGCCGCGCTTTATCCCCTGGAGCTCATCCCCTGCGCCGGAAATCAGAATCAGCAGGAACATATCCACCATGGAGTGTACTGCCGTTTCGCTCTGCCCAACCCCCACCGTCTCTATGAACACAATGTCAAAACCTGCCGCCTCGCATAGCACGATGGTCTCCCGCGTCTTACGCGCCACCCCGCCCAGCGACCCCGCCGAGGGGGAAGGGCGTATAAATGCATTTGGGTCAACGCTTAGCTTCTCCATACGCGTCTTATCGCCCAGAATGCTCCCTTTGGTTACTGCGCTGCTGGGATCTATTGCAAGCACCGCCAATCTATGCCCTTGCCCCGTGAGAATGCACCCTAATTCCTCAATCACAGTACTTTTACCTGCGCCGGGCACGCCCGTTACCCCTATCCGATAGGATTTTCCAGAATGCGGAAGGCAACGGGCTATAATCTCCTGGCTCAAGGCGTAATGCTCCGGCCGAAGACTCTCCACCAGCGTAATCGCCTGGCTGAGCACCGTGCGATTGCCCGACAAGATACCGTCCACGTACTCGTCCACCGTCAACTGCTTGCGCCGCGTGGCACGTATACGAGCCAAGGCTGCCTCATTGATCATCGGTGGCTTCTTCACCCCTGCATTTACCGACAATGCGCTCTTATCTCCGCCTAACTTCATCTCCTCACTGTTCTCCATAAGCCACCTTCCCTCTATTCATTTTTCCTGTATACCAAATCGCAGCCAAAGCTCCAATTCCCTTTCACCTTGCAAATATACCCTTTTTCCTCCATTTTTTCATCCACAAAAAAAATGGGGCGACACCCTAAAGGCATCGCCCCTAATTGCGCAAACTCTTATAACCTCTTACTTCTTCGGGTACTTCGCCATTAGCGCATCCAGCTTCTTCTGCATCTCAGGCTCGCTGCGATACTTAAAATAGAGCGTATGCAGTATATCCACTGCCCCTTCATACCCCGGCTGCACCTCCAGCGCCTTCTCTGCGGCTGGTATTGCCTTCCTAAATTTCTCCTCGGCTTTCTTCATGTACTCATCGTACAACTTACTATCGTCAATGGCCTTCTTCTGCAAAGCAACGCCATCGTTATAGTACATCACAGCGATATTGTACACGGGGTCCACGTAGTCGGACGCCATCTCGCTCGACTTTTGGTATGCTGCCAACGCTCCCGCCTCATCTTCCATATTCTGCAGCACAACGCCCTTAACGAAGTACAGCTGCGCATTGTTGGGGTCATTGGCTATGGCACCCTCCAAATAGGGCAACGCCTCCTTGGGATCTTTACCCTGCGATATGTAGTAATCCACCAACGAAAGCATCAAGCATTTCTGCCCTGGATATTTAGAAAGGTTTGCCTGCAGCATTGCCCTGCCCTCTTCCACCTTCCCTGCCTCCTTGGCCACTCCGTAGTACGTACATATCAACTCCCCTTTATTCGTATACCCTCTCTCAATCGCCTCTCCAAAATGCTGCAACGCCTTCTCCTTATCCCCATTCTGGTAGCACGCAAGCCCTGCGTAGTACATGGCGATCGTGTCAACAGACTTCAGCAGCTCATGCCGCCCTACTTCTATCGACTGCTCCAACGCTTCCTCAGACTTTCCGTACTCTCCTTGGGTGTAGTAGTTCACGCCATCATTAAAGAGCATATCATGCACCATACGGAGGCCTTCACCTATCTTTTTTGACTTTTTGCCCTTTGTATCAAGCGAAGCGGCCCTGAGGTACGCATCGTACGCCAACGAGAGCGGATCTACAACCACTGGCTGCACCACCTTCGTGAATGTCAACTGTTTATTGGCGTTCATGTATAGATTCACCTCTCCGTAATGCAGCACATGGTAAGTTGTCCCATTCACCTCCGCCTGGCTCTCGCTGGAAGGCTTCCCCAGAACAAGCATTATCGTGGCCTCATCCCAACCATTCTGCGCATTCAGCGTATGTGCTCCGGCAATCTCCGTTAACAACGCCCCTCTATCCAGCCAGGTTGCCACTTTTTGCCCCTTCTTCGCATCAGCTATACTCGCATCACTCTTTGCGAGCTTTTTCGCTAGGCTCTCAAAATTTGGTCGTGCAGTTTGCGCCCGAAGAGACGCTCCCCACGTGCCAAACACCATCGCCACCAGCGTTACGTACAATGCTATTCGCTTCATCTTCTGTCGTATTAGTTACACTCGTTTACTCTATTATGTTAAGCCTCATCGGTCGTATCTTCAACTTCTATGCCATTCCCATCCTCACTGTCAACCGCAACAGGTTCTGCCTCCCCGTCAATCTCCTGGCTCTCCTCGCCATCCTCTTCCGGCGGCACGCACGCTATCGAGGATATCGCATCCCCTTTACCGAGCGCAATGCAATGCACTCCCTTCGTATTCCGCCCCGACAGCGCCGTTTGCAGTACGGGGAACCGTATCGCGACGCCCTTCTTCGACATAATCATCACGTGGTCATCATCCTCCACCAGCAGAATATTCACGAGCTCCCCAGCCTTCTCCACATTCAGCGTCCGCACGCCCTTACCCCCTCGCCCGATTGTACGATACTCGCCAACCTCTGTCCGTTTGCAGTAGCCATCTTCCGACACCACGAGGAGCTTGCGCGTGTCATCCTCATGCCACGCCACCATCCCTACAGCCCTATCCTCATCGCTAGCGAAACGCATCCCCTGCACCCCCATTGACTTTCTTGACACCGTACGCACCTCCGACTCCGCGAAGCGAATCGCTTGCCCACAGCGACTAGCCATAATCAAATCGCACTTGCCATCGGTCAGCACCGCATCGAGCAACCGATCATCATCCCGCACCGTGATGGCTATCACCCCCCTCGCCCGCGGCCTAGAGTACTCCGCCAGCGAGGTTTTCTTCACCACCCCCTTCGCGGTCACCATCACCACAAAGCGACTATTGGTGTACTCCTCGTCATCTAAGTTCCGCACGTTGATTACCGCCCGCACCTTATCGTCAGTCGCCATCTGCATCAGATTCTGCATGGCACGCCCTTTTGAGTTGCGCGCCCCCTCGGGCAGCTCGTACACCTTCTGCCAGTAGCACTGTCCCTGCTCCGTGAAGAAGAGCAACGTGTTGTGCATCGTGGCGTAGTACAAATGCTCCACGAAATCGTCATCACGCCGCCCGCTCCCCTGTGCGCCTCGCCCGCCGCGACGCTGCGTGCGGTACTCCGCCAAATTCGTCCGTTTTATATACCCTTCGTGCGATATCGTAATCACCACATCATCGTCGGGGTAAAAATCCTCCGCCACGAACTCGCGCGCATCGGGGACGATCTCCGTGCGCCGTGCGTCACCGTACTTCTGCTTCACCTCCTGCAGCTCGTCCTTAATCACGCCGTACTGCATCCCCTCATCGGCCAGCAGCCGCTTCAAGTAGTCTATGCGCTTTTCAAGCTCATCGTACTCCGCCTTCACCTTGTCGCGCTCCAGGCCGGTCAGCGCGCGCAGCCGCATATCCACTATCGCCTGCGTCTGAATCTCCGAGAGCGCGAAGCGTTCGCTAAGCCGCTGCTTCGCCTCATCGGTATTGCTTGAGCTCCTGATAATCTGCACCACCTCATCAATGTTGTCAATCGCTATCAGCAACCCCTCCAAAATGTGCAGCCTATCCTGCGCCTTCTTCAGTTCAAAGCGCGACCGGCGTAGCACCACCTCATGGCGATGCCGCACGAAATAGATTATCAAATCCAACAGGTTCAGCTGCCGCGGCCGTCCGTCGACGAGCGCTATATTATTCACTGAGAAGTAGCTTTGCAGCTGCGACACGCGGAAAAGGTTATTGAGCACCACGCGCGGCATGGCATCCTTCTTCAGAATGATTACCACGCGTACACCCTTCCGGTTCGACTCGTCATTGATGTAGCTTATCCCCTCCAGCTTATGGTCGTTCACCAGCTCCGCAATCCGGGCGATCATGTCCGCCTTGTTCACCTGATAGGGTATCTCGGTCACTATGATGCTCGTGCGCCCCGTCGGGGTTTCCTCTATCTCCGTTCTCGCCCTCACCACGATGCGTCCCCGCCCCGTTCTAAAGGCGTTCTTCACCCCCTCAATGCCGTATATGATACCGCCTGTCGGGAAATCGGGACCCTTCACGTACTCCATCAGCTCGTCCACCGTGATGTTGCGATTATCTATATACGCGCAAATCGCATCCACTACCTCCCCCAGGTTATGCGGCGCCATATTCGTGGCCATACCCACCGCAATGCCCGATGAACCGTTCACCAGCAGCTGGGGAATGCGTGTCGGCAGCACCGTGGGTTCCTTGAGCGACTCGTCAAAGTTCGGCATGAAATCCACCGTATCCTTATCCAAGTCTTTCAGCACATCCTCGCTGATACGCGATAGGCGCGCCTCCGTGTAACGCATCGCCGCAGCGCTATCACCATCCATCGAGCCAAAGTTACCCTGCCCGAACACCAACGGGTAGCGCAGCGACCAATCCTGTGCCATACGCACCATGGCATCGTACACCGATGAGTCGCCGTGCGGATGGTACTTACCAAGCACCTCACCCACAATACGAGCCGACTTCTTCGTCGCCGTGTTGTACGACAACCCCAAGCCAAGCATGCCAAACAGCACGCGCCGATGCACCGGCTTAAACCCATCGCGCACATCGGGAAGCGCCCTGCTCACTATCACCGACATCGAATAGTCGATGTACGCCGACTTCATCTGGTCCTCTATATCCACCTGGTGGATACGCTCCCCCTCATGAAAATCTATCATCGCTCCTTGCTTATCCTTTCCGCACCGAGCTAGCTATCCCCCATACCCAATCAACAGCCAACCCCATGCGCATTACGGTGCAAAGGTACACAAAATCCCTCGAATTTTCGCCCTGTAGCAAGCCTACCTAGGGACCGCCCCTCACTCCCTGCAAATCTCGCCCTCAACCAGTTGCGTTTCAGCAACATTCCTATCCCCCCCAATTAAAAATGCCGGGCGCAATAGCAAGAAATACCAACACTCCTTGCAGTGGGTTCTTCCCGCCTTCGCAGACTGCCGTTTTCCTACAAAAAGAGCGGCAGTCTGATCCGAATACTTTTCGCAAACGATTTCAGACTGCCGCTACCTATACTCTCTGCCTTACCCCCTCAGCAGGGGCCGCAAAGCCGCCTACTCGCTCACCGTCACGCTCAGGTCGTCTATTGCAACGTACGCTGGTGTGTTTAAGCCGTACGGTTTTTTCCGATGCTAATCCTTGTAATTCGGATTCTTTGCCTTATAGTCGTCGTACAGCTCCTTCGTGTAGAGACCCTTCTTCATGTTGTCAAAGGTGGGGTTATAGCCGCAGCCACTAATCGACCACTGCGACTTATCTTTTATCACTTCATTTGTGAACAGGGGTTCAAAGCACGAAAAATCTTTTAGCTTTGGTAGCTTCTTAACTTCTATCAATTTTACGTCTCTTAATGCCGAAAAATCAATCCCTTCCGTTTTAAGTTCCACCAACCCCAAGCTACCATTTATACCCATCAGCATGGGTGTATGAAGAGTGGTCAATTCTCTTTCCGCCACATTAAAATCTCCATTACACGTTTTGAGCCTGGGAAAGTTTACCCTCTGAAGCTTAGTGCTCAAAGCAGTAAGATAAATCTCAAACCCTCCTGTCGAAATCAATTCCGGAAAGGTAAGCTCAACCAATGACGATAAAAGTTTTACTGAAATTCTTCCTTCAACCACCTTAAGAGCTGGGAAATTGAACCCATCTACCCGCGGAAACAACGAGATGTCTAGCTTGCCTCCAACCCGCTCCAATGCCTCAAATGTTATGGTCTCCGCCTTTGAAAAACTTTGCAGCAAAGGGTTCCTCCAATTCCCCGTAACAGAGCCACGAACTTCGCAGTTTCCCACAACCTCTTTCAAGGCAGTAGCTCCAAAATTGGTAAGCTCATTGGAACCCAAATACAAATCGCCCCCAATACGCTCCACTTTAGGTATCGATATGTTCTCCACCAATTGGCAGTTAACAAAAAAATCACCAGTAACGCACCGCAGAGCGGGAAAACTCACTGTTTTAACCGTTGAATCACCAAACACGTCCGCTGGTGTACCCATCTTGAAGCTACCCAGCGTGTCCAACTTCTCCAGCCCCGCCAAATCCTCCCCTTTGTAGGAAGCATTCAGCACCAAGGCTCGGCGCACACGGCGCAAATTTTCAAGCCCTCTCAGATTTTTTATTTCCTCCCCCGCCGAGGTGCCTATAATCAGATTTCCCTTAATGTCCTTGATGCCACTCTTGGCAAAATCATCCACCTCCTGCTGCGTAGCGAGATGCACGCTCCCCTCATCCTCGGCAAAACGGTACGTGTAGAGGTAGACCCTGCGTTCCTGGCTCTTCGAGGTCACCACGAATCGCCATTCCTTCCCCCAATCTTTTACCGCTTCAGGGTCAGGATTTATCGTGGCCCCCTCGCTCAGCTCGTACTGCACCGAGGCGTGCTTCAAATCAACACTCTCTGGAATCTCTACCTCTATCCTCTCGCCCTTAATGGCACCAGGATAACTCATCCCATCAATCATTAGGGAAAACTCTGCGATAAAATGATCCTTGCCTTTTATCTTATCAACTTCTAGTAGCTCTGTCTTCCCATCGCAGGATTGCATGCACAGCGCAACCCCTAACACAAAAACTAAACCAAAAAACCTACGCATATTCACCCTTTCTCATCTGCGGCACTGCAGCAACTACAAAAAAGAACGCATGCGTAACCTCAGAATTCCACATGAACTACGAAATTACGCATGCACTCTTCTCTCTATTTAACTATTCGTACGCCGTTACGCTCAAATCATCTATAGCTACGTACGCTGGGGTATTCAGCCCATATGTCCCAGTATCGCTTCCCTCAAAATCTACTATTAATCCGTAAATATTATCGCCTAAACGCGTTAAGTCAACCTGATGCCACCCCGTGCGAATCTGATTGTTCAATCCCGATGCCGACACCCTAGTAGAATCAAAATTCGCCAAGTAGTATGATACCGTATCTCTATCCCGGATCGGTTTCCCATCTGCGCCCATTGCACGGAATACCACCTTAAACCATCCATTCTGCGATTTCAGAGAACCTTGAGTAAACTCATTGCCTTTTTCCATCACTCGATACGCATAGGTAGTGTTACTCACCCATACACTATTAAACTTCCCAACTTTAGCAGTCCCCGTAACGACAGGATCTACGCCCTCATTTGCAACTCCGTATCCAACGCTATCTGTCAAATAAATTTTCGTACACTTGTAGTAGGTATGCGAATGATCGTTGAAAAAATCGCTATAGCCATAGCACACTCCAAATTTGCTCCCGCTGTAGCCTCCATTGCCATAGACGCTACACTGATTTAGATATGTACCATCTATCCTATTGGTGTATTTTGAAACCGCACAGCCGCCATTCCAAAATACATACCGCAACGGTTGCCCATCTATCCATTCTTGCCGAATGTAGTTTATCGGGAACTGCACGTAAGTAGCGCTGTTCGCTACTTTGGCAGAATAGCCCCTCTTCACCTGCCCGCCCGCAGGAGCCGTTGCAGAGTACAGATTATTTCCATACTGGTCGCTCGCCATCACGGCTGCCGTGGCATCTTCAAAGGTTATCACATCCGTGAAGGACTGCAACCAATAGCTGCCTAGCTCTCGACCTTCCCTTGCCCTCAATTGGCTATGGCTTTCACCATTCAACACGATCGCATCCTCGTCCTTCGAGCAGGACGTGTAGGACACCATGCTCGCTGCAGCTATCGCCACCAGCAGCATCCCTCTAAAACTCAAAAATCTCTTCATGTCTCTATGATTTTAACGTTACACTCCCAAAAACATTTCCAAAAGTTTCGCCTCGCCACTGTAGCCATTCCCCTCCTTCTCCTACTCTTTCTACTTCCGTATATCTTAACTTTGCTTGCTCCAAAAGGTTACTCTTTTTTATACCTTCCCTCTTGCATATCCTGCAAAGTCGGATTATATCCGCAACCACTAACAGCCCAATTTCCCTCTTCCGTTATCACCTTTCTCCCATGCTCAAATATGTTCGCAAAACACGAAAAATCTTCTAAGCTTGTTTGTTCAATTATTTTAACGGACTGCACGTAGTCAAGCTTTGAAAAATCAATCTCCTTTAGAACCTGTGTGTCCCAAAAACTTTTAATCATCAACTTCTTATTAACTCTCTCTAATTTTGAAAAATCCAACTTCTTCACTCCCGATTCGTCAAACACTATCAATTGTAGACTCCCCTCTACCACTCTAAGATTTTGGCACAGTATACTTGCCTCTCTGAAATCAAACACAGCTTCAGCCTTATCGCTCTTTTCCCCAATGCTTTCTAAAGCCCCCATCTGTACATCCCCACCATCTGCCATCACAAGACATGACCCCCCTATCTTTTTTAGATTGGGCATTTCAAACTTCTTAGATCCTCCATACAGTTTACTACAGCTTAGGTCGCCTCCTATACTCTCCAAATTTGTTAGCAAAATCGCTTCAAATTTATCATTTGACTCAAAATGAACATACCCTCCCACAGATGAAAACGACAGCTTAACAATTCCAGGGGTATCCGACTTATTAGCTATCAGTATTGACCCTGTAAGCGTTGAAATTCCCTCTATGTAAAACGATTTAAAATATGCCATTTTGCAAAGAATACTTCCATCAAACTTTGTCGGTCCTACTATCTTTTTCAATTCGTCAGCAAGCCAAATCTCCAACGTATATCCGTTGAAATCGGTCGCATGAAAATCGAGAGCTTCAAGCTTTCTTACCGTCAATGACATATTTCCCTTTTGGCTCTCCAACGATGGGACACTAAACGTGGTCATATTCTCCGCCTTTATGTAAGCTTCACCGTTGCATGCGGCAAGCTTTGGCAGGTCTAGTTTTTCAAGCTGTAATTTTGACGTTGGCACTCTAGGAGCGATTTTTAGCCCCCCTATCGAAATAAGTTTTGGGAAGGAGAGTTCAAGCAAAGCCATCCCATCAATCACAGACAATACACCTCCTACCCCTTCAAGGGAGGGTACACCGATGCTGGTCAGAGTAGTTCCACTAACGGTAAGCCCTCCACCCACGTTCTTTAGCTCATTCACGCCAAAATCAGTAAGCGCATTGGAAGCCACGAAGACCCCGCCGCCCACGTTCCTCAGCGCCTTCACTTCAAAATCGGTGAGCGCATTGGACGCCACAAAGAACTCTCCATCCACGTTCTCAACCTGAGGAAGGGCTAAGGTCTCAACTCCGCTACTATTAACCACAAAATCGCCCAAAACGCAGCGTAGGGCAGGAAGAGTAACCTTTTTAATCGTAGAACCCCTAAACGCCTCTGTCATACTCCCCAGCCTAAGGCTCCCCACCGTGTCCAAGTTCTCAAGCCCCTCCAGGTTCTCGCCCTTATAAGATGGATTCACTATCAGCGTGCGGCTCACCTGTCGCAAGCTGTCAAGCCCCTTAAGATCGGTAATTACCTCGCCGTCGGCGGTTCCGATAACCAAATCCCCCTTAATTCTACTTATGCCCGTTTCGGCAAATAGATTAACCTCCGCCTGCGTGGCTAGGCACACACTGCCGCTCTCCACTATCCGTGCGTAGCGGCATGCGTACGAATACTCCCTTTTCTCCTGCGATTTTGAAGTCACGGTAAACTTCAACGCTACGCTCCAATCCTTTATCGTCGCAGGATCTGGCTCTATCGTGGCTCCCTCACTCAACACCACCGCTGCCGAAGCCTCTTTCAGGCTAACATTCTCCGGCACCTCCACCACTATTTCCTTGCCCGCTATCGCGCCCGGGTAGCTCACTCCATTCACCGTCAGCGAAAGCTCAACGATGTAAGAATCCTTACCCTCTAGCGGCTTCTTCTGCTCCGCATCCTCCTTCTCGCAGGCCGGCAACAGCCCTAGCACCACCGCCGCCATTGCCAATATCAAACTCCTTAATGTACGCATTGCGCAATCTCCTCCCTGCTGCTTACTTTTTCTTCGTATTCAAATCTTTAAAACCAAACACCTCCGTGGAGTTCTCCCCAAGCCAGCCCGCCTTCACGTTCACCCCAGTCTGCACCTTCACGAAGTCTATATGCGTCAAATTGGCCAGGGTGCCGTCCATGTTGACGGCATTCGATATCTTAAACCTATTCGGTGCCGGCTCCGCATTGGCATTCGCCCCACCTTCGTGGTCTTCGCCCATATTGTCTGCGTATCCCCAATCAAATCCACCGTTATACCAAAAGCCAGTAGATAGATCCCTCGTGGTTCTATGCTTCAGGCAGGTGCCGAAGAGCGTGTACTTATCCTCCTTTATCCACAGCGGGTAGTAGAACGGCTGGGGATGGTACTCTCCCATACGGTCAACAACGCCGCTATTCCCCTTGTTATCCCGCCACGGCGTATCAGAGTTAGGGCCAGGACGAAAGTAGGTCACTGCGTAGTCCTGTATAGTCTCCGGCTTCCCAAACTCCGACCCCATGAGCTCGTACCACTCATCGTCTGGAAGCCCATTTCCATTCACGTCCTGCATCACCCACACTATGCCCGGCTCGCTAGAGCCATCAAACATGTTACCAACCACCGCAAAATCGTAACCGCCTCTGTTCTCTATGCTATGGTCAAACCCAACCACGATGTACCCCCCAAATCCGCCCAACGACACGTAATACCCCTTCTCTAGCCGTTTCTCCGCATAGGCACACGCATCCTGATGTGTACTCTCGTTATTGTAGCCCGACTTCTGCGTGTTGTTCACAAATTGCCCCGGGGCCGGCACAAACTCATACACCTTATTACTTTTTTCTTTATTTCCCCTCGCATAAGGACGCATAGGCGCAGCCTGACAGCAAACCACCTTGAACTTCAAGGTCATCTCATTGTCGCCCGTAGCCCGCACATTCCTCGTAATTGCCCCCCGCGTACCCGGGGTTATGTACTTCATGTTTAGCGCAAGTTCGCTAGTCCCCTCATTTTCGGGTTTATAGTCAAAACGCAACGAGGTAGCTCCCTCTATCGCCTTGCCATTCACGCTCCACTGGTACTTCGGCTCCTCAGCTTCCGACAACAGGTATGCCCGCAGGAATAGCGTCCGCCCATGCTCCACGTACCGCGTGCTGTCCGTGACAAAGAAGGAGGGGAAAGGTATAGTCAGTGCCGCCGGCAACTCCTCTACCACCTTAATCAGTACCTCCTTGTCCGTCTTGCCATCCTCATTGGTTACTGTCAGCTTCAACGGATATTCGCCCACTTCCTGCTGCACGAAGGTGTAGGTGCTATCAGTCCCCAGCTCTTGTCCCTTCATCGTCCATAGGTAGGTAGCCCCTTCCTTATTTTGTACATCCGGTTTTATTAGGAACTTTTGCCCTGCTAAGAAGTAGAACCCCTGCATCGGCATTAATATAGAAATCACGGGCGGCGCCAGCTCCTGCACCTCCACCCGTAGGTCCTCTTCCGCACTCGCATCCTTGGTGTCGATCCGAAGGTTCACGTAGTACGTTCCCTCATCTCCGAAAAGGTAGTGCAACTCTGGCTGCGTGGATATTATTCTGCCATTGCACGTCCACGAGTATATAGCCCCCTCCGCGTTGCGGTAGGTTGGTGCAATCTTCACCTCCTTCCCAATCTTCACCAAATATACCCCTTCCTCGCTATCAAGCTCTATCTCCGGCTTCAAGGGTATTACCTTTTCTATCTCCGCATCCTTGTTGCACGCATACATGCAGAGGAACACGGCAATCACCGCGAGGAGTACACCCCCTCTCATACCTCTATACCTCAACGCATCCATAACCCACCAATAATAATTAACTACTTTTCTTCTGCCTACTGACAAGCACAAATTCACCCATCTTCTCCCCCGTTGCAGCAGGTTTTCTGGCTTGTCCCGAATTGCCACGCCTTCCCAGTTCTCGCGACCAGTGGCCAAGTATGGCAATCCTCCCTTTGGGACTCACAGCAGCAGGCACTGCCCCGGATTCGCACCGGATTCCCTCTTCTTCCCCCTTCGGAGTCTCCCCCTAGAGGAGCTACAACGCCGCAAAGATAGAAATCTTTTTCTTATCCACAAAATGCTGTGATTTTGTGCTGCTAAAATAGGGAAAAGCGGAGGGGTGAACCGGACGCGCAGGGCTACACGCTTCGGCATAACAATGAGGGTATACCTCATGATAAAAGGGATATTTCCGGTGCTGTCGCCCAATGGGTCACGCGGGTCAGTCTTTCAGACTGGCTTGCCTTCCAGGCAAGAATCCGGGGGTTTGAAAACCCCCGGCTATTGAGAGACCGTCCTGCGGACGGGGCTGCATTACGGCAAAATTTATGCGAGTCCTGCGGGCATTGCGTGCAGGTTACGGCGAGCGATTAGAGAGGCATATGGGGGAGCCTAGCAAGCTAAGGGATGGCAAGGCATGCAGGGCTACACGTTTCAGCAGAACAATGAGGTGATACCTCATGATAAAAGGGCCATTTGCTGTTTTATGCGCCAATGGGTCATGCGGGTCAGTCTTTCAGACTGGCTTGCCTTCCAGGCAAGAATCCAGGGGTTTGAAAACCCCCGGCTATTGAGAGACCGTCCTGCGGACGGGGCTGCATTACGGCAAAATTTATGCGGGGTCTGTGGGCACTACGTGCAGGTTACGGCGAGCGTTTGGAAAGGCATATGGGGGAGCCTAGCAAGCTAAAGGATGGCAAGGCATGCAGGGCTACACGTTTCTGCGAAACAATGAGGGTATACCTAATGATAAAAGGGCTATTTCGGTTTTATGCGCCAATGGGTCACGC